>VFQN01001735.1_pt1 | contig 35409 bp, 57 predicted proteins | sample 3512371 | NCBI WGS metagenome assembly VFQN01 (sample SAMN10412370, study PRJNA504923) | tailings metagenome | isolation source: Replicate 2 from Balatoc abandoned mine | place: Philippines: Itogon, Benguet | collected 2017-08-28 | reverse complement strand
CGCATCCACAGAGCACAAGCAGCCCCCCTTTCGTGGTTCCCCACCACCCTTCTGCCCAGGAGGAACCGGATACGAGGCAGCTGTACGGGGGAGTTAGCCAGTAGCGGCCCCCCGGATGCTGCTTTCGCACCTCCTCCATCGAAAACCCAGGGGCCTCCCATGAACACAGGCCCCACTTGTCCCGTAGCCGCCCCCCAACACAAAAACACCCCACTATACCAGGCAGGCAAACAAGGCAGGGTAGGCACAGTACGATTGTCCCATCGTCGGATCCCTTGCTCCTATGGAACCGAGTGCAATCAGGTGCAATTAGGATGAGTTCGACAGCGCTGACACTTTCCCACAATTGGAGCCAAGCAGTAAAGCGCTCACCGCTACCGGTAAGGCTACTTAAGGGGACCGAGCTGCACACCTCCCTTCCCTGGGCTACTAACGGAAGTGCTTCAGGTGCTACGGTTCGTGCCGGCAGGGGGGCCCTAAACTGACAACACCGTTAGCGACCGTTACAGACCCGAGCGCGATGGCGCTCACCCCCATCCCTCATCCGGTTGCCGTACCACAACGGCAATCACCTCCACGCCTACGTCACCGGTCACTGGGCCGGTCACACGTCAAACCCGCGCAACCGCCACACGCACGGCAACACATGGCTCACCACCCCGCTACCTGCAAGCTGCCAGCAAGCCACCACAACCCAGAAGTGTGCGCAAGCCGCGCACCACAGCAGGCATCGTCAAGACACTGTGCAAGACGCATGCGAGGCTCGAGCACAAGCAGCCGTTGTGTAACTCTCATACGCACGCACCCTCCTGCAAACACGGTTGCCGACGCACACAAGACACACGCCCTTTGAGTGCACCATGCCTCCCATTCTGTCTTTGTCTCTGTCTGTACCCGTCACCGCTTTCCTCCACTTCAGCCCCAAGCACCGGCGCCCCACAACACAGGACGCAGCCCTCCTCTGCACTTGCCATTCCTAACGACAAGAACCCCACCCCAACCCCTCCCGAACTCCGGCTCTCCTCACCCATTGAAAACCCCCGCCCCACAGCCCCCTAGCCGACCACCGCGGGCCCTCAAACCGCGTTGGCTTTCTGCATGGACTCCATGAGGAACAGCTTCTGGATGGCCTCCGAGGCCGCGAAGTTGATCTGGTCGCAGTAGGTGGCGATCTGGTTGGTCACCAGGTACGAGTCCAGCATGGACGGCTCCGGGATGGGCTTGAACATGGTGGGGTCCTCCTCGGGCAGCGCCTCCAGGTTGTCCTGCGGGGAGAGGGCAAGGGCGGGGATGGCACGGGTGCGCGCGCGTTACGTACGGTCTTTTGAGTCGTTTGGAGCGCTGGTGCGGCAAGGGAGCAGCAAGGGCTGGGCAGGATTATAAGCCATTCAGGGAGGCCGTCGCGCGCTTGTTGTGAGTTATGAGGCTGGGTGCAATTTACAGACTGAAGCCGAGGGGTGGAGGTTGGGAAAAAGGGCACGCTTTGCTCGAAGGTTGCAAATTGCCAGGCAATATTTCTTGCGGTTGGATCCTGGGCTCGCCACGTTATGGGAATTGATATGTAAAACTACAGGCGTTGACCGACACCAGCCACTTCGGTGCACGTGAGACCCTGGTGTCCCCCGCTCGCAAGCTCTACGACACATTAACATGGGCGTTTTGACCCCACATAAAGACTTGGTTGTTGGACAACGAACTGCCGTGGTTTGAGCACCTGGCGCATCAACACCAGCCACTGAGCCGCTCACCTGCAGGCGCTGCGTGTTCTCCTGCCGCCGCTTGGCCAGCCACGCCGCGTATGCCTGCTGCTGCCGCGCCACGTTCTTGTGGTACTGGGTCACCTGCACAAGCACACGCACGCAGGGCGGGCACGGATGAGCAAAACGGCACAAGCAAAAGGCAAGCGACATGCCCATTGGATCTACATGCGCAACTACTGTGCCAGCGCAAGTCGCAAGCAATTGCCCTGCCCCCACGGCCAGGGCAAGTACTGAGCTTGAACCGACACCCCCTCTCCCCTCCCTCCTCATCCCCATCCTCTTTCCGCACCTTGGACTGCTCCTGCACGATGTCGTCCACGCACTCGATGAGCGACTGGATGTTCTTCTCCAGGAAGGGCGCCACCGACAGGTTGAGCCGCTCCACGTCCGCCTGCGTGGCGGTGGTGGCGGGCGCCAGGTCGGCAACCAGCGCCTGCACCAGGTTGCTGTTGCGGATCTTGATGGGCAGCTCCACAAAGATGTCGCGCCACGACAGGTTGGCCTCGCGGAAGCCCTTGAGCGTCAGCTTCTGCTCCTTGGACAGCTCGATGAACGACTCCTTGAGGCGGATGGCCTTGAGCGCCACGCTGCCGCGCGAGGAGCGCTGCGGGTCGTAGATGATGCACACGCACTTCTTGATGTTCTCGTGGTAGTTGATGAACGTCTCTATGAGCTCCACGGTTTGGAAGGTGCCCATGTTCGCGGACTGGTACCTTTAGAGGGGAAGGGAGGAAAGGCGGGTGGGAGGCGCGTCCGGGGGTGAGCGGGCAGGGAAGTTGTAGTGCGGTTCGGCCAGGGCCTGGGTTGCGCGCGGCATGCTTCGAAGCGTGCAGGGATAGCGTGCTTGTGTTAGACAGGAACGCAGCACAACACCATGCCCCTCTGGCCAGTTGCAGCGCCCCACGCAAGAAGTACGACAGCAGCATGGGCCACCTGATTGAGGTCTGAACGGCAACCACCAAAACCATGAAAGGGGCATCACGGCAACCGTGTTGCTGGCGGCCCTGCACCGAAACCGCCTCGGCGGTACACCCAGCCGTACTGCCTGACCCCCGCAAGCAGCCACTGCCGCGTGCAACCGCAGCCTCGCAGCACGTGCCCGTGCAGTCAGGGGCCCCGCAGGCCACACATTGTCGAGGTACATATGCCTCTCGCATCACGTCTGCGCTCCGTGCTGTCTCACGTCTGCGTACTTCCAGTACGCAGACCCCTCAAAGCCGCTGCAGCACAACAAGCCCCTCTGCAAACGCGGTTGTTGTCGCTGCAAACGCTGCGCGACCGTGTCGCTCCTGGAGCCTGGGCTGCTACCAGCTAGACGCTGCTCAGGTAGCGACGACTGCCCGAAGCGTGGCTGCGCCCAACCGCCGTCACAACCAGGAGGCTGTCCCCCTGCTGACTGCTGCTCACCCATGCCCTTCCCGCCGCCTGGCTGTAGATCAGCCTGCTTCGCCAAGCCGAGGAGCCCGCACAGGGCCCGAGCCCTGCCACCACGCCGCCTCTCCAGCGGCCGCTGCAATGCGCGTCTTGTTCCCGTCCCCGACGGCCACCGAGAGAACAAGCTCGTGGCGGATTGCGAAACAGCTACACACTGCCACCGTTCGCCTAGAGATGCCGTGAAGTGGCCCGACACGGGCCCAGCTTCGCACTCCCCACCGCTTCCTCCCCACTGCCCCTCCCACTGTCCCTCCTCCCCGTGCGGAGAACTTGCTGTCCCGCGCGGAGCAGGCACCACTCACCAGCCCACCGTGTTGTTGTCCACGTTCACCTCCCGCAGGCAGCGCATCATCTCCAGCTGGTAGTTGGCGCCTGCCGACTCAGCCTCAGCGTCGTCGTCAGCGACGGTCGCCTGCACCGGGGTGACCGTCGCCGCACAGCAACAACCCGTCGCGCCAGTACCCTTTGCAGTCTTTATAATGTCATAGATCTACGTCTCAGCTCTGTCCATCATATGTGTGCGCATACTGCGCGAGGAAGCGGCATTCCCTCCTTGAACCGCGCGCAGATGTCTGCATAGATCGCATCCCCGCCTCACCGGGAATGCGAAGCAGTCTGTAACCTCAAGCTGCTGACCGACGTCAAGGCCAAGCAGCTGGCCAGTGACTAGCTGCGGCAGCGCCTCATTGCAGTGCTGAATAATCTTCAGCAGCACCTGGCCCTCCAGCTGGACTGTCTTAACAGGTTCCTTAGGTAGCCTAGGGGCAGAGGCATCTGGAGCAGACATTTCGCCTGGTGTAGCCCTTCAGTCGGAGGCAAATGAAAGGTGCTGGTGGCGGCGGTGGAGAAGCCACGCCGATCCCTTTCTAACACCTATAAATTGTACAGGTGAAGGCGACAACTTGAACGCTGTGATCTATGCACCACCAGCAGCGTCAGGTCTGGCGACCTCCCTTGCTGCATCGCGCCAAATAATTCCATTGTACCTGCAGGTAGGCCACCTCACTGCTAAGTTTGGCACAGTAGTAGAAAATCCACATTTAATCTAACTAGCGTAACACAAGGTACTGCTGGTCATACTGGAAGGGGCCTGTTGCGCTGTGCGTTGTCTCCGCGAAACCAGCTACACAGGCCCTCTTGACAACCTCGTGTGCGGCCCATCACTAGCTTAGATGGCGCCTCTTGGTGCCCTTATGTTGGCGCTGCTCCTTGGGGCAGCGTCTGGGACACAACAAACGCGATCGTTGCTTGGGTCTTCGGACCACCGGTACAAGCAGGGCGACGAGATCATCTTGTACGCCAACAAAGTGGGACCGTTCCAAAATCCCACGTACGTAGATATGGACTTGGCAAGGCCGCGTGGACCAGGCAACCGGCAGCAGCAGCAGCAACTCCGCGGCGCCTTTTGACAAGGAAAACATGCATTATGCTTTGCAGGGAAACATATCAGTACTATAACCTCCCTTTCTGCCAACCGTCGGATGGGAAGGAGTACAAGACAGAGTTTCTGGGGGAGGTGCTTGAGGGCGACCGCCTCGTGACAACCCCCTACAACCTCAAGTTCCGTGTTGACGTGGAGAGTGCTTCCTTGTGCCCCAGCAAGAAGCTGAGCGCGCAGGAGCTTAAGAAGTTCCGCGACGCTGTTCGCCAGGACTATTACTTCCAGGTGCTGCCTGTGGGCGGGTGTGGGCGGCGCCCAAACCCGGACAGCTTCCAAAGGCGCTTGAAATCACTCGCTCGACACCCACTCGCATGCAGATGTTCTATGACGACCTGCCGGTGTGGGGCTTTATCGGCAAGGTGGAGAAGATTGTTCAGCAGGGTACCCACAAGTACTACCTGTTCACTCACTTCCACTTCGAGCTGTTGTACAACGAGGACCGTGTCATTGAGATCAGCGTGTCCAGCGACCCCATGCGCGCTGTTGACATCACTGATGACAAGCAGCTGGACGTGCAGTTCTCCTACTCAGTCAAGTGGAAGCCGGTAAGCACGGCTCCGAGCTGAGTGGCCGGGGACCTACAGAGAGGCAACCATTGGTGCTGGTCACGCACTCGTATTTGCCATGTTACCCAGCGCTTTCCCGTAACCCATGTTGTGTTGCTGTCTCTGCAGACTGCTGTCACCTTCGACCACCGCATGGACCGCTACGCCAAGTACTCTTTCCTGCCGCAGCACCTGGAGGTGCGTGCGTCAGCTGGGCCGTGTATCGCCTTCTCAGCAGCATGTTGCCCACCTGACAGCTACCATTCACGGCATTGTACAACCCGACGACGCAAACCCAGGATTCGGCCTCGGACTCACCAACCCCCATGCCCGCGCAGATCCACTGGTTCTCCATCATCAACTCATGCGTGACGGTGCTGCTGCTCACTGGCTTCCTGGCCACCATCCTGCTGCGCGTGCTGAAGAACGATTTCATGAAGTACACTCGTGACGACGAGATGGGCGAGGAGCAGGAGGAGACGGGCTGGAAGTACCTGCACGGCGATGTGTTCCGCTTCCCTCCCCATTACAACCTGTTCAGCGCCATGATGGGCGTCGGCGCCCAGATCCTGGTCATGGCCATGTGCATCTTTGCGCTGGCCCTGGTCGGCATCTTCTACCCCTACAACCGTGGCGGGCTGCTATCCTCGTGCGTTATCCTGTACGCGCTGACTGCGGGTATCTCAGGTGCGTTCTGGATCAGAGGCAAAGCTGCAAGGGCCCATCTGCGTAGCGCTTGACAGAGTGTTCGTGCATGGCCCAATCGCTGCGACGGGCACTCGCCGGGTGTACCTCCACGCTTCAGCAAACACTAGCACCATGGAGCATAGCCCCGTCACGCTTTCCATGAGCACTAGCAGTGGTGAACCCCGCGAAGAAGCGCTTGCACCATGGAGTGTAGCCCGCCTTACTTTTGCAAGGAGCACCGTGGAGCACAGCTCGCTCACTCTCTTGAGCAACCAGCAGCACGGTGGAGCATCGCTCCCCTCAGTCCCTAGCAAAGGTCAGAGGCAAGCCTGGCTGGCGTCATCTGTCTTTCGCAGCAAGTGGGCTCGACACTGGTACTGAGCGTTGAAACTGCTCCCATCCACCAGGGTACGTGAGCGGCCGCCACTACAAGATGTGGGGCGGGACCAACTGGGTGTCTAACGTGCTGCTGTGCACGGTCCTGTACTGCGGTCCCGTCCTGGTGGTCTTCTCATTCCTCAACACCGTGGCGATCTTCTATCGCTCCACCGCCGCGCTGCCCTTCGGCACCATCGTCATCATCATCCTGATTTGGGCACTGATCACCTTCCCCCTGACCGTTCTTGGTGGCATTGCCGCCAAGAACTCCAAGGCAGAGTTCAACGCTCCTTGCCGGTGGGTGACGTCACTTGCACGCTGCCGGAACACAACCCTTCCTTGCGGTTCGTGAGCATGGCTGCTTGGCTCATGGGTGCGTAGCCCACACGGCCTTTTGTGCTCACTTCATTGAAGTGTTCGTATGGCGCCCCGGCCCCTCTCACCTCACGGCCCCCTTCCTTGCCTCGCAGCACAACCAAGTTCCCTCGCGACATCCCCACGCTACCGTGGTACCGCACCACTGTGCCTCAAATGGTCATGGCCGGCTTCCTGCCGTTCTCCGCCATCTACATTGAGCTGTACTACATCTTCGCCAGCATCTGGGGCCACAAGGTCTACACCATCTACTCCATCCTGTTCATTGTGTTCATCATCCTCATCATCGTCACGGCGTTCATCACCGTGGCCCTGACGTACTTCCAGCTTGCTGTCGAGGACCACAGGTGCGCGGGCCTTGGTGTACGGGGAGTTGGAGCCGCACATCACCGAAGCGAGTTCGGATAAGCGAAGGGCTAAAGCGCACCGGGCACATGGAACGGAAAAGCCACTTCCAAACTGAGACGCTGCATGAATGAACCCTCGCTGCGCTAGCGACGTAGCTTAGGGTTCGGGGGTTCTCGAGCGACAGGTTTCCACTTGCAGCGCCCTTGCAGTATCTGGACGAGTTCCTGCCTGCAACCAAAGCCCATGAGTGTGACCGCAAGCTGAAAGCCGTTAATACGCCCTGCAGGTGGTGGTGGCGCTCATTCCTGTGCGGCGGCTCCACCGGCATCTTCGTGTACGGCTACTGCTTCTACTATTACTACGCCCGCTCGGACATGAACGGGTTCATGCAAACGTCGTTCTTCTTTGGCTACAACGCGGTGGTGTGCTATGCCTTCTTCCTGATGCTCGGCTCCGTCGGCTTCCAGGCCTCCCTGCTCTTTGTGCGCCACATCTACAGGTGCGACTAGCCGCCCAACAGCTTATAGCTGTGTAGATGCCATCAAACAGTGATTAGATTATCGGGGGCAGGCTAACCCGGCAGCCGGGACGGTGTTGAGACGTCCTGATGAAGTTCCTGACCAGCCGGCTACAGCTCGTGCAATTACGCCTAGCACTTACCTTCCTCTCACTTGCCGCACTCCTCCTGTGCCTGCAGGGCTATCAAGTGCGAGTAAGCGTCTGGCGCGCTCGCAGTCCATTAGGCGTAGTGACTGCCAGGCTTGCAGTACTAGGATTTTTTGACCAGGCAGGCCATGACCCTGCGTGTAAGCGGATTAGGCTGCGGCACCTCCCCAACTGAGTGGACGCTGTGTAGCAACGCGACCTCTCTAGCTGTCTGGCCAGGTGGTTATTACTAGCGACAGTGTCCATGGTACCAGCTTAAGCTGGGTCTGGCGAAATGTCCTGCATGGAGAGCACTTGTTGTTTACAGTAGAGACACGCACCCAGCAGGGGAGCGCACCTGTGAAGTGATTCCGGACTACTAAATGAGTACTGAAGCGTACGTGCCGAGGGACTCTTGCATGCGAGGCCCTCTCTGGGCACACTCAATGTTTGTGATGCATGGGTCAGGAACGGGGTGGCTCTCTCCCCTGTCTGTAACATGCTCGCCGGGCACAACCCAGGACACCCCCACAAGTCTTCTATGCATGGCCTGCAGCTGCGCACGTCTCATGCCACTGGCGTCTGCGACGATTTTACCCACGCCGGGACCAACAATATGGGCCCCAAATGACAGCCAGTCTGATCCAACAACATCGAGGCTAGCAGCCCTTGATATAGTTCCTTATGCCTTACCGAGCAACAAGGCACCACAACGATGACACAACGCTATGGTGCGGCTAGAAGTACAACACGTGCTGGTAGCCCGTCTTCTTGGTCCAGAGTGTGAAAGTCTGGTACAGGGACCCGGCTGACACCACGGTCAGGAGAAAACTGACCGAGTTGCGCAGGGGCGTGTTCGGTAACCGTGGCGCCACGTAGGTCAGGAATGCTATGCTGCATGAGGTGGCCAGGTATAGAGAGCCCATGGTGAAGCCCTCCGCGCCAAGTTGCCCTTGGCGGCCGGACAGGAAGAACTGCGGCCAGGGAAGCACAGGTGTGGGTTTACTGGGGTCTTGTGTTCAACTTAATTGCCGTGCCAATCAAGAGCTAGCACAAGGCAACGTGCAAAGCAGGTGCCACGAACACGCCATGCAGAAATGTCACTTGGAAACGCACCGCTTGCACCGCTCCATGACCAAGTTCGCTGCAGTTGCAACCCCACCGGGCCCATGGCCTTGTGTATGTGTCATGCAAAACGTGCAAACTCGAGGCTGCCCTGGTGTTCCGTAGCCGTCCGTACCTGCAGTCGACCGTTGCGGTCACGGATGAACAGCGGCATGCCCCGAATGATGTTGTACATGCCGCCGCTCGCCGAGAACCAGAAGACCGCCAGCGCAAGCACGGCCCAGATGGCCGGGTGGCGCACGAGGTTGGTTGTAAACAGCTTCCACAACACGACCCCCAAGGTGGCCAGGCCACCAGCAATGGTGACATAAAACCACGGGTTCTTGTAGATGCTGGGCCGCTCAATCTCCGCTGCCCTGATGTCCTTGCTGGTGCCGAGGTACTCCACAAACTTCTCCGCTGGCCACGGGTAGTCTTGCGTCCCAATACTGTCCGGTGTCATTTTGTCCGCCTTGGGCAGGTCGGTCGGGCTGGATGCGGAGATCGCCTGCCCAGGGTTGATGCGGACGATGTACGGCAGGGCATTGACCCCCAGCATCGCGAAGGGCTGCTGCGATGTCTCCAGCGCCGCCTCGAAGAAGTAGATCTTATCGGCATCCGGACCGCGAAGGAAGGCTTTGGCTGCGTAGCCGTACTCCTGGCGTAGTTCACCCAGGCGCAGGCCCGGGTTGGAGGAGGTGACCTGCTGCGCGGAGTAGAAGATGACCGCTGTGTACGGCCGCTTCTTTCCCACAATGAAGCGCTTCACCAGGTCATCGTTCAGCTGTACTACGCCGTCCACAGCCTTCTTGCGTATGGCAGCTAGCTCGGCAACATCCTGTTGTGGGACAGCGAGGTAGGTGGTCCGGGGCAGGTAGGGGCAGCAGGCAAGGCTCGTGTGGGCGGCGATGTGAGCTAGTTAGGGCCATGCTGTAAGCAGACAGTCATACTGGTATGTATGTGCCCAGATAATGCAATTCTTAGGTAACCACCGCTGCTGCCTGCCGTAAGGAGAGCCCACGAGGCGTGGGCAGAGCGGCGTGTTCCTATCTCCATCGTACACGCACACGGATGTGTGGGTGCTTATATGGCCTCCATGGTGCATTGTGCGGCGGTTTGCACCCTGTATGTTGCAGGCTGCGCTGTCTATGTCCTTGGTTTGGGCAGGTGTTGCTCCTTGGTTGCAGGGGCCACGGGAGAGACCCCGTGCCTACCCACCTCTTCCTTGACCTTCTGTGCACAGACGCAACTTGAGACGGCAGCTATTGCTAGAAGTAATAAGATAGATTTTGTGCCTCGTCCCATTTGCTCGGGACGTTGTCACCCGACAAGTGATCGAAAGTAGCCTACGCCCGTAGCCAGGACTCCACGTCTTGAATTTGTGTCCCTTCTATAGTCCCTTCTGTAGTGGCCATCAGTTTAAGACACGGGCATTCTCTTGGGGGCATCTCCACGTGTGTCCGTTTCCTGTCGCTCGTACTTTGCGGGATGGGGCCTTCCAAGCCCTTAGCCGTTCGTTCATTATAAATGAATTCACGTATTAGCACAAATACTCCTGAAGCTGTTCACGCAAGGACACGCCTGTGCAATTCGCATATTGCCGAGTCAATAACTCAAGTCGCAATTGCCGCCTTGCATGTCTTGCATAGACTCTTGGGCAAAATTTACTGCTGATTTGCGTACATGCAGTTTGAGAGTATTTGCCATGGCCGTCTTATAGACGCCATGAGGGGCAAGAAGCTACGCGAGCTGCCTTCCGTGGTTCACGAAGACAACGAATACAAGCCAGGAGACTGCGTCCTCATCAATCCAGATGCGGAGGCCCCAGCCTACGTGAGGCAGTGCAACCGTAACAACTGAGTCGCAGCACGGACAGCAGCACTCGGGCGACACGTGTCCATTGACCCGGCGCACAACACCTAACGCCCTGTGCTGCATGACTGCATGGCGCGCCTTGAGCAGATTGCGCGCATCCGGAAAATAACAGCCGACAGCAATGACCGGCAGCAGCTGGAGGTATGCGATGGAGAAGGGTGTTCCGGCAGGGGGGAGTTAGCACGTCCGCGTTGGCCCCTCGTGGGGCTGTGCACACGGCATGTCAATATGCTATGGCCGGTGCCGGGACTGATTTGGCTACAGTTGGCCTGGTCACACCTTTTTGAGGTGCACGAAACATTGAACTGCAAGGTACACTCGGTCTACGCTCGCGGTCTGCTACCTGTGTCAACGGTCCTTGCGTGCGCCCCATGTTTCCACCTGACCGGCAGGTGACATGGTTTTACCGTCCGGAGGAGGTTTACGGCGGGCGCAAGGTAGCGACGTGCAGCGCTGGCGCATGGTAGATAGCCGCTATGCCGTGCCTCGCCTGCCGAGGCGTACAAAGCTGGCACGGCCCTTCGGCTGAGAGGAACGAAGGGCAGAGGCCACACACTGGTACTCATGCCTTAAGTATCGTATGCCGCATGCCGACTTGGAATAACCCTTGTGCCTGCTGCATGGGGCTGGTTTGCCAGGCTTACCACGGCGAGCGGGAGCTATTTGACAGCGACCACACGGACAAGTCCCCGGTGGCTGCGATAATCGGGCGGTGCAACATCCACAGCGTGGCACAATACGAGGTGGGGCCATAGCGCGAACACGACCTCCATGCCGCGATGGCGTAACAGCGCCTACAGCACATGCAAGGTCTGCCTTTCAGCCATTACAGGCGTGTACCGCCTTGGTGTGACGGTCATGTAGGCGCGCCCGGTGCAGTCCTTGCTGCCTGTGGCGGTCGGAGGGCTTGGGCTTGCAGCGGAGCCTGCCTGAGCAGCGGGCTGCCCTGCCGTGTTACTTGAGGCGCGCCTGTGTGCATGTTGGCACGACATTAATATCCCTGTCTAGGACTTGCATGATCACATACACGTACATGCATGCTAATGCCCGGACTGCCCGGACTGCAGAGACTGGAGAAGCTGACAGAGAGCGACTTCTACGTGCGGTTCAAGTACAGGGTGAGTTGAAACCTTGAGCAGCTTGGCAGCTTGGCGGTCATGGCTAGGTTTTTTGCATGGCGGCCGCAGATATGTGCACAGCAGTGGTAGCTTGTGCGTACCTGAAGGGCTTACCATACGTAATGACCAGTCTTCCCCTTTCCATGTCCCTGACAGCCAAGGGCCAAGCAGTTCGAGCCCGACAGGGTCCCCGTGTAAGCACTGCTGGGGTTCAACGGGGTCGTGCTCAATTGGCTTGCGTGTAGTATCTACGGAACACAGCTCTCCGCAAGTACTCGGTGTATGCACCGTACCTGTGCAGCGGTGCAAAGCAAACGGGTACCAGGTGAAGCGATACCGTACCTGTACGTGCAATGGACATGGAGGGCTCCAACTGCAAATTGCTTATTACCGGAACATCTGCCGCTCAACCCGCAGGTACTGCCGGTGCTCATTGCCGTACAACCCTGACAGACCCATGGTTCTGTGCAGCGCATGTGAGGAGTGGTGAGTACGGCACATAGGGAAAAACACAAACTGCGCTTACGTGCCATGTGTGCTCCGTGGGTCGCTGACACTGGACATCTGGACTCTGCCATACCTTCAACATGGCCACGGTTGTGCACCCCTGTGACTGGGGGTTCGTGGAGAGCGACTGGTGTGCCCACTGCCGGCCTAGTCCGTCGACGGTTGCAGGCGGTTGACGTCACGCCCGTGGCGCATCCAGCTCTGTGACTTGTGATCCCTCTGAACACGCTCGCAGGTTCCACCCGCAGTGCATCAACGTTGGCCAAGACGTGCTGAACCTGGCGGTCTTCACGTGCCCCAGCTGTGAGTCGGCAAGGAGGGAGTTCATAGGCGGCCGGGAGTAGACGAGCGGAGAGGATGAGGACTTGGCATGCTGGCGCCGCGTGTTTTGATGAAATGCGTAAATGTTGGCGGGTGAAGGGTTGGGAGCAGGAAGCGACGATGCGCAGTTGGGCCTGTGAGGGGCTGCGCCTCTACGACGTGCCAGGTGCAGGCTCCGGACAAGTCAATGCGTGCATCCGCAGAGTCATGGTCTCAATTGGGGATATCTGTGTTCAGTGTCTCCAAGTCGATTTCGACTGGCCGGTTCATCTGGGGGCAAGCTAGCGGTTGTTTGCGGACATGCAGGCATGCCGACAGCTGGCAGTCGGCCTAGTGTACGCTGGGCTCACGCAGGAAAGTTGTATTGACCTAACGAACATGTTATGTTATGTTTCCCTGGGATGTCTACGGAAAATTGCTGATAATGAGTGCCGGCTGACCGGCTTCGAGTGGCTGACGGTTGGCGACACACCTGTCTGTGTGTGCGATTTGGGCTTGCACTGCTCTTGACGTCCGCACGCATGGACACAAAAAAAAAGAAAATTCCATTCCTTTAATTGGTGTGACATGGACATGCTGGCCTGTCCCCTATTATTGGGGAACGCGCGTCCCAGCGTGGTTGCCGCTGTGTCTCAGGTTGCGGGGAACCTTTTGCTGCAATCTTATAGGGCAAAGCCGAATACAGCATAAAGTTAGGCCCCGTGCCGTGTATGTGGAGATTCGGGGGCTAGGTCCCATGCTAGGTCCCCCGCTCTGACTCTGCCAACGTTTGGAGGCCAAGCTGCTGCAGACGCAAAGACGTCCTGAGCAAACAATTATCCCCAGTTAAACCTGATGCACCTACGAGGCTGATCGGATTTATGCTGGGAGTGCAAATCGAGATAACATTAAATAGGTCACACAGGGACGCTGCGCCAGCATGTATTCCCAATTAATGAACCTCTAAATTTGATCACTAGCTTCAGAGGTCGGCACAGCCGCGCTCCAGCGAGGTGCCTTCCCCGCAACTTACCCAGGTGAGAGCAGCTGGGGCGCAAATTGACGTGGCATATCGCAAAGGCGATCTGGGGCAGCTATGTTTGGAGCGCATTACATCGCATTGCCTGGGATGCGAGCGCTGTGGGCATAGGGCCGTGGGGCGTGCCTGCGGCTCGCGCCTTGCGCTGTCAACGAGTTCCGGCTTGTCTGCTGCTCTGCACAAAAGCTGCTCATGACTGGCATAATATCACCTTGTCTGGCCTGCTGTGCGCTTTATTGGATTTTTGTTCACGTGGGTGCGCCAAACAGCTGAAACGGATTGGACAACGCGTGCCTCTAGTGCGCCCGCTCCAGCCGGTGCCCGTTACTTACATCATGCATGGCTGCAATCGCTCTTCCTGGAACCCACGATCTAGTGACCCATTCCCGCCTAAACCCGCGGCTGCTGGATTGTGACGATTCCCTTGCGCTGGGCCCGTTGCCGCACCGCAGACCGACTCAACTTCGCCATGATGCTCGACGCAAAAGTCAAGCATAATTTGCTGGCCATTGATGCCGCCAGCCTGGGCCTGGTGCCAGGCCTCACAGGTGCGTCGGGCCTACCGGTACTTCCGTGGCCTGTAACTTGGGACACGGCCGAAACCCGAAGCTGCCGCATAGTACATGGGTGGTGGCGTAAACGTAATACAGCTGCGCCTCACATTGCTGCACATTCGCTCCATGCACCTGCTTTCTTCGGCAAGGCCCTCTGTACGCGGCCCGTTGACGGGGCGCCGACAGCGAACCTTGGCCTGCCTGGGCGAAACGCCACATGCATTACCTGCAGCACAGTCCGTTGGCCGGCCACACCAGCTTCTCTTACGGACTGGCTTCTTGCAGGCATGCCGCTGGGGAACGCGGCTGCAGTCCCCTTGTCCAAATCGCTTGCTGCGGCGGCGGCTGCCGGCCACGTCCATGAGGGCGGGATCGTCGTCCCAACGCCTCCCCTCGCAGCATCCACACCCGCAGACCTCAGCGATGGATCCAGCCCGTCTGCCTCCCACAGCAGCCAGGACGGTGGAGCAGCGACCGCGCAGCAGGGTTCCACCGGGACCGCGACGGCTCCTTGCGTCGCCTTTAACCCCCTCCAAGCGGGCATCGCGCCCCCGCTATCCGCCATGCTCACCACACCCAGCCTCGGCGCAATCGCAGCAGCAGCCCAGGCCTCTTGTGCAAACGGCGGGGCCGCACCGAACTTGTGGGTGCAGGCCGCTGTTGCAGCCGCGGCTCAGGCTGCCGCTGCCATGGCGCACGAGCAGCCCGGGAGCCTGCCCCAGTTCGCTCGCAGGTCCGCACCGCCAGGCCTCGGCTTGCCCGCTCCTGCCTCCCAGTCCACCATGGAGGACTCTGACGGTAGCGGGACGCCCCCGCCTCTCCAGCCCGACATCTCGGGCCCTGCCCAGGGTCCTGCCTCCCGTCCCCTGAGCCAGAGTGTCGGGGGCCTCGGCCCGTCCCCCGGGGGACCCGCCAGCCGTCCCCCGCTGCACCCTGGGAACCGCAGTCCCTTGCCCCCGTTGGGGTCGCTCGCGGACCACCCGGCTGCGGGCATATGCAGCGGCAGCTACCGCAGCAGCGGCAGTCACCTGGGCGGTCCTCCCGGCGGCACGCCTCTGGGCGCAAGCCCCCCGAGCCTGGGAACGTCCCCGGCGGCCAGGTGAGGACCGGGACTCTCCTGGCGACTCCTCTTGGTAGACACAATATGCGGTGGTTTCAGCCGTGCTGCACGCCTCCTAGTCACGTTGCGAACTGATAGAGCGCTGCCAATTGGGCCCGTATGCAGTCTGCACATTGCTGCAAGGGTAGCCTGGAACCGCGAGCGGCAGGTCCTGGAAACACCTGAACACAGCAGCACTGTGCCTTGCATCGCTGCTCTACGTCCCCAGGCTGTCCGCTCGGCGCCGCACCAGCAGCAGCAATGTGCTCAGTTCGTCCGTGGGTGCAAAGGCCAGCTCGACTGCCCCTTCGCTGTCCGTCAAACCCGACAAGTCGGGCGCAACCAAGTACAGGGGTGTGCGGCAGCGGCCCTGGGGCAAGTTCGCAGCGGAGATCCGGGACCCGCACAAGGTGGGCTGCGGGGGCATGATGGGCGTACCGGTATGCGTGCATGCTACGGTTCTGTTGTTGTTTCTGGAGTTCAATCACGGTTTTCCGACGCACGTCGCTGTAACGCATGCGCGGACGTGGCTGTGTGTAATTGTACGTGGTTGGCCAATCTCAGCAGAGGACGTGAAAGGAGGGTGTCTCCTAAGCTTATCACCACCTGTTCACCAGGAGGCAGCCGTTACAATGCTGCCCTTCGTCCTTTCGCAGGGCTGTCGGCTGTGGCTGGGCACGTACGACACCGCTGAGGAGGCGGCCTTGGCGTACGACAAGGCAGCACGGGAGATCCGCGGGCCCCGCGCCGTTGTCAACTTCCCCAACGTAGGTGACCCGTACTGACCGCCCGAGTTCAAGGGCCTGCTTTCGTTGTTTGATACGGCACATTGCACCCTTTGGCCGGGGTGCGCCTATGGCAGAGGACGTAACGGTTTGCGTTCCTGCAAGTCGTTCAGAGCACTGTCATTAGCGTTTCAGTGGCCTACTCTCTTGCCGGCCAAGCCGGGCCATTGTGGTTGGTTATGAGCCGTCCATGAGCGCTGCGTTTGCGCCCCAGCATGCCTCTGCGTTCTAGCCCACTAGTCTAGGCTCGCACAGCAACCCTTCCACCCCCCAACCGCAGCACCCTCCGCCACCTGGGGACGACGACAGCGGCGGCGCCGGCGCCTGGGACCCGCACGGCCTGGGCAGCAGCTCCCTGGGCACCTCCCCGCTCTCCTCCAACTTCGTGCCGGGCAGCTCGCCCCTCATGGGCGGCTCGGCGCCCGGCCGCCCCGGCACCAGCGCCCCGGCGGGCTTCCCCACCACCATGGTGACCTCGGCCCTGCGGCACACAAGCTACGGCGGAAGGGGCCGCAAGGACCCGGAGACGATTGCAGAGGTTGACAGCGATGTGGATATGGACGACGGGGATGAGGACATTGTGGGTGCGGTGGACGCGGATGACGCGGAGGGCAGCGTCATGGGGGGTGTGCATGCCAGCGTGGGCTGCAGACGGGCCTCACGTGGGGTGGCGGCGGCGGTGGCGGCTGTGCGGAGTGGCGGGACGGCGGGGCTGGAGCTGTCGGGGTACGGTGGGGCGGCGGGCGGGAAGGGGGGTGCGGGGGCGGGCAGGAGGCAGGGAGTGGCCATGGATGTGGAGGATGAGCTGGCGGAGCTGGCGGAGACGCTGCTGCTGCTGCATGAGAGTGGGTAAGGAGCTGGCGGCCCGGGTGTAGGTTGCGGGGTGCGGAATTAGAGCAGCGCAGCTGGCCTGGGATGCACGTCATGGTACTAAGTGGGTATGATGCTTGGGCAATTGTTGGAAGGGGGTGCCTGAGTGTGTGCTGTGTGGTGTGCTGACGTGGTTAGCGACTGCAGGATGTGCGGACTGGGCCGGTCTTTAGAGTTGCGATGCAGCCCCGTTGTGGGCCTGCGCAAAGAGAAGATACCAACGATGGATGTTTACTGGGGCTTAAGAGTAGGGTCCGCCAAGACACAGATGCAGGGGGCCAGGGAGTGATGCAGGTGTGGGCATGCCCACACGGCGCTGGATAATCGCCTTGCATGTATTGGCAGTGGCCGTTGACCAAGGACAGTGCATGGGTGAAGGAGTGTCCGCGGCCACTGTAAGCGGCTGTCAGATTGGCAGGGCTGCAAGGAGGGCGGCTAGGGAGCATGGACGAATTGCGCCTCGGGAAGCGGGACAGGCGAGTTGGGGCGTGGGTACAACCTCGCGGGTCCGAGTGCGAGCGTACTGAAGGAGCGGGTGTGCTACAGGAGTCCGTTTTCAGGACGCATGTTCATCAGTATTGGTCTCATTGTGTGACGGCTTACTAGCTTGACGGGCGGCAACGGCACCCATGCTGCATGACATGCTGTGCGCTTTTGTCCACTGTCCATGGATTGAAGGCTAGGTACGTGACGCATGTACCGTATCTGTGTGGCCGCACTTGGGCCCTTTCCTGTTACGCCGATCGGGTGGAACTGCCTGCCTTTGTTGCAGCGCATACAGCCTGGGATCCAGGCCAGTTTTGTTGCTTATTCGTTGAGCGCGGCTCGCGTATAAAGGTGCGCCGATCAGTGCGCCTGATTTAGAAATTGGTATATCTTGCGTGAGGCGCCTGCAATGCGGGCTAGGGTCGTGGCCGCAGTGGGTGTGTGCGAGCCGCTTGGTCTCGTGCGCCTGATTGCTTCAGGTGGGAACGCATTTACCGACGCTGAGGTAGGCTGCCTTCGCCGCCTGCTGTGGTTTTGCAGAGCTTGTCGTGTTGCGTGAGATTTTGTATCTGCGGCATTCACGCCCTGAGGGTCATGCTTGCTTGTGTGGGCTTGCAGCTGCACGCCGGGACAGCGTATTGTGAACGCGTATAGGGAGGAGGAGGAGACTCCTCCTGTCCATGCAAACCTGGACCGCAGGTACCTAGGGTCACAACTGTGGGGCTACCGTCAGTCGTTTGGTTGCCGGGTGTCTCACATGTAGTGCCTACCACGTGCCGTACGTGCTGTGTGAGCCTACTGTACGGATGTCCTGACTGGCAGATGCTGGATGCATTTGGCTTTGGCTGATCTGAGAAGACCATGCACAATGAGGGCTAAGGACTTTCGTCCATGCATGCTGCCGATGCAGCCGTAGCTTCCTAGCATGGCTTTGGCATTTTGTGTTACATGGCTTGCATGAACCTGCTGCCAGCCGGCTGTTTTGGTATGCGTGTGCCTCGCGTTGTAGCCTAGTGTACACCATAGCTCCAGGCCTGTACCATAAGCACATGCTGTTTGCTGTGGGGGCGCGGCTGACGCCCTCCGTGGGCGGGTCACATGGCGTGTACGGGGTCCCGCATGTATCCTGGCTTGATGTAAATGCCTGCCGCGAGCACCAGAAGGCCAGACGGCTGGCTTGTGTTGATTGCAAGCGCTACAACTGCTACAAAGGGTAACGAAAGGGAACTAAAAAGCCGATATCTCGTGCATGTTTCGCAGTGTTCTCTTGGTTTGCCTGGTAGCGGTGCCCCCCGGCGTGTCCTGTCACCTCACAAGCGCTTGTTAGCGTGGCCGAGTCTACTACCACACTACCAGGATTAGCAACCTGACACAGCGTCCTTGACCGTACCGGTGCACGCAACCACATTAAGGCTCGGACAGCAGCAGCACACTGCAGGCCAATCTGCTTCAGACGGTGCCGGCAGCAGACGGTAGGAAAGCACCCAGCAAGAGCGGCAAGTGCGGCACAGGTACTGACGTACGGCATTAAGCCGAGCTCGTCGCCATTTGTCTTGCCCAAGCAGGAAATTGGTCAGATGCCTGCAGATGCTCTGGCCGTTGGGAACAACGCACAGGGGGTAAGCGTTCTTGTCGATCCCCCCCTGGCATGAACTTCACTGGTGCATCAGCCGTATGCCGTGCCAGTCTGTCCATTCTGGTGAGCTCCGTCCAGGCGGCCACAGGAATCGAGGACCCAACACACCCGGTCAAACGGCGTACGAGACCTTTTGCCGCCAGTTCTACCGACTCCGCGTTCTGCGCTACGAGTATGACACCGCTACCCAGGGCCTCGCCGCCAGCCACGCGCGCAGCTGCGGGTCGGTCCGCAGGCTGGAAGGCACCTCCAGCCGCGACAACGCCAGCCACCCACTATCCTGTACTCCAATACCACGGCCACAACCGTCGCACCCACCACCCACGCGCACGCTAGCCCCTAGCTCGCCGTGCCCCTCGCCATGGGTCCCTGCAACAGCACCTGCTGCTAAGCTGGCAACCGTGCACCGCATTGCCTCCGCATTGCCGGGCCACGCCCTGAGCACGCCGCCGCCGTCAGCACCGCCTCCGCCGCCTGCAGCTCCGGAACCAGGCCCCAGCTGCGCGCGGCCGCTCCCTGCGCCGCCACCTCGGCCCCTGGAGTCATTCGCCGTCACCTTGAGCGACCTCAGGTTCCTGCAGCTTCGCATGGCCTGGACCAGCAACACGCTATCCAGCGGAGCTGCCAGGCTCTGCAGGTGCAGACAGCGAGTCAGGATGGCCGGCAGAGCAGCGCTCCTTAGCTGCCGACAGCCCTCCAGCGACAGAGACAGGAGCAGCAGCTCTTGCTGCTGCTGCGGCGGCGGCGACGGAGCCGTAGGACGCGGGTCAGCGGCCCGTGGCCTGCTCAGAAGCTGTGCTTCGCATCCGCCGCATGCTGACGACCCTTGCGTGTTGTCCACCCACGGTGCTCCGCCACCACCAAGCTGCCCCACGCCGCCCCCACCCTGGCAGCGCGCGGCGTGTGCATCAGCGGGCAGCACCCCTACGCCGCTGATGCCCCCACAGCCTGACAGGTCCAGGTGCAACAGACAACCCAGCGGTGCACTGGTAGATACACAGCCGCGCCAGCTGAAATGGTCCCCCCCGCCGCTGTCCTCTCCAGGCTCCTGCACAGCACCCGTTGGACCGGCCAGCACACCCATGTGAAGGTCTTCACGGGCGGCTCGGGTGCTTGCTGACGGCTGCGCCAGGGCCAGGCTCACAGCCAGGGTCAGTGTGGCGTCTGTGACGTGGGGCGACCCGGTCAGGGTGAAGCGCCGCAGGAGACGGAGGCCGGCTAGGGCGGCGGCTGCCCCTGCGTCCGTTACGGCGGCCGCGCCCCGCAGCCTCAGGGTGTGCAACAGGGGGCAGGACAGCGGCAGGCGCTGCAACAGGCTGTCTGTGATGTGGGTTGAGGAAAGCGTGGACGCGATTGGGGCTGTGGGAATGCTGCTCGCTGTTGCAGGGCTGCTTGTGGAGGAGGGGCTGGAGAGGTCCAGGTGCTGTAGGGTCCATAGGCTGTCTGGGAGGTGTGGGCTGGTGTAGGGGTGGTCGGTCGGCAGACCCAGTAGCCATGCGACCGTCGCGTCGTTGGACATGCGGCCGGGTAGGGACACCTTGCGCAGAGACCGGGCGCGGGCGTTGCGCTGGAGGATGGTGGGAGGGGGCTGGGAGGCCGGGTGGTGGGGCTGCGGACTGGGCGGCGCGTGGGAGGCTGAGGTGCTTGGGAACGGATTGTGAGAGGTGGGATGACTAGGGAGTCGGCTTGTTGCGGCCGAGTGGGTGGCGGCGGCGGCGGCGGTGGTGGTGCTGGCGGGCATTTGGCTGTGGCCCAGCGCCGCAGGTGACAGCTGTGAGCACCCCGAGAGCTTGAGGGTGGAGATGGAGGGACACGAGTCCAGCACCTGCGGGGACAGGCCGGATGCGGTACAGAGTCTACCCTGGGCGACAGCCTACCGGTACTTGAGATTTGCAGCAGTAATAATGACGCTGTACCGTCCACGCTGCCGCCCGACAAAACCTGTTTACCGGTTGCTGTTACGGTATTCAACGATGAGGTTCCAGTATTGCTTACTTTGCTTGTACGCCTACCTTTGCACACGAGGTTACCAGTAAAGATGTGGTGCCCCTGCTCCTAGCCCCCGACCATCCCACGCACCTGCAGCAGCTCCAGGTCGCTGACGGCGCGGCAGCCCTGCAGCTCCAGCCGCGTCAGCCCACCGCCGCACGCCCCCAGCGCCCGCAGGGTACACTCCCCTGCATCCGTGCCGCCAACCGCCAAGCCCCGCAGGCCACATGCCACCATACCACCTGCGCTTCCAGACCCTGAGCCCTCCCATACACCAGCCCCTTTGCCCCCGGGATCAGCCCGACTGCTAGCTGCAGCAGGACGCGAGTCGGTTGGTGACTGCGAGCCCTGTTGGTGCAGGCGAATGATGAGGTCCGATAGCCCCTCGTCCGTGACCCCGGCCCTGCGTTGGCGCTTGTGGTCGCTGTGGCCAGTGGCGCTGGCCGAGGCCCCGCCGGCGGCGGCGTGGGGCAGCGAGCCCGCGGGGCGGCGGAAGGCGGAGCCGGGAGCACGCACTCGTGTGGCCGCTGTGCAGGGCCGCACACGGCAAGAGCAGCTCGGTTACCTATGGAAATTCTATTGGTCCTTCTCCTGGGGGTGTTGCAGACTGCTACATGAACTGTCCTGTATCCCAGGTGTCCTGGCTTGGAGCTCACCTGCTTTGGTGGCGCAGCCGCTCAGGTCCAGCGATGTGAGGCGCGTGAGGGCCGCCAGGTGGCCCAGCCCCTCGTCCGACAGGCGGGTGCAGCCCGCTAGGCTAAGGGAGGCCAGGCGGGGGCAGGAGCCCGACAGCGTGGCCGCGACCATGTCCGTGACCTGAAGGGGAAGCAAAGGCAAGGGCAAGAATGGAGTGGATTAGATTGTGACTGGATGAGATTGCATTGGCGATGCGCCGACTGAGGTGTTGGGAGGTCTGCATCCTACCACTGGCCACGTGCCAGGTCCTGCCGATGTACTGGTTACGCTGCAAGTCTCCACGTGGTTGGTCGCACGGCAACAAAGACAACCAGGTACAGTTACTTAATGCTCACCGTCTCCCGCACACAGCTTTCAATGTATTGGGCCCCATGCCTGGCTCAACGAAGGTGTGCGTTCCGTCCCTCGGCCAACCCACCTGCTCCACGCCCGCCATGTCCAGGCTAGTCAGGCCTCCCACCACCTCCGCGCACGGCCCGCCAAACAAGTCCTCCAGCATGCCGCCGCCTCCGCCGCGCAGCCGCTCCGCCACAGCCGCTGCCTCCCTTGTCAACTCGTGCGACCAATCCCTGTATCGCTCCCTGCCCCTCGCCACCTCATACATCTCCTCCCACTCTCCGAAATCCTGCTCCCACTCTCCATCCCGCTCTTGCTGCGCTCTGACACGACCCGCCATGTTGCCCTGCAGCCGCCCACCGGCAGTAGGCCCTCCCTGCAACCGCTCTCCACTCACGCCCTTCTCAACACCCGCAGTTCCAAGTACCCCACACTGCCCCGTCCGCTGCCGCCCCAGCCCCGACGCGAGCAAGCGGGCAAGCCGCTCCAGGTACCCATCTCCTCCCACGCCTCCCCGACCTCCCGCCGCCTCCCTGCCGCCGTCCCCGTCCTCGATCCCCGCCGCCCAGCCCGTGCGCCACCCCGCGGCCTCAAGCCCCTCCTCCAGCTCCTCCTCCCACTCGCCCAGCCCAGCCACTGACAGACTGACCCATGGGACGGCCTCCAATGGTCGCTCCGCAGGTCTCCCCTGGACCCGCTGGCTCCCTTCTGCAGTCCCTGCGCTCTCCACCGCCTCCATAAGCTCGCCCTCTCTCGGCACTTTCGCTCCCGTGGCCCCCCTCGCCTGGGCGCCAAGAGCGTCTGTCGCCTTCTGCGACCTCAACTGCTCCGCACGGACTCGCGCTGCGAGCAGCACCGCCCAGCCCGCCACTTTCCGGCCCCCGTCCCTGGCCCCGCCGCTGCCGCCGCCAGTGATGCTGAGGCGGGCGAGGCCGGGGCAGCAGGCGGCCAGCAGGGGCAGCGCCGGGGAAGACACGCAGGTGCCGCCCAAGGATAGGGAGGTCAGGGAGCTCCTGCGTGCGGTGTGCTGCCACAAGGTCAGGTGGGCAAATACAAGGTAAGGCCGATGGGCGAATCGGCGGTGATGAGTCCACGCATGGTGCGTGCACGACGAAGTGAGGGGGGCACCTGTGCCTAGGTGTGGATAAGCAATGTGAATGGGTATTGCCTGCTCACCGGCACTCGCACGGACGCCAGTTGTGGTCCAACGGGCGGGCAGGCAGCTCCGCGGCTGTCGAACCCTGCTGCCCATGTGGGTTGTGGCCTTCATCCGTACCAACCGTTAACCGCCACGGCATCGCGGGCAGCTGCCCGCCCCACAGCCCGCTGATTCCTGCGTCCCCGAGGTGCACCAGCCCCCCGGCGTCAAGCTCCTCCAGAGAGGCGGCGGTGTGCAGGAGGCCGCCGATAGGCCCATCCCCCAGCTGCCAGCAGCCCTGGACTCGGAGACTCCTGGCGATGAGGGTTGAAATATAGCGCGGTGGGGTAAGAGGGGTATGCAGCAACCGTGATTGAGAAGGAACTGACGTGGAGGCCGGAGTGGTTGGAACCTGCTGCGTTACTCACGACTGTTCCTTTGGAAAAGAGTGCTTGCCGCTTGCCAGCAGGACGCTTAGCAACTAATGAGCATCACGATCAGCGAGGCCACAGTGCGGAAATGCGGACGTCTACGCAGGGCACGAGAGTGCAGCACGTTCGGGCATGGACGTGTAAGCTACGCTCACCTCAACTGGCGGCATGTGTGAAGCGGACTAAGGTCTGTAACCTGGGGCAGCAACAAGCAAGAGCACATTTGCACACACAGATCAAAGCAGTTTGGCGCCTGCCCCGGAGGCATACGCCGTGGGCAAGGTACCAAAATTTACGGTAGACAGCCCAGTGCGGCTGCGCACCATAACACTAGCCAGCATATGACCCTCGCGCGCCAAGGGGCTGCTCCCCAGTCCCCACATACATGCCACCGCTACCGCTACCGCCACCACTGTCACTGTACAGGGCAAAAGGGTGACGCTTACCCACCTGCCAGCATCCCGACACGTCCAGGGCTGTGAGGTTCCCAGCCGCGGCCGCGGCCGCCGTCCCCACGGCCGCCACAGAGGCGTCCCCCAGCCGGTGGCACCCCGACACGTCCAGGGAGGCGAGGCCCGGCAGCGCAGGCAGCAGCAGCTGCAGGTCCGCGTCCCTGACGAGCAGAAGGTGGGCAGGGGGCAGGGGTTCGCCGCACGTGTATCAACAGTGTCCAGGGCCATGGGGGAGCGGCTACCTGCAGGTGTGTGCGGAATCGGCCAACATGTGCAGTGGAACACAGGAGGCCGCCGTGGTCCAGAGCTTACCGTGTATGGTGGCAGTTGTGCAGGACGAGACTCCGTAAGCATGACCATGTTATCTGCTGCGGTAACGGTAGTTGCTGACTGCAGTCCGGCTGTGTGCTAAGGTGCAGCGCTGTCGCAACACCCGCAGCGGTGGCACGGCTGCAGCCGCGTAGGCTCAGCTCTGTGACCCACGAGCCCAGGGCGAACTCAGGGCACCACAGGGCGCTGGAGACAGCAAACGCAGGAAGCAGGATACGGATTGGTAAACAGCTACCGGCGCGGGTTCAACTGGGTCGGTAGGACGGGCATGGTTTGCAGCACAGCGTTGCTCCAGCTCATCAGTGTTCGATGGGCGTCCGGGTCGGCAGACTCACCTGACTGCTGCATCGTCCAGAACCAACAAGTCGGCTAGCATTGCCAGCATGTCACGTTTTAGTTCAGTTGGCAACGCGCGCGCGGCAGCTCGCAAAAGCCGAGCGGCCTGGGCATGCGTGTTGGGCGCTGCAGCTATTGCGCGAACAGCCACCATAAGGGCAATCTTCGATAGTGCTTCCACTGTCATTTGACATCAACCGCACAGAATGTACAGGTTTGGCCCTCCGGTCTTCGTAAGCGGCTGACAGAGGCGCCTTGTGCGTCCAGGTGCGTCTCTTGCTGTTGCTACGTTGGCAGTGCGACTGGGAGACCTGAGTGCTATGAGACAGCATACAACATGGCGCTTTGCCAGGCCTGTACGGTCCTAGTACGGCAAGACGAATGACGCATCAGACAGGCATGACGTGTGTGTACGACCTGGTACGACGAAACTCCCGGCATCAAGACTGACCGTGTTGGCTAGCATGACAGTGCTGGACAACTTTCCGGTGCCATGCCTAGCCACTCCCGTCTACGCCAACCAACATGTACAAAGGTGTCAGGGCAGGACTGGGGCCGCGGGGTGCTCTTGCAGGCCTCCTCTCCAGGTCCCTTCAGAAGATCTCTCCCTCGTGCTTCCAGCGTGCTCCGATACCACCTATTGTGTATTACTGTAGCCTGCACTCTATGGCAGCCGCACAAGGTTGTCGCTCTGAGCGAGGCACGGGTATTCCTCGTGCCCATGGTGGTTGTACTGCTCACAGGGAAGGCACAACTGCCATCGGCCACCATTTGCTTCGTTTCCAGCCCCCCCTCGCTTCCAGCCCCCCCTCGCTGCCGGTTTTGACACGCATATTTCATCCATATCTGGCCCAACATTGTGTCCTTGCCGTCGCAGACCCTGCCGTAGCGGGTCTTAGGAACGCACGCCTGTACCTACTTTTGAACCCAGGCCTGACGGTCCAGCTTAGCAGCGGCTAGGTTTCAAGCATGCAGCTGCACATTTTCCTAGCAGAACTGGAAAGGGGGAAGGCAGCTTAAGGCGATAGGCCAGGGATGGGAGGTTGCCTCAGCGCACCGTCTCCGCAGGCCAGCTCACCACCCAAAGGGGATGGCCGTACGAATGGATCAACTGCAAGTGCCATCAATGACCCCACGGGAGCAGCCAGCAACGGGGCTATGGGAAATGGAACCACTCCATGCGCCACAACGACCATCAGTGCTGGGCCTGTAGAGAGCGGGGAAGCTCGGCCTGCAGCAAGGAACATAAACCAGGACCAGGAGCAAACTGGTGTACCGACGCCAGCGCCCCGTGCAAGTAACAAAAACACCCTTTCGGCAGTAGACAAAGTAAGCGGGGTCACACGTCCCGGTGATGCAGCCAGCTGCGTCCTGCACTTTGCGATGCAATGGCAGTGGCCCTGTTCTCTTTTACGTCCCGGTCTTGCTAACACTTCTCGACATGAACGACAATTCTGCAGGGAACACAGCTTATTGAGTCGCTTTCGGCAATCGAAGGCACTGCAGTAGAGAAGGTGGAAGCATTTACCAGCTTGCTCGTCAGCGAAAGCTATGTTCAGTTTGCAAGGTGCGCCCTTGCGAGGGAGCTTTGGGTGTTCGCAGCACAGGTGCACAAGGCAGCTGACCGTGACGCCGCTGCCAACCCATGTGCAGTATCTCCGTGGTCTCCGAGGATGAGCAAGTATTCATGGTGCTCACGGCCGCTGGGGTCGGTTCCGACTTTCTGCCGAAGCACTACCTGCTCAACGTTGCCAGCTCGCACTGGTCGGTGCAGCGGGTTGTGTCGGAGGGCACTGCTTGCTTTTGGGCTGCAGGCGAGCACAACGCCAACGACCTCCCGGAGGACTGGAAGTGCCTGTTTAAAATGCAGAAGCTGAAATCCTTTTTGGCGGTGCCTATCAAGGTTGGCACACAGCTGGTGGGGGTGCTGAACGTGGCGATGGTGATCGAGGTGGACGAGCAAAAGCACTGGTGGGTCTGGGCTGCAGCGGCTGGGCTGCTGTGCCGGGTGGGGACACCCACACCGCAGCTGCAACACGGGCAGCGGCGGACATGCGGGAACCAGTGCTCAGCCTGCGGTGGGTGACCCATGGGCCACAGCCATGAACGTTCTTGATCCTCCACTCTTACGCCACGAACTATCCTTGGTAACGCTCACACGCACGCCGCCATGCCATTTGCTGGGTCTGGTGTCACGCTATGCCTCGCAACCAGGCGCATGTTGGCACCCGGGAGTCCGCTGAGGTGTTACCACCCTGTGCTGACTTTGTGTCCAGGTGGGGCCTGCAGCTGCGGCTGCTGGCTGCAGTCCTGGCGCAGCACTTCCATGACGCGCACCTGCGCTCCAAAGTGAGCTGGCTGCAGGGCGTCGCCAAGCAGGAGACGGTGGAGCAGCTCAGCGTGGCCACGCTCACGGTGCGTGCGCCTGCGGTGGTTGCGGTGGTTGCGTGGTCCTGCACCCGTAGCAACTCACGCTCCAGTGCTTGGTTCGGGGTGCCGCCGCTCGGTGCGACAGGCTGGTACGGGCACGGCTAGCTGCTGACGTGGCGCACAACGGCTTGTGGGGTGTAGGGGATCTGGGGCTGCCGGCATCCCGCAAGGAGGCGGGCGTAAGCATCTGGCATTGCATGCGCTCATGTACCGCCATGCATACCTGCGCGGAGGAGCCTGACGCGACCCTCCTGTGTGCCTACCCTCGTCCGCTGCAGGGCCTCACGGGCATCTTCGGCGCCCTGCAGGACCTCTCCTTCTACATAGCGCTGGTGCTGCCGGGCCGGCCCTGCGCCATCATGTTCACCCTCAGCAGGGAGATGGTGCAGGGCGTGGCGGGCGGACCTGCACCCGAGTCAGCAGCCTCAGCGGGGCCAGCGGCGGGGGCGTCGGCGGGGGCCAGCCCCGGAGCGGCTGCGGTCGCGGCGGCAGGGGAGGGAGATGGGGCTGGCGCAGGAGCGGGGCCGGGGGCGGGGGTAGGGCCGGGAGCGGACGGGGCGGCTGGCAGCGAGCAGCTGCGGCCGCCGCCGGCGTACCGTGAGCACGTGGTGGGTTGGCGCGGAGCCTGGGGCTGGGGCACGCCGTGCCGACCGTGGTGTCGTGCTTTGGCTGCTTGGTAGCCGGAGGAAGGTTAGCGGGTTGTTACAGCCCTGTCACTGACAGCGGGAGAGGAGCCAGAAGGTGCACAGAGGAGCTTTTTCCTGGGCAAGGCGCTGCTCTGCGGCGATACGCACCCTGTCTCTTGTCACAGACGGCTACCGTGGTGTGCTGGCCGCATGTGCGGTATCACCAGCTAACCAGCATCCATGTAGCCCCTCCACCACCGTTCAACCACCGCCCCATTCATGCACGTCGCACCGCCAGACCACGAAGCCCCATACGCTGATGCCTCTGCGTACCGGTACCTTGGTACCTTGCCCCCACCACCCTGCCCAGGACATGCACGGCTTCGTGACCAGCGAGACGCTGCTCGAGAACGCGCTGGCCACTGGCCAGGTGATGAAGGTGTCCAACATGGGGCGCTACCTGCGGCTGTACAAGACGGGCGCCGACGTGGCCATCCTGTACCGCTGCGAGGGCCGCTCGCCCGCCAGCGTCATGGTGCTGCCGCTGGTGGCGCCGGACGCTGCAAGGATAGGGGGCCTGTACGTCATCAGCAGGTGAGGGGGAGGGGAACGAGGGCGCCTGAGGCCAGACAGCCGCCGGCGGTTGATGTATTGATGCTGTTGGTGGCTAGTGCGCTGTTTGCACCCAGTGGGGTAGCCACAAGGCAGGCACAACAGGGCGTAGAGGGTCGGAATTTCAAGCCCTTGTTCATACAGCAGCCGAGTTTGATGCGCGAGGCACATCCCAAGGCACGTGTTGCATCATTGGGCTCTAGTCACTGGGCGCGCGTGCTTGCCTCCTTGCGCTCCGCAGGACGGCCACGGACTTCGGCATGGTGCGGCGCGAGGTGGTGGACCTGGTGAAGCTGATGGTGCCCACGCTGCAGCAGAAGCTGTACTCGGAGCTCAACCGGAAGCTCATAGAAGTCAGCGAGGTGCGCTGACCCCGCCTGCCAGCGTACCGTATATGACCAGCCTGTGCTGCTTGGCACGAAGCGGGCCGTGTAGCAACCGGGCGGAGCGCAGGGGCATTTTAGGCACCCGCTCAGTTGACCACTGGACGGCTGAGGCTTCCTTACACCCCACGTTCTTGGCCTGATGCGTGCTGGTCACTCGTATGTTCCTGCTCGTGCCGCAGAGCTGCAAGTTCGAGCCGCTGTCGGTGACGGGCAACGGCACAACCGGCGGCAAGGACGAGCTGGGCACCGGCGACAGCGCCACGTTCGAGAGCACCAAGGTGCGCACGTGCAGCTGGCAGGGGAGCCCTCCCACTTCCTAAACAGCAGCATAAAGAACCAACGTATGCAAGCGGCTGCAAGTACCGTACGCCTCGCGCTGTATGAGATGGTGCAGGCTCTTGGGGTGGGGTGGTCCATGTCCATTTACCAGGTGTCTACCGTCCCTCCTGCTCGCTGCCGGTGCACAGGACCTGGTGCTGGGCTCTCGGCCGGAGAAGGACACGCTGATTGCGGAGCTGCAGGAGCAGATCCGGCGGCAGCTGGCCAAGGTGTACAAGGGGCATCCCGACCCGGGGCCCAACAACATGCTGGCCGACCTGGAGGTGTACGACGAGCTGGGGCGAGGAGGGTACGGCACCGTGTACAGGGCGGTACGTCGTGGGGTCTGTGGGACGCATATTGCGGGGAACAGCTGCACGGCTGGTTGGGGGATGTTAAAAGAGGGATTTGGACGGCCGTAGGGCAATGGGCAGATGCCTGTTACTCCACTACAATGCGTTGCGGCTCATGTGTATGCTCGTCCGCCTGCGCGCTGAGGTATATCGCATGTGCGCTGTAATAACGCAGATCTACAAGGGGCAGCTCTCGGCCGTCAAGGTGGTGTGCGATCGGGACGTGGACAACGGCTCGCTCAACGGGGCGCTGGAGCTGGCGCTGCTCACAAGCATCAGCCACCCCAACATCATACAGATCCACACCTACTACGCAGGTGAGATCGGAGGGCCCGTCCGGTCCCGGAGAATGGTTGTGGCACGTATGAAGAACTGGTTTTGGTATCGGTGGTGCTGACGAATGGGGGTTAAATGGCGGAGCCGGCTAGGGAGGCAGTTGTAAGCACAGAGTATGAGCCACCAATGTGAATTTGGCTGCTGGTGAAGCTCTTCTAGCGACGCAAACGCTGCTAAGCCCACGTGCTGCCATGGGGCGCAAGACTCGGGGCATCAGCGCCTGTCCACTGAGCGCTGGCACTGCGACACTCCCGTGTGCGCCACGTATCCTGCAGACGTGCCGCTCAACAGCATCAAGTTCGTGCGGGGGCACAACAACCCGGCCAGCCAGGACGACAAGGACGGGCCGCGCGGCCCGGGCGGGGGCCGGGCCTCGGGGGAGCGCGGCGGGGGCAAGCTGGGGGCGCGCGGGGGGCAGGGCATGGACGGCAAGGACGCGTCCGGCAAGCTCAACCGCCCGGGGGAACAGAACTGCCAGGTGCGTCATGCATGCGCGCTTAGGCAGCAGCCTCGCACCAGTAGGTGGACGTCAGGCATGCGGATGGTAGCGCTTACAAGAGCCAGTGTACAGTTTTGTCTGATCTGTTCGTGTTTACGGCATATTGACGGTGCTGGTGCCGTCCGCCCTGCTGGCTTTGCAGGTGCTTGTGATGAGCTGCAGCGACATGGGCCGGTAGCTACGCTTACGGCCCTATGAAATGTACATGGCCCTATGAAATCTTATTGTTGTTACGTACTGGTGTTCACGGTGTAACGGCGATGCCGCTGCCGCCCTGCAGGTGCTGGTGATGGACTTCTGCGACATGGGCTCGCTGGCCGACGTGCTCAATACCTCGCTGCTGCGGCACCACGCGGGCAAGGTGGCCATGCCCGCCATCCTGCACTGCCTGCTGGAGGTGGCGTCGGCGCTGCACTACCTGCACAGCATAGGTGGGGCGCTGCGCCGGGGGGCATCGGCGGCTTGGTGGTGGGCACTTGTGGCGCGGACTCAGCAAACGGAGCACTGTACCGTGCTGCTGGGCCCGAGGTCGTGCTGAGGATTGCGCTATGATGCGTCAACGGGGTGCCAACTGGCCCTGCTGCAGGCATCGTGCACTACGACCTCAAGCCGGAGAACGTGCTGCTCAAGTCGTCCACCATCGACAGCCGGGGGTTCAACTGCAAGGTGGGGCGACGTAGCAGTTCATCTACTGTGGCGCTGCACTCGTAGCTCTTCCGCCTGGGTACCGTACTTTTGTGTGGGGGCGTAGGACATGGTTGCCTTACACAAGCTAATAGGACGGCTCGCGTGCTGCTCTCGCCCCCAGGTTGCCGACTTCGGGCTGTCCAACATTGTGTCCGACAACAGCTACTTCAACAAGCACGCGGAGGGCACCATCACGCACCTGGCGTGAGGGCAGGAAGACGGGTTTGGGGCGCTTAGGCACACAACAACTAGAGCTTTGCTTCGCCTACCGCCCTGGCATATCCCGCATCCTTGCTGGTTTGGGAAGCATACTTACTGTGTTCACCAATTGCCTGCAGGCCTGAGGCCATGCAGCCGAACGGGAAGCTCACCAAGGCGGTGGACGTGTACGCGTTCGGTGAGGCAAGGGCCGGGCAGTGGAGTTGCGGCCTAGCGTGCTGGTTGCTTCTGCCCATGGCCAGTACGGTATTGTTGCGAGCGTCGTGCATCAGCAAGACGCTGTGGCGAACGGTGGCCTGCCCATGTCGTCACTCACCCGCTCTACCCCCCGCCGACCACGTCGACCTTCAGACGTCGTCGATCCTTTTGCCTTTATACCGCCAAGCCCCCGCTCTACCGCTGAACCTGCTGCTTGTGTTGCCCCCTCCCCGCCAGGCATCATGATGTGGGAGCTGTGTCACAACATGGCCCGGCTCGTGCCGATTCGCTTATGTTACCTTATGTTACCTGGCTTCATGCTTCTGTTGCCCCCTGCCCTCCAGGCATCATGATGTGGGAGCTGTACACGGGGCTGCGGCCCTACAACGGCTACCGCACCATCGACGTGGCGGTCAAGGTGTCCAAGGAGGGGCTGCGGCCGGAGTTCCCCTCCAGCGTGCACCCGTCCTTCAGGTGAGTCACACGTGATCGTGCACGGTGGGCTTGATTGCGCGTCATGCATGCCGGTACAGTACAGTAGCCCGTGGTCGGGCCAGAGGGCAGGCTGTTGACTGCAGACGCTGGCACGGCTGCATGTAAGTTTGCGGCGGCCGCGCACCTCATGGCTGCAGGGAGCTGGCGCAGCGCTGCTGGCAGGGCGACAGGCGAGCGCGCCCCACCTTCCGCCAGGTGAGGGCTGCGACACCGTTAAGTGCACGATGGCACCGGGGCGTCCGCGGGGCGCACCGCGCTGGCTGCCATCAGATCGGGAGTCCTGCTGCAAGCGCACCCCTGAAACGGGCCCACGCACCCCGTGTTCACCCTGTGAGGGGTAGTAGCTCACGCTCATCCTTGCCGCGCGCCCCAGTCATGGACCGCATCCACTAGATGCTCAAACCGTCACCGCGCCCTCAGATCGGTATACCACAACCATCCTTGCCCCACTTGCGCTTCACGCGGTACCCCCAGGTCATGGACCGCATCCATGAGATGCTCAAGGACCAGGAGCTCATGGGCCGCGAGTCGCTGCTGACGCTGTCCTCCAGCGCCCGCCTGGCCGTGTACCCCGACTACCTGCAGGTGGGCTGGGAGAGGTTTGGGGTATGTTGTGGGAGGTGTAGCGTGTGGGGCTATTCTTCTGGCCCGCCCTGCCGTGCACTCTGATCACCTGCAGGTGGGCCTGGGACGGAAGGCCGAGTGTGTAGGGGCGTGGGGGTGGGAGGAGATGGTATGCGTTGGGCTGCTATCCTGGCGAGCTTCGCTGTGTACCCAGACTACCTGCAGGTGGGCGTAGTGTGTAGCGGTGCAGGATGCGAGGTTCGGGTGCATGCCTAACTAGGCACGGGGGCCAATTGCGATCTTGGGCTGCAACAATCCTGCGGTGAGGAGTCTGAGGCCACCACACCGACTGCGTGGGTTAGCACCCGCCCAGGGCAGGCACACCAGGCCAGTGCAGGCACACGTATGGGCTGCGTGTGCTGTGTGGATGGTGGAGTGATGCAGGGCGGTGTAAATGGACCGCACTGCCGTATTATGAACATGGTGTGAAACAAGTAAGCTCAGGCCAGGAGGCCGTCCCTGGGCGTACGGTCAACAATTGGTACTGCTGCAGGGCCACGGCGTCATATGCTACCGTAGCTACCTGTGACCAGCCGGCGAGCACAGCACTGCGAGGATGCGACTTGGCGATGGTTGTATTGAGCTTGACATCATCGTGCCGCTTTCCCTTGTGCAGGACGCAGCGGACAGCGAGTTCCCCCTGCACATACTGTAACGCTGCTGCGGAGCGGATACGCAGAACCGCTTCTCTAACTGCAGCAGCGCTGTCAGGGATCATGGAGAGGCGCTTGGATTACAAACTGCGCTTGAGTTCAAGCTGAGCCACGATATCATGGCCATCATGCGTGCATGCTCGTTGCGTGGGTAAGCAGCCCGAATCCTTGCACTGTGCTTAACAGGACCGCAGGCCCTGGTACTACCAGGACGAAAGGTACTCCGTCCCAAATGTTGCCCGCCGGCATTCTGCGCTGTCAAAGTAGTGTTGAGAGGTGCACCGTTATGCGAAGAAGACGCGTGTTCGTATGGCAATGAATGATATGCTTGTCGGTTTGAATGCATGAGTGGATGGTGAGCGCAGTTTCTGCGGGGCGCAACCTTGTCATGCCCACCTGTAGGGAACAGGTGTGTAGCAGCGGGGGTGCAGTGGGTTTATGCACCGTAATTTACTGAGAATGCCTTCAGGCTACGTCCCTTATGACTGCTGTACTTGCGTTACTACTGGAACGTGGCAAGTGGGAGAGCGTGCATGGTTGCCGTTGGGCGATGTGGTGGTTTGGGGGTTGGGAGCACATAAGGCACTGCTGTGGTGTGCATGTGTGAGCGGATTGCGGGACCGTGGCGCTGCGGATGGGGACGCGCCATGCACCTTGCACCGCATGCGTAGAACTAAGCATTGCTCGCACTGAGTCGCAAACGCACGCATTTGGCGGGTTGTTGCGTTGTCAAGGATGAGCTACGTCGTGAAGAAGGCAGAGGGCCTTACGTTGCCGCTACGCCAAGGAACATGTGGGTCTTGCTATGCGTTCTGCCGGTTGGTTGCCGTGGTTTTGGTGGTGGGCTAGTATGGCTTGGGTGTACAACGGTACGCGGGTTTGCAGTGGCATGGGTGCTGGATACCATTGGTGAGTGTGGGATTTCGGTCCGAGAAGCCATACTTCATGCTTTCCGGTCTTACAGTGGCGGCAGCATGCACCTGTGGACGGCTTTAAGTGCGCCACGTCCCGCGGAGGGAGAGCAAGCTGCGCAGGGAGGAGAGGGTGGGCTAGGGTGGGCCTTTCAAACGGTGTGCAGCTCTGTTTCTGCCGGCAAGCATACGGTGAGGCTGTTGTGCTTCTGCACGTGTATCAGTGGAAGATTGCGCTACGCTAGCAAGTTGGTGGGCAAAGAAGAAGGGTGGTGTTTTGAGGTGGTGGTGGGTGTGCATGTGGTTGCTACCGGTATGATCCCGTCTCCACGCTCGCCTGGTAGATCGCAATCTTTTGCTTTCCAATCTCGTTCTCAATGGGTAGGCGTGCTGTGCACCTTTGTACGGCGGACGAAGAAATGGCCTTTCGGACGGCCGCGGGTGCTGTGACATAGTGACAGGCGCGCCAAAAGGGTTCCTGCACTTCGCTTCTGGCCCCACATGCAGCTGTCAGGCCCCACAGCTTGTATGTAGGTCAAGTCCCTTCTCGACGAACGGGGTCTTGACTTTTGGTTAGAATGTGAATGTCCTTTGCTACGAAGTGGTTAAATTGGTTTGAATGAGCAAAACGTGCTTGAGTGTTTTTTGTGGCTTTCCGGGCCTGCCAGGGACAGGTGCATGGGGTTTGAGTGACGTCATGGAACGGACGGAAGCGGCTGAAGGCAGGGGAGCTGCCCTGGCTGCAGGTCAACACTCACATAGCACCGTGTTGTGCATGTCACATCCTGGCCTTTATGCCTGGTGGTCTTTTCCTCTTGTGCTTGGCGCAGGCCCCCAGTCCCCAGTCGGATTCACACGGATTTACAAGGCAGCTGGAGGCTCAAGTCAACTGTAAGGTCCTTACAAGCAACCGGTCCTTGCGGTACCGGTACCATATCCGGTACTTCAAGTATCATATCCGCACATATGGACGCCGCCGATTCAGAATCGATACCGGTAGATAACCAGTCAGCACCGTACCGGCAGTGACAGTGCATGCAGTTAAGGACAACAATTTATCAACAATTTATTTTTTTAAACATGCCAGCTAAACGTGAGTGCAGAAGTAGAGTCACAACTGCAGCTTGCAGAGAGCGCACCCCTGCAGGGCTGCAGCACGCGTATACAATGTCCCAAGCAACAGGTAAAAACATTTATGGGCATGAGTCAACCGGCGGTACGACGCACCAGTACACACCATCCTCCTACTTTGCAAATGCAATATGCATCAAACCAACTTCTACTGCCTGTTTCACGCCCCGAGAACCGCCCATGCCGCCGCGCCCACCGCCGCCACCGCCGCCGCCACCTCCTGCTCGCTGAGCCCCG
>VFQN01001734.1_pt1 | contig 35428 bp, 38 predicted proteins | sample 3512371 | NCBI WGS metagenome assembly VFQN01 (sample SAMN10412370, study PRJNA504923) | tailings metagenome | isolation source: Replicate 2 from Balatoc abandoned mine | place: Philippines: Itogon, Benguet | collected 2017-08-28 | reverse complement strand
TCCAAGTTGAAAAATACAACATTCAACCTGGCACAGAAAAAGCCAGTCAGGTCACAATCACTCGAAGTCGCACGTGGAGGATTGATCACGGAAAGACTGGTCGAGCCGGTGTTATTGCGGCCGTCATCCATTGTCCTTGGAGAGGTGACACCCCCTCGCCGGCACATACAGATCGATGCGCGACAAGGACTCGATCAGTTCTGGATACGAGTTCGCCGAGAAGGTATCCATCTTTTATCTTCCTCGTCCGGCGCCTCAATGCTACAGAGGCACATCGGTCGCTGCGGCTACGTTGCCATCGACCGAGATCCGCATGAACGAAACGACGGGATGAAATCCGTGGATCCGCCGAACTACCGCAGGCCCTTCCACCGAGAACGTGCATGTACAGGGTAAAGCCGCATCAGGAAGAAGTATTCTTGCATTGGGATTCACAAAGAGCGTAACGCCTTCTCCCCAGAACTCCGCAGGCGTGGCCGGATGTCCCATCCGGTATCGAAACTGATAGGGAGCGCTCTCACCGTCTGGACGGTAACAGACCCCCTCGCGGTGGGCTACGGTTTCAGCCGCAACCTTATCCCATCCGGTCGCCATGCGCAGGAAGCGCGGTACGGTGAACGCATTGCAGTACAGCAAACCACTTATCGATGCTGCCTCCGGCAGATCAAAAAATGCCGTGCTTTCCTCGGGCGAATCCCCTACTCCATATAAAAGCGGCAAAAGAGATTCGTCGGTGTAGAACACGGCCCCAGCTTCAAAAAAAGGAGCCACCGATAGTACCAGCGGAATGTCTCGGCAATGTGCGAGCTCATGGTAATTATGGGCGAGCTTCCGCTTGAGTATGGTGTACATGCGCCGCGGGAACTCGCGCTCGACCTTTTCTGCAATGTCCTCTTGAGAAAGGTTCTCCAAGCAGCGTAGCGAAATATCAGTCGTGCGCCCGGACGACGGGTTTGCGGTCGTTGCTTCGAACGCTATTCTCGTGCCGTTTCCAGCCGTCACCACAAAGTCCGGCGAGGGATGAGACCGATCTACGTTGAATCCGCCTTCCTCGATGTAGGCGAAACACGCGAGTTCGAAAAGGCGCGAGTGAAAGCCATCACTCTGAAAATCCTTGACGAAATTGCCGTTGGGATCACCCATGCGGGTATACAGAGCATTCATCAGCGCTCTAGCTTCGCTATGTAATCCGGAACCCTTCAGCTCCCGAAATGCGGTGTGCAGCCTCGCTTCCGGCATTTGCGGCTCGAAGAGATCCACTGCCTTAGCCATATTCACGCTGGTTTTGCCCACTCGGGTCATGTTCCTGCCAAATTTCTCGCTTGCAGGCGCGGTCACGATACCCATCGCCACCTCTGTTACTGATTTTAAGCCTTGATAAGTAGAAGTCATTTCATAAATGGGTTGTGTACTTTTCGTGAGGGCCATGCTAGGTTTTCTGCATGGCCAAACGAGAAGAACTGACGGACGAACAATGGGCGATTCTGGAGCCTCTGATCCCGAAAGTGACGCCCCGCGCAGACGGGCGCGGCAGACCGGTCACGCACAGCGACCGGTCTGTGTTAAACGGCATCCTGTGGGTGCTGCGCACCGGGGCGTGCTGGGCCGATTTGCCGGAGCGCTTTCCCTCCGGTTCGACCTGTTTTCGCCGCTTCAGCCGCTGGGTGCGCCAAGGGGTGCTGCGCGCGATCCTGGAGGCGCTGGCGCGGGACCTGGAGGATCGAGGCAAGATCAATCTCTCGGAATGCTTTATCGACGGCACCTTTGTGGTGGCGAAAAAGGGGGCTTCGCAGTGGGCAAGACCAAGCGGGGCAAGGGTACGAAGCTCATGGTTATTGCAGACGCTTCTGGTCTTCCACTCGCCGTGCATACGACTTCTGCTTCTCCACATGAAGTCACCCTTGTCGAGGCTACCCTCGATGAAACCCTCACCATGGGACGACCTCGACGACTTGTCGGGGATCGTGCCTACGACAGTGATCCGCTCGATCAGCGCCTCGCTGCCCAGGGCATTGAACTGATCGCCCCGCACAAACGCAATCGCATCAGGCCCGCGACGCAGGATGGGCGAGGGCTCAGGCGTTACCGCAGACGATGGAAGGTTGAGCGCCTGTTCGCGTGGCTGAACAAATACAAACGCGTCATCACCCGATGGGATCGTCATGTCGATCATTTCAACGCCTTTGTCCATCTCGCCTGCGCCATGATTCTCATGCGTAGGTATTTATGAAATGAGTTCTAGTTAGAAATGCAAACATAATTCTGCCATCAGGAGCCACGGCTCCGCATTCCTTCCCAAAAATCAGTTTTTGGAGCGTGCCGTGAAGCCTATGACATAAGGTTTTCAGGTATGACGCCAATCACCCCGTTCAACTCTCAGCACCTTGAGGCGGTTTGCCGGGTGCTGGCCGACACCGAACGGGGGCTTACCGGTACGCAGATCGAACGGTTACTTCAGGAAATCGGCGTCACCGACGTTTCCCCCAACATGACGAAGTGGAAGCGTCTGTTTAATGCGCTGGCCGAAGCGCAATACAAACACGAGGTCGGCAATCACTTGATCATGCTGATCAACCGCGCGATGGATCCTGTCAACTACGCGCGCGATTCCGGCGCCTTCAACTGGCGGCGCGATGAATTGAATGTGGTACTCGCTTTTTCCGGCTTCAATGTGCGCGAGGACGGTAAAGTCGCACATGCGGATAAGGCTACAACGCTAGACGCGGCGCGCGCGCGGGCTGGCCGCCTGAAAGCGACATTGAAAAGCCGAAATGTGCACGTCGAAGTGCTCAAATATTGCCGCGCGGAACTACTCGACGAAAACTACTTTCATGCCGTATTCGAGGCCACCAAAGGCGTGGCGGAACGCACGCGACAGTTATCAGGCCTCACCCAAGACGGCGCGGAACTCGTGAATAAGGCATTTTCCATCCAGAACCCCCTCCTAGTGCTCGGTCCGCTTACGACCGAGTCGGAGAAAAGCGAGCACAAGGGCTTTGCCCATCTGATGGTCGGACTCTTCGGTGCCGTGCGAAATCCGCTCGCACATGCCCCTAAAACTACCTGGCCTATGTCCGAGGAAGATGCGCTGGATATCCTGACGCTGATCTCGTTCATCCACCGCAAACTCGATCGTGCATATAAATTCCCAACTACCTGAGGCTTGGACTGATATGCCCAAAAAAAGCGTCTCCCAACCTTGGCTAGCCACGCTCCAACAGTTGGTCGAGGCCAAGCCTTGCGTCGTGGTACAACTCGATGAAAACGACAGCGCACGGCTCACAGAGTCCAAGTATGGGTTCAATGAGTTCACGATGGTGCGCTCCCATGACATGCTATCGGGTATCAAGACTCCCACCGCGTGCCTTGTTTTCGGTTCGCTGCCGCATCATAAGGATGGCGCAGCAGTTCATGGCTACCTGGGCATTGTCAGCTCTCGCGGCCCGATCGCCACGTTGGATACCCGGATCAAGATCAGGCGTGCAGTTCGGATTGAGCCAAATACAGTAAAAGGCCTGGTTGCCTTGCTCGGATCTGATCCGCACGCGGGTCGACTGCGTGAAAAGTTGGAATCTGAGCAGGTCGTCGTACTGTCTCCCAAACTCAGTAGCACTCTGATCCAGGCCTTAGCGGGAATCCCGGCCAATCAGGGCCCAATGCGAGCGGTTACAGAATCACTGCATAGCCCACGGCATTACACAAATTTCTCTGCCGTGCAGGAGGATGCCGTACAGACCGCCCTCAAAGCGTTCGGCCTGTCCGCGAGCGATCGAGCCGAGCGCGTCGAGTTAGTCGAAAAAAAGGCTTCCGCATTAGCCCGCGTACCGCTTAAAGAGGATGCCGTGGTCGAGCAGCCAACTGGCATAGGCGGCAAAGCCATTTTGCAGCTTCGCACGCCCCTCATTGAAGATTCGGCTATCGAAAAAGATACTCGCTCAGTTCCTGGTTACACTCTGAAATCGAGCCATCTGACTGGCCGTGCCATCTTTACGAAGGGGCTTGAAAAACTCGAAATCATCACCGCGAATCGGCGCGATCTGGAGCACGTTTTCGGCGTCGACCTGATTTACGTGAACATCACGAAGAAGAACATCGTCATGGTGCAGTACAAGATGCTGGAACCCAACTCCCGCAACAGTACACCCAACGATTGGCTGTACCGGCCCGACACCACGATGGCCAAGGAAATCACAAGGATGAAGCTTTTCGCCAGCAAGCATGCACCAGGCGCACTGGAATATCGGTTGAATCCGCAGGTTTTCTATCTCAAATTCGTAAAACGCAACGGTGCCTTGAGCAATGGCAGCATACTTACCCCGCTTGATCACTATGAACAATTGCTCGCCGATCCAGCGTGCCAAGGCCCCCGGAAAGCAATTCGCATCAGCTACCAATCGCTGAACGGTCGCTACATGCGGCAAGGTGCCTTCCTCGATCTTGTCCAGTCAGGATACATCGGAGCCTATGCCACGACGACGGCGCACCTCAGCGCCTTGATAAAGGCGGTGCTCGACGGCAATCGTGCAGTCGTTGCAGCCGTTCAATCGTCACTGCGTTAATGCCCGATACGAGTTGAATGTGACCGAATCTCCCGTTCCAGCGCCGCTGATTGACACTCTGCAATCGCTTTGGCACTTGGCGCCACCGGGACCAGACAATCTCTTCTCGTACCAATCGTTTATCGAGCTATGCGACATCTGCGAACGATTTTATCCCCCAACGCACTCAAAGGACGCGCTCGGCATCGCACTGCATACAGCTCTACGCGCTCTCGGCTTGCCCTGTACTTTGCCAACTGAAAAGCAAACCCTTGGTCTTTCGGTAGCAGATGCGGCGAAGCGTCTGGATCAAGCATTTCGCCAGACCAAGGCGTCGCGCGTCCACCTCTGCCCGTTGGACTGCGCCGACGATCTGCCGTCCCTCGAATTCGGCCCGGCCGTTGTTCGCAAGTTCTCGACAACGGAACTTGAAGACCTGATCGACGTTCAACGCTTGCAACGCCGCTACCCGTCCTGGAAGTTCGACGGCAATAGCTTCGCCTCATTTACCTGGTTAGTCGTCAGGGAGGCGGTACTAATTGACGGCGAAGCCGGCAAGCGGGCAGTGCCATTCTTCTATACCAACATCAACCAGGACTTCGGGGCAATAGAACCTCACCGTCGACAATTCCCAGCCGCAGTCGAAGCCGCCCTGTTCGCGCTACTCCTCGCCCCGTGGGAGGATTGGGTTGATGACATTGAGATTGACTGGCGCGCTTTTCGCATACCCTGGGTATATACGACCGACGATGATCTGTTCGTGGCTCATTCAGTGCCGCCACGATCGGACACGTTGAGTTGGAAGCCCTGCATCTACACAGATGCCTATGGCGAACAAATCGAAGACGAGTGCCCCGAATATTTTCCACTATCCAATCGGGCAAAAGATGCGCCATCGTGGATAACCCACGAACGCTGGACCGCTCTGGAAAGAGCCCGGGAAGCATTGCTCTTCGGAAGCCCCATCGCACACTTTCTCAATCGCGCTTTTCTTTCAAACGGCATTGACGAATTTCTGGCACACATCACCGTCATTGAGGCCGGACTTGGGACCAATGTCGATCACGATATCGGACAAAGATCAAAAATCAAGGGAAAGAATCCAGGAGCCACAGAGCGTGTCGCGCTCCGACTTTCCAGCTTGCTCCGCGACGGCGCCGCCGGCGAAGACTACAGGCGCCTGTTTAAATCCCGGAGCGACTTCATCCACGGACGAACCCTGAACACCATTCCAAGCACAGATCGAGCACTTGTCCGCAAGCTTGCACGGCGCGTTGCAGTCGAATTGGTCATGAAAGCAGCAAGCGAGCCGGCTCTACCGCGCGAGTCTTTCCTGGAGCATCTCTTGAACGCCTGAGATTTGAATGTGAACACAGACGTCAATTGGTCAGCGCCCCCTTCATGATCGCCGAGTGTCCCGGAAACCAGCAAAATGTGTATCTCGCCTGCCTCGATTTTGCCCCCCAGTTGCCCCCATCGCCACCTTGGACTTACTATATTACGCTCGTCGATAGCACTGTCGATCGCCCCCCTTCGACAGAACAGGATCACTGCGTTGTTTCTAGTTCAGCTCTCCGGGAGCCACTTCGAAAAAGAAGCATTCTGGCAAAAATGCCTGGGCAACATATTCAACGTCCTGCGCCGAGACACCGCACGCAAAGAAATGCTCCCTCCAGCCGCGGACCACGCTGGCAATCTGATCGATCTGGGCTCGCGCTGCTTCAGCAGTCAGGCCGAACCGGGTGCACTGGGAAATCAGGTTGTAAACACTTGCCGTGCGGCCAAAGGTGCCCACGGTTAACGCCAGGTCGCGCCGCTCGAGACTGACAACGGGCATCGGAACCAGATCGTAAGCTGGAGACAAGCGCCACCCACCTTCGCGACAGAGCATGGCGTGGTTACGGGGATGATCGTCGTTGTTGGTGACCGCCGCGTTGAACACCATGCGCCGGAATAATTCAGCACAGTCCTGTTCGGGCCTTACCGACCAGCGCCGCAGGTTGTCGGCAAGCAAAGGGTAGGACCAGCGTTCGCGGTCCACGTGACCGTCTTCACAATCGAGCACAGTCAGGCCGCTGACCAGCCCGAAGCGCAGATAACCTTTCTCCGTGTGCTCACGGTCGAAGCGCTTCAGCATTAGCACGTCGCGTCCCGCAACGGTCTGCAGGCGAGCCTGGCACACGTTAAGACCACACCGGCGCGCAAGCTCCAGCGTCGCGTATTCAACGCGCTGCAGATTGCAGCGGTCGGCCTTTTCGGGAAACTTGCTGAGCCACAGGCGATTGTCATCTTCGATCGTCGCCTTCGGCCTTGCCCCGCCCATGCTGGTTCCTGGATCGAGCTGTTCAAGAATGTGCACCGGCACACGCTTACCCTCCTCGATCGCTTCGGCAGCCTCGATCAAGACGTTCAACTGATGCGTCCGGTTGTATTGGCGCTTCGGTGCCGGCGGCTCAACTTTCAAGCCGAAGCCCAGATTGCCGGCGCCGTCCTGGAGACCGTTAAGCAGGTAATCTATCTCCTCCAAATCATCAGGACCGCGCTCGAGCTTGTGTTCGATAACCCGCCGCCCCCACGCATCAGGTCCCGCATCACGCACCGCGCCCGGAATGCCTTTCAGCTTGGTGAACTCGTGGACGTTTTTCCCCAAGGGAAGCTGGAAGGGATCGAATGCAACCGCGTCGGAACGTTGCAGATAACGATCGCCATAGCGAAACCGGCCAACGTAGGTACCATTGGCCAGTTTCTCCACCTTTAGAAGCGCAGCAGGTACCGATTCGAGTGCGCCCGGCAACTGAATGTAGACGTAGACCTGCCGCTCAGAAGTCATACTCCTCCTTCGACTTCAGAGTCTTGCGGACACGCTTCGGGCGACGCGAGGCCTCCAAAGCACTGCCGTGCGTATCCATATCAGGATGAGCTACTCCGTCGAGCGTCTTGTCGAGGCCCAGCGTCCATAGCACCGTGACATAGGCGCCGATTGCCACACCGGGCTTTCCGAGTTCCAGCGCACCGAGGGTATTTCGGTTCAGCCCGGCCTTGGTGGCGACTTCAGCAATAGACCAGCCACGGCGGATACGCGCCAAGCGCACGCGGTGGCCAAGTGTTTTGATGCGCTCGGCCACTTCCAAAGGGACGCTTTCAAATGTGCTCATAATTTTAGGTGTTTATCATTATAACGCCTACTATATTAGGCTTTATAAAGCGGCCAGTCAAGCTGCAAGTTCTCAATAAGCCTATTTAAATAAGCATTATCATATATATTGCCTATTAAAATAAGCATGATAATGGTTAACAAGGAGCCAACGACCCTTCAAATAGGCAGCAGACTGATTTAATTATCATTTACGATAATTTATCATATAAGATAACTATCTTATGCCGAATACTGAAAATTCCCGAGACATGCGTTTTCGGGCCATCGAAACGCTTCTGCTCTGGGAAGGCGAAGTCGATAACTCGCGTCTCCGGTCCCTGCTAGGAGTCCAGAACGTTCAGGCGAGCCGTATCCTCGCCGAGTATGCCGCGCATAACGCGCATCAGATTTACCGGCCTTCGCCCCGTGCGCCCTATCAGGCCTCCGCCACGATCAAACCATCGTTTTCTTCCGGCACGATCGAAGAATACCTCGCCTTAGTCCAGAAGACCGAAGACCTGGACCAAATCATCGAAGATGCACGTATTGATCTTACGTCCCCCATGCCAAGCATCTTTTCTGCGGTGCTGCAGGCATGTCGTCGCAGTTGTGGCCTGAATATCCAGTACCGGTCAATGACTACACCTCAGGGGCGCAATCGCTTGATCTACCCGCACACCATCGTGCGCGCAGGACGGCGCTGGCATGCGCGCGCCTGGTGCACAGAGCGCAAGGATTTTCGCGACTTCGTGATTGGGCGGATGCAAACAGCCAGCATCGACACCATCAAAAGCGAAAGAACAAAAGGCGAGGATGCCGCCTGGAACAAGAAGCTACCGCTGATACTGGCCGCACACCCCGACCTTGACGTGGATCGAACCAGCATAATCAACGATGAATATTTCTCCAGCACCACCTCCCGCCAGTTGCTGGTTAGAAGTTGCCTGCTGCTATATGTGGTCCAGGACCTGAAGGCGGCCACCAACCCTGCAACTGAACGCCCACCAGAGTTTCAACTGGTCGTCGCTAACGCGAAAGATCTGCAGCCGTATCTGTTACAGCAGCCAGCCGGCTGATGCGACGAGAAGATCTGTTAATGGAAACCGGAACCCTGCAATTCGTTGTTGAAAGCGAAGATGGCTCTCTCCGCGGACGGTTTCAGAACGTCGGCAGCCCGCGCTCGAACGCGCGTGTCGATAAGGTGCTCGACGAGATAGAGAGTCAGACAGTGTCTCTCAGCTCGATCACTGTGCGGCTTAAAAACATCGCGAAGCAGGATCCTGCCTGCATAGAAGCGTTCGCCACTCTGGGAAACCTGTACTTCAAGCGCGGCGCGTTCACGGACGCACATACCTGGTACTCACTCGCAGTGCAGCACGCCACAAAGGTGATTCCTCCCTCGTTTTCCGGAACCATCGAATGGGATTGGCTCGACAACCGCCCTTTCCTGCGATGCCATCACGGTTTGGCGATCACGCTCATGCGGCAAGGCGATTGGCCTGCGTGCGTCGAACTATTCGAACGGCACTTGCGATGGAATCCCAATGACAATTTCGGCATACGATGGCTGCTCGGTGACGCTTACACACAGGTTGCACGATACAACGACGCAATCCAATGGTTGTGCGGCATCAAGGATGAGTACCCCCCGGCGCGTTACAGCCTCGCTTGCATTTACTTCAATCAGGATCGGCACGCCGACGCCCTAACAGAACTTCGCAAGGGGTTTCTTGAAAACCCCTATATCGCTGAGTTGATACTCGGCGCCATCCATCCGAAGAAACACCGCTACTGGCATGGATCAAACATCGCCGAGCCTGAATGGGCCAGAGAGCACTATGAGCAATTCGCACATCCGAAGTGGGGGGCTGCGGAGATCGAATTTCTGGACTGGGCATTCAATTGCGCCGGCTGCCTTGCCGAGCGCGCCGTGTACCGGAAGCACCAGGAAACACTGTCTTTCGAACAAGCTGTTGAGCGGCGTTCCCAAACGCTCGCACAGATGGACGCCATACATGCGGCAATCCAGTCCGAGACCTCTGTGCCCTGGATCCGTCGCGTCAAGAACCGCAGGAAAGCTGAATATTGGGTTTGGGAAAGTGAAGCCTACGAATAATTCCATCCACCTTACGCTGGCACGGCCGTTAGATCCAGGAACCGTGCGAACCCAATCGGCTCATCCCGATGCGCCACCGATTCCATGAGGAAACGCAATGGACCCTTCCCTCAATCCCATACCTTCCCCTGCCCGGCCACCCGCAATCGGCGAAGTCGTTGAGGAAGGATTCGTCGAGGAAATTCGTGATGACAGGACGGGCGAAATTCATCAATCTTCCGCGTTTCTCAGGCAAGAACTTCGGGGGTTAAACCTCTTGCGCGCCGAGCAGGAAGATCTGCTCCGCGCCGGTACGCCCCGGTTCCGATGCTCATGCTGCGAGGTGGGCGTAACCCTGCGGCTTTCGAAACTCCGACGTTGGCATTTCCGACACCTCGAGGAAGACGGGTCATGCCGTTACAAGACGAAAGGTACACTGTCGCAGGATGATTTCGATGCGAGGCGCTATAACGGTCAGAAAGAAAGCCCGCAGCACATTCGCATGAAAGGCCTGATTCGGGACAGCCTCCACGCCGATGGCTCCTTTGATAGCGAGTCCATACTCGAAGAGGTGCGCTGGCGAGGTCAAGTGAAGCTCGGAACATGGAAAATTCCCGATATCCAGGCGATCCGAAATGGCACACGCATTGCATTCGAGATTCAGCTGTCGTCGACCTACGTAAACGTGATGCGGGAACGCAGGATGTTTTATCTGGCCGAAGGCGGACTATTGTTCTGGGTGCTGACCCGCTTGCACGAAGGAGACCGGCGGCAATTCCAGGACGACATCCTCTACCCGAACAACTGCAATGTATTCGCGATCGACGAGGAGACAAAGGCGCTGTCCTGGACCAATGCGGAACTGACAATGCGCTGCGGCTATCTCGAACCAGTCCGGGAAGGCTGGGAGTTGCGCGAACGCTGGTGCGAGCGGCTGGTCACGCTCTCGGAACTTACGCTCGACCTCAAAAATCAGCGCGTCTTTTATTTTGACTATGAAAAGTCCAGGGTCGAGATCGAGGATTCGCTCCGGATCCTTGATGGCGCAAATGTTCTGGACGGTTTTACGGCGCTTCTGCAAGCCAAGGCAAATCAGGAAACGGACCAACTCGATAAATGGAGGAGTTTCAAGCACACCCTGCCCCAAGTATTCAAATGGCCTTTCGATCTGTACGGGGGTGGTTTTTTCGTTGCACTTGATATCTATTTGTCGGCACGTAGCGGCCATCCAGTCGGATGGAATTACCAGGCATTGATTCAGAGCGCTCATCGCTGCGTGGACATCCACCCTGAACTCCTGCCCTTTCTCGAAGACTGTTTCAGAGCATTCGGACGTAGCGCAATATTCTCTGACAAGCGGTACGCTGAGAAATGGGAGAAGAAACGTGCAAAAGCTGTCGCTGAGGCAAGTGCCAAACCCGAAACAAAAGTCCACTTGGCACGATTGCGCCATTACCAGCCGGCGATGGAATGGCTGATGCCCGAAGCCAGACGCGGTATCGCCCTCACACTGGCGCAATTGGACTCAGTCTGATTGTCATTTATTCGAGCCTTATCCACGACCGAGTGTGGAAGCGCCTCTCACGCACGGAACGCGCGGAGGTGGGTAAGCCCGCACACGGCGGGCTGTGAAGATAACTACGGATTCATTCTCTGAGTGAACTTTCCGCACGCTAGCGCAGCCTCGGCGAGATTCCGGGTCGCAAAATACTCGGCGGACTCGCGCGAAAATGGAACACCTCGGTCCTCGGTACCCAGGTAAAAGCCCGCCTGTGATTCGAGGACTGTCACGGGTAATTCGACTTCGCAGATTTCCTTGGCCAATTTACCGATCATGGTTTCGCTCCCAACGGATTAAGGCTTGTGAAAAAGCCGTGCCAACTCGCACGGGCAGGAACGCCGCTAAGGCTGCTACCTGCTTTCGCGACGGAATCGACACCTTTGAGGTGCAGATCGAATAACGCAGATTGAACTTGTTTCGACATGATGGTCTCCTTTTGAATAAAAAATGGGGAGACCATGCCCCTCGCCGGGGATGGGACTCCCCGACAGGGGTGAAGCTACTGACAACTACCTCCCGACCTTGCGGTCACCGGCTCTCAGGAGATCAAACCGGTTTCAGTTGATCATTGGCGCTCGGGCGCATTTCCTTGGCGCGAGCAATACAGATTGCATCTATATGCAGGTGACAGCGCTTGCCGCATTTTGGTTCCAGGTCACCGCATCGATGCTGACTGGATAAACACGATCGCGAGCGGAACAAGTCTTATCCACGGTCGCGCGTGGAGGCGCCCAACACGCACGGAACGCGCGGCGGTGGGTAAGCTATCCGCGTCAACCGTTGCCTGGCAAGATCGTTAGCAATGCTGACACGCACGCTCCCATATCTACGGAACTTGCGCGTTAGTTTGATGGTCACATCGTCAGTTCCGCGATTGATTCACAGCGCAAGATGCTTTTTGGGCATCCTCCGCAGGATCGCAGGAAATTGAAAATTGATTTACGCTGGCTGAGTCAGCCCGCTTGATGCCCGTAATTGCATCGCTCTTGCTCGCAACGTCGAGCGCTAAAGCCGGACTCATCTCCTGCAAACCGGCAGCCGCAAGGCACGGAGATACACGTAAGCCCGCAGTAAACGTCCAAGCAACGAGCACCGTTCTGCCGCAGTCGTCTACGGTGGCATGGTCGCAATCAGGCTTCGCCCGCATTCGCGTGTGACAGCCCTACTCCACTGCCCCAGCGGCACCATCTGTTTCAATCAGCAATGTTCTGCGCCAGTCGTAGCTGCGTGTGACATGCACGTGGCAGCTTCAGGCCATCGGATCGTAGCGGCACCAGCCAATACGGTTGCTGCTGCAATCCTGGCCGCTTAACTGCGGCAGCCTCTCTGCGCCAACCGCATCGTCACTACGGGCATCGCCGGTAGTGACGATGCGCACGATGCCCCAGCCGTCAAGAGCTTACCGGCGACTGGCGCAAGTGACGACCCCACGTGACGGGCTCCCTGACCCGTCGTCAACCTGGACCGTGCAACGCGGTCCGTCCTCCTGCTCGCTCCCCGCGGGCTCAGTGTAACGCCGCGCTGAAGAAGCGCCCCTCCGAGCCCTGGGTCAATGGCTCAACCGATGAAGCGACTTCCCACAGGAAGCGCCACCGACGCCAATGCCGCGTGCCGCGGCGGCAAGCAGCAAAGAAACGGCACGAAACGGGAGTGGTGTCCCGAGTCCCTTGTAGATCCCGATACGCCAAGCGTTCGGGACGGACAGAAACACTAACCGGACAGGTTGCACACACCAGCAGCAGCGTAAAGGGCAGGAAAAAGGGACAACAAAGGGAAAAAGGGATTAAACCAGCAGAGGAACGGATGCGGGACCTGAACTACGAGCTGAAACAGCTATGCCATCGCAATCGCGACGGCAGCTTTGCCACGCAGCGCGACCGTGAGCGTGTGCTGGACCAAATCGCCAACCAACTTCACGACTGGGGCTATCGGCACATGGGTGCTGCCAGCCTGAAGTCAAAACACGTCGAGCGACTGGTCGAGAGCTGGAAGGACGCGGGTCTGGCCGTGGGAACCATCAAGAACCGCATGGCGGAGCTTCGCTGGTGGGCGGAGAAGATCGGCAAGGAAAAGGTCGTCGCCAACGACAACGCGCACTATGGAATTGGCAAGCGGCAATACGTCACCAACGTCAGCAAGGCCCGCGAACTGACGGCAGGCGACCTGTCGAAGATCACCGACCCGTACACCCGGATGTCGCTGCAACTTCAGGCGGCTTTCGGATTGCGGCGCGGCGAGTCGATCAAGATCCGGCCCGAGTGGGCCGATCGTGGCGACAAGCTCGTTCTGAAGGACACCTGGACCAAGGGCGGGCGCGCGCGGGAAATACCCATCCGCAATGAGGAACAGCGCCGGATACTCGACGAGGCGAAGCGCTTTGCCGGCAGGGGCAGCCTCATTCCGGCTGACCAGCGCTACGTGCAGCAGCTCCGGCGCTTCGAGTACCAGTGCGCCAGGGCTGGTAGCCATCGAGTGCACGGACACCGCCACCAGTACGCGCAGACGCGCTACCGGGAGATTACCGGTTGGGCGGCACCCGCTGCCGGCGGACCGCGTTCGAAAGAATTGACCGCGACGCAAAAGGCGCTTGACCGCGAAGCGCGGCTCACGATCAGCAGGGAACTGGGGCATGAGCGCGAGCAGATTACTGCGATTTACCTAGGCCGGTGAATTCGCTGGCTAGAAGCTGCGCAGAGATCCGTGAAAGGTTGTTAGCACTGCTGACGCTTCGGGTGGTCGCGGGCGATGGGGGTGACTGTACCCCAATAAATAGTGTCACGGTAAATTAGAGTTTCGAACTCCAACTGCAGTGTCGCAACCCTAAGCCCATTAATCCCTCCCCGAATAGGGTCTGAATTAGGTCCAAGCGCGCTCGCAAGCGCCCTCCCTTATGCAGTAACCTTTCCTTCTGCAAATCAAAACGGCTATTGTGGCAACCTATGGACGATCCCGAAAACGAGCAAAGTCCCGGGACTTTTCACCCTGTCCACGAGCGAAGCGGTGATGCATGGTTTCCCGGGAACGAAAGCTCGTCGCTTCTTGTGGCAATACAGCACGCTTGGGAAGACATAGAACGGCTTATCGTCCTTCGCAAACAGGTGGCTGACGACTATGACGGCAAGCTTTTACTTAAATACATGGCTATAGAACTCCTATCGCTTACTCAGATGATGGACAGGCTCAGGACGCAGGTCATGACCGCAGAAGTGTACCCAACGGACCAAGAGCCCTTGTATCGTGGAATCTCGTCAAGCGAGCACGCCGAAGCCAAGGAACACTGGACAAAATACTCTGATGCAAAAAATGCGGCGCTCAGGGACTTGACCGCGGTGCGGAACAAACTGGCCGCACATCGCGATATTTCGGACTGGCAACTTGTCATGACCCTCTGGGACAAGCTGGACACTGGACTCATAGAAGGCCTGCTGAAGGTGATTCCACCGGCATTCAATCACGCCAAAGACCTGAATATCTTTGAATGGAGCCGCCGCCCCGAACCCGGTGTCATAGAAGTATTGGGCGGCCCCGTCGGCTCATCACTGTTTGATAAAGAGGGGACCGACTCCTGAGGAAGCGCCCAGCGCCACGATAAAATCAATGACGCGGGCGTGTAACACTACCCATTTAGAATGGCTCGCGTTGCTGCCGACTAACGCCGGAACCGTGGTGTCCAGGATTCAACAAGTGCAGCCTCATCTTCTTCCTCATCTTCGGAAGGAAGGTCGATGTCATAAAGGACAGTGAGCGTCTTTCCGTAGCGACCGAGGCCGATTACGTCCTCGCTGACTTCGATGCTGCGATGGCCGCCGAACCAGTCCTGCAGGTTGGAGGTGTCCTCAATGCGAACAGCGCGTCGTACATTCTCGTCGTCCTGGTTAAATCCGAACGTCGGCGTATTGCGTGGAACCGCCTCGCGCTTGCGAATCCAGTCAATGCCTCCAAGAGCCTTGAGGGATTCGGACATGAAACAATGGTTAATACGGTTGCCATTACTGAGAACAATCGCAACAGGGTCGCGCGCGCATTGGGTATAGCGGATGGCCGTGGCATGCAAGGATGTCTCGCACAACGTGGCCAGCCTTTCAACCGCCGCAAGACCCTGCCCGGATTTTTGGAGCGCCGGAAAAAACAAGTGCCTCGGCATAAGGAACCCAGCAGCGAAGCGGTCTGCCTCTATCTCATATCGGTCGCTGGACGCAAAGCCAGCCCGCGACTCATGAATGCCGCGCTCATCCATGACGGCATCAACATGGCCCGGTAAAAAATAGTGGCCAAGCTCGTGACTTACGCTAAATCGCTGAAAGGGCTCGTTGTCGATGTGTGTCGAGTAGGCAATCGCAAATTCATTGCCGACACGGATCAGCATGCCGGACACGCCAGCATCGCGAGCCGGTTTGGCTACCACTTCTATTTTACGGTCCCGCGCGACTGCGAAGGGATCAATGGGCAGGCTGGCTATGCCCAACCCTTTGATGAGCTGTTCTGCCGCCTGCGCTGCAAAAGCGTAGGGATCGGCACGTATCATTTATTGCCGGAGCCCCGTGCAGCAGCCTTGTCGGCAAGATGCGTAATCAGCGCGTCGGCAAATTTGCGGTCGCTGTCCTGCAGGGCATCATAGTGACGGTGCAATTTATCGGCCCCGGCCAGATCCTTGAACTCATCAACTCGCCCGAGCAGATAGTCCGTTGTCACATCCAGCGTGTCGGCCAGAAGGCGAAGGTTGTCAAATGAGGGTTTCCGCGTGCCCGTCTCGAAGTGCGATATGGCAGAGGGCTGCAGCCGGGCACGGTCCGCCAGTTCACCCTGGGTAAGGCCGCGATACTCGCGGGCGCGCCGGAGGCGGTCGGGGAAGATTGTAGACGGGCTTGACTCTGGCATTATAATTCCGTATAATTAAAAATGACGAATTCGTCATGCGGCCCACAGGGGCCTTTTATTGAGCCATGGCCATGACGAACTCGTCTTATTCTAAATTACGACCATGGCTCAATCAAGAAGAAAGGAAACAAGAATGGCTGACGTTCAAGTTACCTGCATCATCAAACCGAACCCCCAGAGCCCCCACGAGCACATTACGCATCTGGGAAACCCGCCGACATGGCGCTGGACGCGCGAACAGGTCATCGCGAGCATCGACGCGAAGACGAATACCTTTTTTGTGCGTGATCCGCACTCAGGCAAACGCGCCGATGTCGGTGTCGTACGCGAGGCGGGAAAGGTGCCCTACCTGCGGACGTATGCAGATGGAACCTGGAACAACAATCTGCTGTCCCTCAACCAGTGCCCGGCATAAGGGCTTATAAAGGAGACTTTCCATGAGCAAGAAACGCGACATTCATGTTGTCCCGCATCCGGATGGATGGGCGACCCGCAAAGAAAATGCCGGTCGCGCAGGGGTCGTCACCGATACGCAGGGCGAGGCCATCGAACGCGCCCGCGAGCAGGCGCGGCGCGAACACGTTGAGGTCGTCATCCATCGGCCGGACGGAAGGATTCGCGACAGCGACAGCTACGGGCCAGACCCATACCCGCCACGCGATAAGAAACCCTGACAATTGCCGCAGATCGTGACTGCACTCTACTTATGTTCGATCAGCTAAAGCGGGAAATGCGACGCATCGGCAGGACACAGAGAGTTTTTGTGCCCATCCGGAGCGACTCAGAGGGCTACCTTGATCGCGAGTGTCCGGCGCAGAAATGCCAGTTTGACTTCAAGGTGATCGCTGAGGACTGGCGGAACAAAGTCCGCGATGAAGAGGTGTTCTGCCCATTCTGCAGACATGCAGCGCGGGCTGATCAATGGCATACGCAGAAGCAAGTGCGTGCCGCGAAAAAGGAGGTCATGGCCCAAGTTGAGAATCGCATTGGTACGGCAATGAAACGCAGTGCTGACCAGTGGAACCGCCAACAGCGCCCGGAAGGTTTTCTGCGGATAACGATGAAGGTAGACAATCGGCCGCGGCATGTTTTCCTGCCACCAATGGCGGCAGCACCAATGCGGTTGAAAATTACCTGCCCGGCATGCACGTGCCGCTACGCCGTCATCGGTGCTGCATTCTTCTGCCCGGCCTGCGGACACAACGCCGCCGACCTCATGTTTACGCAGTCGATCTATGCCATACGGAACGCCCTCGATGCCATACCCGGCCTTCGCGCCACGATTTCAGATCGAGATGTCGCCGAAACGACAGTCCGCCTCATCATCGAAAATGGGTTGCAGAACGCGATTACAGCGTTTCAGCGATATGCCGAAGCGCTCTACGCAGAAAGATTTCCAGGGCTGCCCGTACCCCGCCGGAACGCGTTCCAGAATCTCAGTGAAGGCAGCTCGCTATGGCAGACGGCATCAGGCAAGCAATACGGCGACTACATGACGACAGCTGAGTTGAATTCACTGACCAGATATTTCCAGCAGCGCCACCTTCTCGCCCACTGTCAAGGCCTCGTAGACGCAGACTACATCGCGCGCAGCGGGGATTCCTCCTACAGGCAGGGGCAGCGCCTGGTGATGCGTGAAAAATCCGTGCTGGAATGCCTGACACTCGTTGAGAAGCTCGCGCACTGCATGGCCTCGTAAAGCCGAGCCAGTCAGCACTGCTAACAGAGAAAATTCGCAAGAAAAAATCGGCGCGGCTTTTGGCCGCACCGATTTAGAAACCACCCTGACAAACAGTCAATGAACACCAAAACCGGATCATCGGACCCGGCCGCGGTAATCAGGCTGCTTCCGCAAGCTCTTCCCATTCTGGAAAAGACAGTTCGATCAACTTCCCACCCAACGCCTCGAACTCCGTTGCACGGTCGTAGTCCTCGACGTCATGCGAAAAGTGCGTGACGGCGTTGACCAGACCATAAGCTGACAGATCGCCTTCCACAATCAGGTGACGCAGTACGCCGGTACGTTCGAACTCGTTGAACGCGTAGCGATTGGCGAGCACCTCGACGGTCTTGACCGGATCGCCGGTGAGCTTGATGTCAAGCGTCTTCTGCATCTTCTGTGCCACCTGCCGGAACGTCGCTTCGGAGACTGCCGCCTCGACCACGTCCCGCACCTTCAGGAAGAAGGCCTTGTCATCCGCGTCCAGCGTATCGTCCTTGAAGAAGGTGTTCGCCTCCCCCTCTGACTGCAGAATGCGGCCGACATGCGTCTTGCGCAACGAATGGTCTGACGCTATCAGCCCGTTACGGCAAACCAGGCGGTAGACCAGCGGCTGTACCGACAACGTACCGTGTCCGACTTCGGAGTTCGTGATCACGATACCCGCCTGCACCACATCCCCCGGCGCAATCTCGTACTCGACTCGTGGCGTTACGACCTTGAGATACATCTTCGTTTCGGTCAGCTCGACCGACTCGAAGCGTACACCCTCCAGCCGCTGCAGAATCGGCAGCACATTTTCCGCCAGTTCGTAATTGTCCAGGCGGCGATAGCGGTCAGACAGCACCGCGCGCACCTGCCCGTCCAGAGTACGAATCATCCTGGGCTCATTGCTGTTTTCAAGCCAGGTGTTGACGTTACGGTCGAGAAGACCCGGTTGCTCCATGCGCATGCGCTCAAAGTATGTGAACGGAATTTTCAACTTTTCGGCCAATTGACGACGTGCGAGACTGGTGATGCCGTACACTCCGTCACCTTCCCTTGCATTGACAATCAACTTCAAATCACCGCTCTCATCGGTGTGGCACTCCAAGAGCGATGAAGGTAATACCAGGTCCCGCTTGGATGCAAGCTGCCGACCGAGTTCCTGCGCGAGATTTACCAGAGAACGTCCGCTTTTCATATCGATACTCCAATAAAAAAGCGGGGACGGCAGACCCCAGTACGGGGCTGCAACATCCCCGCTGGGGTCTAAGAACCGGCCCAGAGGATTCCGGACCAGGCTATGGGCATGACTTTCGTCACGCGAACTACATGGACCGCCTGAAGGGAATGGCCCCCTTCAGGCAGCACTACACAGAGCTACAGCAAACCGCGCTCTGCAAACGACATCACACCACTGGCAGCGATCACAAAATGATCGAGCACTTTTACGTCAACCATCGCCAAAGCCTGCTTTAATGCCTGCGTCAACGCTTCATCCGCGCGACTCGGTTCCGGAATGCCGGACGGATGGTTGTGCGCGAAGATCACGGCCGCCGCATTGTTGAACAGGCTTCTTTTGACGACTTCCCGCGGATACACGCTGGTTTGGGTCAGCGTGCCGCGAAACATTTCCTCGGAATCAATCACCCGGTGCTGGGCATCGAGGAACAGGACCATGAAGACTTCATACTCCCGCCCTGCAAGCGTCATGCGCAGATAATCACGCACACTGGCTGGTGAGGACAGCACGTCCCGGTGGCGCAGCGTTTCGAGCAGCGAGCGTCGAACCAGTTCCTTGGCTACCTGCAGCTTCGTTCTTCCCTTCGGCTGCACGTCGTAGGCCGGCATCGACTCGTTTAACAAGGTAGACAGACTGCCCCCTGCGTCCTGCAGCATGCGCGCAGCGGTTTTGCTCCCGACCATCATGCCGAGCAGATCGGCATCCGACATTGCTTGAACGACTTGACTCATGGTGTTCTCCTTTACAAAAGAAAGGGGAACACCTCCCCCGAGGGGAAGAGACATCCCCCGAGGGTTGAAAAACAACAAAACTACTCAATCACGACGATCCCGCCGGACGTGAGTCCAGGCCTGAAACAGGTCCAATGGACCACTGCTCTACAACCTGATGCCTGACAATGATCTCCAGGCCTTGCGGCCACCGGCTTGCAGGAGATGAGACCGGTTTCAAGGGCACTGCCTCACGGCAGTGGACAAACAGCAATCAGAATCGATGGCGCGCCCGAACAAGTCGGACGCACTGGAATGCGCTCTACCCCAGCCGTCGTGTCCTACGGCTTGGGTAGAGCCCCCGCTGTAAAGGCACAGTGGCGAGGGCTCCTGTCACCGACTTACCAGTTCCGGAATATCAGCACGCGAGGCTGCCTGCGCCTCATGCCAGTGCCCGGGCGATGGCGATGACTTGCGAGAGCACGATGCACAGCACCATGATCTGCAAGTTGGTGACGACGTTCCACAGCGCTTGTTTCATGGGTTCTCTCCTTCAGGTGGTTGGCGGGGGTTTCACCTCTGGGCAGCCCACAGGTGAAAACCCCTCCCGAAGGAGAGGTTCTCGACGACGGTCACGCGATCGTTTTGGCGATCGCAATGGCCTGGGAGAGAACAAAGATCAGGACCATGAGCTTCAGGTCCGTGACGACATTCAACAAAGCCTCTTTCATGGTGGTCTCCTTTAAAAAAACAGGGGAGACCACCCCCCCCCCCCCCGGGGAGAGAAATCTCCCCAGAGGGTGAAAACACTACGGCTTGATGTGAACGACTATGCGGCGACGCTCTCGGCTTCGCTCACCGGTTCCTGTTCGGGCAGGTCAACTGAAACGCCGTCAACCTTGACGAACTTGACCCTGAGCAGACGGCCTTTGATGCTCACGCCGGCCTGTCCCTTCTTGTCACCTTTTTCGAAGGTGAACATTTCGGGATAGATATCGGCAATCCTGAAGCCGATGATTACCGACTTCTCGGCCGCAACATCGGACTCCAGACGCTTGATGATTTTCTGCGCCTCGGAGCCGCTGACCTTGCAGTCGAACTTGGTGTAGCCGATTTCAGCGGTGCTGCCCCGCATAGCTGACACGGAGCAGGCCAGAAACTCCTGGCCCTTCTTCGGTTTCACCGTACGCACACGGTTGAGATAGCCGACGCCTTCGACAAGCAGATTGAAGTACGACGGCTGTGTTGCAGCTTGAGTTTGATCAGACATGATGGTCTCCTTGAACATGAAAAAATAAACAGGGAGACCATTCCCTAGACCGGGGATGGGACTCCCCGACTGGGATGAAACGACTGACAGCTACCTCCAAGCCTTGCGGCCACCGGTTCTCAGGAGATCTGACCGGTTTTTGCGCCCTTGCGAGCGAAAGGCGATGCGTAACGCGCATCAAGCGGGCTGACACAGCCAGCGTAGAACACTGATCGCATCCGCTCGACGCTCGCCATGTGGCATGACGCCGGGCAGTGCCTGTTCAAATGATGATGACCGTCGCTCACGGCATTTGTTCCATCACGGCGTCATCTATCGTGCGCACGAGGCTCTGTTCAACGACAGTCTCTCCGAGAAGCACGCAAAGATTCACTGCAACGACAACACCGTCGCCGGAGATCGGACATTGCCGCCGGGCCAAAACACTAAAACCATGAAAGGTCGCGCGGTATTCACCATGGCGTGCCGCTTCCAGCAGGGCAAGCCGCGCAATCGCCCGGACCATACGGAGTTCTTCCGCACCCGGATAACCCAGCGAGGAACGGCTACCGCAGCCCACAACGACGCTCGCCTTCAAGCTCAGACCTTGACTGCAGATAGGTCCCGCCGCGGCTGGAACCTGACCTCGGCCAGCCGGGTGAGACTCAGGAGCAGATGGTCCGCATTCAGATAGAACGCGGTGCGCTCCTCGCCGGTTGCCGTTACCGTCCACCTGGACTCGACAAGACGCCCGGTGACATGCACCCGCGCGCCCTTTTTCACGAGACGGGCTACTTCCGCTGCATGGCGTTCGCCCCACACATTGACGTCCAGCCAGAATCCGCCGGCCTGCTCCACCCCGCCATTGCCATCCTGGCGGTACTCGTCAAAGAACACCCGCAGCTCAGCGACCTGCCGCTCCTCGTTACCGACCAGGACTGTCTTCAAGACCGGCAGATCACCAGCATTCCCCGTGCCACGAAACTCGTTCGACATGACTACCTCCGTTTGATTGATTGCTTCATTGAATAACGCTCACCGACCTACTCCTTGCATGTCTGATCCGTAATGACCGTCGAGCGCTTCCCCCATGCGCAGGTGTGTGGTGTTTCACGGGAAACCATTGCAGTCATAACGTCATGACACTGTTCTCTACTCATCACCGACCACGCCCTCACAGCAGTTCCGTGTCAGGCTGCGGCGCATCCTCGCCAGCTTTGAGGGAGGCCTGTTCCAGCAGGCGCAGTTCGGCATCGGTCAGTTTCACGCGGCGCCGCGTATGCCGTGGCGTCACCGCCCCGGTGAACACCTTGCGCGGCACCTCACCGAACAACGCGATGGCAGCGCACACGCGCTGACGCGCCGCATCGTCCGCACCCGGCAGGAAATCGTTGCGGTTCAGTGTTCGCAACTCTTCGCGCAGCAAATGTTTCTCCCAACGGATCGGCTCGATGAACAAGGCGCGCATCTCGCGGCCGACCTGGCGGATCGCCGTCCTGCCCTCCGCGTCGCTGATGCGATCCTTGTGTATGAGGGTCTTGACCATCCGCACGTAGTAGTCGAACTCGACGATCGCCTCGGCCGTGGCGTAGCCGTAGGGACTGCGAAACCCGAGCTCCACGGTCTTGGGGCTGCGCGAACCCATGACGGACAGCGTGAGTCCTTTGCGCTTCAGCAGATCGAAGGCTTCTTCGCGGGACTTGATCACGCGGTCCAGATGGTTGCGGATCGAGACCAGGCCTTCATACATGCGCACCAGGATCCAGTCGGCGTACGGGTTATCGTTTGCCGACAGGTGCCAAATCGATTTGAGGATCGCCGCAAACCGCCGGCCTCCGGGGATGTGCGGCAGCTTGGCTGCAGCGTCTGCCAGACGGCCCGTGAACATGCGATAGGCATCCTTGGTGTGCAGGGTCATCGTGTCAGGTGTGGCATCCGCCAATTGCCCGAGTTTCGCGATGGCGCTTACTCCCCGGACCACCACGGCGGCTGCAGGCGCCAGGTCCCGTATTTCGGGCCGGGCCGCCTCGCGCAACTCGCTTTCCCGTTCGCGCAGTTCGACGAACCTCGCCCAGCGCGGATCGCCCTCCACGCAATACCCTGCGGCCACGAGATCCGCCAACGCGTCGCGCTCGGCAGCGATGTCGTAGCCATCGGCGAAAGGAGAATCCGGGCTGACCAGGAACGGCATGACACTGGCCGGCGCGGCATCCGGATCGTTCTGGTTGGGTTGTGGACTTGCATCAGCAGCTGTCATGGGTGACTCCATCTCGATGGACCTCCTTTTTCGGTAAAGCACGCGTTGTGGTGCGCGTTAGCAGTGCTGACAGCCGCCACATCTCACTCATTGATCGACCGGCCGGTCCAGCCAGCCAGGATGCCGTGCCGGAAAGTCATGAAGGTTTTCTCCACTTCTGCCCTGCACGCATCGCCTCAAGCATTTCCCGGATTTCCGCACGGCGTTTTGCGGCCTTGAGCTGGTGTTCCGGTGTCGCCTTTTCGACAGCCATGCGCTGTGCCTCTGCTGCGCGCTGCTGACGCAGGATCAATTCCTTGTGGTGCCTCTGCCTGGCAGCGGCAACGCGTAGCCCCAGTTCCGGCACGAACGCGCCGGCATCGGCACGCCTCACCAAGCCGCGCAGATACGCGATCGGGCTGGTGCGCACTGATTTCGCCTGCATGCGGGCGCTCAATTCGTCGAGCAATGCCTGGGCTTGATCGGTGCAATGCCGCACCAGGTGAATTGCCGCAGCACGTTCTTCCGGGAGCAATGTCTCCGGCAAAATCAGCTCACCACCACGTTCCGAAGAACTCTCATTGCTGCTTTCATGGCTGTTGAGTAGTGGTTGTACTGAATCACCTGTACTTCTTTGTACATATGGATTGGCGTTTTCGGCGGAACTGTCGTGGCCGATTCGGTGCAACTGATTTGGCGCTTTTGGCGACACAAGACTGTGGGATTCCCGCAATCCTGTTGCCCCGTTTTGTGGAAATCTGGTTGCAGGAATACAGCCGCTTGATAAATGCGGTACGGTGATGCGATTGAAGGATCCGCATGCATCCCCGGCCAGCCGCGCGAGCAGACCGTCCAGCCTGATGCGGACGAGGAGTCGGGGCGGAATTCCGGTAAGCACCTCCTCCCAGAGCCCGGCCAGCCTGAGCAAGCGCCGCGCGGTTTCCTGCTCCCGGCGTGTGAGCCCGGTCTCTTCCGCCCATTGGATGGCCGTCCGGCAAACTGAGCCATCCTGCTGCCGTTTTGATTGCAGCCGCATCAGGTGCAGTGCGCGTGACAGCAACAGTCCCGCATGGACCCCACCCCCGATTCCGGCGAGCGTACGGTGATAGGCCAGCGACGGCCCCAACAATTGCGCGACCGCAACGCCATCGTTCCAGTCCAGGCTTCCGGAAGCCTTGCCGATCCGATCAGAGAGCAAGGCCCCGAGCTGATCGACACTGAGCCGGAAGTGCAGTTTCGCCGGCATCCCCAGGCGCCGCTCATCAAGGAGCTCCAGATCGCACAACACGGCGCGCGCCGTGGTTTGTTCCTTGACTGAAAGTCCGGTCTCCATTTCCCATTGCTCAGTTGTTTTGAGGAACCATCCGCTGGTCCTGGCGATATCCCGGCCATGGCGTGTCCAGTAGATGGTCTGGGACAGCAACAGGGCTGCCTTCACGCTTGCCGTCAGATCCACGAGTCGACGATGAAACGCGATGTGCCGACCCAGCAGCGGCCAGATGATTGCAAGCTCCGTGTTGTGTGTGGCTACGCATTTGTCCTCGCCATCGCTTGCTGCATATTTCTGGTCTCTCACATCCGGCCCGGCAGGCTGTCATCGTTGAACCGCACCCGCATGCCTTTGCAACGCGAACCACACCAGCTCGGGGCGCACCCGATACCAGAGCTTCGCCGGCATGCCGATGCGCCGCTCCTCCAGGAATCCAAAGCTGCGCAAGGCGCGACGCGCCGTTTCCTGCTCCCAGCGGGTAAGCCCGGTCGCTTCGGCCCACTGCTCCTGGGACTTGGCGAACCAGCCGTTGGCGGTGTGATCGATTTCCTGGGTCGTCCAGATGGCCTGCGAGAGCATCAGCGCTGCGGTCACACCACCCGTGATCGGCACCAGGCACCGGTGAAAACTCACCGGAAGATCGAAGACCTCCAGCAGCAATTCTGTGGTGATATTGGAAACAGCCGGAATGCGTGTATTCACTGGTCTGCCTCGAATTCGCGTACCACCGCCTCAAGCACGGCGATGGCGAAGTGTGGAAACGCTTGGTGCAGCCGGTAGTAACGCATCCGGGGAGTGGCCTCCTTGATGGCGAGCCATGTCCGGTAGATATGCTCCCGGGTGTCGTAGTCTGGAAGCGGGAGGCGGCCGGAAGGCCTCACCGCATCACAGTCCCGGCGGCGCTTGAGCGTTGCCTTGTACCGGATCTTGAAGCACTCGCTCATCATCTTGCAGGACGCGCCATTGCGGATGAAATACGCCTCCATCGTCCTGACCTCGTTGGCCACCGCAACGGCACGCAGCCCTGCCCTGAGGCCGGACGCGTCAAACACAACACCGATGGCGAAGTCGCGCATGGCGGCAAGGCGGTTGAGATCAAGCGCGGAGAGTTGCCGTAACCGGGCGATCTGTTCAGGGTCGATGCCGGCGGCATGCAGCGTGGTCGGCTCTGCCTCGGCAAGCCGCACAGCGACATGGTTGAGGAGTACCATGCGAACTTGCGCATCGAGCAACTGCAGCATCACTGATCCCCCGATGCCGGCCGCGGAAAATCCATCCCGTGACGCTTGGAGGTCGAAGGCCGCAACGCCCTGACGAGCGTCAATACATTCCAGCAGGCACTGGCCATCTCGTCCTGTGCATCGACGAGCCAGCCGAAGAATGCGTTATCGAAAGAAATCGCGGCTGGCAGATTGCCCTGCACTCGACCCGCCACAGCATCATGGTTCCCTGAATCATCTCCGGCGAACCGCTCCGGCACAGTGGCCGTGGCGGAGGCGTCGAATTGTCCGGAGGCCAGAGCGAGCAGCCACCAGGCGCGCTGACGGATTGGGAGTGACGTATCGCCATGTTCCGGGATAGTCAGGCCATCCATGTAATAGCCCAGGGGCGCAGCAGCATCGAGGCGCAGACCGTCTTCGATGCCGGCAAGATCCGCAATACACTTAACCTGCTCGATGAGGCGCGCAAGCATCACGGAATACTCATCGGTCGCTCGGATCTCGCGCGCCTTCTCAACCTGTCGGCCGGAAACCATGTTCTTGGTGTCAGGCGTGCTAACGACCGATGCCGATCGCGCCGACGGCTGCGCTGCGCGCACCGCGGCCACGGGCTCATCAAGTTGCCGGGCCAGGGCTTCCTCGCATGCCCTGCACACGGCCAAGGCACTGAAACGCTGTGATTGCCGATAGTGCTCCACCGTTTGCAGAAAGACCGGCTCGAAGACCGTGGCGTAAAGATCGTCCTCGGCAAGTGAAGCGCGCGTCTGCGCATACCGCTTCATGACATTGAGCCGTGGTTGCATCACTTTCACGTCCAGGCCCGACAGCTCGGCAATGGCCTCACCCAGAGTGCGCAACCGTTCTGTTGCGAACAGGTAGTGGGCGAGGGTCGCGGTGTTAACGGACAGGCCCAGCGCCTTCATCGCCTCATCAAGCTGTCGCAGGGAGAGCGCATGCCCCTGCTCCGTTTCGAGTCGCGCCTTCAGGGCGACGACGCCGCTCGCCTTGTCCCAAAAGGTCATCTCGCCGCGCAGTTCGTTCTCGATGAGATGCGCGGTGAGTACGTGGCTCTCGGAACGCCACGGCCGAAACAAGACCATGAGCTTGCGATAGCGCACATCCCGCGTTTCCGCCCAGAGCTGCTGGATCGCTAGCAGGCGGGTGTTGCCACCCGCCTCAACGATGAAATGCGCCTCCCCGGGTCTGCGGGTAACCGTAAGCGGGTTGCGGATTCCGCTGGCGCGGATCGATTCCTTGATCTGCACGAATCTGACGTTGCTGACGCGGCGCGGGTTGTTCTCGTAGGGCCGAATGTCGTCGACCGCAAGTTCGATCTGACAGTCATGCAGTGGGTCGGCCTGGGCCGGAAGGTCTTTTGACTTGTTGCCGGGATTGCCAACCTGTAACGACTCGGCGACCAGCCGCCGGCGCGCCTCGACGGACACGTGACGTGATGTCGCGGCAGCGGAAGCCACAGTGCCGCTGTTGGCTACGACCGACTTTAAAACCTCCCCGCTCACGCGATCCTCTGCCGGGTGTACAACGAGTCGGCCAGCACGCCCTGCAGGCTGGGAATCAGTTCCCAGGCGAGCCGGTGCATCACCGTGGAGGCACTGGGGGTGACGCCCTCGCGTTTGCGTTCGTGGCGGTGCACAGGAATGCGCAACGTCGCGGCTTCCTTGTAGGCCTTGGCATGGGGGACCACAGTGTCAAGGACGGAAACCCGGCCTTTGAACTTGATGAAGTCATCGCGGATGCCGCTTGCGATGATCCGTGCATCGGTGGTTCGATCCTGGCGGTAGATCACCGCCTTCATCGGACCCAGTGTCGCGCCGAGCGCGCTGCCGGGTTCGAGACGATCGAGCAACTCCATCGTCCCGTCCTTGAATTCGCGGGCCGACAGTATTTCCGGCGTGATCGGCGAGATCAGGATGTCGGCGGCCAGCACGGCAGCGTCCTGCAAGGGGCCAATGGCGCCTTGGGTGTCGATCAGCACGCAGTCGTAAGCGCCGGAGACCACGGGCGACTGCAGCGCAAAGCGCAAGCGAAAGCCGCGGTCGATGCGGTTCAGCAGCCAGTGCGGAAGATTGCCCTCTGGATCGTCGGAGACGACGATATCGAGGTTTTGATACATGGTTGCTGTGATGCAAGGCTCCGTGACCTCGCCGCGAACGATGACCTCGGTCAATCCTGCAGTCGGCTTGGGTGAGGCTAGCGGAAAGTATTTGGACAGCGATGGCTGTACATCCGCGTCGATCAGCAGGACGCGCAGCCCCATGTCGGCCAGCAGCGCGCCCAGGTTGGCCGTGAGGGTCGTCTTGCCAACCCCGCCTTTCGTACTGGTCACAGTGAACTTGATCACTCGCCACTCCTTTTGGTTGACCCTGCCAGCGCTTCACGACTGCCACGTATCAAAGGCCGGGTTCCGGCAATCGCCGTCGTGAATTGGCTGATGCGTCAATTCTGGTGAGTCACCTGCGTTACCGCCCGGCCTAATCCCCCTCAAAACAGGGGGAGTTGGCGAGAAAAAGGGCGAAATCGCCTCGAGTCTGGTGACACAGCGCTATGCGCAGCCACGCTCTGCGACAAATCCCGACCACCCGGCAATCCGCATAGCCGTGGGCTCGAAACCGCGCACCAAAACAGGCACCTACCCGATTCCTCACATACCCTATTTTTTTCAATTGAATCAATTAGATGGCACATCATTGATTAACTATAGTGAATGGACTGCCATCAGCCGAACCTGCAACCTAGAAGCGATGCATCGGCACCCAACACTTGCTGCCCTGAAGAAAAGGGTGGGTTCCAGGATCAGGCGAAGACGCGATGAATTCGGCATGTCCCAGGAAGCACTGGCCTTCGAGGCAGAGATGACGGCGTCATATCTGTCCCAGATCGAGGGCGGAAAGCGCAATCCGTCGCTGGAAGCGCTGCATCGTCTGTCCTGTGCACTCCGCCTCGACCTCGAAGAGTTGCTGAAAGCGTAGTCCCACCCGCCCGCGACCCGCCAGATCGTCGAGCGCATGGCGAATACTGCCGAGAACAACCCGCTCACGTTCCAGTTCACGGAACAGTTGCACGCCGTGTTCGACCCGACGCTGGGCGCGATGTGGCTGCACTGGAATCCCAGGCCACGGCCCTGCTTCAATCTGCCGCTACTGGCAGCCCTCGATGACTACTGCGAATGGCTGAATGGCACCCAAGGCTTTATCGAACACGCGGGCGTGGCGCACACCGTTCAGGCGTCGATCCTGTGCTCCGATGCACCTGGGATATTCAATCTCGGTGGTGATCTCGACCTGTTCTCGACCCTGATCGAGCAGCGCAACCGCGCAGGCCTGCGGGAATACGGCGCCGCCTGTGTCGAAGTCGTCTACCGCAACTACGTGTGTTACGACCTGCCCCTCGTTACGGTATCCCTGGTACAGGGCGAGTGTCTGGGCGGCGGCTTCGAGGCTGCACTCTCGAGCCAGGTCCTGATCGCCGAACGCAGCGCCCGCTTCGGTTTCCCCGAGATCATGTTTAACCTGTTCCCTGGAATGGGCGCTGTGTCCTTCATCCAGAGACGCACCAACGAGCGCATTGCCGGCGAGCTAACCAGCAGCGGCAGGATCTACAGCCCGGAAGAACTCCACGACAAAGGCATCGTCGATCTGGTGGCGAACGACGGCGAGGGTCCGGCCGCGGTGCGCGACTACCTGCACAGGAAGGGACCCATGATGCAAAACATTGCCCGGGTACGGCGCCGGGTCGCGCGACTTACCCGGGCTGAACTCGATGACATCGTTGGCATCTGGGTCGACGCGGCACTACGAATCAATCCACGCGATCTGAAGCTCATGGGACACCTGGTCGCGCGGCAGAACCGGCTTCATTGAATGATGGGATCAGGGGAATCACCATGAAAACTGTAGTCAATCTGAAAGCTGAAGGGCCCACAGGCGGCATGATCGCCATCGCTACGAAAAAGGTGCTGGTCATCGACGACCAGAGAAATGCCCGCGTAATACTTGAGGGCGTGATCCGCTGTGTCGACCCCTATATCGAGGTCAAGGCCTTCGCCAGCCCCCTGGAAGCCATTGAGTGGGCCAGAGCCAATACGCCCGACCTGGTGCTGACCGACTACAAGATGCGCGAGATCGATGGCATCGAAACCATCAGGCGCTTGCGTCAGTTGCACACCTGCGTCGATGTCCCCATCGTGATGGTAACCGTGAGTGCAGATGCCAAGGTCCGTCATGCCGCATTCGATGCCGGAGTCACGGACTTTCTGGTCAAACCTTACGACCACTACGAATGCCGCGCGCGCTGCCGGAATTTGCTGACCATGCACGAACAGCACCTGCTGCTGAAAGACCGCACAAAGCTGCTCGAATACGAAATCTCCACGGCGGTTCGAGCCATGCGTGCCCGCGAGCGTGAGACCATCATGCTCGCCGCCAATCTGTCCGAATACCACGCCCATCAAAACGGATACCGGCTGGTCAGGATCGCACGCTACTCGCGACTCATTGCCGAGGGCATGGAACTCGGACCCGAAATGGCAGAACGCATTGAGCTGGCCTCCACACTCCATGATGTCGGCAAGATCGGCATCGCCGACGAAATCCTGCTCGCCGGAGAAGATCTGTCCGATACCAAGGATCAGATCCTGCGACAGCACACCCAGATCGGTCACCACCTGCTCGAAAAAAGCACGTCCGAATATCTGAAGATGGCTGCGGAAATATGCCTGTACCACCACGAGCGCTACGATGGCCTCGGCTACCCGCAAGGCGTCAAAGGCAATGAAATTCCGTTGCCCGCCCGGATTGTGGCGGTCGCCGAGGCCTTTGACGACTTGACTGCTTCCCGATATCGCGACGGACACGATCAGATCGATGCGGCGATGAGCAGCCTTGCAGCCAGAAAGAATGCCGCGTTCGACCCCGTATGCGTAGAAGTGCTCGGCAACCATATCGAGATGGCACGAGAAATCATGAGTGCGTTTGCCGATCCGGCGTGAGCTGCCTCGACGAGCTGGCGCTCCGATGATCACAGAGCCCTCCTCGCCTGCGCGGTCCTACATCGGCTTGCTGCGCGAGCGCCTTGCCCGGCGCGAGGACAGTGAGCACGTCCAGGCGCTGATCCGCGTCGGATTCGGGCTGTTCATCTCCATCTATTTGTATTCCACGATCGGCCCGCGCCTCGATATTCATGTGGTTTGCATCGGTTTCGAGATTCTTTCGTTGGCTATCGTTCTTGCGATCCTTATCAACCCGCAACGTTCCGCTTGGCGCCGCGGTTTCGGCGCTGTCGTCGACCTGGGCACGACGACTTACCTCATGTTGACGAACGGTGAAGTGGGCGCACCGTTATATGGCATCTATCTCTGGGTGACGTTCGGCAACGGCTTCCGCTATGGCGTGCGCTCGTTGTATGGGTCACACATGATGAGCCTGGCTGGATTCGCAGCCGTAATCGCTTTCAATCCGTTCTGGCATCAGCATGCGTTGATGGCTGGTGGGTTCATGATGCTGCTCGCTGCCGTGCCACTCTACGGCGCCGTATTGCTGAAAGGCGTGACGACTGCTCAGGACAAGGCCGAACAGGCGAATGAAGCCAAGAGTCGCTTCCTGTCGGTCATGAGCCACGAAATTCGCACGCCACTCAACGGGATCATCGGCATCAATGCCCTCCTCCGAAAAACCAAGGTGACGCCCGAACAGCTCGATCTTATCAACACCCTCGGCATGTCCTCGGAAGTCCTGCTGTCGCTGCTTGATAACGTGCTCGATATCGCGAAGATAGAGGCCGGCAAGATGCCGATCGAAAAAGTTGATTTCGACCTCCATCTGATGATCGACGGCGCCATGAAGATTGCCGCAACGCATGCCGCCGCAAAGGGGCTCCACTTCGGCGCCTTTGTGGACGCGGCCGTTCCACGCTTTGTAGTCGGTGATCCGCACCGACTACGCCAGGTATTGATCAATTTGCTGTCGAACGCGACCAAGTTCACTGACCAGGGTGGTGTACACCTGCGCATGACCGCCGTGCGTCAGCGACCCGGCACCGTTACCGTCCGCTGTGAAGTGGTCGACACGGGTGTGGGTATGTCGACGGAGGCGATCGCGCAGATTTTTCAGCCGTTCGTCCAAGCTGACCAGAGCACCACCCGGCAATTCGGTGGAACGGGCCTCGGCACGACAATCGCCCGTCAGTTGATCGAAATGATGGGTGGACACATGGGGGCCGAGAGTGCGCCGAATCAAGGCAGCACTTTCTGGTTCGAAGTGCCACTACGAACCCAAGAGGCTGCCAATGCACTATCACCACTTCCAGGCATCCGCGTACTACTGCTCGGCCTGGAACCGGAACTCGAAGCGCAGATAACCCGGCTCCTGCGATCATGGCAGGTCACCGTGGAATCCAGTCCCGGTGCCGATGCAGCGAAAATGAGTGTCGCGACAAAGTCCGCGAGGGCACCATGGCACGTCATCATTTTGAACCATGACGACAGTGCAGGCCAGTTCTCAGACCTGAATCCGGCGCAATCAGGCTGGGAACGACATCCCGGTGTGATCGCGCTCAATCCCCCCGCCGCCGCTGGCGATCGGGAGAAAATGGTGCAGTGGCCATACACGGCTGCTCTCGCCTTGCTGATTACTGCAGACGCGCTGCACCGGGCACTGCATTTCGCCGCTATCGATGAAATTACGAGCCAGGCGCGGGCTGTCCGTTGGGAGAAACAACATACCCGGGGCCGGGCTGGCGGCCGGCTTCGCGTGCTCGTGGCCGAAGACAACGCCACCAACCGGAAAATCATCGCCCAGGTGCTGGAACATGGCGGTTACGAAGTAACCTTGGCCACCACTGGCACCCAGGCTGTGGAAACACTAAATCAGGCTGAATTCGACGTCGTCATCCTCGACAAATACATGCCCGGCATGAGCGGCATGGAGGTCGCCGAGCGCTACATCGCCTTGCGGGAAGAATCGCGGGCGCCAATGATCATGCTCACCGCCGAGGCCACGGCGGAAGCGATGCAGCAATGCAAGGCCGCAGGCATGCAGGCCTTTCTGACCAAGCCGATCGATCCCGAGATGCTCTTCGAGACCATCAGTGCCCTGACGGGCGACGCGCAGGCTATCTCTGATCAGCAGGCTTCAATGGAACCTGCCGCACGTCCGTCACCGGCAGCGTCCATTCTGGATGAATCAATACTCGCAGAGCTGGACAAGCATGCCTACTCACCACAGTTTGTCGCCGACATCGTGGAGTCCTTCGAATCCGACATGCTCGAACTGATCGAGCGGCTCGAAACGATAACCGCCAACGCCGACTGGAGCGAACTGACTGACCTCCGGCATACGATAGAGGGAACGGCCCGCGGCAGCGGAGCGTGCGGCATAACTGCACTTGTTGAAGAACTCAAGACGCTGCCTGATTTGACCCCAGAAGAGCGCATCGAGCGCATTGCAGAACTAAGACACTGCTTTGTGGCGACAGTGGAGGCCATGCAGCATTTCGTGGTCAAACGATCACGAAACTTGCCGCCCCGTTCCACTGGCATCCCACGCTGAATGGCTAAAACGGCCGGGTTTTCCCCGGCCGTGAAATTTACACGATAGATCTATTTCTTGTTCGGTTTGGACGGACCGCGAACCGGCACCTTTTCGACAACCGCTGTATTCGGTCGATTTTGCGCAGTACGCACGGGGATAAACAACCCCGTTTTTGCGTCACGTCCAACCTTAAAGCTCGATGATTTATTGCTCATCGCAGTCTCCCTGATTGGGATTAATCAAACAGGAGAACGAGCGAAAAGGGTGTGATTAATTACAGGTTGACGGTCATCAAGCACGTGCTACCATCAAACCGCTTTCTCGTTGAGCCCCTTTCGGCTCGACACCGCGCCCAAGCAGTTTCCGCTGCTTGGGCGTTTCTTCTTCAGTCCGCCGTATACTCGAATCACAATTACTTGTGTCTGATATGTGGTCGGCACACCATTTATACCGAAAAAAAAGGGCCGTCGCCAGCCCTTTTGATGCTTTTTTAGGCACTTTAAAGTCCCTTTTAAGGGCCCTTAAAAGCATTTTTTAAAAAAATTAAATCCGCTCTAGGCGGTTGCCGAACCAATCAACGATGTCAGCAAAGGAGAGGCGATGCGCAACGACGTCCAGGATAAGCTCCTCGATCTCCGCGTTGATGTTTTTATGTTGCCCCTTTATTCGATATCCACTTCGACTGATTAACAGGGCTACAGTTAGCAGAGCGGTTCGTTTGTTTCCGTCAACAAAACCGTGATTTGACGCAAGCGACTCGGTCAAGGCGGCTGCTTTTTGGGAGATCGGGCGGTGATAGCCGCTATAGGGTCTGGCAATAGCGGATTCGATTAAGTCCCAGCTTCGTATCCCAGGTGCGCCACCGAAACGTAATGCTTGCTCGTGGGCTTCGACGGCGTCGCGCAGGGTTACGCGATAGTGCTTGGCCACGTTACAGCTTATTTCTTGGCCAAGCTCTCAAGGGCATCAGAGAACTTGTCGGCACTCGACTTTATAGTCGTAGTCGATTTTTTTGTGGTGAATGAGCCGGATTTAGAATCACGCGTGAAAATGCGCTCAACAACAGCAGATGCTGGGCGAGACCTCGCCTCCCGAATGCTGACGAATTGGCCAGTTTGGTTATTGCGACCAATAACGGTCGCTGATTTTGGGGTGCGAGAGGATTTTGCGCTGCTCATAAACTAATGATACTTAATTTCGAGCCTTTTGAGGCGGGGCTGTGTTTTGCGACCTCAAAATGACCACTGCGTTGCTTGATCGCCTGACCCACCATTGCCACATTGTTCTGCTACAACTTCTGCATCGCAAGCGCCACACGCCCGAGTACCAGAACATCCGTTTCCCGCGCTGCGTCTTCCCGGTACGATCCGAGGCGGTCCATCGTCTCGGTAGCGATTGAGGGGTTGTCGCACGCAATCAGAAAGTCGCCCTGCAGCCGGCGCTGCACACGACGCACCATCACGCGGTCTCCCAAAAGCAGGGCGTAGACGCCATTGTCATCGGCAATTCGTGTGTCGTTGGTATCGACCAGCAAAGGTGTCCCGTCCTTGATGCGCTCCGCCATGGCATCACCCCGCATGTGCAGCAAGACGAATCCGGCAAGGCCACGCCCTAGTAGCTGCGTCCAGATGCTGTTCGGCAATGCCGTATGGTCCCACTCGCCGTTTTCAGTCTTCAACTGAGTGAGAGGCGCAATCTGATTATCCCGGATCAGCCTGGCAAGCCGCGCTGGCTGTTTGGCCGCTATTAACGTAGTTTTTGCACCCGATTTGGCAAGTTCCGCAGAATCGTCAAATAAACGTGACGGATCCACCCCCAACTGGCGCCCCATCCGTCCGAGTTCCTCAAAACTGGGATAAGTCTCCCCCCGCAGCCAGTTGGCGGCAGTCGTTCCGCTCACTCCAACCCGCTCCTTGATCACGCGGGCACGGCCGCGTGGCGGCAGGCCCAGTTCGCCGAGCATCACGTTGAGCCGCTGGGCAAAAGCCTTCATCCGCTCCGGATCATTGCGAGGCCTTTTCCCCGCTTCGGACTCATCCGCGG
>VFQN01001733.1_pt1 | contig 35441 bp, 29 predicted proteins | sample 3512371 | NCBI WGS metagenome assembly VFQN01 (sample SAMN10412370, study PRJNA504923) | tailings metagenome | isolation source: Replicate 2 from Balatoc abandoned mine | place: Philippines: Itogon, Benguet | collected 2017-08-28 | reverse complement strand
CTGCGAAGGCGACCGCTGCGAAGGCGACCGCTGCGAAGGCGCCTGCTGCGAAGGCGCCTGCTGCGAAGGCGCCTGCTGCGAAGACCCCGGCCGCGAAGACCCCGGCCGCGAAGACGGCGTCGGCGTCGGCGACGACCGCTGCGACCAAGCGCTCCGCCGCGAAGAAGGCGACGTCGCCGGTCGACGGGGCCGACGCCGAACTCGACGACGACCTGGATGCCGTCGAGCCCGACGACACCGAGGTCGTGCTCGAGGACGACGCGGAGGCTGTCGAGGACGGCGCCGACGACGCCGCGCCCGAGGACCCGGCCGGCGATGAGGCGCCGGCCGATGACGCCGCCGCCGATGACAGCGACGACGCTGACGACAGCGCCGACGACAGCGCCGACGACAGCGACGACGCGGCTGATTCGGGCTCTGCAGGCCCCCTCCCCACCGGGGCGATCGTCATCCGCAACACCGACGACGACGAGCTCCCCGTCTACTCGACGACCATCACAGGCGCGACCGCCGACCCGGTCAAGGACTACCTGAAGCAGATCGGCAAGGTCCCGCTGCTCAACGCGGCCGAGGAGGTCGAGCTCGCCATGCGCATCGAGGCAGGGCTCTTCGCCGAGGAGAAGCTGTCGCAGATGTCGGACAAGGAGAAGCGCACGGCCCTCGGGCGTGAGCTCGACTGGGTGGCGCGCGACGGTCAGCGGGCGAAGAACCACCTGCTCGGTGCCAACCTCCGGCTCGTCGTGTCGCTCGCCAAGCGGTACACCGGTCGGGGCATGCAGTTCCTCGACCTGATCCAGGAGGGCAACCTCGGCCTGATCCGCGCCGTCGAGAAGTTCGACTACACCAAGGGCTTCAAGTTCTCGACCTACGCGACGTGGTGGATCCGTCAGGCGATCACCCGAGCCATGGCCGACCAGGCCCGCACCATCCGCATCCCGGTCCACATGGTCGAGGTCATCAACAAGCTCGCTCGCGTACAGCGGCAGATGCTGCAGGATCTCGGCCGAGAGCCGACGCCCGAGGAGCTGAGCCGCGAGCTCGACATGACTCCGGAGAAGGTCATCGAGGTGCAGAAGTACGGCCGCGAGCCGATCTCGCTGCACACCCCGCTCGGCGAGGACGGCGACAGCGAGTTCGGCGACCTGATCGAGGATACGGAGGCCGTCGTGCCGGCCGACGCGGTGGGCTTCACGATGCTGCAGAAGCAGCTCGAGAGCCTCCTCGACTCGCTCTCCGAGCGTGAGGCGGGCGTGATCCGCATGCGCTTCGGGCTCGGAGACGGCATGCCGAAGACCCTCGACCAGATCGGCGACACGTTCGGGGTCACCCGGGAGCGCATCCGCCAGATCGAGTCGAAGACGATGGCGAAGCTGCGTCACCCCTCGCGCTCGCAGGCCCTCCGCGACTACCTCGAGTAGGGACGGACTGCTCGACACCTGCGCCGGCGCGCGCCCCGCATCCCGAACGGAGACAGACCCCATGACCGCTCAGCCCAACGAGGGGAAGCCGCTGACGCGCGACGTCGACGGCGCGACCTACGAGCGCATCCCCGTGCGCACCCACGTCGTCATGGCCGGGGAGGACGTCGTCGACGTCGTCACCTCCTACGCGCGGAAGCTCGTCAAGCCGGGCGACACCGTCTTCGTCACCGAGAAGATCGTCGCGATCAGTCAGGGGCGCGCCTATCCCGTCGACGAGATCGAGGCTCGCCCGCTCGCGACCTTCCTCTCGAAGTACGTCACGAAGACCTCGCACGGCATCGGCCTGGGCATCCCCGAGACGATGGAGATGGCGCTGCGGGAGTGCGGCACGCCGCGCATCCTGCTCGCGGCCGCGGTCGCCGCCGTGACGAAGCCATTCGGGCGCAAGGGCGACTTCTACCGGGTCGCCGGGCCGCGCGCCCGCGGCATCGACGGGCCGACGTCGCACACCATCCCGCCCTACAACCAGCAGGTCGTGCTGATCCCGCTCGACTCGGCGGGTGTGGCCCGCCAGCTCAAGGAGGCGCTGGGCGGCGAGGTCGAGGTCGCCATCGTCGACGTCAACGACTTCGGCGGCAACATCCTCGGCTCGACCCTGACGGCGGCCGGGGAGAAGGCCCTGGTCGGCATCCTCGCCGACAACCCGCTCGGTCAGGGCCGCGAGAGCACCCCGATCGGCATCGTCCGCCGCGCCTCCTAGGCCTGGGCCGCGAGGCGTCGTCAGAAGCCGATGACGCTCCGGTACAGCGGCAGCAGACCCTCGCGAACACCGGTGACGCTGGGCTTCAACTGGAAGACCCCGGTGTTGTAGTTGCCCTCGATCACGGCTGCCCCGGTCGGGGTGACAGCGAGGTCCCACCCGACGTAGCGGATCTCCGGTACCTCCCGCGCGATGGCGTCGACGAGCTCTTCGACGGCCGCCCAGTTCGGCACGCGGAAGCCGACGATCGGGGTGCCCGAGAGCGGGTGCGCGGCGAACACGCGGTCATCGCCGTCGATCGCGGGATGCTGCGCCCTGCCCGTCTCGTCGAGCACCGTGTACATGCCGCCGGCCTTGAAGTTGTCGACATCGCCGCCATTGCCGATGCGCAGCACGCGGACGAGCCGGTGGACGGTGCCGTCGTCGCCCAGGAAGGTGACCACGCGCAGCGTGTTGACGCTCGTCGGGTTCAGCGTCGTCATGTCCGGGTGCTGCGTGAGGAACTCCTCGAGCAGCACCTGGCGTCCGGCCAGGCGGGCCGCCCGGAAGGCTTCGGGGTCGCCCACCCCGTCGCTCTGATAGACCTCGATGCCGTCGCCGCCGAGGCTGTCGGCGACCTTGGCGACGACTCGCGGATGCCGCTCGAGGAAGGCGCGGAGCTCGTCGGCACTCGCGCGACGGAGGTCGAGCACCTCGCGACCGAGATGCGCGGCGAAGCGCTCGTCGAACTGCGCCTTGTCGGCGAACAGCTGCCGGTGGCTCGCGGCGTTCCAGCGCTGCGACAGGTGGTTCGACTTCGCGCTCGTCATGTAGGTCGCGCGCTCGCGCCGCGTCAGGGTGTGGAAGTCCCACTCGGCGTAGTCCTGGAAGTTGACCTCGTGCCGCACCGCGCACCACAGCATGTCGATCATGATCAGCGGCCGGGCTCGGCCGCTGCGCTCGGCCACGCGCCCCGCGATGCGGGTCAGGTTGCCCGCGTCGAAGGCTCGAGCCCGACCGGCGAGGTAGCGCAGCCGACGACCCCACGCGTCGAGCCGACCCATCGGGTCGCCGTCCCGGTCAGGCCGACGCGGTGAGGCGTGCGGTCTCGTCGTGCCAGGCCAGGGCCGTTCCGGCGAGCTTGTCCTTGAAGCGCGCCGCGTGGTGGGCGCAGAAGAGCAGCTCACCGGTGGCGAGCGTCGCCCGCACGTACGCCTGGGCGCCGCAGCTGTCGCAGCGGTCGAGCGCGGTCAACGGGGCGGTCGCGACCGTCGGGTCGTCGGTGGTGATCTGCGTCATGGGATGCCCCTCGCTCTCCGTCTGCATCGCGAAACATTCGTGACAGCCATTGGACCACACCCGTGCGACGCTCCCGTGTCAATCCGCTCCGATTTCGCTGAACGCGTAGGCGCGGCGTGCCACCGGACCGGTCGGTGCCGCCGCCTACGATTGCTGTCGTGCCCAGCTCCGACTACTCCGCCCGCCACCTCTCCGTGCTCGAAGGTCTCGAGGCGGTGCGGAAACGGCCCGGGATGTACATCGGCTCGACCGATTCTCGCGGCCTCATGCACTGCCTGTGGGAGATCATCGACAACTCGGTCGATGAGGCGCTCGGCGGGTTCGGCACGCAGATCGACCTGCTGCTGCACCGGGACGGGAGCGTCGAGGTGCGCGATCGCGCGCGCGGCATCCCGGTCGATGTCGAGCCGAAGACCGGGCTGACCGGCGTGGAGGTCGTGTTCACGAAGCTGCACGCGGGCGGCAAGTTCGGCGGCGGCTCGTACGCGGCCTCGGGCGGTCTGCACGGCGTCGGTGCCTCGGTCGTCAACGCCCTCAGCGAGCGCCTCGACGTCGAGGTCGATCGCGACGGCAAGACCTGGGCCATGTCCTTCCGCCGCGGGGAGCCCGGTGTGTTCGATGACGGGCCCGAGGGCCCCCGTCCCGACAGCGCGTTCACTCCTTTCATCTCCGGCAGCGAGCTGCGGGTCGTCGGCAGGGTCGCCAAAGGGGTCACCGGCACCCGGGTTCGGTACTGGGCCGACCCGCAGATCTTCACGAAGGGCGCGAGCTTCCTCACCGACGAGCTGCTGGGCCGGTTGCGGCAGACGGCGTTCCTCGTGCCCGGCATCACGCTGTCGGTGCGCGATGAGCGGGGCGACGAGCCGGTCGTCGAGTCGTTCCGCTTCGATGGCGGCATCAGCGAATTCGCCGACTACCTGGCGGTGGATGCTCCGCTCACCGATACCTGGCGGATCACCGGCACCGGCACCTTCACCGAGACGGTGCCCGTGCTGCAGGAGAACGGCCACATGGTGCCCACCGACGTGGAGCGCGAGTGCGTCGTCGATCTCGCGCTGCGCTGGGGCACGGGCTACGACACGACCTTCCGCTCCTTCGTGAACATCATCGCGACGCCGAAGGGTGGCAGCCACCAGCTCGGCTTCGAACAGGGTCTGCTGAAGTTCTTGCGTGCCGAGGTCGAGAAGAACGCGCGGCGCCTGAAGGCCGGCACCGACAAGCTGGAGAAGGACGACGTGCTGGCCGGCCTCACCGCCGTGTTGACCGTCCGGCTGCCGGAACCGCAGTTCGAGGGGCAGACGAAAGAGGTTCTCGGCACCCCGGCCGTGCGGTCGATCGTTGCGTCGGTCGTCGCGCGGGGCCTCGCGGAGCGCTTCGGCTCGAGCAAGCGAGACGACAAGGCCCAGACGTCGCTGCTGCTCGACAAGGTCGTCGCCGAGATGAAGAGCCGTATCTCGGCGCGCGCGCACAAGGAGACGCAGCGGCGCAAGAACGCGCTCGAGAGCTCAGCGCTGCCCGCCAAGCTCGTCGACTGCCGCTCGAACGACGTCGAGAGCAGCGAGCTGTTCATCGTCGAGGGCGACAGTGCGCTCGGTACGGCGAAGCTCGCGCGCGACAGCGAGTTCCAGGCCCTCCTCCCCATCCGGGGCAAGATCCTCAACGTCCAGAAGGCCTCGGTCAGCGACATGCTGAGCAACGCCGAGTGCGCCTCGATCATCCAGGTGATCGGAGCCGGCTCCGGTCGCACCTTCGACCTCGAGCAGGCCCGCTACGGCAAGGTCATCATCATGAGCGACGCCGATGTCGATGGCGCCCACATCCGGACGCTCCTGCTGACGCTCTTCTTCCGGTACATGCGGCCGATGATCGATGCGGGGCGCGTCTTCGCCGCTGTTCCGCCTCTGCACCGCGTGGTGGTGATGAACCCCGGAACGAAGCCGAACGAGACGATCTACACCTACAGCGAGGCCGAGCTGGCGGGCGTGCTCGCGGCGCTGGCGAGAGCGGGGAAGCGCTATCAGGATCCGATCCAGCGCTACAAGGGTCTGGGCGAGATGGATGCCGATCAGCTCGCCGACACGACCATGAGCCGGGCGCATCGAACCCTCCGCCGCGTGCGGGTGACCGATGCGGAGGCCGCATCGCGCGTCTTCGAACTCCTGATGGGCAACGAGGTCGCCCCCCGCAAGGACTTCATCGTGGCGGGCCAAGGGCTCGACCGCGACCGCATCGACGTCTAGCGGCCTGCCGAGCTGCCTGATCCGCCGGCGAGTCGACGGGCGGCGGTCAGGCGATCGGCGTTCCGACCGAGCCGAGGGGTGAGTCGAGCAGCGTGCCCGATCCGTCGCGCTTGGCGCCCGCCTCGGGCAGCGCGCGGGCCGAACCGTCAGCGCCGACGGCGATGGGCCGGGCGCCCACCCAGGCGAGCTGCAGCACGTCTTCTCCCTTGAGGAACGCGTGGCAGCGCACCCCGCCGGTGGCGCGTCCCTTGCCGGGGAACTGGTCGAACGACGACACCTTGGCGCGTCCCGGGTCGGCACCCGCGATCGTCTGGGTCGACCCCGAGACGGTCACGACCGCCGCCGCCCCGTCGCGCACGACTCCGAAGTGCAGCACCGTCGCGCCGCTGCCGAGCTTGATGCCGGCCATGCCGCCTGCGGCCAGCCCCTGGGGGCGCACCTGCTCACCGGCGAAGTGCAGCAGTTGCGCATCCGTCGTGATGAAGACCAGTTCGTCGTCATCGGCCGCCGGCGACGCGCCCACGACCTCATCGCCGGGCTTGAGGGAGATGACCTCGCCATCGGGACGGGTCGGCCAGGCATCGATCGCCACGCGCTTCACGACGCCCTGACGAGTGCCGAGCGCGAGGGGTGCCGCTGCCGTCGGGTCGATGACGGTGAGAACGCGCTCCGTGGCGTCTGCGAGACCGAGGTAGTCGCGCAGCCGTGCTCCAGCGCCCAGCTGCACCGCCGTGGCCGGCACACCCGGCAGGTCGACCGGGGTGAAGCGCACGAAGCGCCCCTTCGAGGTGATGGCGACCAGGTCGCCCCGTGTCGTGGTGTCGACCGCCACGGCGATCGCGTCGTGCTTGCTGCGGCGGTTCGGAGCAGCGATCGCGCTGCCGTCGGGAAGCTCGACCCGCACCGCCCGACCAGTGGTCGACACCAGCACGCGGCAGGGTGCGTCGGCGATCTCGAGCGACACCGGCGCGGCCGATCGGCCGCGCGCGGGCGCCGGAGCCCCGCTGGACTCGGTGAGCAGGGTGCGCCGCGGCGTGCCGAATCGATCGGCGGTCGCGTCGAGCTCGGCGCCGACGGCGGCGCGGACGCGCGCCGGGTCGGCCAGCAGCGCCTCGAGCTCGGCGATCTCCGCCCGCAGCTGGTCGCGCTCGGTCTCGAGCTCGATGCGGCTGAACTTCGTGAGTCTGCGCAGGCGCAGCTCGAGGATGTACTCGGCCTGCAGCTGACTGAGGTCGAAGACGTCGATGAGGCGCGTTCGGGCCGACTCGGCGTCGTCGGAGGTGCGGATGACCTGGATGACCTCGTCGATGTCGAGGATGGCGATGAGGAGGCCCTCGACGAGGTGCAGGCGCTCCCGTCGCCGAGCGAGCCGGTAGGCGCTGCGTCGGGTGACGACCTCGATGCGGTGGTCGAGGTAGACGCGGAGCAGGTCGACGAGCCCCAGCGTCTGCGGCCGCCCGTCGACGAGAGCGACGGCGTTGATCGAGAAGCCGTCCTCGAGCGGGGTGTAGCGGTAGAGCTGCTCGAGCACCGCCTCCGGGCTGAAGCCGGTCTTGATGCCGATGACGAGGCGAAGCCCGTTGCGGCGGTCGGTGAGGTCGGTGACGTCGCTGATGCCGGCGAGCTTCTTCGACTGCACGCCGTCTTTGATCTTCTCGATGACCTTCTCGGGGCCGACGAGGTACGGCAGCTCGGTGACGACGATGCCGGTCTTGCGCGCGGTCACCGGCTCGATCGAGACCTTCGCGCGCGTGCGGAACGAGCCTCGACCGGTGGCGTAGGCCTCGCGGATGCCGTCAAGCCCGACGATCGTGCCCCCCGTCGGCAGGTCGGGGCCGGGCACGAAGGCCATGAGCTCTTCGAGCGTGGCCCCGGGGTTCTCGAGCAGATGTCGCGCCGCTGATGCCACCTCGATGAGGTTGTGCGGTGCCATGTTGGTGGCCATGCCCACCGCGATGCCGCTCGCACCGTTGACGAGCAGGTTCGGGAAGGCCGCCGGCAGCACGGAGGGCTGCGTCAGCTGATTGTCGTAGTTGGGCACGAAGTCGACGACGTCCTCATCGAGGTCGTCGACCATCGCCATCGCTTCCGCCCGCAGGCGCGCCTCGGTGTAGCGCGAGGCGGCCGGCCCGTCGTCGAGCGAACCGAAGTTGCCGTGCCCGTCGACGAGCGGCACCCGGAGGGTGAAGTCCTGCGCCAGGCGCACGAGGGCGTCATAGATCGCCCCGTCGCCGTGCGGGTGGAGCTTGCCCATGACCTCGCCGACGACGCGGGCCGACTTCACATGACCGCGATCGGGGCGCAGGCCCATCTCGCTCATCATGTAGAGGATGCGGCGCTGCACCGGCTTCAACCCGTCGCGGGCATCCGGCAGCGCACGGGAGTAGATCACCGAGTAGGCGTACTCGAGGAACGAGCCCTGCATCTCATCGGCGAGGTCGACATCGTCGATGCGCTCGGTGATCGGCGCGGCGGCGGGCTCGGAGCCCCGGGATCGGGAGGCAGGCGGGGGAGTCATAGGATGACCCCCATGCTACCGGCGGCTCGCGGCGAGACCCCGTCACTCGCCGACGTGTTGACGAGCGCGGCAGCGGCCGTCGAGGGGCGGGCGAACCGCCTGGAGCTTCCTCCGGTGCGCAGCGCCGCGGTCATCCTCGTCGACGGCCTCGGGATGTCCGCACTGCGGTCGCGCGCCGGCCATGCCCGGCGGCTCCTGGAGGCTGTTCCCCGGCGGCGGGGTTCGCTCGACGCGGGCTTCCCGACCACAACGGCGGCGGCGCTCGCCACGCTGACCACCGGCCTCGCCGCCGGCGAGCACGGGCTGATCGGCTACAGCGCCCTCGACCGCGAGAACGATCGCGTCGTGAACCAGCTGCGGGGATGGGATGCTCGAGCGCGCGCCGAGCTCTGGCAACCGCATCCGACCGTGTTCGAGCGCGCCGCCGCGCAGGGGATCGACCCCGTCGTGATCGGCGCGGAGCGCTACCGCGATACGGGATTCACGACCGCGGTGCTGCGCGGGGCACGATTCGTCGCGCACCGATCGGTGGCCGAGCGTGTGGAGGCCGCGCTCGAGCTCCTCCGGGGCGGCGAACGGCGCCTGGTGTACGTCTACATCCCCGAGCTCGACCAGGCGGGACACGCCGAGGGGTGCGGCTCGGCGGCGTGGACCCGCCGCCTCGAGGAGCTCGACGCGGCTCTCGGCCCGCTCGCGCAGGGTGCTCCCCGCGACGCGGGCGTGCTGCTGACCGCCGACCACGGCATGCTCGACATCCCGGCCGAGCGGCGCCTGGTGATCGGCGCCGACAGTCCGCTGTGGGAGGGGGTGCGGCATGTCGCGGGCGAACCCCGGTGCCTCCATCTCCAGGTCGAGGATGCAGCGCGGGCAGCCGCTGTCGTCGAGCGCTGGAGAGCGTCGGAGCGCGGACGGGCGTGGGTCGTCTCCCGCCGCGAGGCGATCGATGCGGGGTGGTACGGCCCGGTGGCGCCATCGGTCGAGGACCGCATCGGGGACGTGATCGTCGCCGCCCGCGCCGAGGTCGTCTGGTACGACGAGCGGTCCTCCGACCGCACTGCTCTGGCGATGGTCGGTCAGCACGGATCGTTCAGCGACGCCGAACGCCGGGTGCCGCTCGCGCGCTGGGGCGCGTTCGGGGTCTGAACAGTCCGCCGTCGCGTGAGGCGCGCCGGCGAGCAGGGGCTACGCGGGGTCGTCGTCGGGGCGGGCTCCGAAGACGATCTCATCCCAGCTGGGCATCGCGGCACGGCCACGACGGGACGTGCTCTTCGGGGTGGCAGCCTGCGGCGCGGGATCAGCGGCAGGAGCGAGCGAGGCGTCGTCGATCTCGCTGTCGTGGGCGACCGTCTCGCCGGACCGCGCCGACGGCACCTCGACGGTGTCGCCGAGCTGCGGATCGTCGGTGTCGGACGTCTCGAGCGGTATCTCCACGATCCGGATCGAGCCCGTCGACGGGTGGGCGGCCCGCGCCGACTCCCACTCCTCCGTCGAGGCCGGCTCCCGTTCGCCCCGACGGCGCCGCAGCGCCTCCAGCAGGTCGGCGGTGTTGCCGCCGTCGGTGACGGCTCCCGGGGCCTCGGTGCGGGCATCCGACTGTTCGTCGCTGGGGAGAGGCGCGAAGGCTCCGCTGTCGAATCGTGCACCCGTCGCCTCTGCGGGCACCGCTCGGAGGCGGGGGAGGACGGGCGCACCGCTCTCGCCCTGCTGCGAGAGCGACCGCGCCTCATGGTCGAGAGGGGCGAGCACCGAGCGCTTCGGGTCGAAGGTCCAGGTGGCAGTGCGCGCGGTCTCGCCGTCGAGGAACGACACGGTGACCTGCCACAGCGTCTCCGTCTTCCGGCTCTCCCAGCGCACCTCGCGGGCCCCGAGGGCGTCGAGGCGGCGATCGATCACCGAGCCGAACGTGCCGGTGGTCCCCGGCTCGACGTCGGCCGCGACAGCCACCGGCACCGATCGCGCGGCGGTGACCACGTACTCGCGCTCGGCGAGCACCGGACCCTCGAAGCGCTGGATGTACTCCACCTGCTCACCGGTCTGGGCGGCCACCTCCGCGGCGGTGAGACCGCGCCGGATCAAGGCCTGCACCTCGCGCGGTCCGACGCGGTGCGGGCTCGGCGACGGCGGCCGGTTCTGCCGGAGCGCCGTGTGGAGCGCCTCGGTGATGGGAACGCGGAAGCGAGCGCCGTCGGCCGCGACCACGATGAGGGCGCCGTTCTCTGCGCCGATGACGGTCAGTTCGTCCACGGTCCGGGCTCCCTCCTGGTCGGGCGTGTGGGGGACAGCATCCCACGCCCGGCCGGGCGCGCCCGGGAATACGGCGGGCGCGCCGGAAGTTGCACCGGCACGCGCGATCCGCGCCTCGGCGGGCGTGTTTGCGTTTCCCCGGGGCATCCTGCAAACTATGGCCGCCGAACGCGGCCCCCGAGCGCTGATGAGAAGTGGACTGGCATGGCAACGGACTACGACGCCCCCCGCAAGACCGACGAGGACACCGACTCGATCCAGGCCCTGCAGGAGCGCGTTCCCGACAAGCTCTCCGGGGTCGTCGACGTCGACGACGCCGACAACCCGGGCTTCGAGCTCGCCGGTCAGGACCTCGCCGACATCGACCTCGATGTCGTCGTGCTGCCGCCGCAGGCCGATGAGTTCACCTGCGTGAGCTGCTTCCTGGTCAAGCACCGTTCGCAGCTCGACCACGAGGAGAAGCTCGGGGCCGTCTGCCGGGAGTGCGCCGCCTAGTCAGCGCGAGGCGCCTGCGGCGATCGCCGCCGCCAGATCCTCGGGGCGGCGCGTCGAGACGAGCCAGTAGGGCGTCGGGTCGTCCGGGTCGCCGAGATCGATGCGCAGCACCGGGTCGACATCCGGCCGGAGCACGAGGTGGGCCCGCGCATCCAGTTGCGGACCGCGCGCCTGCCGTGCGGCGTCGCGCCGGGCGACGGTCGTGCCCGTGATGAGGGCGACCGGGATGCGGGCCGTGCCCGCGCGGAGCATCCCGTCGGCCACCACGATGAGCGGCGCCGTCGCGATCGCCGCACCGATCACACCGCCCGCCAGGACGAGGCCGACGACGGCGCCGGCGACGACGCTGATCGGGGCGAAGGTCAGCAGGCTCGCCGGGATCGCGAGGGCCGCGACGAGCGCGATCCACGGGGCGGGCCACAGTCGCTCGCGGTAGGTCTCCATGCCTCCATTCGACCATGCATTAGCCTCGTCCCGTGCTGCGAACGATCGAGGTGCTGATCACGGGAGCGGGCGCGCCCGAGTACGCCCGCCCGGGCGACGCGGGGGCCGACCTTCGCGCGGCCGAGGGTGCGGTCATCGCGCCGGGCGAGCGCGCGACGGTGGGCACGGGAATCGCCATCGCGCTTCCCGACGGCTATGCGGCGTTCGTGCTCCCGCGCAGCGGTCTGGCCGCGCGCCACGGAATCACCCTGGTCAACACGCCGGGGACGATCGATGCCGGCTACCGCGGCGAGATCCGCGTGACGCTGCTCAACACCGACCGACGAGCGGCCTTCGAGGTGCAGCCCGGCGACCGCATCGCCCAGCTGGTCGTGCAGCCGGTCGTGCGCGCGCGCTTCGTTCCGGTCTCCGAACTGCCCGGGTCGCATCGCGGTGAGCAGGGGTTCGGGTCGACCGGCTACCGTGGTGAGCCCACCGAAGGAGGAAATCCGTGACCGACGACGCGCTCACCGAGGAGACCGCGGAGCCGACCGACGCCAAGTCGGCACCGGCCGATCGGGCCGAGAACGGTCCCCTCGACGAGAGCGAGGCCAACGCCGTGCGACCGTACGTCGACCTCGGGGGGGTCAAGCTTGTTCCCCGGGAGGGGCTGCAGCTGCGGCTCGAGATCGAGGAGGGCAGCAAGCGGGTCGTCGCGGTCAGTCTCGACGTCGCGGGCTCCACTCTGCAGGTGCAGCCCTTCGCCGCGCCCCGCTCGAGCGGCCTCTGGCATGAGATCCGCGCGCAGATCGTCGAGCAGATCCGCAGCCAGGGGGGCGAGACGCAGGAGCGCGAGGGAGCCTTCGGCCCCGAGCTCGTGGCGCGCATCCCCGTGACCGGCGGAGCCGCCGGCGCGACGCGTGTCGCCCGGTTCATCGGTGTCGACGGCCCCCGCTGGTTCCTGCGGGGCGTGGTGGCGGGTGACGGGGCCGTCGGCGGTGACGCCGCGGCGGCGATCGATGACGTGTTCCGCAGCATCGTGGTCGTGCGCGGCACGACGCCCATGCCGCCCCGCGACCTCATCCCCCTGCAGGTTCCCGCCGGTGCCTCGATCGCCACGGGGACCGCGTGAGCCGTTCGGAGGAGACCGCTCCCGACCGTGCCGCGAGCGGCTCGGAGGCCGCCTTGACGGATGCCGGGGCCGAGCTTCGCCACGCCCTCGCCCAGGCGGCGCAGCGGTCGGGCTTCGGGCGGGTCGCGCCGGGCGAACGGCCGACCGCGCAGGCGCTCTGGGCCGCCGTGGGCGGCGTGCGCGGGCTCGTCGAGTCATTGCTGCCCGGATTCCTCTTCCTCGTGGTGTACACGATCACGGCTGAGGTCACTCCCTCGGTGCTGATCCCGGTCGCGGTCGCGGTGGTCTTCGTGCTGGTGCGCGCGGTGACCCGCTCGCCGATCATGCCCGCGGTGGTCGGTCTCGTCGGCATCGCGCTCTCGGCCGGACTCGCTCTCTGGTCGGGACGGGCGGAGGAGAACTTCCTGCTCGGTTTCGTGATCAACGGCGTGTGGCTGGTCGCCCTGCTCATCAGTCTCGCTGTGCGTCGGCCGCTGATCGGTGTGATCACGGCGCTGCTCACGGGTGATCACGCCTGGCGCGACGATCCGGCCAAGCGCACCGTGCTCACGGTGACGACCTGGCTGTGGGTGGGGCTGTTCTCCCTGCGCCTCGGCGTGCAGGTGCCGCTTTACCTCGCCGAACAGGCCGCGGCGCTCGCCGCCACCAAGCTCCTCATGGGCCTGCCGCTGTACGCGGCGGTGCTCTGGGTGACCTGGCTCATGGTGCGTGCTGTCTATGCACGGCGCGCCGACTGAGTGGTAGCATCCATTTATCTCGATATCAAGATAGTTTCGGCCCCGCGTCCAAAGGAGTCACCGTGTCCTCCGTCAACAGCTTCCAGTCGATCGACACCCTGTCGGTGGCCGACACCGACTACCAGGTCTTCCGCATCGACCGTGTTCCCGGGTACGAGACCCTTCCCTTCAGCCTGAAGGTGCTCCTGGAGAACCTGCTGCGCACCGAGGACGGCGCGAACGTCACGGAGGCGCAGATCCGCGCTCTCGGCTCGTGGGATCCCTCCGCCGAGCCGGACACCGAGATCCAGTTCACCCCGGCTCGCGTCGTCATGCAGGACTTCACCGGTGTTCCCTGCATCGTCGACCTCGCCACCATGCGCGAGGCCGTCGCCGAGCTCGGCGGCGATCCCAACAAGGTCAACCCGCTCGCGCCGGCCGAGCTCGTCATCGACCACTCGGTGATCGCCGACCTGTTCGGCACCGCCGACGCCCTCGAGCGCAACGTCGAGATCGAGTACGAGCGCAACGGCGAGCGCTACCAGTTCCTGCGCTGGGGCCAGACCGCCTTCGACGACTTCAAGGTGGTGCCCCCGGGCACGGGCATCGTGCACCAGGTGAACATCGAGCACCTCGCGAAGGTCACCTACACCCGCGAGGTCGGCGGCGTGCTGCGCGCCTACCCCGACACCTGCGTCGGCACCGACTCGCACACCACCATGGTCAACGGCCTCGGCGTGCTCGGCTGGGGCGTGGGCGGTATCGAGGCCGAGGCCGCCATGCTCGGCCAGCCGGTCTCCATGCTGATCCCGAAGGTCGTCGGCTTCAAGCTGACCGGATCGATCCCGACCGGGGTCACCGCGACCGACGTCGTGCTCACGATCACCGACATGCTGCGCAAGCACGGCGTGGTCGGCAAGTTCGTCGAGTTCTACGGCGCCGGGGTCTCCGCCGTGCCGCTCGCCAACCGCGCGACCATCGGCAACATGAGCCCTGAGTTCGGCTCGACCGCAGCGATGTTCCCGATCGACGATGTCACGCTCGACTACCTGCGCCTGACCGGTCGCAGCGAGGAGCAGGTCGCGCTCGTCGAGGCCTACAGCAAGCTGCAGTCGCTGTGGCACGACCCGAGCGTCGAGCCCCGCTTCAGCGAGTACCTCGAGCTCGACCTCTCCACCGTGGTGCCCTCGATCGCCGGCCCGAAGCGTCCGCAGGACCGCATCGAGCTCTCCGCGGCGAAGAGGGCGTTCGAGGAGGTCCTGCCCTCCTACGCGCCCGAGGTCTCGACTCCGATCGACGTGACGGTCGGCGGCGAGAGCTTCACGCTCGACAACGGGCACGTCACGATCGCGGCGATCACCTCCTGCACCAACACGTCGAACCCCTCCGTCATGCTCGCCGCGGGCCTGCTCGCCCGCAACGCCGCGCAGAAGGGCCTGAAGGCCAAGCCGTGGGTCAAGACCACGCTCGCCCCCGGCTCGAAGGTCGTCACCGACTACTACGAGAAGGCGGGGCTGACCGACGACCTCGAGGCGCTCGGCTTCTACACCGTCGGCTACGGCTGCACGACCTGCATCGGCAACTCCGGCCCCCTGGCCGAGGAGATCTCGTCGGCGATCGCCGAGAAGGACCTCGCGGTGACGGCGGTGCTCTCGGGCAACCGCAACTTCGAGGGCCGCATCAACCCCGACGTGAAGATGAACTACCTCGCCAGCCCGCCGCTGGTCATCGCCTATGCGCTCGCCGGCACCATGGACTTCGACTTCGAGAGCGAGCCGCTCGGAACGGGCTCGGACGGCGCGCCCGTGTACCTGCGCGACATCTGGCCCGATGCCGCCGAGGTGCAGGCGACGATCGACGCCTCGATCGACACCGCGATGTTCGATCACCAGTACTCCTCGGTCTTCGAGGGCGACGAGCGCTGGCGCTCGCTGCCGACGCCCGACGGCGCGACCTTCGACTGGGACGCCGAGTCGACCTACGTGCGCAAGCCCCCGTACTTCGACGGCATGACGCTCGAGACCTCGCCCGTCTCCGACATCCACGGCGCCCGAGTGCTCGCCAAGCTCGGCGACTCGGTCACGACCGACCACATCAGCCCCGCCGGGTCGATCAAGGCCGACTCGCCGGCCGGACAGTACCTCATGGCCCACGGTGTCGACCGCAAGGACTTCAACTCCTACGGTTCGCGCCGCGGCAACCACGAGGTGATGATCCGCGGCACCTTCGCGAACATCCGCCTGAAGAACCAGTTGCTCGACGGCGTCGAGGGCGGCTACACGCGTGACTTCACCCAGGCGGATGCTCCCCAGTCGTTCATCTACGACGCGAGCGTCAACTACCAGGCGGCGGGTGTGCCGCTGGTCATCCTGGCCGGCAAGGAGTACGGCTCGGGCTCGAGCCGCGACTGGGCCGCGAAGGGCACCAGCCTGCTCGGGGTGAAGGCCGTGATCGCCGAGAGCTTCGAGCGCATCCACCGCTCGAACCTGATCGGCATGGGCGTGATCCCGCTGCAGTTCCCGGCGGGGGAGTCGGCCGAATCGCTCGGCCTGGACGGCACCGAGTCGATCGCCATCACCGGCATCGAGCAGTTGAACGACGGCACGACACCGAGGACGGTGCGGGTCGTCGCGACGCCGAGCGCGCACTCCGCCCCGGGTCGCTCGCCGATCGAGTTCGACGCCGTGGTGCGCATCGACACGCCCGGTGAGGCCGACTACTACCGCAACGGCGGCATCCTCCAGTACGTGCTCCGCAGCGTCGTCTAGGTCTTCAGCGAACCGTCGGCGAACGCTCAGCAACAGGCGTCCGCCGACGGGCCGCGGCGGCGGGCCCAGCCCGTAGAGTGGAGCAATGGCACTCCTCGACTCGATCCGGAACCCGCGCGATCTCGACGGCCTGACCGAGGCCGAGCTCGAGCAGCTTGCGGACGAGATCCGGCGCTTCCTCGTCGCGGAGGTCTCGAAGACCGGAGGCCACCTCGGCCCGAACCTGGGCGTTGTCGAGCTGACGATCGGCATCCACCGGGTGTTCGACTCGCCGCGCGACGCCATCGTCTGGGACACCGGTCACCAGTCGTATGTGCACAAGCTGCTCACCGGACGCCAGGACTTCTCCCGCCTCCGTCAGAAGGACGGCATCGCCGGCTACCCGCAGCGGGCGGAGAGCGAGCACGACATCGTCGAGAGCTCGCACGCCTCGAGCTCGCTCAGCTGGGCCGACGGCATCTCGCGCGCCTTCGAGATGACCAGGCAGGACGACCGCCACGTCGTCGCCGTGGTCGGTGATGGGGCCCTCACCGGCGGCATGACGTGGGAGGCGCTCAACAACATCAGCGACGACAACAGCCGCAACCTCGTGATCGTCGTCAACGACAACGGTCGGTCGTACGCTCCGACCATCGGCGGCATGGCGCGGTTCCTCTCGACCGTGCGCACGCGCCGCTCGTACTACCGCTTCCGCCGCGGCTCCGAGCGCGCCTTCGGGTACCTCGGCGCCCCGGGGCGCGCGATGTACCGCGGCGTGCGCGGTGGTCTGCACGGGTTCCTCTCACGGTTCACGAACAACGAGGCGCTGTACTCGAACCTCGACATCAAGTACATCGGCCCGGTCGACGGCCATGATCTGAAAGACGTCGAGCGCGCCCTCCGCCAGGCGAAGGAGTACAGCGCTCCGGTGATCGTGCACGCGATCACGCAGAAGGGTCGCGGGTACGAGCCCGCTCTCGCCGACGTCGCCGACCAGTTCCACGCGGTCGGGCAGATCGATCCCGAGACGGGGGAGTCGGTCGAGCAGTCGAGCCGCCCGTCCTGGACCTCGGTGTTCTCGGACGAGATCGTGCGCCTCGCCGATGCGAACCCGCGCATCGTCGGCATCACGGCCGCCATGCTCCGGCCCACGGGGCTTCACAAGCTCGCGGAGAAGCACCCCGACCGCATCATCGACGTCGGCATCGCCGAGCAGCACGCTGTCGCGTCGGCAGCGGGTCTGGCCTATGGCGGCATGCACCCGGTCGTCGCGGTGTATGCGACCTTCATCAACCGCGCGTTCGACCAGGTGCTGATGGACGTCGCGCTGCACAAGGCGGGGGTGACCTTCGTGCTCGACCGCGCGGGCGTCACCGGCCCCGACGGCGCCAGCCACCACGGCATGTGGGACCTCTCGATCCTGCAGGTGGTGCCGAACATCCGACTGGCCGCCCCGCGCGACGCAACGCGCCTGCGCGAGGAGCTCGCGGAGGCTGTGGCGGTGGACGATGCGCCAACGGTCGTGCGCTTCTCGAAGGGCTCCGTCGGCACGGAGTTCGACGCGGTGCGCCGCACCGCCGACGGCGTCGACGTGCTGCGCGAGGCGCCGCACAAGGATGTCCTCATCGTGACCGTCGGACCGATGGCGAAGATCGGTCTGGAGGTCGCTGAGCGGCTCGCCGATCAGGGCATCGGGGCGACCGTCGTCGACCCGCGCTGGGTCGTTCCCGTTCCGGGCAGCGTGATCGACCTCGCACGCGATCACCGCATCCTCGTGTCGATCGAGGACGGTGTGCGCGTGGGCGGCATCGGCACCCGGATCCGCCAGGACCTGCGGGCAGCGGGTGTCGACACCGCCGTGGACGAGCTGGGCCTCCCCGACGAGTTCCTCGAGCACGCATCCCGGGAGGAGATCCTCGAGCGGGTGGGGCTCACCTCGCAGGCGATCGCGCGCGACCTCGTGGCGCAGGTGCTCGGCACCAAGGTGCCCGTCGCGCGGCCCCTGCCCGACGAGCACGCCGCGGTCGATCAGGACGAGCGCGCTCGGTAGCGGCAGCGCGAGAGCCCCGACCATCCGCCGATGATCGGGGCTCTCGCGCTGCCGCGCAGACCGCCTACCGGATGCCGCGGATCCGCGGGTCGTGGAAGGTCGCTCCGAAGACGCGCTCCGAGGCGCCGACACGGTCGAGGAAAGGAGTGACCCCTCCCATCTGGAACGGCCAGCCGGCTCCGAGGATCATGCAGAGGTCGATGTCCTCGGGAGCGGCGACGACACCGTCGGCGAGCATCCGATGGATCTCATCGGCCAGGCCGTCCTCGAGGCGCTGCGTGAGCTCCTCGACCGAGTAGGGCCGCGCCCCCTCGGGGCGGTGCTTCGCGACGATCGCGACCGCCTTCTTGTCGATGCCCTTGGCGTTGCCCTTGCCGTCCTTCTCGAGCAGCACCCCGGCCTCGGCCAGCTCGTGCAGGGCCTTCGACTCGAAGAAGCGGTCGGGGAACGCCGTGTGGTGCGTGTCGAGCACGTGGGCGCCGACCTTCAGACCCACGAGGTCGAGCAGCACGAACGGATCCATGGGGAGTCCGAAGTGGCGCTGCGCCTCGACGACCGTCTCGAAGGGAGTGCCGATCTCGACCGCGTGCATGGCCTCGCCGAGCACCTTCGCCAGGATGCGGTTGACGACGAACCCGGGGGTATCGGCGGTGATCACCGCGTTCTTCTTGAGCGACGCGGCGGTCGCCATGGCGGTCGCGAGGGTGGCGTCATCCGTCTTCGGCGCCTTCACGACCTCGATGAGCGGCATGACCGCGACGGGGTTGAAGAAGTGGAAGCCGACCACGCGCTCGGGGTGCTCGAGCTTCGCGCCGATCTGCTCGACCGAGAGCGACGAGGTGTTCGTCGCGAGCACGGCCTCGGGCGAGACGTGCTTCTCGATCTCGGCGAAGACCTCCTGCTTGATCGAGAGCTCCTCGAACACCGCCTCGATGACCCAGTCGCAGTCGGCGAAGTCGGCCTTGTCGGTCGTGCCGGTGAGCAGGGCGTTGAGCTTGTTGGCCTCGTCGGCGTCGATGCGGCCCTTCTGGAGGAGGGTGTCGAGCTCTCCCCGGATGTAGGCGAGACCCTTGTCGACACGGGCCTGGTCGAGGTCGGTGATGACGACCGGTACCTGCAGGCGCCGCAGGAAGAGCAGCGCGAACTGGCTGGCCATGAGGCCGGCGCCGAGCACGCCGACCTTCGTGACCTTCTTCGCGAGCTCCTTCTCGGGTGCGCCGGCCGGCTTCTTGGCCCGCTTCTGCACCAGATTGAAGGCATAGATGGATGCCCGGAACTGGTCGCCCGCCACCAGATCGGCCAGGGCCTTGTCCTCGGCGGCGAATCCCTCGGCCTTGGTGGAGTTCTTCGCCGCAGCGAGCAGGTCCAGCGCGGCGTAAGGCGACTTCGCGACCTTCCCGAGGCGCTTCTGGAGCATCGTGCGGGCGATGCCGATCGCGGCGTCCCACTTCACCGCGCGCTCGAGCTTGCCGGGCTCGTTCGGCCGCTTGACCTTCACCCGGCCCGTGAGCACGCCGTCGGCCCAGCGGATCGAGTCCTCCAGGAAGTTCGCCGGTGCCAGCAGCACGTCGGCCATGCCGAGCTCGTAGGCCTCGGCGGGCTTGAGCATGCGGTTGTTCTTCAGCGGGTTCTCGATGACCACCTTGAGGGCGTTCTCGATGCCGATGAGGTTCGGCAGCAGCCATGCCCCGCCCCAGCCGGGGATGATGCCGAGGAAGACCTCGGGCAGTGCGAGCGCGGCCGCGCTGGAGTCGAGCGTGCGGTAATCGCAGTTGAGCGCCACCTCGACGCCGCCGCCGAGCGCGAGGCCGTTGATGAAGCAGAACGACGGCACGCCGAGCTCACCGAGCTTGCCGAGCGCGTAGTGGCCCAGCTGCGCCATCTGCAACCCGGCCTCGTAGCTCGGGATGTCGCCGACCTTCGACAGGTCGGCACCCGCGGCCAGGATGAACGGCTTGCCGGTGATCGCGAGGGCCCGGATCTCTCCTGCGGCCGCGCGCGCCTTCTGCGCGTCGAGCACCTCGGCGAGCTCGGTGAGACCCGCGGGGCCGAGGGTGCTCGGCCGGGTGTGGTCGCGGCCGTTGTCGAGGGTGACGAGAGCGAGCATCCCGCCGCTCGGCAGCGGCACGTCGCGGACGTAGGAGTGCGTGATCACCTCGTCGCCGCTGATGGCACGCAGCTCGTCGAACTGCTCGGGGGAGTACTGCGCGGTCGCGCTGGGGGTCGCCACGATCAGGCCTTCTTTCCGGTGTAGTGCGGGTTCTCCCAGATGACGCTGCCGCCCTGGCCGAGGCCGACGCACATGGCGGTGAGGCCGTAGCGCACGTCGGGGCGCTCCTCGAACTGACGCGCGAGCTGGATCATCAGGCGCACGCCCGAGCTCGCGAGCGGGTGACCGAGCGCGATGGCCCCACCCCAGGGGTTCACCCGCGGGTCGTCGTCATCGATGCCGAAGTGGTCGAGCAGGCTCAGCACCTGCACGGCGAACGCCTCGTTGAGCTCGAAGAGGCCGATGTCGTCGATGCTGAGGCCGGCCTTCTTCAGAGCCTTCTCGGTCGACGGGATGGGGCCGATGCCCATGACCTCGGGGGCGACCCCCGCGTAGGCGAAGCTGACCAGGCGCATCTTGGTCGAGAGCCCGAGCTCCTTCGCGGCGTCGGCGCTCGCGAGCAAGCTCACGGTGGCGCCGTCGGTGAGCGGTGATGCGTTGCCGGCGGTCACCCGGCCGTGCGGGCGGAACGGCGTCTTCAGGCCCGCGAGGCCTTCCATGGTCGTCTCGGGACGCAGGCCCTCGTCGGTCGTGGCGAGCCCCCAGCCCTGCTCGCTGCGGATCGACACGGGCACGAGGTCGGGCTGGATCTTGCCGGCGGCATAGGCGGCGGCGACCTTCTGCTGGCTGCGCATGCCGAAGCGGTCGGCGCGCTCCTTCGTGAGCTGCGGGAAGCGGTCGTGCAGTCGCTCGGCCGTGAGACCCATGTTGAGCGCGTCGGCGCTCACGAGCTTCTCGGCGAGGAAGCGGGGGTTCGGGTCGGCCCCGAAACCCATCGGGTGGCGGCCCATGTGCTCCACGCCGCCGGCGATGGCGACGTCGTAAGCCCCGAAGGCGATCGCGCCGGCCGTCGTGGTCACCGAGGTCATCGCGCCCGCGCACATGCGGTCGATCGCGTAGCCGGGAACGCTCAGCGGGAGCCCGGCGAGGATCGCCGCCGTCCGACCGAGGGTGAGGCCCTGGTCGCCCTGCTGCGTGGTCGCGGCGATGGCGACGTCATCCACGCGCACCTTCGGCAGCGACGGGTTGCGCTCGAGGAGGCCGATCATGGCCTTGACGATCAGGTCGTCGGCGCGGGTGTTCCAGTACATGCCCTTCTCGCCGGCCCGTCCGAACGGGGTTCGGACTCCGTCCACGAAAACGACGTCGGCTCGTTCAGCCACGATGCTGCCTCCCAGGGGGTCGATGGTCAGCGTTCAGCCTAGGGAGGCCCGCGGAGGGCGCGGGGGAGACCTGCGCCTTCCTACGAATCGGCCTCGACGCCCTCGACCGGCTCTTGGAGCGCCTCCACAAAGGCGACGGCGATCGCCTGTGCGGTTGCGTCAATCTGCCACGGCCGGGCCCCGAGCTCCGCGAGCGTGGCCGCGATGCTCTCCGGGGAGAGGTCAAGCGGCGGGCGCCAGGCGAGCCGACGGAGGTGCTCCGGCGTCAGCAGGTTCTCGACGGGGAGGTCGAGCGCGTCGGCGATCTGCTGCAGGCGGGGCCGCGCGCCGCGGTAGCGACGGTCGGCGATCGGGTCGCGATCAGCCCACGACCGCGGCGGGGGGATGCTCTCCTCACCGCTCCTGATCGAGGGGAGGTCGTCGGTGCTCACGCCCGCCTCGATCGCGGCCCACCAGCGGTCGAGCTGCGAGCGGCTCGCGCGCCCGGTGAAGGCCTTCAGCGCAGCAAGATCGCGCTTCGAGGCCAGGGGGGCGCGGGCCGCTGCGACGATCGAGGCATCGGGCAGCAGCCGCCCCGGTGCCGTATCGACTTCCTGCGCGAAGGCATCGCGCGCCCGCCACAGCTCGCGCGCCACAGCGAGCGCGCGCTGCCCGCGCACCGAGGAGATGCCCGAGAGTCGACGCCAGGGCTCGGTGCGTGCCGGCGGCGCGGGTCGGGTGAGCACCGCGGTGAACTCCTGCTCGGCCAGTTCGAGCTTGCCGGCAGCCGCGAGCCGCTCGGCGATGCGATCGCGCACGTCGAGCAGCAGCTCGACGTCGAGCGCCGCGTAGGTGAGCCATGACTCCGGAAGGGGCCGAGTCGACCAGTCGGCGGCGGAGTGCTCTTTCGCGAGGTGCAGGCCGAGCGTCTCCTCGACGACCGCGCCGAGGCCGACGCGCGGCATGCCGGCGAGCCGTGCCCCGAGCTCGGTGTCGAACAGTCGTGATGGTTCGAGGTGCAGCTCGCGCAGGCACGGAAGGTCTTGGCTGGCCGCGTGCAGCACCCACTCGGCGTCACCGATAGCCGCCTGCAGGGGACCGACGTCGCCGATCGCGATCGGATCGATCAGCATCGTGCCGGCACCGCGGCGGAACACCTGGATGAGGTAGGCGCGCTGCGAGTAGCGGAACCCGCTCGCGCGCTCGGCGTCGACCGCGACCGGGCCCTCTGCCGCGGCGAGCGCGGCGACAGCCGCGGCGAACTGCTCGGGAGTGTCGATGATGCGCGGGCTCTCGGTCAGCCGCGCTGCGGGAAGGGCCGGCTCGCGCGCGGGCACCGAGGGCACGACGAAGGGATCGGTGATCGGGGGACGCTCAGCCACGCGACCCCCGTCGCGGCGGCAGCACGGCGACACCGTCGGCCGTGGGCGGGAAGCCCGCGACCATGCACAGCAGCTCGGCCCAGCCCTCGACGTGGGCCGAGAGCTCGAGCTCGAGCGGGGTCCACGACGCCCGCAGCTCGATCTGAGCACCGCTGCCCTGCGCGGCGAGCTCGCCGTAGCCGGTCGAGAGCACCTTCGTCGCGGTGCCGCTCGCCGCCGTGTACTGCGCCCCGCGCGTGGCGAGGGCGTCGACGAGCCACGACCAGGCCACGTCGCTGACGAAAGGGTCGAGACCGATCTCGGTCTCGAGCGGAGCCTGCGCGTAGCAGATCACCCGCACCGGGCCGCCCCAGCCGTCGGGCGACTGCGGGTCGTACAGGATCACGAGCCTGCCGGTGCCGAGCTCGGAGTCGTCGGCGTGCCGGGCGGGGTTGACGTCGGCGGCGAGAGCGTGCGCGAACGGAGCCAGACCGGCGGGTGCGGGGATCTCGGCCACCTGCAGCTCGTCGCGCAGCCGCGCGCGGCCGACCGACGCCACGATGCCGTCGAAGACGGCCTGCGGGGACGAGTCGGCCGGCGCTGCGGAAGCCACGTGTGCAGACTAGGCGCAGTTGCTAGTCTCCGGGCGTGAGACTCGCCGCTCGGTGCACGCCGTTGACACGAGGGTGCTCGTGAGGGGCGCCACGCGCCTCGCTGTGCGCGCCGCGACCGCTGCCGTCATCGCGGGTGCGGTCGGAGTCGCCGTCGGCGCCCTGGTCGCCCTGCGCGTCGCGCGCGACGTCGTCACGCCGCCGCGCCGCCGGGTCTACGACGTGCCGATCCTCGCCGTCGACCGCGCGGCCGGAACGGTGCTGCTGGGCCGCACACCCGACACAGCGGTCGCGGGTCGGTACAGCCTCCGCTTCGACGAGGAGCGCGGACACGCACGTGTCGGCGACATCATCGCGATGGACGGCACCACCGTGCTGCGTCGCCTCGAGGGGGTGCAGCGGGGCGATCTCGAGCGGGCATCGAGCGGACGCTGGAGCGCATGGTGGTACCAGACGCCCGCCGACCTCGATCTGGCCTACAGCGAGGTCGGCATCGAGACCCCGGTCGGGGTGGCTCCTGCGTGGCTGATCGAGCCCGCGTCGATGACCGCGGTATCGCCCTGGGTCATCGCCGTGCACGGTCGCGGCGTGACGCGCGCCGAACCGCTGCGGTCAGTGCCGGTCTTCCGTTCCGCCGGGTACCGGTGCCTGCTCATCAGTTACCGCAACGACGGCGAGGCACCGCCGAGCCAGGATGGTCGCTACGCCCTCGGCGGGGAGGAGTGGCGCGACGTCGAGGCGGCGATCGACCTCGCCCTCGCGCGGGGCGCGACGCGCATCGTGCTGATGGGCTGGTCGATGGGGGGCGCGACCGTGCTGCAGTGCCTGCTGCGCTCGAGGCTCGCGCCGCGCATCGACGGCCTCGTTCTCGAGTCACCCGTCGTCGATTGGCTGACCGTGCTGCGATTCCAGGCGCGGGCCGTCGGGCTGCCTCCGGCCGTGAGGGATGCGGCACTCGCGTTTCTCGGATCATCCCGCGGGGCGTCGCTCGTCGGCCTGGAAGCCCCGATCGACTTCGCGCAGCTCGACATCGTGGCGCGGGCAGCGGAGCTGCCGGTGCCGATGCTGATCCTGCACAGCGATGATGACGGATTCGTGCCGAGCGACGGCAGTGTGGCGCTGGCCGCGGCTCGACCCGACATGGTGCGCCTCGAGCGGTTCACCCGGGCGCGCCACACCAAGCTGTGGAACTACGACCCGGAGAGATGGGAGCGCGCGATCGGCGCGTGGCTGGCCGAGCGCGCACACGGCTCCAGCGGCCCGACGGTCACCGGGTCGACCAGCGCCCGTACAGCGCCCCCTCCCCGTCGGCGAGGAGCGACACCAGACGCAGGCGACTGAGAGCGGCCGGGTGCGCATCGCCGACCGCCGAGCCCTTCTGCGGAACTGCGCCAAGGAGCGGCAGGCTCGCGCCGCCCAGCAGCGGCATCAGGGTCAGGCAGAGCTCGTCGACGAGACCCGCGCGCAGCAGGCCGTCGGCGAGCCGCGGGCCGCCCTCCGCCGCGATGCGCCGCAGCCCGCGCTCGCGCAGCGCCGCCACCACCTCCGGCAGCGCCAGGTGCCCCGCGCTGTCCGTCGGTAGGACGATCGCTTCCGCCTCCGGTCGCTCGACAGCGACGCGTCGCGCTCCCTCCCGGCTCGTCACGACCAGAAGAGGCGGCGGGGGTGATGCCGACCCGGCCGCGGCAGGCCTCGCAGGCGGACGCTCGCCGACCGGACGCTCCCCGACCGGACGCTCGCCAACGGGACCGAGGCGACCGCTCGCGGAGAGCACCGCGAGAGCACGGCTCCTCGGCACGAGGCGGGGCTCGCGGCGGAGCGTCTCCGCTCCGACCAGCACGGCATCGGAGAGCTCGCGGATCGCGCCGAGAACAGTGCGGTCGACGCGGGACGTCAGCGACTCCGAGGTGCCGTCGCTGCCGGCCGCGCGGCCGTCGAGCGTCGACACCATCGTGAGCCGGAGGTGCTCGGGGGAGTCGAGCCGGTACGCATCGAGGATCGCGGAGCGGGCATCCGCCGCCGCGAGCTCGATCGACTCACCGGGCGGGAGGACCCGCAGGAGGCGGGCTGGCGCGGTGCCGCGTTCGGCGTGCATCGCCCCAGGCTAATGCTGCCTGCCGCGGCTGCGCGGTGGGCTGGCGGCGTTCATGGGGCCCCGGCCGCGCCGGTAGAATCGAGGGGTGGAGCCCACAACGACTGTCGGCCGTCTGATCGATCGGCAGCCGGGAATGACGGCCGCCGAACTCGTCGGCCACCTCACGCCGCCGCCGCAGTTCGCCGCCGCGAGCCTCGAGAATTACGAGCCCGACCCGCGGTATCCCTCGCAGGCGGCGGCCGTCGAGGCGATGCGGCAGTTCGCGAGCGAGACCATCGCGCCGCCGCGCGGACTGTTCTCGCGCAAGCCCGCTCCCGCCGTAGCGAAGCCCGGGGTGTACCTCGACGGTGGGTTCGGCGTGGGCAAGACCCACTTGCTCGCGGCGCTGTGGCACCGCACGCGCGGCCGCAAGTACTTCGGAACCTTCATCGAGTACACCGCGATCGTGGGCGCACTCGGGTACCGCGAAGCCGTCGCGCACTTCCGGGGCGCCTCGCTCATCGCGATCGACGAGTTCGAGCTCGACGACCCGGGCGACACGATGGTCATGTCCCGACTGCTCGGCGAGCTGGTCGCCAGCGGTTCGCGCATCGCTGCCACGTCGAACACTCCGCCGCACGCTCTGGGCGAGGGTCGCTTCGCCGCACAGGACTTCCTCCGCGAGATCCACGCACTCGCCGACCGCTTCACGACGGTGCGGATCGACGGGGAGGACTACCGCAAGCGCGACATCGAGGGGCACGCCGTCTCGCTCGACGACGCGGCGTTCACCGCGGCGGTCGGCCGCGAGCCGGGCGACGTGACCGTCGACAGCTTCGACGAGGTGCTGCGCCATCTCGCGACCGTGCATCCCAGCCGGTACGTGGGGCTCATCGCCGGGCTCGACGCCGTCGGGTTGCGTGACGTCCGGGTGCTCGACAACCAGACGGATGCCCTGCGGCTGGTGGCGCTGGTGGACCGGCTGTACGACGCTCAGGTGCGCATCCATGCCACCGGTGTGCCGCTCGACCAGATCTTCCCCGAGGGGATGCTGTCGGGGGGATACCGCAAGAAGTACCTCCGGGCGGTCTCGCGCATGATCGCTCTCACCTCGATGGCGCAGCCGCCGAGCTCCGAGCTGCCGGCCACTCAGCATGCGGGGCAGTAACGGCCGGTAGACTGCCGTCGGGAGTGCCGGGAAGCCTGGTCGGCGAGAGCGAGCGCGTGCGCGCGCTCACGGCCCCGTCGTGCTCGGCGGTGCTGCTTCGACCGAACCGCCGTGAGGACCCGATGATCCCTGCCTGCCGCCGTACCGGGGCGACACCGTGACGCTCTCTGCGCTCCTCGGCGCGTCTCTCGCCGTCGTCGGCCTGACGGCCGCCGTCTCCGCCGTCGTCGGGCGCGCGGCGGGCTGGATCGCTGCGGCCGCTCTGGCCGGTCTGGCTGTGGTGGTCGGCATCATGGGGCCGGCGATCGCGGCGGGCGACGTGGTTCGCGAGAGCATCCCGTGGCTGCCGACGATCGATGTCGCCGTGCGACTCCGGCTCGATGGACTGGCGCTCGTGTTCCTCCTGATCGTGCTGGGCATCGGAGCGCTCGTGATGGCGTACTCGGCGCGATACCTCTCGTCGCGCGACGTCCACCGCCACACCGGCTACTTCGTCTGGATGACGCTGTTCGCGTTCGCCATGACGGGCCTCGTGCTCGCCGACGACATCGTGCTGCTCTTCGTGTTCTGGGAGCTCACCACGCTGTGCTCGTTCTTCCTCATCAACCGCTCGGGTCGGAAGGCGAGCGCTCCCGCCGTGCGAACCCTCATCGTGACCGCCATCGGCGGACTCATCCTGCTGCTCGCGGTCGCGCTGATGGTCGCGCGAACCGGGACGACCGTGCTGCACGAGATCGTGGCCGCGGAGGCGTGGTCGGCAGATCCGGCGTTCACAGCACTCGTCGCGGTGCTCGTGGCGATCGCCGCGCTCACGAAGTCGGCGCAGTTCCCCTTCCACTACTGGTTGCCCGACGCGATGGTCGCCCCGACACCGGTGAGCGCCTATCTGCACGCCGCGGCCATGGTCAAGGCCGGCATCTACCTGCTCCTGGTGATGTCGCCGGCCTTCGCCGGAAACGCCGCCTGGCAGGCCGTGCTGATGACGAGCGGGCTCGTCACCGCCCTGCTCGGCGGGTATCTGGCTCTTCGCGCCGTCGACCTCAAGCAGATCATGGCCTACTCCACGGTCGGCCAGCTGGGGTTCATCGTCGCCACGATCGGTGTCGGAACCCCGGGGGCGCTCGCCGCCGCCGTGCTGTTCACGCTCTCGCACGCGCTGTTCAAGGCGGCGCTGTTCATGGTCGTCGGCATCATCGACCAGCAGGCCGGTACGCGCGATATCCGGCTGCTTCGCGGGCTCTCGCGACGGATGCGGACCACCCTGGTGATCACGGTGCTGGCCGGCCTGTCGATGGCCGGGGTGATCCCTCTCCTCGGCTTCATCGCCAAGGAGTACGTGCTCGGGGCCCTGCTCGACGCCGGACCGGCTCCCGTGGTGGGCATCATCGCGACGCTCGCCGCCTCGCTGGCGGCGGTCGCGACGGTGGCCTACACGGGGCGCATCCTGCTCGGCGCCTTCACCGATGACGCCTCCGACGACGCTCCCGAGCATCCCGATCGGCACCGGGTACCCCCCTTCATCGAGGAGGCGCCGATCGCGTTCTGGGTGCCGGCGGCGATCCCTGCCGTGCTCGGGCTCGTCCTCGGACTCGCCATCCCCCTGCTTCGGCCGCTCCTGGGCGCGGCCGCGGGGGCTGCCGCGGGGGAGTTCTACACCGCCACCTTCGCCCTCTACTCCGGCCCGACCGTCGAGCTGGCGCTGTCGCTCTCGATCTTGAGCGCGGGCGTCATCGCCATCGTGGCCCGCCGTCGCCTCGCGCCGTTGATCGCGAGGCCCCTCCTGCCCGTGACCGCGATCGACATCGTCGAGGGCCTGCGCCGGGGCATCGTCGCGGTCGGGGCGCGCGTTGGTCGGTTCGGGGCGACGGATGCTCACGCACCGCACCTCGCGCTGCCGTGGGTACTGCTCGGGGTGCTGGCCGTCGTCGGAATCTGGGCCGCGCCGAGTGCGGGCGCGGTCGTCGATGCGACCGAGCCCTGGACCGACGCCCTGCTGCTGGCGCTCACCGCCATCACGGTGCTGCCCGCGCTCGCCGCGCGCTCACGGCTCGTGGCGGTCATCCTGATCGGCGGCGCCGGATTCGTCGTGGCCCTCTGGTTCTTCGCCCTGGGCGCGATCGACGTCGGTCTGACCCAGCTGCTCGTCGAACTGCTGACGGTCGTGGCGCTCGTCCTGTTCCTGCGCCGCCTTCCGGCGCTGTTCCACCGCGTGCGGCGCTCGCGCACCGCCATCACGGCGACGATCGCCGTGGTCGCGGGGCTTCTCGCGACCATCGCGACTCTCGCCCTCACCGGGCGGCGGGACCTCTCGCCGGCGGGTCAGGCCTTCCTCGAGCGAGCGTATGTCGACACAGGGGGCACGAACATCGTCAACACGATCCTCGTCGACTACCGCGCGCTCGACACCTTCGGCGAGCTGACGGTGGTCGCAGTTGCGGGAATCGTGCTCAGCGCCGTGCTGGCCGCCCGCCGCCTCCAGCCCGAGCGGACCCCCGAGGTCGGTGCGCGCGGCGCCACAGCGCTCGGGCGCGCGACCGACAACACCCTGCCGGTGCGCGTCGTCGCGCGGTGGGCGGCCCCGGTCGTGATCGCCCTCTCGGCCTACCTCTTCCTCCGCGGCCACTACGAGCCCGGTGGAGGGTTCATCGCCGCGCTCGTCGGAGGAACAGGTTTCGCACTCGCCTACCTCGGGGCGGCCAGCGACACATCGGCACCGGTTCGCTGGCCGTACCGTCGGCTCTTCGCCGCGGGCGTCGTGATCGCCGCGCTCAGCGGACTGTGGGGGCTCGCGGCCGGCTCCTTCCTCAAGCCGGTGCGCTTCGACATCCCGTTGCCGTGGGGCGGCGAGTACGGCTTCACCTCGGCACTGGTCTTCGATCTCGGGGTGTATCTGGCCGTCGTCGCGATCGTGATCGCGCTGCTCAACGAGGTGGGCGGGGTGCTCGGCCGACGAGCCGACGATCGAGAGGAGGTGCGCGCATGAGCCTCGCTCTCACGATCGGTCTCCTGATCGGCGCCGGTGTGTTCCTGGTTCTGCAGCGGGGAATGATCCGCATCATCCTGGGCTTCGTGCTGCTCACCCACGGGGTGAATCTCCTCCTCATCGCCGCCGGGGGCACCGCGCGTCGCGTGCCGCCCTTCGACGGCACCGATGCGGCGGTCGCCGCTGACCCGCTGCCGCAGGCCTTCGTGCTCACCGCGATCGTCATCGCGTTCGCGATCACGGTCGTCATGGCGACGTTCGCGGTCGTCGGCCGACGGGACGACGACACGGAGAGCGACGACACGGTGGGCGATGACAGGCCGGATGGCGCCGCCCGCGGTGCGGCTGCTGCGAGCCGACGGGGGGAGACCCGATGACCTCGACCGTGGAACTCCTCCTCCCGCTGCTCGCGGGAGTGCCGCTGCTCATCGGCGGTGCGCTCTTCGCCGTCCCGGGTCAGCACCGGCTGCGCCAGGTCGCCGGGATCGCCACGCTCCTCGGGCTCACGGCTGCGGGAGTGGTGCTCGTAGCCCTCACCGCCGACGGGTCTGTCATCGCCCATCAGATCGGACTCTGGCCGGTCGGTGTCGCCATCCCGTTCGCGGTCGACCTGTTCTCCGCCCTCCTGCTCACCGTCACCGCAGTGCTCGCGCTCGTCGGCGCGCAGTACCTCATCGTGTCCGGCGACGGGCGCGAGGCCTCGAGTATCCCGTTGCTGCTGGTGCTCGCCGGAGGGGTCGCGGGAGCCCTCGTCACCGCCGACCTGTTCAATCTCTTCGTCTTCGTGGAGGTCATGCTGCTGCCCTCCTACGGACTGCTGCTGGTACTGAGCAGACGGGGTTCCGTCGCGGGCGCGCGACTGTTCGTGACGGTCAACCTGCTGGCCTCCACCCTGTTCCTGGGCGGTGTCGGCCTCGTCTACGCGGTGGCCGGAACGGTGAATCTCGGTGAGCTCGCGGGCGCCGCGGAGGATCCGGCCGTGGCCCTCGCCGCCGGCGTCATGCTCGCGGGCATCGCCGTGAAGGCCGCCGTCTTCCCGGTGCACGGCTGGCTCGCCCGTACCTACACGACCGCGACTCCGGCCATCACCGCCATCTTCTCGGCGGTGCACACGAAGGCCGCGGTGTACGTCATCTACCGGGTCTACGCCGTCGTGTTCGACGGCGCCGAGACCTGGCAGCCCGTTCTGCTCGCCATCGCCACGGTGACCGCGGTCGTAGGCGCTCTGGCCGCGCTCGGCGAGGCCACCATGCGCTCCCTGCTCGTCTTCCAGATGGTCAGCGGCATCGGGGTGATCCTGCTGGGGGCTGCCCTGTTCACGCCGCTCGCGGTCACCGCCGCGATCGCGTACATGATCCACCACATGATCTCGAAAGCGTCGCTCTTCCTGGCTGTCGGTGCCATCGAGGAGACCTACGGCACTGGGCGCATCGACGAGCTGGGAGGGCTACGCACGCGCGAGCCGCTGATCACGGCGGCGTTCGTCGTCGGCGCTCTCTCGCTGGTGGGGCTGCCGCCCTTCTCGGGTTTCGTGGCGAAGGTCGCGGTGGTGCTCGGCGCCGCGGAGGCGGGCTCCGCGCTGGTGGCGGTCGTCGTGCTCGCCGTGAGCGCGCTCGCGCTGGTCGCGATGCTGCTGATCTGGGCGGGCGTCTTCAACGGCAAGCGGAACGCGGAGGTCGAGCGGCGGGCGGCGGTGGCGCGCATCCGCCGTCGGGAGGGGCTGCTCGACGATGATGCCGTCGATGACGCGACGGTCGAGGCCGAGGTCGCTGACGCGCTCGAGCGCAGCGATCCCCCTCGCGGCGCCGTCGACGACGACCCGCACGACCACCGCGGCACGCGGATTCCCGTTGCTCTCGCGCTTCCGGCGGTGCAGCTCGCGGTCGTGGTCGTCGCGCTCGGGCTCGGCGGAGAGCTGCTGCTGTCGCTGTCGCAGACTGCCGCTGCCGGGCTGATCGACACGGGCGCCTACGTCGAGGCGGTGATGGGCCGATGACCACTGCGTGGAGCCTGCCCGTGCGCGCGATCGCCTTCGCCCTGTGGTTCTCCTGGCAGGTCGTCGTGACGAGCGTGCGCGTGAGCGCCCTCATCGTGACGCCGGGGCGGCAGCCGCGCCCCGGGATCGTGCGTGTGCCGACCGGAACGCTCTCCGACGCCGAGCTGACGCTGCTCGTCGCCCTCATCACGATCACGCCCGACACGCTCGTCGTCGCCATCGATCGGGAGGCGAAGGTCATGCACGTTCACGGGATTTTCGTCGACGGCGACCCGGAGGCCTTCCGGTCGAGCGTCCGCGCCATGGAACGCCGCATGCTCCAGGGCATCCGCGTGCGCCCACTCCGATCGGAGGATGAGCAGTGATTCCCCTTGCCGTGGCCATCGTGGTCGGCGCCCTCCTCGCCGCCGCCGTCGCGCTCGCCGTCGTGCGCATCGTGCTCGGCCCGACACCCGCCGACACGGCGGTCGCGGGCGACCTGATCTTCTTCGCCTTCGTGGGCCTCGTCGCCGTGTTCGCGCTGCTCTTCGGCATCGTGGCGGTGCTCGACATCATCCTCGTGGCCTCGGTGCTGGGCTTCCTCTCGGTGCTCTCACTGGCGCGCCTGCTGCAGGGAGGCCGCCGATGATCGCGACCGTGCTCGGCAGCGCCCTGCTGATCCTCGGCGCCGGCGTCATCCTCAGTGCCGCGATCGGTCTCGTGCGCCTTCCCGACCTCTACACGCGCACGAGCGCGATCGGTACCGCGGCCGGACTCGGCGTGGCGTTCATGATCCTCGGCGTCGTCGTTCTCGACTTCTCGTGGCTCAACCTGCTGAAGGGCGTGATCGCGATCGTGGCGCAGCTGATCACGAGCGCGATCGGCAGCTTCGCCCTCGCACGCTCGGGGTACCTGACGGGCAGCCTCCCGGCGGCGATCACGGTGCCGGACGAGCTCGCCGACGACGCCGCTGCCGGGGCGGCAGACTCCTCGCCGAGCGATTCCGCACCCACCGCGGGCAGTGCGAACGCTTAACGCTCTGGAGGGCCCGCGAAACACGATGTTTACGCGGGGGCCGTGCGCGTAACGCGGGCGAAACACGTCGACCCTTCCGCCGAAACCTCTCGGGCCAACACTGGGCGCGTGGCTGCGGTTCGATGCGTGTCGCATCGGCATCACAGGGCCACGAACCCGTTCCCTACGAGAGGTGTTACCCACATGGATACCGGCGAACTCGCATGGGCCATCACGGCCACCGCCCTGGTGCTCTTCATGACCCCGGGCGTCGCATTCTTCTACGGCGGTCTGGTCAAGGCCAAGAGCGTTATCTCGATGATGATGATGAGCTTCGGGGCTCTCGGTCTCATCAGCGTGCTCTGGGTGCTGTACGGCTTCAACATGTCGGCCGTCGGCAGCACCTGGGAGTTCGCGGGCAATCCGTTCTCCGACTTCGGCATGATGGCCCTCGCCGGAGACAATGAGGCCCTCGTCGGTGCGACCTTCGGTGCGACCTTCGCGATCATCACCGTCGCTCTCGTCTCGGGCGCCATCGCCGACCGCGCGAAGTTCGGGTCGTGGATGATCTTCGCGGGTGTCTGGGCGACGTTCGTCTACTTCCCGGTGGCCGCGTGGGTCTGGGGCGGGGGATGGATCCTCAACCTCGGCGAATCCATGGGGCTTCCGTCGGTCATCGACTACGCCGGTGGCACCGCGGTTCACATCAACGCCGGTGCTGCAGCCCTGGCCCTTGCTCTCGTGCTGGGGAAGCGCGTCGGCTTCGCCAAGGGGGCGCACGTGCCGCACAACCCGCCGTTCGTGCTCCTCGGCGCGGGAATCCTGTGGTTCGGCTGGTTCGGCTTCAATGCCGGCGCTGAGTTCTTGAACGGTCTCGAGAATGTCGGCCTGATCGTGGTGAACACGCTCGGTGCGACCGCGGCTGCCATCATCGGCTGGCTGATCGTCGAGAAGATCAAGGACGGCAAGCCGACGTCGGTCGGCGCCGGATCGGGTGCAGTCGCCGGTCTGGTCGCGATCACCCCTGCGTGCGCCAACCTCGCCCCCGGGTTCGCCCTTCTGCTCGGCGTTGTCGCCGGTGTTCTCTGCGCCCTCGCCGTCGAACTGAAGTTCAAGTGGGGCTTCGACGACTCGCTCGACGTTGTGGGCATCCACCTCGTCGGCGGCCTCGTCGGAACCCTCTATCTGGGATTCTTCGCCATCGAGACCGGCCTCTTCACCGGAGGTGACTTCGGCCAGCTGATCGTTCAGACGATCGCCGCGGTCGGGGTGCTCGTCTACTCCTTCGTCGTCGCATTCATCATCGGCTTCGCGATCGAGAAGACGATCGGCTTCCGGGTCAAGGTCGAGGACGAGATCGCGGGCATCGACCCGATCGTCCACGGCGAGGCGGGCTACGTGCTCGACGCCACCAAGTAGGCGCAGCACCACGACCGAACCCGTCCTCGGCGGGCTCGCGGGGCGCTACTCTCGCCAGAGAGCAGCGCCCCGTCGTCGTGTCTGCGCGGCGCGAGCCCCTCAGCCCCCGGGATCCGACGGCCGCTGCGGTGCACCACGAGCCAGGGAGGACGTCCGGTGGCGATAGCGGATCCGATGCTGCAGCTCGTGGCGGCCGCACTCGTCCTCGTCCTGCCCGTCGCCGCCCTCGCCATCGCACTGCGCCTGCACCCGCGCGCGGTGGCTGCCGCTGCGGTCGCCGGCACGGCCGCCACCATCGCGGTCCTGGCGGTGGATGCCCTCCTGGCGATGCGCGTCGACCGCAGCCCGGCTGTCCTCGACGCGGCCGCGGCGGCGGCCGTCACGACGATCGTCGCGCTGCTCGCCGCGCAGCGCGTCGGGATCCTCCGCGCCACGGTACTCGCGGCGCTCTGGGGCGCGGCAGTGCTGCCGCTCGTGCTCCTGGCGACCGTCGGCTCGGTTCCCTCCGCCCTGCAGCGTGCGCTCGGCGCGGTCGATGCGGGCGGTGCCCTCGCGACGCACGCGGCGGGAGCGGCCGCTGTTCTCGTCGTGACCCTCCTCCCGCGGGCGTTCTCCGCCGGGCGCCCGACCGCGGGCGATCCGGTCTCGACCGAGCCGCCCGCGCCGACGGCGTCGCGCGGTCAGTCGACTCGCACCGCGATCGCGGTGGTGCTCCTCGGCATGGCCGCTGTCGCGTGGATGGTGGGAGTCGACCGGGTGGTCTCGGAGGCGACCGGTCGGCTGGCGGTGAATGCCGCGGCGGGCATCCTGATCGGGGCCGCGATGTGGCTCATCGTCGCCCGCCTCTCGGGTCGTCGCCTGCCGGCTGGGGGAGCGCTGCTCGGAGCGGCGCTCGGCTGGGCCGCTGTCGGCTCGGGTGGTGCCTTCCTGGGGCCGGTGGCCCTCGGCTCTGCAGCGGTTCTCGGCAGCGCGGCGGGTGCGATGATGGCGCTCCGTCTGCCACCGACGGCGGTGCCGATGCGCCGACCGGCGGTCGGGGTGCTGATCACGGTTACCGTCGGCGGCGTGATCACGTCGTTGCTCGCCGACGGCTTCAGTCTCGCGGCGACCGGAGCGACGATCGGGTCGCTCACCCAGACGGTCGCCGTGCTGATCGTCGGGCTGCTGAGCGGGGTGGCCGCCGCGATCGCGAGCGCGGTCGCGGCAGGTTTCGCGGCTCTCGTCGGCGTGGTCGCGCGACGGTCGGGGGGCGCGGGCTGAGGGGCCGTGCCGGGGGTCTGCCAACGGCATCAGTGGGGACCTCGGGCGCCTCGAGGAGGGGAGTTGGTGGGCGATACCAGACTCGAACTGATGACCTCTTCCGTGTGAAGGAAGCGCGCTACCAACTGCGCCAATCGCCCG
>VFQN01001732.1_pt1 | contig 35443 bp, 52 predicted proteins | sample 3512371 | NCBI WGS metagenome assembly VFQN01 (sample SAMN10412370, study PRJNA504923) | tailings metagenome | isolation source: Replicate 2 from Balatoc abandoned mine | place: Philippines: Itogon, Benguet | collected 2017-08-28 | reverse complement strand
TACCCGCAAAAAATAGGTCTCCAATAATCCCATACCCCTTCTCCTGAAAAAAAAAAAAAAAAAAATGTACCAGCCGCGGTGCGCACCCCCGCCGCTTCGTCACCAAGCAAAGCAGGGCACGCAGCAAAGACAATCCACCAAGCACAGCTGTAATTGACCAGCAACACAGTCCGCCCACGCAGGCTTCCACAGGGAAAACCAACGCCCGCGAGTGGAAGACTCCCTTGGCTGGGCTACCCAGGATATGCCTTAACCAGGGGTCGTGATGCTCGTAAAGCGCAGACCATGGACCACGAACGGAAAGGAACTTGTAGGAGGTGCTCGTAGGAAGCTCAGGGGCTCGCCCCTGCGAAAAGGGCGTGTAAGAGACCCAGCTCTCCCTCCCCTGCTCTGACGTACCCTGCCTTTGGAGCCACAAACGACCCGGCCTTATTGCGTAGCAAGAAAATCATGCAACAGCCATTAGGGTCAGCAGACGCAACTGCGTGTCGCCAGGCTTGGAAGCCTCGGAGTACAAGGTGCGTTCCAGCCGCGTCCGTACAGCGTGTCAGCACCGAAGCGGCGAAAGGCACAGGCGTCAAGGGAGATGCACCATGATGCACCAGGTTGACGTAATCGTACGGGTAAAATCATGCCGGGACTGAGGCTCTGTGCTCCAAGAAAGCGTCCGACAACGTTTTCATGTACAACTAAGTTTACGCATAGACTTGACGAGGCATTCGAGATAGAACATGGGGCAATACTGTACAAAAGCTGGCCGACAGGAGGTTGCCCTGCTCCAGGCGACGCAGCATGGCGCCTTACCTGCATTTGAACGGGCGAGTTCAAAGTGCTATATATTAAGTATAAACGGCCATCGTTGGCGGGCCTCACCCTGGTCATGGCAATTAGTCTTGCTCCGACTATCATGACACGACGCCCGGCGTGTTGCTCGCAGGTATTACACGAGGATCTGGCGCTTTGTTGTACCGCAAGAAACGGGACAGGCCAAGCGTTCGTCCACGTTGCCGCGCGGCATGGCCATGTGTCGTTCCTTCAAGCGTTTGAGCGTGCACTGCGAGATGCCTTCGCTGTGCGATCCAAGGACTACCAAGAACTGAAAAGGTGCGACCCCTGCATGACCGCTCCCAACTCGTGCTCAGCTCCCGCACCGTCCCAACGGTCTCAACGGTCAACGGACAACAGTCTGTGCCGCTGCGCACGTGCCTTGCAGGATCGGTCGCACTCCAGAACTGGTCCTCCTCTCCATCGCCAACCTGCAGGTGAGGCAGCGACACAAAGGACTTCAAATGGTACCATACCTACTGTAATGCTGTACTTCGTCTCGAGGGCTGGCCTGGCAGCAGGGCTTTAGGGCAGCCCTGAGCCAGGCCAAAAGTCGCCAAAAGTGCCCGAGTCGCACTGCCTTGCAACACCCGCCTGCGCCTGCGCACACATCCAACTCGCATAACATTTACAAGCAAACCAATATCCTTGCATAGTCTGTAGGAGGCAACCTAGTCCACCTGCAAGTGCGAACGCAGACTCGATGAGCCTGTCACGGTACATGTTGGGGGTCAGGCAGAGTGCAGGCAGCTGCTTGGAAGCTTGCCCTCTGCACGTAACGCGGGCGAAACACCAGCACCTCTCACCCCAGCTCGCCATTCTCAGCTGCATGCTACCTCCGAGCACTGCACTCCCCGCATCACACTCCTACCCCATGCCGCTGCACGTATCACGCTACCGGCATTGCACGTGTCACACTATGGGTATTGCAATACCCCACGGTCCCTGCACGCAGGACGAGTCCTTCCAGGTCCCACTGCACCTGGCCTGCATCTACGGCCATGCCGACGTGGCAACACTGCTGCTGCAGTGGGGCGCGACACCGTGGGCCTGGGACAACAATGGTGGGTGGCTGAACTGCCTGGGACAGGCAACGTGGGCTGAGCACTCGTAGGGTGTTCAACGTGCACGCAACGCGATGCAACTCCAGGCGTCGCCGCCAGGTCTTGAGGGCGCATGGGGCTCGGTGCGGGTCACCACCTCTTGGCGGTAGGCGCCAGCAGGCTGCGGCATGCAGGTTGCGGGCTGCGAGTGTCCACCGGTGAAGGCGGACTGCGAGTGCACGCGTCACCAACACGCCCCACTGGCACGCCTGCCACTTCCCACGGTACTGCGCCGCCCCTTGCTAACCCCGGCAAAAGCCTGCTTGACCCCTGCATGCTACCTCGAGCAACACGCGGATCGCTCAAGCGCTGTACTTGTACCAGTGGCACACCCGCATCGTGGGGCTGCCCCAACAGCCGTGCCCCTCCCTTGTCCTCTCCTGGGCGGCCGCCTCCGCGCCCCGCAGCTGCTCGCACACCGCTGCACTACGCGTCCAGTCTGGGCCACGTGGACTGCATCCGCGCGCTGCTGGGCAACCCGCTGAGCACCCGCCCGCCCGCATCGGCAGGGCTCAGGCGGCCCAACACACCTGCCACCAGGTGGGGTGCTGGGGGCGCGGGGGGCGCCGGTAACAAGCGGGGACACTGGAAACAGGAATGGCCGATGCGGTATGGGGTGGGGGGCGCTGGGCGCAAGCAAGCAAGCAAGCCACACTTTGGGCATGGAACCGGTACGGTCACCGCCAACGGAAGCGTATCACGTGCGTGTGCTGCACTGCCGCAGCCAGGCTGGATGGCCCAGCGTGCCCCAATGACAGCAGCACCACCACATCCCTACATTCACCATGTGGGAGTAGGATACCAGCTCTTTTGGGTGCGTCAGGCGCTGGCAGGACTAGTGGCGCCGACCGCGTAGCGGTGTTAGCGCCGCATGGCAGCTGACGCCATGTCGGGTGGACGGGTAGGATACGGCTGCTGCAACTGCCATGGACGCAGCGTATACCGTAGGTGGATTGAGGATGGGTACGGGCATGAACACCGTGCCCTAGTGCAGTCGCTAGGGGCTGGTCTCTCGTCCCTGCCTTGACACGTGGCTTTGCAACCCCATGCTGCAGGCTGGTGGACGTGCGCAATGACTGCGGCTACACGCCGCTGCATTATGCGGTGAGCAAACTGGTGCGGCAGTCTGTGACTGTCCTGCCTTTCGATGGCACCCGTGGCAGCTGTGCTATCCGGCACCGTCAAGCGTCAGATTGTGGTGTGTGCAGCAAAGCAGTTGCTTGACAGCGGCGGGGGCAAAAGCAAGGTGCACACCTATCCATGTTGCGGCGCGACAAGGGGCTCGCGTGCACGTGCCTTTGCTTGCACTGAAGTGGTGCAGTCTGTCCCCCGGCGCTGCGGCAGGTGTGGGCCGGTTGCGCGGACGCTGTGCGCGCGCTTGTATCGTACGACGCCAGCCTTACATCGTGCAACCTGTCGTACAGCGGGGACTGGATCGGCGTGCGCTGCGCGGGCTGCACGCCGCTGCACCTGGCGGCGGTGCGGGGCAGCAGCCTGCTGGCACGACTGCTGCTGGCTGCGTACGTGAGTCCACGTCCCTATGTGCATCAGAGTGATTTGGGCTTTAGTTGGGTCACCATAGGGGTGCGTCAAGCTGTATGGCGGGGATAGGGGACGGTGGGCTACGTCGCGGCTCCGGCAAGGGTAGGGTTGAGCACCGTGGGTGAGCACGCACTCGTGGCCTTCAGTGGCCCTGGTGGCGTGGGTAGTTTTCCAACCATTGGGTGCGCAGGGGCAATGGCGGATCGCTAGAAGTTGTTGGTTGCTGCTGCTGCAGGTCCTCATATCAGCAAATCTCTATGCACACCTGGCCTGCCGCCCCACAGAGCCAAGCGTCCCTGGCGACTACCGGTGGCGCCCAACCGCCCAACGGCCCGCAAACCGTAGACCTGCGGCTGTACACCAACACCACTGGTCAACTGCCGTACCACATGGCGGTTGGCCTGCACGGCCCCGGCCACCTGACCGAGGTGTTGCACCCCGACGTACCTCTGTCCTTCGTGCTGACTCCTGAGGAGCTCGCCGGTACAGCGCGGCTGTACGGCGTGCCGAAGCTTGCCGTACTGGCCGCCAGTGCGCTGCAGGCCAAGCTCATGGCGGAGGTGGAGGCGGCGGAGGAGACGCTGGCGAAGGTTGCGGCAAACGTGGTCATAGCAGCGGTTGCGGGCGCGAATGGCGGCAGGAACAGCATGGCTCCATCCCGCCGCCACCTGCCCACGGCGGCTGTAGCGGCGACCGGGGTGACCCGCAGCGGCCCTCCCAAGCGCCCTGCGTCCCCCGGCCCCAGCCCCACACTCACCCAGCGGTCGCGCGCACCAGTGGTGCCATCGGTACCGCCCAGGCCGTCAGCGCCCGCCCAGGCTGGCGGCAGCGCCGCCCCGTCTGTGCTGCCGCTGCCGCCTGCGCCGCTTATGGCGTTCGTGGCCCCCCGCGTCCACTCCCCCCACGCCCGGGAGCCGCTCCCCCTGTCCCGCTCCTCAGTAACGCTAGCCATGCTGTACCGCGCGCGCACCCGGGAGCAGCTGCCCTCGCCCGTGCGGACCAAAGGGGATGGGGTGCACCCCGCCCGCAACGCAATTGGCGGCAAGGGCCGCCGCCGCCGTGGCCGTGGCCGCCAAGCGCCACCTCTTGGCGATGACGCCGACAGCGTCAGCATAGTTCGGGATGGCGGCCGTGGCGGCGGCGGCGGTGCCGGCTTGCCGTACTCCCCGTCGGATGACGACGGGGACGTTGCTGGGCCGCCGCTGTCGTCCAATTCGATTACGCTTGCGCTGCTGTTCAACCAGCGGAGCAAAGACATGGAGGCGCATGCGGCAATAGACGCCCTGCGCGGCGCCGCTCGCGCGCGGCGTAGCGATAGAGGCGGCCGCCGGCGGCGCGAGAGTGGCGGGGGGCGGCTGAGCGATAGCGGGGCTGCCGCGGCGGCGTCGGCGGACGGCCAAGACACCACTGCCGCCGGCGGTGGTGGTGCTTCAGTCGCGAGGACGTCACTGGTCAACGGACTGCACCGCCTGCTGCTTGGCGGCCGGGCGCCGTCGTTGCCTCGGGGCAGTGCTCCTGCTGCTGCTGCCGGAGTTAGCGCGTTGGGCCTCACCGCCGACCACTGCAGACCGTGCGAACCGGCCGTTGAGCCCACAGCAGCAGCATCAACTGCCGCACGGGGAACGGCAACAGTGGCGGCAGCAGTCGTGCGGGCGCCGGAGCCCATGGAGTGCGTCCGGCCGCCGGCGCTCGGCAGGACGGCGGCGGGGGGGCTGCCTGCGGCCCTGCGCCACGACAGCGCCATGACCACCGCCGGTGGCGGCGGCGGCGACGGCAGCAGCCTGGGCCAGGCGTCTGAGCTGTCGGGTCTGGAGGCGGGGACCGACATTGACGGCGAGGAGGAGGAGGCTGGGTCGCAGCAGCAGGACCCGCAGCAGGTGAGGCAAGACTCCACCACTGCGATGTGGGTCGCACGGCAGCTGAAAGGGACCAATAGACGGTAGGGCGACATCGGGTTGAATTCCTTCACCGACTTTGCGTCTTAACATGCGGACGTCATTGCCACATTGTGCTTTGGCCCTAAGCTGAAAACTAGTGACACCTCTTTCCCAAGTCCCAACTCACTGCGACACATTTGGGTCTTTGGTGCAGGTGCTTCGCCGCTTCCGCCTACTGGAGCTAACCCACGGCATGGACGTGGGCACCCTGGTGCGCGGCCACCTCTTGGAGCAGCAGCAGCAGCAGCAGGCGCCACAAGCAGGTCCCCACGGGGAGGCCGGTGTCGGCGCTGCCGACCTGCCCGCGAGTCCCGGGGTCCACGTGCCGTACGGCAGGCCACGTGCGCACGAAGGGGCCTTCTCCACGCCTGCCACCGCCCGGCCGTCGCTGGACTGCGCCGACGGACCCACGGGTCTACCGCGGACCGCCGGCGGGGTCGGCGGTGGAGGCGCGGGCGGCAGGGGCGCGTGGGGCCGTGGCCTGCAGAACTACATTGCCCGACGATCCGGGGAGTACCAACAGCAGCAGCAGCACCATCAGCACCACCAGCAGGTGTTCGTCAGCCCCTTTGCTGTGGCGAACGCCAGCGCTGGGGGTGCCGAACATGGAGGCACCACCGCTGCTGACGCCGGCCGCGATGAGGTCGGGGGCATGGACGACGGCGGCGGCGGCGGGGGCATGACCCGTCGTAGCCGGCCGCGCCGCCTGCGTGCCTCGTCCATCACGCTCGCCATCCTGGCCAGGCGCTTCGGGCTGCCCCACCCGGCCATGATCGTGGAGGAGCAACACGCCACTGGCGGTGGTGGTGGCGCGGGTTGCGGCGCGGCAGCTCCCCGGGTGGCTGCCCCGGCGGTGGCCATGTCCGGGGAGAGGGGCCTTGACCAGGGGCTGTTCACCGCAGCTGCCACGGCGGAGGTGCTGCACAACAACACGCCCGTGCTGCTGTCCACGTGTGGCACGGTGGCAGGGGAGGTCTTCAGCAGCGGCATGCTGAGCCGTGTTACGTCCCAAGGTGCGCCGTTCCCTGCTTCTGCAGCTTCACCCTGTGTCGGGTGCGCAGCCAGCGGTGCTGCTGGTGCTGCTGGCGCTGGGCAACCGGGGGCGAGGTACAGCGGGCGCGTGGGTGAGGAGGGGCATGGGAACGACCGGGAAGGGGGAGAGGAGGACGAAGAGGAGGAGGGGATATGCGGGGTATGCTTCGACGCCGCAGGGTCGGTTTCTATTGAGCGGTGCGGGCACAGGCTGTGCACGGACTGCTGCCGCGAGCTGGTCCGGATGAACGGGCTGCGGCCGGCGCAGTGCCCCTTCTGCAGGGCGTGCATCGCGGGGTTGGCGGTGGCGGATGGGGTGGCCTCACACGCTTGAAGAGAACTTAACCTGTGAGGGCCGTGGTACGGTAGGGCCTGGTGGTCGCTAAGGCGGGACTTGTCGTTGTTGCAGAGCGTGTGTGCGCGTCATTGGCTTCTGCGCTTTCGTGCCTCAAACCCTGACTCATAGAGCGTAGCATTTGAGGGTGGAGAAGAGTGATTGGAGTGTGCATGCGGAGTGGGATGATCATATCGACGTGTTCATTTTACTGTTCCAAGAGGCTTGATGGTCGAATGGTATGGGCACCCGCAGCTGGAGAACTGAGCCGCGTCATATCTTGCCCCTGTTGACGAAGGCGTGAGCAGCAGCTTAGCAACATGCTAACTCTGTACAGGTGTGAGAAAGGTACCGTAGCACAGGGTATGTCTGGCCAATGGGCCAGGGCCTTGCAACGATGTGCCCAGCTGACGTGGTGACGACTGCCCTGCGATAGGCCATCTGCAGGGTTTGCGTGCGTAGATTTCCGCGTGCCGCTGGCCGGGTTTCCCTGGATGCCCGGGGCAGGCCAGCATGCCGTGAGGTAGCCCGCCACTAGAAGAGAGCGAGCGCCTCCTGTTGCTGTACGGGAGCGTGCCATGACATGTGAACGTGGGCAGAGGGCAGCAGGGCGGGACCTTTATGCTTCATGGCCTAGGTGTTCACCACCCGGATTGCGATTAAATCCAGAAAGTGCCAGTTGGGCCCACGGTCACGCCGCAGCCTGTCCCACCACATCGCCACGCCGCCATGCTCACATGCGCCACCGTCGCACGTGGCCACCACGCCGTGTTATGGTAGTGCTACGTTGTTGCCTTTCAGAGCACGAAACCGTACCAGACGTTGCAGGGGAAGTATGGGCCCAAGCCAGGCCTAGTACACCACAAGGAGCTGCTGATCTCTGTCTGCCACAGCCTTGCGTCATAAGTTTCGGTTAGGCCTCACCACCAAGTCACTGTCGAAGAGGCCCTGGTTTGCAAGCCTGACTGCGGTACTGACTTTTTTTTTCTGTGGAAAGGTTTACAGGTAAGGAGACGGGAAGGGACAGGCCAGGCCTTCTCCTGAAAAAAAAAAAAAAAAAAAAAAAAAAGCGGGACTCTGCACACTGAATAGCCGTCCTGCCCTACACCCGCTACCTGCCAAAGGAGTGCATCCAGCAAGCGACTGTAAGTGCATGCTGCATGCCTTCTCTCCTAGGCCCCAGGGAACGCCCAAACATTAACCCAGACACGCCAGATGCATACAGAGCCAATGTCAGCCCAGCGACGGTGCCTGCACTCTGCCTGCGCACCTGCCCTAGTATGTTCCGCCGCTACCATCACCACCGATCGACCCTCAACCCGGTCCCCCCATGCACTCAACTGCTCCTCAACTGACTGTCACGTTCTCGCCCTACGCTGAAGATCCTTCCTGCCACGCTTGCAGTGGTTTTGCGCCATGCCTTGACCCCAACCAGCGCCCAAGTACCAAGCTACGCACAACGACTACCTGCACCGCCACGTCAGTCCATCAGAGACAGCGCTCGAGCTGCCCCGCGCACTTCTGTTCCTGCGACCCACTGCCACATGAATATGATGCAAGGCTTACCACCAGCTGTCGGCGTCTGTAGGTAAATTATCGAACCCTTGCGGTCTGTCATGCTACCTACTTGTACTTGCTCGCGCCCTCCGCTGCAGTTGCGCACCGCACCGGTAGCTCGTCGTGGCTCTGTCGCACTAGCTCACCCCCATCCCCTACTTGACAAACGGACTATTGGTATATGACTGTACGTGCCTTCCGGCCCATGCGGCCGCTAATGACAACACCACCTTGCAATTTGCCCGTCAATATATGCTGGTGCCTTTCCTAGCCGTACAAGGCCCCATTGTCAACCCCAGCTCGACCCCTCTGACGACCGCTCCTCCCCCTTGCCTGCCCCTCTCACACCCGCCCTGCGGGCCTCCCCCCCCCCCCCGCCCTCACGCCAGCTCCACGCCCCCGCTGATCAGGTTGGCGGTGCGCAGCATGCACTGGGCCGTCTCGTGCGCCGAGGAGCCGCCCCACGCGTCAGCCAGGCTCCCCTGGAAGGGCATGGAGGCGCACCGGGGTGGGGTGGGGGTGGTGGGATGCAGCGGTGGGAGGTGTTTACGATGCGGGTGTTGGGGTAGCGTGGGGTAGGTCGTCATGCGCAACAGTGCCCTATTGGATGGTGCAGCGCAATGCTGCACTCTTCCAACACACAAGCAAGCCTACATAAGATTACTTGCAGAAAGGATTTACCGCGATATCGTAGACGGACCATTGCAAGCACCAGGGACACGGCAGGCACACGGTGTTGCGAAGGCGCTAGCATGCCCGTGCCCCCCGCTGCACCTGCAGGTACTCCATGAGCGCCCTGAACTTGGCAGCCAGCGGGCGCGAGGGCGCTGCCTGCAGCGAGGTGGCGCTGTCGCGACGCGCCAGGCCCGGGCCGCCGCGGCCTAGGGGCAGGGAGGGAGTGGCAAGGGCGGTAGGAATGCCAGTTAGCTTTGATTAGGAGGTGTGTGTGCCGATGGAAGTGGCTGCAATGGTGCCGGCGCTGCGGAGCGACAGAAATGAGCACGTGGAGTGGGCAGCACACGTGGTGGCAGCAGGGGCACATGCTGGGCGAACCGCTCGCTGCAATGAGACTCTGGCTAGCAGAGCAACATAGTTACACCTCTTAGGCGGGCCTTTTTGTGCCCCGCTGTCATCTCCACACCCGACGCCGCTCCCACCTTCCACACCGCCTCAAAACACCACACTGACGGCGCACCAGTCAGCAGCCCTTATCCTCGTGTACGAGCATCCGCCGGCTCCCAACCCCTTCCAGCCCATCCCTTCCCCCAACCCCGCCCACCTGCTGCCAGCGCGCTGCAGTACTCCCACATGCGCGTGGAGGCGGGCGCCAGCGGCGTGTTGCGGCCGATGTTGAGGTTGTACAGCAGCCACAGGTCCAGGTCCTCGGCAGCGGGCAGCGACAGCCGCTCGGACAGCCGCGCGAGGGCCTCCACAAAGTCAAACAGCTGCGGGAGGCAACAAAAATGAAGGCGCGGCTTAGAAGCGCGACCAAAGCGACGTGCATCTCGTCGCGAGCAGCGGGTGCAAGAAGGAGAGTTGCAGCAATACTGTAGCCTCCCGCCTCATGGCGCCAAATTACAAAGCTGCCAACCTGCAAAAGTGTCGACGCTGTGCAGCGGCGCCGTTCCACCCATGCGCCTGCAGCCCACAGCCCCCCACGAGCAGCCGCACCCCTGCCACCACCTTGTCCGTGCCCCCACCTGCAGCCCCACCGCCCTCCTCCGAAGCTTGAGCTCGTCCACCACCACCATCTGGCTCCACGCGAACAGCAGCCGGACCTCGGTCAGGCTCAGACCTTGGGGTAGGGGGTGGAGTGGAGTGGAGTGGAGTGGAGTGGAGTGGAGTGGGATGAAACTAAGCAGAGTTACGTGGGTTGCAGTTTAAGTCAAAGCGAGGGGCACGGGTACCCGAGTAAGCACAGACCGCGTCAGTGTCAGTAGCAGGCGCCGAGCTGTGAAGGACTGCCACAGAGGGATAAGCTAGGCTGGCAGCAGCGCGCGGTTGGATTGGACTCCTGGCGGTCATGAGCAGCGAGGTCGGCAGAGGCCTGTGGCGCGTCACGGCGGCGCATGCAGCTTGCACGCATACCCTACCCACGCACGCCGGCTGCTCCCCAGCCCCCACCCACCGAAGTGCTGTGCCATCAGTCCGTTGCCCTCCAGGAAGGCCACCCAGTGGTCGGCCGCCAGGTACTTGGAGCGGTCGCGGGCCTGGGGGAGGAAGGGGGCAGGGGAGGCGTGGAGAGGATGCTCGGAGGAAGGGATGCCTTCTACAATACAGGTAGCGGACAGGCGCCGTCAGGTGCTATCGGTCTACGCAGCAGTGCATCCGTGCCTTCCAGCGGTCTGCAGACGCTCGCCCCAGACCTCATTGTGCGCCGACATGCTAAAACACACACTTGCGCCAGCACCCACCTTGTACAGCTTGAAGGTGGCTGTGATGATCTCCAGGTGCTGCACCACCGCCACCTCCATCTCGGGGGTATACAGGCGGGCGCGGCGGAACACGTTGGGGTCAACAACAACCTGGGGGCGCGACCAAGGAGGACAGAGGGCACGCGGCAGGCAGCACCGACTCAGACGCACTGGCACACGTCCACACAACCATTGCACAGTACGTGGAGCAGCGGAGCAGCGGGACACAGCTGCCGTGCCGCTAACCCACCAGGTTGGAAAAGAGAACATGGCGTGCCGAATGCATTCTGCGCAGCCAGTGCCACATACAAGCCCGCAATGGTGCCAAACGCTGCTGCGTGCCAGTCGTCCACGCGTGCATGCCAGCGTGCCGCCCGCCCCTGTCCCGCTGCCCTGCCTCTCCCCCCCACCTGCTGCGGCAGCACGGCCCTGAGGTGCTGCAGCAGCAGCCGCGTGGCGTCGGAGCCGTCCGCCACCTCGCCGGGGGCCACGTAGCGCCCGAACGCCAGACGCACAAGCGCCTCCATGAACTCAAACCTAAGGGGCAGACGGAGGGAGGCAGGCACACTTGCGTTGCGGGCCAAGGGAATGGGGAACCCATAAAGTGTTCTGCTGCAGTACCGATGTGGGGAACAGCTTGCCAGGAACAGCGTCGTCCAGGCAAACCAAAAGGGTCCGAATGGATGGCGGGCGCCCCAACAAGTTACCGGTAGCTCTCGCATTCGTGCCCCGTACCCTTCTGGAGTAGCGCCCGGCGCTTTTGGACCGGTGACCGCGCGCCCCGCTGCCGGCTATAACCCGTGGACCACGGATACCAGGGCCCTTGGCAGCCGAGCACGGCCCATCCCCGGCCCCCAGCGCATGCATGTTCCCCACCTCATGAACGCAAAGTCGTTGTTTTCCTTGCTCTCCAGCGTCATGTTGCGCTCCTCCTCGCGGTTCACAGCCCAGAACAGCAGCCGCAGGTCGCCCACACGCACGCCCGGCTCGCGGCCTGTAACGCCCGCGGCGCAGCAGAACGCCAGCCACCGCTGCTCGTCCATCTCCAGCATGCCCGACACGGTGCCCGTCGCAGCCGCCGCCAACGCCGCCAATGCCGGCGGCTGCTCCATCGGCGGCAGCGGTACGCCGCCGGGTTGCACCGCGGCGGCGGTGGTAGTGGCCTCCGCGCCGCCGTCAGCAACCGTCGGCACGCCAGCGGGTGCGTCCGCCGCCGCAGCGGCCGCGGCGGTGGGCGAGGCCTGCACGACAGACGAAGAGCGCGGCCGTGACGTGGCGGTCGGACTGGTGGCTCGTGACGCCGCCGCCGAGCGCGACCCGCCCGCCATCCGCCGCCACTTCCAAGGGTCCGTCGCCGCTGCCGTCGCCATCTCGGCCACCTCCGCCTCCGCTGCGGCGGGGTCCCGCCCGGCGGTGGCGGCAGCGGCGCCGGCGGCGGCCGCGGCCGCTGCGTAGACCTCCTCCGTGGTAGCGATGGAGTAGAAGGTGAACGCGGACCGGATGACAGGGAACATGTCGGACAGCTCCTTGCGGATCTCCGCCAGCTCCTGCCCCAGGGCCAGGCGGCCTCCCGTGCCGCGCACCTGCGGGGTGCCGTCGTGGATCGCGCGATGAGCGGTCCGTCACAGAGCCAGGACAGGGCAGCAAGCTGTGCTGGGCGCCCAGGCGTGTTGCCGTGTACTGCACCGACGTCCGAGCTGCATTCGCACACCTGGTCCCGAAACCGTACTTCACGTGCGCGCACGGCACCAGTTGCAACCTCAACACGGCATCCGCATACCCCTACCTTCAATACAATAGGGAGCAAACAACCTCTTATTTCACCCTCGGCCGTTGCTCCGGTAGTGAGTGTCGTACCGGTTCCAGACCACGCCCCCACCTACCCCTTGGTCCTCCCTGGCCACCAGCTTGACGAACAGCATCTTGCTGGCGATGCGCGACCAGTCCAGACTGAACTGCGCCGCCAGCACGCCTGCGTTGTCGTACACGTCCCTGCGCGCCGTGCAAGCACACACCACACGTGGCGCAGGGCACGTGAGACGCTTCGCAGGACACCACACGCGGAACAGGCCGTTGCGCCTTACACTCCTGCGCTTGCACTAGCAAATATACCTCTTGTACGCTGTGTTTGAGAAGCTTCTGGCCAGTGTCATGCGCTTTTCCCTTCCGCGCCCAGCGGTTGCCGCGCTTCCCTCCTCAGCCACTGCGGGCATCAACACCACGCCGACAATGCGCAAACCTGACCCCTGCTTGCGGCACCCCTGCTTGCGGCACCTGTCGTCCACCCTGCCCACTACACCCCTGCCCACCTGGCGTCCCCCTTCTTGCGCTCCCGGAACACGCTGTGGTGCACGTCCCACGCGGGCCGCGGGGCCGCCCGCACTCGCCCCGCTCCCGCCCCTGCCGCCCCCGCGGGGCACGGCACGGGCGCCCGCTCCACCGCCTCCCGGGGCATCACAGGCGGCAGGAAGAAGGGTCGATGGGCCTGCGAGGGGAAGTGAGCAGGAGAGGGAGTTGGAGCGCGAAAGCTGGGCAGGACGGAGTAGGGCCGCAGTGGACCTTTCGGTCTGGATATCAAAGATATGGCACGTTGGGATGGGCCCAAGCAGCCAGTCACATTGTGCTGGGCCTTTGTCCTTCCGAACAGACAGCCATTGATCCCTCTGCACAACCGGGAGGTCCCACGCCCAGGCGCATAGTCCTTTTACCCCTGACACCTCCCCTGCCCCGCATTGCACTACTTCGCGCTTGTTGCGCAGACCCTCTCCTTCCCTAGTCCCCACGCACCTGCAGCATGGCCACCGCCTTGTCGTACTGGTTCCGGGGCTTGGAGGCGCTGGTGAGGGGCTCCCCCGCCACCTCGCCCTGCAGCTGCCGCAGCCGCAACTTGGCGCGCTCCACGCCAGACCGGTAGTCAGCCTCAGCCTGCGCAAGGGGGGAGAGGAAAGGGAGTGTGAGGCTGCTGGTGCCACAGTTGGGAAGACCGTTGCGACCAACAGCCATGCTAGTGTTCCCCTGCTCACAAGCACGGGCCCTGCCTACGCACCTTTGCGCGGCTCACGGCCAGGCGCCCTCATTCATTTTTAGTTTTAATGCAGACAATTCCATCCTGATCTTCGTCCGCCCCTGCAACCAGTCCCCACCTGTGCTGCGTGGTTCTCCTCAAAGGCCGCGGGGTTGAACCGCGCGAGCTGTGCCAGGTACCTGCACGAGATGAGCATGGCAAACGAATAACGAGCATACAGTCACGTGGCCAGGGTGCAACGGCCGAGCGGCAGAGCATGTGTAGGTGGTTGACCGCGGAGCCCAGGGCATGGGCGAGGAGTGGATTAGGGTGTGTAACTTGCGTAAGCATCACCGCCTTCATAACTACAATCACTGTATACCTTATTCTTCCTTCTCGCCACATCATCCCAGTGCGCAAACCGTTCAAGACAAGCAGCGCTATCCGCTGCCGCTGTGCAGTTCAACCCCACGGCCCCACCCCTTCCCCCTGCCGTTACCGACCCCCGCCCCACCTCTCCGTGCGGTTCCTGAACGCGTCCTCGTAGCGCAGCTCCGCCGCCCGGGCCCCCTCTGAGTCCAGCGCCTCGCCAACCTGCGGGGGAGGGGGGTTTGGCGTTAGGAAGACACGCGTGGGCCGGATCAGCACCGGCACGGCTGCGAAGCCAAAGAGGCCCACAGGCCCACGTGGGGACACGGGGCACGGAAAGACACGGTGCATGAATGTGCGGCCTTACTGCTTAACCATCACCAAGCTATGCAACCCCGTTCCCACTTGCGCCAACAGCCACTCGGCACAGAGGCGCTTGCGAACTGTTCCATGCCCCTTACCCTAAGCTTCGGTCCACCCTTTGCTTCACAACATTCGCTGCGTCAATGGGCAGACGGCACCTGTCTTACTGCCGCCTAAGACCTTCCGCCCTCACCAACCAGCAGCACTGAAGTCGTCAACAGTTCCATTCACGGCGAGCAATTTAAGACTATGTTACTGGCCCTGCCCCACCTGCGCCAGCAGCCCCTCCAGGTCCACCTCCATGGGTCGGTCAAGGGGGGCCTCCAGGCTGGCGATGACCTGGGGGCACAGAGGGGAGTTTGGCGGTAGGACGACAAACGAACAGAAGGGAGGGGGGAAGGGGCCAAGGGAATTGAGCGATGGGGAGGGGCAGCGGCGCCGCGGGTTCCTTTACGGTGAACACCGTCGTGCCGCGCGGAGCACAGAAAGCAGGAGGCGGTGTAGGCAAAAGTGTTGCACGGCGCACGGGGCGGGCGGGCGGGAGGAGGGCAGGGCAGGAAAGGGAGCACGCCGTGTGTTAGCATCAAACCAGGCGTTGGCACGCGGCACGTGTCGCACCTGCGCGACGCTTGCCGGCGTGGCTCCCTCCTTGCGCTTGGCCAGCGCGGGGCTGTCGGAGGCGGAGGGCGCGGACAGGGCCTCCAGCCGCCGGGCGCGCTCACGCGCACCCTGAGGGTTGGAAGGTAGGGGAGCGAGGGGAGGACGGAGGGATGGGGTCTTGGGGTGGGAGACCTGGCGGGTAGGCGAGGGGGACAATGCCGCGTGAATGCGTCACAAGGAAGGGCACTTGCGGTGTGTCGGCGTACTGGGCTTGCCGGCAAAGCGGCGCTGTGGCATCCACACAGGCCAGCTGGCATTGCTTTGCACAGCTGCCGGCACTTGCGAGAGAGCACAAGGAGCTGCTACACCAGCACCAGCAACCCTTAGTACACACCAGCATACCAGTGTGCACATGCATCACACGTACACGCCCGCCCACCTCCACCAGCTTGAACTCCTGGTTCAGTGCGTCCAGGCGCTGCACCAGGCGCAGCAGGTGGTGTGGGTCCAGGTCGGGGTCCAGGGCCACGTCCAGCAGCGCGGTGAAGGAGCAGGGGGGGTGCGAGGGGGTGGTGGGGGTGTGGGAGGGGGGCGCGGGGGAGGCGGAGGTCGGTGGGGCGGCGGCAGACAGGGAGGCGGAGGCGGAGGGCGGGGAGGCGGCGATAGGCTGGCGCTGGCGGGGACTTTGTCGTGAGGGTGGGGATGCGGGTGGGGGTGGTGTTGAGGGCCTGCTGAGCCCAGCGGTCGGTGTGTCTGAGAGGTGGGATGCGTGGAAGCTGGTGCGGCCGGCGTGTCGTCCCATGGTGAAGACTGCGAGAGGGAGGGGCCGGGAAGGGGCGGGGAGGAGAGAGGTCGGACGCAGGTCACATTGGGGAACCGTCACAGGTCGGGCGCCATTGCAAGGTAGCTCAAAATGCGCAGGCGGCAGGCAAGCAAGCTTGCAACCAACAGTGCAAGCCCGTACGACCACGTCTACTCAGTACCTACGCTTGGTGAGGCTCTTGACCAGCTTGGCCTGCCGCGCCTCCGTCGCCTGCCGCGTCGCCACCACCTCCTCACTCTCCGCAGCCCCGCCACCGCCACCGCCAACACCACCGCCACCGCTGCCGCGGCCGCCGCCGCCACTTTGTTGCGCGGTGCCCGGCCGGCTGCCGTCCGCCTCCCCACCGCTCGGGCCCATGCCGGCCGCAACGGCAGCTTCCGCCATGGTGCGTTCGCTGCGCTCCACCTGTGGTACGGCATTGTCATGAGAAGGGTATGGAGCGGCTTCGTTTTGCCCGATGTACCGTACGCAAACAGCCCGACATGGGTGCGTCAGCGCCCAAGTTAGCAACGCAGCCGTCCCCTGACAGCGCAAGCCCCCGGACACAGCCCAGTATCACCATCCTGCCAGCAAGGCGGCACTCTCCTAGCCACACCATACGCCGCCCGATGACATTACGCTCCTACGACACGCCCACAGGCACGCACACACACAGACGAAGGACAGCCCCGGCCCACCTGCTTGATGGCCACCTTGACCAGGTCCATGCCCCGCAGTGCCGTCAGTGCGCTGCGCCGCGCGTTGCGGCTCTGGCTGCCCACGCCGCCCGCCACCGCGGCCGCTGCCCCTGCCCCTGCCGGCCCGGCCCTGCTCCGCTCCAGCAGCAGGTTGTCCATGCGGCCCATCAGGCGGGCACGCGTGGGGCTGGGCGCGCGGGGACGGGTTGGTGGCGAGGGTGGTGGCGGGTGGGTCATGGGAGATCAAGGGAAGGATGCAGGTAAGGAGTACAAGGCAGGTCGTGGAGTCAAGGGGTCCCTGGCACAAGCCCGCAGGCGCACCCAGCTGTACGGGTCCAGCACACCTGAAACTTCATGCCAAACGATAGGCAGAGACGCAGAGAGCATGAGTTGCTCACCTGACGGCTTCCGGCTTTCCCATGCCCGCATCGGCGCCCGCGTCAGAGTCGCCCTCCTCTCCATCGTCCGCCTGCTGCCCCGGCCCCAGGTCCTGATCCTGCTGCTCCCACACGCTGCCCCGCACGGAGCCAGTCGCCGGCGACGGCAGCGCACCGGTGCTGCCTGCCCCGCCCTCGCCGCCGTCGGCCATGCGCAGCTGCGGCAGGCCAGACTGCGACATGTGGACCTCCACGCTCCTGCTCCTGCTGTCGGAGCCATGGCGGACCCCCACCGGCCTCGCCCGGCCCGACGGCGAGCCCGCCCCCGCACCGTCGCCCAGCACAGGCAGTACGCTGTACGACGAGGTCTGGTGGCTGCTGTGCCCGGGCTGCGGTGGTACGGCACGAGCGGACTGTACGGAGCCCGCCGCGCCAGGGGAGGACGGGGCGGTCGTGAAGGGCGACAGCGGGCCTTGCAGCTGAGCGGTAAAGGAGGGGCCGGGCGTTCGTGAGGAAGATAGCATGCCGTTGTCTGACCTACGGCAGGACAGGTTACCGTACGACCGTACTGACTGCATGCCGGTGGGCGTTTCCCCCCAGTCCGACACTGCCACGCCGTCTTGCATCGCCAGTTGGCCGTTGGAGGTCCTAGGGGAGGCTGGGATCACCAGGCTCAGCCGGCTGGAGCTCTGGGACAAGGCCATGGGTCCGGAGGTGCTGGTTAGGGCGGTTGCGCCGCCCGTACGGCGCAGGCTGTTGGGCCCGGGCGCGTCGACCGGCAGCACGCGCGGCACGGGCACGCCGTCGGGCGCGGTGGTCAGTACGACCACCTCCCGCACGACGGGCGGCAGGCCGTCGATGGAGGCGGCGCCGTCGCACGCGACGTCCCACAGGTTGGTTAGCGGTTGGCCGTTGGGGGAGTTGATGACGAAGTGGTTCTGAAACTGCAGTGAATCCAGCGGGATGAAGCGCTGCAGGTGGGCTGCGGACTCGGGCTCCTGCACGGGTGGGGCCGAGGGGATGTGCCGCACGAGCGTTCACATCAGCTCCAGTTCCCGCACCGTTCATGGCGAGCCACACAACTCAGTGTCACACCTCTCTGCGGCGCGCAACGTCACCACAACGCAACAGCTCGCCCATAGACCATGGATCCCCGAACGCAATCCCCAACCCAAAACACGGTTAACCTCACGTTGACGCTCCCAGCCCCCCGCCCGCACCTGCAGCACCGCCGCCGCCCTGCTGCTGAGCGCCGGCGGCGTCGCCCCGGGCGGTATGCCTGGCAGCGCCCCGTGCGCCAGCCCCACAGCCCCCAGCGCGCCTAAGGAGGCCTGGCGGTTGACGCCCGCCCGCCCGCGAGCTGCCCCCTGCCCCGCGGCGCCAGGCCCGGCTCCGGCGCTGTCCTTCAGCACACCCGGACGAGGCACGCCAGGGGCCGTGCTTGCACGGCCGCCCTGCGAGTGGCCGGCGTGGATTGCTGCCACTGCGTGTGAACCTACCGTGGAGTGCCGCAGGGCGGCGGAAACGCCTGGAGGAGAGGAGGCGCGGCCATATGGGGCGCCGGCAGGGGAAGTTGCGCGGCCGGGGCCTGAAGGCGCGGCGGTGGCAGGGGGGCCGGGGGCGAAGCCCACGTGTGGGGTGCTGCTGCTGCTTGGCGCGAAGTGGTCCAGGATGTGCTCAAGGGTCTCCAGGGAGAAGGGGGCGATGGACACCTGTGGGTGGCGGCAGCGATGGTGGCGGTTGGTGTACCGACAGTTGGGCATGTTTATCCATGTTTCTCCATGCAAGAACATGCCAGCCCGATAATTGCTTTATGCGCCACTGGGGGAAAGTACGGTAGGTTAGGCTATGGCATCGTTGCTTCAGCGTGCGTGCAGGCCGCCTGATCGGCTAGGGTGGGACACTCTGACCGAGGGCGTACATGGGGCAGCTGGGGGTGCCGCGCTGCGCCTGTCGAGGCTACGAAAGGGTGGGATCCCACCCAGGTTGCCACCTGAGGCAGGATAAACTGCAGCGGTACTTCGTTACATGTGGAAGGCCCAGGATGCCTACCTTTGAAGCTGTGGTCGAAGCATAGCTGCTCTCCTTCCGAGGGACCACCCCAGCTGCTGGTGCCTGGCTGCGCTCCCGACTGGCCAACCCGATAGACGGAAGTGTATGGGCGGGATGCGAGCCACCCAGTCCTGGACCTCCCAACGTGGCCATTGTCCGCGCAGGGGCGCGCGACCGCTCGTAACCGGGTTGCACCCCGGGATGCCGGCACGGTTAAGACATGTAACCCTCGACAGTATTCGCCTGCGGATATGGTTTTCAGGCACACCTACGACTGTATCTGGTGCAGACTTTAACTTGCAGACTTTAACTTGTGCTTCAGCGGGCCTGCAGCGAGCGCGCTGCGCAGACACTCCTTTGGCACCGCTCCTTGTAGCTAATCCAACATGTGCTGATCTATCACTGGTGGAGGAGACGAGTGACAGGAGTGTACCATAATTTATTACTACAGTGGTTTGCAGTTTTCCAAGCAGCGATGTGTTTATATCTCAACGTCACAGCGTATTCTACTGTGCCATGCACAGTGTCGAAGGTAGGTAGATGTAAAAGCCCAAGGGCAGGGCTCTGACCAGGGGAGACCACAGTCCAGAGTACGGCATTGCCTCCCTGTATGGCCGCGCATGCCCAGCAGTTGTGCCTGTGCAAGGTGCTAGAAGGTGGTAGCAGGTCCCCCTAACAGCGGGCACCAGCCAAGCCAGTGACGTCGCGAGGCGTCGACTTCATTTCACAGAGGATAGCTGCTGTTGCTCTCTGGCATACAAGGAGGACATAAGAGGTTAGGCGTATTGCAATTAACTGCCTGATCGCGCAATTGGCATCCAGCGGGTGTCACCAGGCTTGCGGCGGCACTTGGGTCCTTTGTCGGGAGCGTGCTGAGACGGGCAGAGACGATCGCGGCCAGACACTGCAGCCCAGCAGCAGCTTATATCAGGCTCAAACATTGTGGATTTGCGAATCCTGCAGGAGGGCCTCTCGTCGCGAGCTCGCGGCGCCGACCGGGAGCCCATGGACCTGCTGTTCACCGGCGGCTTTGCCTGGGCTGCATGGCAAGTTCTAGGCAGGCTGCAGCGCCATGCAGCCAAGATCGAGCGGACGGTCGATGACGGCCTTCTGCTGGCCGAATGGGAGGATGCGTGCAAGGCGATGGTGGTAAGAGTGCAAGCGCGAACGCTGCGGGCCGCAAGCACTCGACATAGATTCAGGATCACAAAATGCAGGCTAAATTGCACATTGTGGCGCGCTTCCAGCTTTGTGCAGCCTGTGCCGGGGTCCTCTTGGTCGACCTGGAGTCCCGGGCAGCACCAGGCGTGCCACGGCGGCAGCATAGGTGTTTGGGAATCTGTCAGACAATCCAGATTGTGATACAGGGGTGGGGGGGTGGGGTTAAGGAGCAGGCTGGGGCTGGTCCGCGGGGTTATTGGGGGCACGCAGCAGCCTGTGCCGTGCGAGTCGAATCCAGCAGCCACGGACCGGCTGTATCAGGGCATGGGGGCCAGTGCAGCAGGCTTGTGGCCCGCCCCACCAGACGCAGCAGCAGGGGGGACCCTGCGCCTCTCAGCAGCCACAACGGAGCCTTTGCATGTGCGGCAGCAGCAACCGCCAGGTGCTGCCAGTGCGGGCCAGCCTCACATGTGCCACTTGCAGCAAGCATCCGCCGGGTACCCATACCCCATACCCAGCAAATGAAGTGATCACCAAGATTGGCACCTTCCATCTTGACCTTTGTAGGAGAAGCGGCAGCGCGCCTCTGCCGCCATGGGGGCGGGCGCCTCCGCCAGCGGGGCTGACTTCGTGTGGGCCGACTGGCGGGCCAAGCGGCTGAGGCCGGCGCAGGCCGCCCAGGTGCGGAGGCGTGGGCGGAACTGCACTGTGTGTGTGCGGAGAAGTTGTCTGCACCGGGATTTGTGCAGACGGACGGGTGACCAGGTACGGTCATTGCACATCGGCCGGGGGAAGGCTGGGAGGCTGGAGGTGCAATGCAGTAGCATTGCATGCACAGCACTGTTTCAGGGCTGGGGTCGGGGCCTTGGAGGGCCCCGGGCACCGTGAAGTGGTTATTGGCGGCTTGAAAGACGACGAAGGCGACCGCGCGGGCATCTAAAAGTTAAGCAGGCAGGGAGTTTAATGGGCAGGCGGGCAGGCAGGGCTTGACGCTGACTACAAAGGGAGGAAGTTGGCAGCTGCCTGGGGCACGCTCACAGGGCCTGCGCCGGTGGTCCTATCGCCAGGGCACATACCCTGCGGCAGCGGCAGCACCCGTGGCGGCAGTCGCAGCTGCAGAGGCTGCGAGTTGCGACTGCGAGTGCCGTGCCCAGTGCAGCACCTGGGATGGACGCAGCTGCGTTTGCGGACCGCAGCAGCAGTCACGGCCGCAATCGGCGGACGGGCCGAAAATGGTGGTGCAGACGGTAGCCTTACCTGGGATCCCCACCCAGTGGTCCCGGGGCCGGAGTACGAGGGCGGCAGTGCAGCTTGCAGTTCCGCCTGGCGGCCTCCGTCGGACCCACGCCGCATGACAACCCCATACCCTGGCCGTTGCCGTGCACATGGGCAGGCGTCAGCATTCCGCGAGCAGGAAAGGGCAGCGGACTAGGCAGGGACGGGGCCTTGGTACGAGGGCAGCAGCGGCGGCCGCTTCCCCTGTGACACGCGCGAAGCCCTCACCGCGCTCGCGCGACACACGCGCGCACGCGCACCAGGTCTCGACCGCTATGTGTACTCCTCCTTTCGCCTGCATTGCGCCCACGTTTCCCCCCTGCATGCGCCCGCCTCCCCCTGCTGCCTGCCCCCGCCCCGCAGCTGGCCGTGGACGTGGCGGAGCTGGCGCAGTGGAGCGGCCAGCTGCCCGGTGTGCCGGAGATGCGCGCGGACGCGCCTGTGCGCTCCTGGAACGACTACAGCTCCCGGGGCAAGGTGCACCTGCTGCAGGTGGGCAGGGGCGTGGGCGCGTGGAGCTGTGGCGTTGGCAGCAGGGGCGAGGGTCAGGAGGGTGCGGCGTAGCTACGGGTCGCCGGCGGCGAGGAGCTTGGAGGGCGGAGTGGGGCAGGGTTTTGTGGAAAGGGCTGCGCACACCAGCGAATAGTGAAGGCATGGGATTGGGGCAACAAGCAAAAGCTGATACTGGTATGGAGGGTGTGGTAGGGGTAGGGGTAGGGGCAAGGACGTTCGCCGGCCCGCGTCAATGCGGCTCGGGTGGAATGCCAGGTTGCATGTCCGGGCCTTGGGCGTGGGTGCTGCAACTGGTCGATATTGGCACCGGTGCCTGGCAGGAGGCAGCGGCCAGCACACGGGACCGGCCGCCAGCGGCGACTACAAAGGGGGGGGTCATCGGGTGACATTTTGCCGTTTGGCAGCAAAGTTGACCGGCTATGGGTATATGCGTTGGACAGCGTGCAAAGGCCGATAGGTATGTGATGCCTGCTGCCCGAGACCTGTTGTGGCTGCAAACGGGTTGCTGACCGCACTGCTGCTGCTGTTGCTGCCATTGCCGCGGGCTCGCAGGCCGCGGACGCTCTGCGGTTCACGTTTGCCGAGGACGCCAAGCGCTACGCCCAGCAGCTGAGCGAGAACTGGCTGTGGCAGGTGGGGTGGAGATTGAAGGGTGCGGGCTGAGGGCAGCCGGGCGGGGTTCAAACGGGGTCTGTGAGAGTGAGAGAAGCTGAGAAGGGTTGGTTGGCAACCACGTGCCACGCGCTTGCACATGCTAGACGCAAATGAGAGGTTGCGTCAGCGCCGGTGCGGGTAGCTGTGGCAGAGATCCATCATAGCCTCACTGCCGCTGCCGCTGCCCCCTGCAGGTGAACGAGTCGCTCCCGGCGCTGTCCGCCGAGCCCATCAGCGGCACCAAGCCCAACGAGGAGCTGGCGGGTGGGTGCGGCTGGGGAGCTTCCTGTGCGGGCATGTGTGCCGTTCTGTCAGGCATAGCGGTCGTTGTCTCCTGCAAAGGTTTTCAGTGCACAGCGCCGCACACCATACGGCATCCTTCGGCATTGCGTACACCAGCGTGCAAGGTTTCTCGTAGCTGTTCGCCTTGCTCGGCCTCCCACAGCCCTGTTGCCAACCTCTTCATCTCCCACCGCAGAGCTGAAGATCCGGCTGACGGAGGCGGAGGCCTCGGTGCGCGCCGCCTTTGACGCGGAGCGCAAGAACCAGGTGGGTGCTGTCGGGTGGCTGAGGCGTGGGACTGGACAATCGGGTGTCGGTTTCCATGTTGCGGGCGGGCACATACCTGTGTGTGTTGTCTGTTGCTGTGGGTATACTCGTCGGCATGCCGCGCTCAGATGACAGAGGACGTCGGGCTAGCCGCTTGAGTACAGTTCAGTTGTCATTGACCTATTAGCCTGCAGCACTGACCGGCCTCCTTATCCTGGCTGCGGCCCGACCTCCTTTGCACCTCTACGGCTGGTCGCCCCGCGCCTAGCCTGTACTGCGCGACCAGTCCGCAGTTGCCCTAACCTACTTGCTCCTGCGTCGCAATGCCCACACGCAGGCGGTTGCCCTGAAGAGCCTAGTTGCGCCCCTAACGGTGGCGGCATGCCTCCGCAAGATGCAGGTAGGGCGGGGCAGGACGGAGCGGGCCGGAGCGGGGCAGGGGCATGCACCCTCTCCCTCCCACATTGCCACAGTTCGCACCAGACGTGGCGTATACGCGCCGGCATGGCACCACTACAGGCCGCGATGGCATGTCACCTCGTGTCTTACCTCCCGCAGCATGCCGCCACACTCGTTTATCCCACTTGGCAATCCATGACCCTCCTCGATTCGACGCCGCATCCTCTCCACAGGTGCTCAAGGTGCTGGCCGACGAGGCGGGTCTGGGCACCGCCGCCGCCGCGCCGCTCATCGCCGCGCTGCGCTCCTCCCTGGCAGCGCCCATCACCCTGGCGCCGGCGCAGCAGCAGGTGGCGGCGCAGAAGGCGGCGGCGGAGGCGGCCGTGGCGGCGGAGGCGGACGCGGCGGTGGCGGCGGAGCGGGCGGCACGTGTCGCGGAGCTGGAGGCGGCGGCGCTGCGGACGTACCGCCGGGCGCTGACGCTGCAGGCCTGTGAGTGGCGGGTTGGTGGAGGGTGTGGCATCGTCGCGCGTGATGAGCTGGGGCATAAATGCCTGCGGTTTCTGTAGTGGCATGGACTGAGAGCAACTGGGGGCAAAGGGCCGCAGAATGGAAACTTTAAGGGAGCACTGCAGCGGCAGCAGCAAATAAGGGTATGTCATGAAGGTTGCTTATGCTGTGCGCCAACATGTGCCCTCTGGCGTTGTTCGTGCAGCCTCGCCATCCCACTGGCACGTGTCCAGCGACACGCCCGCGCTGCACCGCGTGGGGCTGCTGGCGGCGCTGGCGGCGGAGGCGGCGGAGGCGGCCGCCAGCGGTGCTGACGGCGCCGCCGCGGCGGCGGCCGAGCTGGCGGACGCCGTGCGCAAGCTGGCGCCGCAGATGAGGTACGGCCGGGGCAGTACCTCATGCAGTACTGTCACGACGCGTAAGCCCATGCAGCGCATATGGCACTCTGCCTTCCAGACATCTGGCCCCCCGCTTGCTCCTTGTGCGCCGTTCCGCTATTGTGGGGATGCCGTACCACACAACAGCGCAGCAGAGAGCAAAATTACTACGTTAATCATAAGTGGATGTGTCCGCAGGATCAAGCTGAGCGAGGAGGATGCTGCCAAGCAGGCTGCGCTGCTGGCCGCCCTCACGCCCGCACCCCCCGCGGCACCCAAGCCCGCCGCCCCCGCCGCCCCCGCCGCCCCCGAAAAGCCGGTGGCTGGGGAGGACGAGGACGGTGTGGTGGAGGGCGCGCAGGAGGGCGAGGAGGCGGAGGAGCAGGGCGCCAAGGAGGAGGAGGAGCCGGCCCAGGAGGAGCCGCCGCGGCCCAGCCCAGCTGAGGCTGCCGCCGGGCTGCGTGAGCTGCTGGAGCGTGTGGTGAGGGCGCAGCTGGCGGAGGCGGCGGAGGCGCGCAAGGCCGCCAGGTGGGGCGGTGGACGGGCGGGGGCCGTTAGGTGGCAGGGTGAAGGAGGGTGGTTGCGTGCATTGGAAAAAGGGTATTGCGGGCAAGGCAGTTGCAAGGGAAGGGCTGCAGTTCTAGGTGCATGGTGAGCAGTGGGATCTGGGAAAGTCGAGGCAGCAGAGGAGGGACTCCTGAGCTGCAAAGCAGGTAAGTGAACTGTCGTCGTAGCCGAGGGGGCACTTTCATTTTGTTTGTTGGGCTCCCGGCAAGGTGTATTCCTCCGCTTTTCCCTTTGGTTTGCAGGGCTGCCGCGGCCGCTGCAGCGAAGGAGGCCAAGGCCGCTGCTGCCGCTGAGAAGGCGGCGGCCGAGAAGGCTGCGGCAGAGGCCAAGGCTGCCGCTCAGGTGGAGGGCGAGGGCGAGGCGGAGGGCGAGGGCGAGGGGCAGGGCTCCCCTGCTGCGGAGGAGGTGACGGAGGAGGAGGGGGCGCAGGCGCAGGAGGAGGAGGAGGAGCAGGAGCAGGCGGAGGAGGCCGACCCCGCCGCGGCTGTGGATGTGAACGCGGTGAAGCAGGGCGTGGAGGCGGAGGCGCGCGCGCGGGCCGACTCGGAGAAGGAGGCGGCCATGCTCAAGCTGCAGGTGGGGGTGCTGGGCTGCGTGTACGCGGAAATTGTGGGTGGAAGGGTGTGGGTAGTGACCTCGACGGGTAGCAGGGCGTCCTTACTGGAGGGACGCCCGCGGCTGGCCTCCAAGGGTGAGGTCCGCAGCGCCACCAGTCTCCCCGCCAGCCAAGCACACACACCTGCAGCACCTTCCCCACGCAACCAAGGGCAGGCAGCCTTACCGTATATGAGGCCATCCCTGGTCGCCGCGTGTACCGTAAACGCTGTGAGGACTGCGCCCACCTTACTGCATTCGCTACTCCCTCCCTCCCCTACTTCCCCCTTGTGCAGGACGCCCTGGACACCCTGCGCGCCGCCACAGCCGCCAAGGCCGTGGAGGCCCTGGTGGCGCGCGCCGCGGCACCACCGGCCGCCGACCAAGCAGGCGCTGAGGCGGAGGGCGAGGCCGCCCCCGCCCCCGCCGCTGCCTCCGGCCTGGACACAGGCTCGCGCGTGCTGGTGGTGGAGCACCTGCTTCGCCAGGTGGGGGATGAGACAAGGCGCTCAGGGTGTGGGTCCTGGCCACCGCAGCTTACACCAGGGCCTTACACCCTCTGGGCAGACGCACGCAAACTGCACGTGTTGACACCAAACCCAGGTGCTGTCAGAGGTACTGTCAGGATCACCTTCAGGGCGTACCCATACTCGACGACTTTTCCGCAACCAAACCCACCACGCCGTCCGTGAACCCCAGGCTGACAAGGGCCCTGACGGCCTGCTGGCGGCCGCCGTGGCGTCGGCGCTGGACAAGCTGCCGGCCGAGGCGGACCTGGAGCCGTCGGCGGCGGCGGCGTTGGCGGCCGTGCGGGAGGCGGCGGCCAAGCTGCGGCTGGTGGGCGACGTGGCCAAGCTGGACATGGGCCCCGGGTGCACGGATGTGCTGCGGCGGCTGGACGCCCGCCTGGCGGCGGCGCAGGAGGCGGCGTCTGCGGCGCCACCTCCGCCGGCGGCGGACGCGGAGGGGAAGGAGGCGGCAGGGGAGGAGGGCGAGAAGGAGGCAGAGGCGGAGGGCGAGGCCGCCAAGGAGGTGGAGGAGGCTGCAGCGCCCACGGTTGCGCCCGAGCGGCTGGCGGAGGGGCGGCGGCTGGTGGCTGAGCTGCTGGGCGAGGGGCTGGTGCTGCTGGAGCTGCAGCCCGCCGCCAACAGGAAGCTGCAGGTGGGCGGAAGGGGCGGCGTGCGGGTGCTGGCTGCCGCGGAGTGTGTTCGTGTTCCACAGCTGTAGCCCTTGTCCATCGTGCCATATGCCGTGCGCCGTTGGCTCTGAAGCGTGAAGGAGCCAGGGAAAGGGACACCAGGGGTCCAGTGCGTGGACGGGACACATGGCAAGGCGCTTCTCCCCCATTCCTGCCCCTGAGTGCTCCACCCGTTCATGACCTGTCGAGGGGATGGCTTATCTCTGGCTTACGCTTCATTTGTACACGACACGCGTTCGTGATGTGCCTGACTTATGCTGATATGCCTGCAGGCCCTGCGCGAGTCCGTTGACGCGCTGGAGCCCGTGTCTGGCGACGGCGCGGTGCAGCACCGCCTGGTCGTGGGGCTGCAGGAGATGGTGGGGCAGCTGGGGCCCATCGGGGCGGCGGTGGACGCCAGGTGGGTCCGGAATGGCGGGGTGCGCGTCGCACCCGGTGCAGTGTGACACTGCTGCATGCACCATCATGTCCAGCAACGGTGTGTATCGTGCAACGCTGGTTCTAGTGGCCAGAGCCGGGGGTGTGATTTAAGGGGAAAGAGGTGCTGGTGCTTTGACCTCTGTGGGCTGGGGAGCGCCAAATCCACAGCCTGGCCTGCGGCTCTTGCGGTTGCCTTTCGTGGTGTTGTTCACTTGCTGCTCCGCAGGCTGCAGCAGGTGACGGATGAGGACGAGCGCGCCAAGCTGACGCAGGTGGGGCTGGGGCGTGGAACTGGAGGAGCGAGGTGGTTGAGACGTGTGGGCCTTGCGGGGCGCATGTCCTCCTGTGCCATGCGGACGCACGTGGGCGTGGGTGTCAGTGTCAGAGTTCGGCATGGGTGGGGCTGGTCACCTTAATCCGTACACATGCGATGCTGGAGCATGGAGGGGGACTGTGGCGACTGGGAAATCGTTCCGCCAGCCCACTTCACAAAGCCAGCCTGCCCGTGCCGCTACTTGTCTTTGGGGCAAGAGCGCAGGGCAAATCCTGTGCTGGCGCTGCCGCAGTGTTCACCTTGGGTTCTGGGTGTAAACACACGCACACGTGCTCGCAGGTGCGCACCACCGCCGTGTCCATCTACGGCGCGCTGGCTGCCTTCCTCAAGCTGGACACGGAGACCTGGACCAGCGCCAAGAGCACCCTGGACAAGGTGCGTTTAGGGGTGCAGGCATGCAGTCATGCAAACATGCTGGCAGGGTGTATAAGCAGAAGGCTGTCGGCTAGCGCTGTGCAGCTCAACACTCACGCTCGCTAACCCAACGACTGAACTGGGGCCAATGGAGTCTGCACCCTGGCCGGCCTTGACAACCGTGTGCAACACGCACTAGGCCGCGCGTGCTGCTCCCCACACGGTTGTAACCATGGCTTTACCTCCTTCCGTACCTTGTTTGTACTGCAGATCAAGGAGGCGGTGTACGGCATCAAGGTGGAGCGCAAGGCGTCCACCCTGGCTGCGGGCGCCGAGGCGTGCGAGGAGGGCGTGACGGAGGGCGCGGCGGCACTGGCCTCGGCGGCGGGCGGGCTGGGCAGCGCCGAGGCGGTGGCGGCGGCGGGCCTGGCCTCCGCCAAGCTGCGGGACCTGGCGGAGCAGGTGTGAGGGGACGCGGTGATGGGCTACATGTGCTTTGTTGCCTTGCGGGGTGCATGTAAGGTTCTTGCGGAACCTGCCGGGCCTGGTGGGTGTCTTGTTAGTGCAGCACATGCATTGGCGCTGGCAAATATGGCGCAACTTCGTGAGGGCGTGCACTGGTGAAGTGAGGGACTACGGGGACCTGACGGCTTGACCGGGGTACGGCATCGGCATACCCTCCTACACGGTTCATGTGCGTCGTGAGGTCTCTGCAGTATGAGAGATCCTCGACAGCACCCTGCACCCTGCCTTTGCCGCGCCTCCTGCAACTGAGGTTCACTGCTTCCCACGCTGCACGCGATGTCCCTCTGCCCCGCAGGCGCACGCTGCGTCTGCTGCGCTGCACGACTACCTGTCGTACGTGCGGCTGAGGGAGCACGCGCTGGGCGGAGCCGTCAGCGCACCCGCAGAAGTGGAGGTGAGTGCCTGGGCGCGGCGCGGCGCGGCGCGGCGGGGTTTTGACGCAGGCACCGATGCGGGTGCAGCCTCGGTCGGGGCCTGCTGCAGGGGCGCATGAGTTGTTGCGCGTATGTCGCGGTAAATGTGCTTGAGCAGTACATCGGATTGTTGGGCCTGAGTTCCAACTCGGCAGCCATCACCCGACCCAGACGCACCACTGCCTCGCCCCGCGAACCCTCCGCCCGCTGCCCCCCGCAGGACGACTTCGAGCTGCAGATGCCCACGCTGGACGAGATGTCCAACAAGCACGGCCAGGAGGCCGTGTGGCTGGACCTGGCGGGCATGGGCCTGCCGCCGGTGGGTGCCGTGCCGTGCGGTGCCGTGCGGTGCAGTGGCATGAGTGCGCCTGAACGTATGGGCAACTGCCCCGCGTACATGGCATAGCCGTCCTTGCTAGAGTTCTGCTTCCGACGGTGGCAACATGACGGCTGTCCTGCACAGGGCAGTAAATCAGCTGTGTTGGCGCCGATTTGGGAGTTGCGCTGTACGGTAGGTGCTGTGCGCCTCATGCTCAGCCGTCGTCAGGGGCTGGGACGCACCTGGGATGGAAGGGTGCGGTGGCCGATTGTGTTTCCGCCCACCCATCCTGGCGCCGTGGCACCGTGGCCTGCAGGTTGAGGAGGACAACGAGGAGAGCGAGGCGGCGCACCAGGAGGCACTGGCGGCACTGGAGGTGAGTCGTGTGGAACTGCGGCGCTCCGAAGCATGATTGAGTTGGTGCCGCCACGCTGGCATTGCTTAGCCTGGCTCGTGTTACGGGCCTACAGCCTCCTGGAGACACTTGCCGTTGCCGCTGTTCTACCCCACCTCACGGTGTACCCAGTCGCACCCTCTCGTACCCTCCCCTTTTGCCCCGCGGGGCACGCACCCTCTTCTGCACCTGCATCTGTCCCCCGATCACTCATCGCACTTTGCCCCCGTACTTGTTCCCATCCCAGGAGCGGCTCAATGGGTGGCACAACCACGGCCTGCGGCTGCTGCAGCGGGGGCAGGCGGCTCTGGTCACACTTGCGGGTGGGTGGTATGGTGGGGCCTTGGATGGCTAGAGCGGTTTGGTGGTGGGCCCTGGGCCTGGCAGACCGGCGTAGGGGCCTGGGGCCTTGCTATGGGGATGCCTGGTTACAATCACGCGTGGATGGTGCTGCATAATGCGCCGATGCAGGCCGCATGGGCAGGGTGCGGATGGGCATCATGAAGGAGCAACTCCGGCCCGGCCCTGCATAACAATTATATATGCGCACATGGCTGCCGTTGCCTCCCTCTTCCGCAGGCGCCACCACCGAGTCCGGCGAGCTGCGCCTTGCTGCCGACGTGGGGCTGCCCTCCGCCAAGCCGCTGCTGCAGCTGGCGGCGGAGCGCCTGGCGCGGCTGCAGCTGATGGCGGCGGAGGGCGTGGCGGGCGCCGGCGCGGGGATCGCAAACCTCACGCACTGGTGCGTAAGAAGGCCGAGCAAAAGCAGGGAAAGCTGGATTTGGGCATGATGCGGCTGGGGCGGGCCTGGGAATCTCCTTGTGAAGGCAGGCATGCTGCCCGTTGAGTACTGGAATCAGCAGTTGGCGTGCTGGCGGCCGCTTGCCCTACCCGAATCGATTCCCGCTCCATACTGCTCATCTCATGTTTGCCAAACAGCTTCTTGCATGCACGTGTCTGCTCGCTGTGCCTTTCCTTGACGACTGACAAAGCGAAATTCCTTGCCCTGCCTTACCAGGTACCTGGTGGTGCCGCCCGCCTCCGCGGCTCCACTGCGGGAGCTGCTGGCCGACCACGCCTACTTCGGGCTGCAGGCGGAGCAGGTGGGAGGGCGTGTGCTAGCTGCGTGCGGGTGCAGGCACGTGCCTCGTGGGGCGTTGTGTGGCTGGTCACGCCTTTCGAGTACTTTGACGAGTCTGGCACTGCGCGAGTGCAGCAATGGGACTGAAGGCCTGAGGCGCGTCATTGCTTACTGGCACGACCGCTGCTGAGCCTGCGCCTACCACCTGCTCCCTCCCGCAGGTGCACGTGTTTGAGAACGACGTGCGGCCGCCGGTGCTCAACGAGCAGCTGCAGGTGGTGATGGAGGGGCCCACCAAGGTCGCGCGCGGCGCACCAGGAAGCGGTGGGTGGGGCCTTGGAGCGCAGGGGACAGGGCGCAGAGCAAGGGGGGTGGGGGGTGCCGCTTTGGCGGAGGCAGGGGCAGCTAGGGCTGTCGTTCTGCATGACGCTCATGGCGCCCAAACCATCGGCTGTGGCATTGTAGGCAGGCAGCAAGTGGCATTGGATCGTACAAGCACGTCGATACGTCCTCGTGCTGACCTATTTCGCCTTCCTCACCTGCCCCGCGCCCCGCCAGGCGACCTGTTCCTGGCGCTGCGGCGCAGCGGCGCGCTGGCGCACATGCGTCGCGCGGGCGTGCGGTGCCTTGAGGTGCAGGCGGTGGAGGACAACGTGATGGCCCGCCCGCTGGACCCCGCCTTCCTGGGGGCGTGCGCCGCCACAGCCACCGACTGTGCCGCCAAGGTGGCGGTGCCGGGCATCACCAGCGAGGGTGAGGCGGGGGGCGGGCGGGGACAAGGACTGACAAGGAGTGTGCTAGCTGAGCCGTTGGGGGAAGGCGTGGTCTCCATCAACCCTACTCCGCCAGCGTGCGTGAGGCGGGCGAGGTGCTGAGCTGACAGGAATGAGGCGTGGGACATGGCCGACGGCTGACCCGTCGGAGCAACTTTGCCGGCAACGTGGCCAGACTGTCACCGACCGCACTGGCCCTGCTGCAGCGACCACAGATGTCTCGCCCCCCGTCTCCCGCCCCGCTGCCCCAGGCGCCTCCGCCATGCCCGAGCTGTACTCCCGCTACCTGGAGCTGCTGGGCACCGGCTCGCAGCTGCTGCCCGCGCTGGCCACCGTCGTGCCCGCCATCGGGGTGTACTACTTCAGCATGGACTACGTCAAGAGGTGCGGCAGGGCTGGCTGCATGGGGAGGCGCTGGCAGCAAAGCGCAACACCGACAGCAACATCCACAGTCGCAGGCATTTCGTTGGAGCAAGTGGACGAAGCAAATCGCAGAGGTTGATGATAGGCCGCCAACCTGCTACGACTGTAGTTGTCGTGGAGGGTGCCGGCACCTGGAATACACCGTGCCAGCCTGGTGTACCAACCCGCCCGCCCCACGCTCCCCACTGCCCCCCCCTTGTAATTGTTCCTCGTGTACCCCGCACACGCCCGCGGGGGGTCTGCATGCCTGCACGGGGGTGGTCGTGAGCCTCCTCAGGCCCCACCCCCGTGCCTTCCCGCACACGCCAAGGGGTATGGCACGCCGTACCTCTTTGCATGCGCGGTTGCACGCCACGTTTTCTGCTTCCCGGTGGCAGCCTTACTGTGTTCCCTGCCTCCCATCGGGTTTAGATATACTTTGTTCTAGTTCGCACGTTAGTTGCATTCGCATGCACGCCCTTCCCTTCGCACTTTCCCGCCTATGGCTGACGAACGCGTGCCCATGTCCCCTGCCCTACTTCGCCCCGCTCCGTTGCTCCGGCTCTGGCTAGGTGAGTCCGTGGGTTGCATGTATCTCGTCGGGTGGGCGTTGCGTTGGGGAAGGGGCCGGGGCTGGGAAACCTAAAGCACGCACGCGCATCGGTCACAGCCTAGCCTCCAGCCGGTCAGATAAGCTCTAACGCCCAACTCAGCAGCGCTACACAACGATACATTCGCTGGGGAGAGGATACGCTGGAGCGCGGGAGCGGAGCAGGAGGCTTACACTGGCCCTGGGCAACCCCCTTTCCTACCACCAACCTCCCTTTTCCCGTCCCCCAGGGGCCGCCAGCTGGACACCATGTCGCCCTCCATGCTGGGCCGCCTGCTCAAGGCCTCGGAGTACGTGCTGCTGCGCCTGCTGTACACCTACATGCGCACGCACAACAACGGCCGCAACTACGCCGCCATCCGCTCCATGGCCACCATCGTGTGCCGCCCCAACGCTGCCTGGCAGCGCGAGCAGCCCGGCTTCCACGACTGGGTCATGGCGGGGGAGCGCGACCGGGACGCAGGGTTCATACGGCCGTGGAAGGGGTGGCTGCGGGAGCCCTTCTAAGTGCGACGACATACGTGGGCAGTGGGGATTGCTTGCCGGCGCAAAGGCAGGGGCTACAAGGAAACAATATTGCAGCGGTTTAGACCGAGTTGTCCCATGCTGAGCTGTGCCGCAAAAGTGGGGAAGGTACGGCCAGGCGTGCCCTTGGTGGCCAGGTGGCAAAAGCAGGGAACACCTTGCCAGCACGTGCGTGGATGTCATTAGCATGCATACCGAGATGGACGCGGAGCACATGTCGGTTGGAAAGTACGTCAGGCACATCCTCTATCGATTACTCAGTCACTATGTAATGTGTTACTGAGGGGCCAGTTTGACGCATGCATGGTCGCACGCCGGAGACCTGAGTGGCAGAACGTTCCCGCCTCCGCTGACTGCCCTGCACCATACCAGGTGCAGCCAGGAAGGGAGCACGCAAAGGTCGGTGGGCGGGTCAGTGGCGGGTCAGTGTTCCGGTATGGGTTCAAGCCTTCTTGTGTAGGGACCGCCTGTTACCTTTGTCGTTTTGTGGGTAGTGGCGACTAAGCCACACCCTCCCACACACTAGTTACAGCTTCATGTGCTGAGTGCGGTATTAGACTTGCCAGCCTGCCTGGCTGAGGTGCCCAGCCAGGGCATGAGAGCGAGCTTATGCTCGTGTAGGGTGTTCGAGCAGTATCCGATCAGAGTCAGGTGTACGGTGTGCTGGGAGCGGTTAGCTGCGTTGTTAGACAGCCGAGGCGTGAGACATGCGGTTGTGGGGATAAGAAGCAGGTTTGACCGGAGCCGCTGCAATTCATTGTCTGTGGCTATGTCTCTAGGGGTAAGCCATTGGGGCAATCGGGTGCCAGGAGGGGAGCTCCCTGGAGGGACTGTCTGCCGCAGCACAGGCGTCGATGACTGTGAAGCACCCGCCCTTGGCGTCTTGGGACAGAGGATATGCAACGGATCTCACGGCCTTGTCCTACCTGTCGTTCTACGTAGAGGCCTTCATGCGCGGCGGGGTGTTGGCACCCCCTAGAATGTTGCCTGTTGCCACCGTCAGCTCCACACCACCCATGCACGTGCCATTTAGGGCAAACCTAAAAACACGCTGGACTTTCATGAGCTTCCGCATTCAGTGGCCGGTCATACAGGCATCCGTTGCGCACGTGGAGTGGCGCACCATGATCAGGGAACATGGGGGAGCAGTACGGCAAAGTTGCCCACCCTGGAGCTGTGCACCACACACGTGCCTCAGCGGCGTCGGCCGGGGGGCCACCCGACACAGCTTGGCTGGCGTTCTACTCCTTCAGTCAAGTCCTCTCAGCGCATCAACAGCAAGCAGCCGGAGCTGCCTCGATGTTTGCTTCTAATCGCTGGACGTGCCACGTGCTTCGCCCTCTACTAGTGCCTGCTTGTCCTTTTGCTACTTTGTCCCCGCAACTGCATACGCTACACGTGCCTCAGCGCGCCGATGAGTGTCAGGCCCGCACTCTGCCCTCACATGATGTTCCATGTTGTTCATCCTATTTGAATATCAATCCAATATCATGTACGGCATGGACATGCTTCCTATCCTTACTATTAAAGGAATAGTGGTTCCGGGCGTGGTTCCGGCGCGACTGGAGCTAAAATGGTGCAACGTTTCGAGCACTCCAGCCAATTCTGAATACACCAACACATAGACCGTATATTGATATATCTGGAAGTATGTGCGCCGTCGAAGGCAGCACTCTTTTTTCATCCCCAACCGACTTAAGCGCTCAAAGCCGAGCCGGAGAGCCCGCGGTGCCTGCCTGGACTGCCTGCGCACTGCCAAAACTTATGTTACATACACATTAATATTGGCATTAAATGGGATCGGAAGAGGTCATGTACACAGTAGAACGCGATGAGCATCCGTGCATGCTGAGGACGGCCTTGCACCCAGGCCTCACCACCTCCCCAGCTGCTCCCAGGGAAAGCAAAAAGCAGAGGAGCCCTGGGAATAATGGTGTGCCTGTTGCAACCCCTCCGTCGCCAGGTTACCCGCGGCATGGGCTGCCCCAGGGGCTGAAGCATAGCACGGGCACGGGCATGGGCATGGAGGCAACGGGGACTGTCACTTGGGTACACAAAGGGGTTTGTCATTTGGGTACTGTAGGTCCCAAGGGCGCAGGGGGTACAACCTCAGAGGCTCCGGGCGGGCCCATCGTGCCCCCATAGTAGCACCCTTCCAGTGCACAAACGGGCACCTACAGCGCATTCCCATCACACTCTGGGCACCATGCTGCTTTGGGTACTGGAAGCTACTGGAAGGGGAGGCGAGAGGGCCAGTGCAAGGGACTGCAACAGGCAGCGGCGCAGCACCAGGCTGTTCGGGCATGACACAGGGCCAACGTGGCCCAGCATTGACAAGGTCCCTTGCGCAGATACCGGGTCCATGCACAGCGCTTTTTGTGGAATGTACCTTTCCTATAAGCCCTTTGCGTAGCACGGGCAGACACCCCTAGTGCTTTCTATGCTTTCTGTGACCGCGATCGTACCTCTGATCGTACCTCAACCAGA
>VFQN01001731.1_pt1 | contig 35457 bp, 33 predicted proteins | sample 3512371 | NCBI WGS metagenome assembly VFQN01 (sample SAMN10412370, study PRJNA504923) | tailings metagenome | isolation source: Replicate 2 from Balatoc abandoned mine | place: Philippines: Itogon, Benguet | collected 2017-08-28 | reverse complement strand
TCCAGTTGACGAACTCCTCGATGTCCGGGTGGTCGAGGTCGAGGACGACCATCTTCGCCGCGCGGCGCGTGGTGCCACCGCTCTTGATCGCCCCGGCGGCGCGGTCGCCGATCTTGAGGAAGCTCATCAGCCCCGACGACTTCCCGCCGCCGGACAGCGGCTCGCCTTCGCCGCGCAGGGCGCTGAAGTTCGAGCCCGTGCCGCTGCCGTACTTGAAGATGCGGGCCTCGCGGACCCACAGGTCCATGATGCCGCCCTCGTTCACCAGGTCGTCGGTCACTTCCTGAATGAAGCACGCGTGCGGTGCCGGGCGCTCGTAGGCGGACGTACTCCGCGCGACCTCGTTCGTGTGCGGGTCCACGAAGTGGTGACCCTGCGGCGGCCCTTCGATCCCGTAGGCCCAGTGCAGGCCGGTGTTGAACCACTGCGGGCTGTTCGGCGCCGCCATCTGCGTCGCCAGCATGTGGCAGGTTTCGTCGTAGAACGCCCGGGCATCGCGCGGGCCGCTGAAGTACCCGCCCTTCCACCCCCAGTACGCCCAGCACCCGGCGAGGCGGTGGAACACCTGCCGGCTGTCGGTCTCGCCGCCGAGCGGGGTGTCAGGAGCCTCGGCGGCCGCGCGCTGGAGCCACTGCGGCATGCCGTCCTCGTGGACGCGCGTCGTGCGCGCCGGCACGCCGGCGCGGCGGAAGTACTTCTGGGCGAGGATGTCCACCGCCACCTGCGACCACCCGGCGGGGACCATCACGTCCTTCATCTCGAACACCACCGACCCGTTCGGGTTGACGATCTTCGAGGTCCGCGGGGCAAAGGTGATCCCGGCGAAGGGGTCCTGCCCCTCACGGGTGAAGCGACGGGTGATCTGCATGGCGAGTCGTCTCTCCGGTAACCCCCCGGCCGGCGGTGCCCCGCGCGACCGGACTTCATCATGACTTCATGGCGACGCGGATGATGCCCGGGCCGGGTCAGGGCCGCTGGGAAAACCCGCGCAAAGGATTGCATTGTCCCATCACTTGACAGAATCGGATCAACCATTCCGCCTGGCCAACCCGCCATTGCCGACACGGGTTGGGTTGCCGCTCCTCCTTGAGCCATCGTGATCGGAGCGACCTAGGGGCGAATTGGACGCGGGAGCTTACCCTAGCGGCCGATGGCCGGGCGCCCAGCCCTCGCCCGATCCATCAAGGACTTTGTTCGACCGGTATTCCAGAATCTCCGCGCTCGGCGATCAGCTCACGCACTAGGGGGTTCTTTCGGCGCGGGTAAGGTGGTGGAAATAGGGTACCGACCCAGGAATCAGGCCTGCGATGTGAGTGGTGTCAGATGGGTCTCAAGCTGCCGACGGCGCCAGGGCACGCGCAATTCCCCTGGCATACTGCATGAATTTCGGTGAATCGATCTGGTTGCTGACGAGACCGTGTCCCGTGGCGGCAAAGCGGGGCTACTCCACGCCGTCTGGTTTCTTTGGGGCATCCGGCTCCGGAGGGGGGTCGTCCCCCGCGTAAAAGTCGAAGCCCTCGTTGTGATTGCGAATTCTAAGGTGCCGCTTGCTCCGCAACACCCAGACCACCCACCCGATCCCGATCACGATCCACATCGTCGGATTGTCCGCCATCTCGTTTCTCCTGTTGGAAAGCCAGGTTGATGCCGCTCATATCGGCGATGCCCCACCTTGCGACGAGGCATCAGAGCGGGGCACGCCGGCGCGGCGGAAGTACTTCTGGGCGAGGATGTCCACCGCCACCTGCGACCACCCGGCGGGGACCATCACGTCCTTCATCTCGAACACCACCGACCCGTTCGGGTTGACGATCTTCGAGGTCCGCGGGGCAAAGGTGATCCCGGCGAAGGGGTCCTGCCCCTCACGGGTGAAGCGACGGGTGATCTGCATGGCGAGTCGTCTCTCCGGTAACCTCCCGGCCGGCGGTGCCCTCCCTATGTTCGGCACCACCACGAGCCGGTAAGGATTACCAAACGAAAAAACTGGCTTGCCAGGGGCAAGCCAGTCAGTGGGGTGCGAGTCGAGCCGACCGGTGAGATCAGCTTTGATCGCTGCCGGGGACGAATGGGAGCGTCAGCCCGGCCTGGTCCTGGTACTTCCCCTTCTTGTCGGCGTAGCTCGTCTTGCACACGTCGAGCGCCTTCAAAAAGATGATCTGCGCGATCCCCTCGCCCGAGTAGATCTTCGCCGGCAGCGGTGTCGTGTTGCTGATCTCGATGGTGACGCGGCCGCGCCACTCGGGTTCCAGCGGCGTCACGTTCACGATGATCCCGCAGCGGGCATAAGTGCTCTTGCCGACGCACACGCACAGGATGTCGCGCGGGATTTCGAGGTACTCCACCGTTTCTGCTAGAGCGAAACTGTTCGGCGGGATGATGCAGAAGTCGGCGTCTACGTCCACGAACGACTTCGGGTCGAACTGTTTTGGGTCGACCGTGCGGCCCCACACGTTCGTGAACACCTTGAAGTGCCGGTCCACGCGCACGTCGTAGCCGTAGCTCGTCACGCCGTACGAGATCACCCCCGGGCGGTGCTGCTGCGCGGCGAACGGGACGATCTTCACGTCGCGTTCGATCATCCAGTCGGGGAGAACGCCCATGAACGTCGCCTGCTCGCGGTGCCGGGGGATCGCCCGTCCGTTATCGACTCCGCCCGCCGGACCTTCACACTCCGTCCGTGAGCTGACCCGGGGGGTGAGCAGAACGCAAGCTCAGTTGCTTCCCAACCCGCCCATCCGGTAGAACCGGCGCCGCAAACCGAAGGCCGGGACGAACGTCCCAGTCGCACCGGAGGGGCAGACATGGCGCTCTGGCTGTTCAAAGTCGAACCGGACTGCTACAGCTTTGCCGACCTGAAACGCGACAAGAAGACCGACTGGGACGGCGTCTCGAACCCGGCGGCGCAGAAGAACCTGCGGGCGGCGGCGAAGGGCGACCGGGTGCTGTACTACCACACCGGCGACGAGAAGTCCGTGGTCGGCGTCGCCGAGGTGACCGCCGGCCCGTCGCCCGACCCGGGCGACGAAGCCGGCAAGCGCGTGGTCGTGACGCTGAAGCCCGTGAAGGAACTGGCCAACCCGGTGACGCTCGCCACGATCAAGGCCGACCCGGCGTTCGCCGGGTGGGAACTGGTCCGCCTGCCACGGCTGTCGGTGATGCCGGTGACGCCCGAACAGTGGGCGCGGGTCGAGGAACTCGCCGCCGGGTGATCAGCCCCGGGCGGCGAGGGTCACCAGCGGCCCGTGCGGGTGGCCGCGGTCGTCGTCGCACACCTCGACCGCGGCGTACCCGGCGTCGCGCACCATCCGCACCAGCGCGTCGAGCGTCGGCCAGAACGATTCCGGCGACAGCCCGCTCAACGGCTCCTTCAGCCCGAACTCGTGGTAGCGCGTGCCGGCGTAGCCGTTCCGCTCCTCGTCGGCCTTGTCCGCCGGTGCGTAGTGAGTCGCCAGCAGCAGCCCGCCGGCCGCCCGACGGAGTCGCGTCAACAGCTCCCACGGGCGCGGCAGGTGGTATAGCAGGCCACAGCAGAACACGGCGTCGAACTGGCCGAGCGCCGCGGGGTCGAACGTCTCCAGGTCGGCCTGGTGGAAGGTCACATTCCGGCGCCCGAGGCGGCGCTGGACGAACCGCGCCTTCCGCAGGTTCGCGGCCCGGCCCTCGATCCCGTGGACCTCCGCAACGCGCGCCGCGAGGGCGAACGTGTGCGCGCCCTCCAGGCTCCCCAACTCCAGCACGCGCTGGGCGTCGGGGAAGCACCGGAAGAAGTGGCCCAGCCGGGGGTCGTGCGTCACATCGTACCGGCCGCCGTAGGCGCGGCCGTCGATGGTGAAGCGGGAGATCCACGGCCGGCGGGCGAAGAACCCGAGCCGGGTGATGACGCTCGCCAGCATGGTCACTCCTCCGCGATCCGCCAGAAGAACACCGCCCCGACGGCCCCGGTGCTGACGGCGTGCGTGCCGTCCGGGCTCGCCACCACGCGGACCGCCGGGCCGACGTGCGCCGCCAGCGTCCGCACGTTCTCCCCGGTCGCCGCGTCCCACACGCGGACCGTGTGGTCGAATCCGCACGACACCACCGCCTTCCCGCCCAGCGCCCACGACACACCGGTGCAGCGGTCGGTGTGGCCCTTCCACACGGCCAGCTCGGCACCCGTCGCCGCGTCCCAGACGCGGACGTAAGTGTCGAGGCACGCGCCCGCCAACTTCTTGCCGTCGGGCGAGACGGCGAGCGTCATCACGCCGCCGAACGAGCCCTTCGCCCGCCACTTTTCCTTCCCCGTCGCCGGGTCGAACGCCGCCACCGCACCGCCGAGCATCGGCAGATCCCAGCGGGCGACGCCGGCGAACACCGTCACCCCGTCCGGCGCCACCGCGACGGCGTGGACGGCGCCGCGCTTCGGCTCGCACACCGCAATCGTGCGCGGGTCCGTGCCCGCCTTGCGGAGCTTCAGCGTGCCGTCGCGGTGGCCGGTCGCCACCCACGCCCCGTCTGCCGGCGCCGCCACGGCCTCGCACTGCGCCGGCAGGTCCGACTCGATGCCGGTCGTCCCCTTCTTCTCCACGTCCCAGGTGCGGATGGTCTTGTCGTGGCCGGCCGAGATCACGCCCTTGCCGTCGGCGGTGAACACGACGCCCGCGGCGGCGCCCGCGTGGCCCACCAGCGCGGCGGCCGGCACGAACCGCTTGCCGTCGAAGGCGCCGACCGCGAGCGGGCCGGCCTCCAGGCCGATTGCGACCTGCTTCCCGTCCGCCGACCATGCCGCGCTCGTCGCCGCGCCGGGCACCGAGGCCGGGGCGAAGAACGCGGGGCTCATCGCCACCTTCAGTCCCTTCGCCGCCGCCGGTTCGGCGTGCGCGACCGGGCGGACCGGGTTCGCCGCCGGGCGTGCCGGGCGCCGTACATACACCGCCGGCCGGGCCAGCGGCTGCGCCGGCTCGACCTTGGTCATCGGGTGGAGGTCGAGGCGCGTGCCGTCGGCTTTCACCACGCCGTACCCGCCGGCCGTGCCGGGCTGCGTGACGTGCGCGAACATCACTCGGTCCGGGGCGACCCACACCGGGTTCGTGTTCAGCCCGAACAGCGACGTGAGCTGCCGCGCCGGGCCGCCGGCCGCGGGCACCAGCTTGATCTGCCAGCCGTGGTCCGTCTCGGCCGGGCAGGCGACCACCGACCCGTCCGGGCTCCACGCCGGCGCCGGCAGGTCCACGCGCCCGAGGTCGGCGATCAGCACCTTTTCGTTCGCCCCGTCGGCGTCGGTCACGCACAGCGCCTGCGGCTTGCCGGCCTCGCGGCTGACGAACGCGATCGACCCGTCCGGCCCCCACGCGGCACCGACGGCGCTTTCGCGCACGACTTCGTCGCCGGTCCCGTCGGCGTTCATCACGTGCAGCTCGCACTTCGTGCCGCCCGGGTAGAGGCGGGTGTAGCAGATGCGCTTCCCGTCGGGCGACCAGCTCGGGAAGTAGCACGCCGACGGGTCGCCGGGCGGGCGGGTGAGCTGCTTACGGTTCATGCCGTCGGTGTCGCAGGCGTACACCTCGAAGTCGTGGTCCTTCGTCTTGCACAGGAACGCGACGCGGGTGCCGTCGGGGCGGAACGCCGGGCCGATCTCGTCGGCGTCGGGGGTGTTGGTGACGTTCCGAGCGTCGCCCTTCACCGGGTCGGTGAGGAACAGGTCGGAGCGGCCGGTGCGGGCGGACGGGTGGAGGAACTGGTCCGGCCCCGGCGCGTCGGCGCCGGGGGCGAGTAGTGAGGCGGCGAGGAGGAGCGTCCCCATGCCGTGACTCCTTCAGGCGGGGTGCGGAACGTGGCGACGCCCGGCCGAGCGGGCCGGGCGTCGGGCGGGCGATTGTGCGTCGGCGCGGGGGGCGCGGTCAAGCCGACTTCCGCCCGCGGAGCCGCCGGAGGGCGGTGGTCGCAACCCCGCCCACCGCGACGAGGGCGAGCGTCGAGGGCTCGGGCGTGGCGACCGGGCCGGGGTTGCCCGGCGGCGTCGGATCGGTGGGGGTGGGCTCGGTCGGGGTCGGGTCGGTCGGAGTGGGGTCAGTCGGGGTCGGGTCGGTGGGGGTTGGGTCGGTGTCCCGGCCGAGGTTGAGGACGTAGTAGCCGCCGTCCGGCACGGAGATCGTCCCGGTGGCGAGGACGACCCCGGTCATGTTGGTGAACGTGGCGATGAGGTCGCGGGCGCCGGTGGCGTCCGGGTCGGCGAGCTGGAGGCCGAGCAGGGCGGCGGTCCCGGGGATCTCGGCGTTCACCAGTGGGGCGCCGGACGCCCGCGTACCCGCGCTGCCGCCCTTCGCCCCGCGCCCCTTCTGGGCGTCGGAGGCGGTCGCGCCGCCGGCGATGTACGCCGACCCGTCGCCGAGGTTCAGGAGCAGCGGGGTGGCGAGGCCGCCGAAGTTGGCGGTGCCGCCGGCGGTGCCGGCTTCCAGCGTTCCGGGCACCGACGTGACTGCCACGAACGGCGGCGCGTGCGGCGAGTCGAACCACAGGTCGGCCTCGGCCGACGGGGTCGACGCGCCGGGCAGCCCGGCCGCGAGCGACACCCAGATGCCGGCCGTCACCCGCCCGGGGGCGGTCAACGCGACCGCCACCCCCACCCCCCAGACCCATCCCGGTATCCGGCGCATCCGCCGCCCTCCGTGCCGGCCCCCAACGATTTCGCCCCGCGAGCCGGCGGACGATAGCAGCGGGTGTGTGACAAGAAAAGGTGAAGTGGGAGCGGTAGGCGCAGCGCGGCCGCCGGCCGCTCACCCGAGGTCGCCCACCAGCCGCACGAGTTCCATTGGGTCGGCGGGCTTGAGGACGTGCCGGTCGAACCCGGCCGCGGCGACCGCCGCGCGGTCGCCGTCGGTGCCGTGGCCGGTGAGTGCTACGAGCAACCGCGGGCGGCGCCCGGCGGCGGCGACGGCCCGCGCCACCCCGTACCCGTCGAGCCCCGGCAGGGCGATCGCCACGAATGCCGCGTCCGGGCAGCGCGCGGTGATGGCCGCGACCGCGTCCGGCCCGGTCCGCGCGACCACCGGGTCGTGGCCGAACAGCCGCAGCAACTCGGCCAGGCTGTCCGCCGCGTCGGCGAACCCGTCGGCGATCAGAACATGCCGTCCCACCGTGGCACTCCGTTGTCACTGCGCGGAAGGGAGGGCGTGACCAATTTCCCTCCTAACCTACACCGCCGGAACCTCGTTCGTCTGTCAACTGCGCGACACTCACGCCGGGAAAAGGCGAAAAACTGCCCCGGCGATCGCCAACCCGCGTTGTCGTGCGGTGTCCCGCCGGTAAGAGTTTGAGTACCACCAAAAAGATTCGCCTGTCACGACTTTCCCCGCGGCCCTGCCCGCCGGGAGAGGTTATCACCTATGCCCAAACCCCCGCTCACCCGTCCGACCGGCAACAACATCCTCGACCGCCTCCCCGTCGGAGAACTCACGCCCTTGCTCGAAGCGGCCACGGTCGTCTCCTTCGCCGCCCGTGAAGAGGTGGACGGGCTGCGGTGGGAGAACCAGCCGGTCTACTTCCCGATGGGCGGGGTGTACTCGCTGCTGCTGCCGATGAAGTCCGAGAACCCGGTCGAGGTCGGGGTGGTGGACAGCGAGGGGATGCTCGGCATTCCGATCATACTCGGGATGGGCGAGAACCCGGTGCGGGCGGTTGCCCAGGTGCCCGGGTCGTGTGTGCGGGTGCCGGCCGACACCTTCCTCAAGGTGCTGCACGGCGACCACACTGTCCTCGACGCCCTCGTCCGCCGGTTTCTCGCGGTCAGCTGGCAGACGGCGAACCAGACGATCGCCTGCAACCTCCGCCACTCGGTCCGCGAGCGGACCGCCCGCTGGCTCCTTTCGGTCCACGACCGGGCCGACGGGGACGAGTTCGCGGTGACGCAGGAGATCCTGTCCGGGATGATCGGCGCGAGCCGCCAGAAGGTGACGGTGGTGGCCGGCGAGTTGCAGGCTGCGGGGACGATCCGCTATCAGCGCGGGCGGATGCAGGTGCTCGACCGCCCGGCCCTGGAGTCGGCCAGTTGCGAGTGCTACCAGGTGCTCCGCAAGGCTTACGAGTTCCTCACGTCGTAACCGGTTCTACACCGGTTACGCCCCACGTCGGGGCGTTAGCACCCGAACGAGTTCGAGAAACGCCACGCGGCGGCCGTCGGCCGCGCATCGCTGCGCGGACCGGCGGCCGCCGGTGGTTGAGGTGTCGGGTTCCGGCGCAGTGCCCCAGTCCGGCCGCTCGTGCCGTGGGGGTTGCAGGGTTGCCCCTGCTCGGTCGCCCGGACGACCGCCCCCGCGGACGCACCATGACAGTGACGGACCGCGCGGCTGACGGACTGAGGAAATCACGGCCGGGTGTGATGCGCCGAGTCCGAAGATCGCTGCCGCGGTCCGGGCCGCGGGCAGAGTCGGTGGGGCCACACCCGACACCTCACCGAAGTATAGGAAACGGGCGTCCACTAGTCAAGTCTCGGCGGCGCGAGAGAGCATTACTTGCTTTGAGCCGCATCGGATTTCCGATAGCGACATCCCAAAGCCGCACGGTCGCGTCACAACTGCCCGAGGCCAGGGACCGGCCGTCCGGACTGTAGGCCGTAGTGAACACGGCTTTCGTATGCCCGTTGAGGGTGACGAGAGATCGGCCGGTGGCCGCGTCCCAGAGGCGGATCGAACCGTCGTCGGCCCGGCGGCGACGATCTTTCCGTCCCGGCTATAGGAAACTGCGGAGATGCGAGTGGTGTGCCCTTCCAGTGTGACCCGGGTCGAGGGTTCCGCGGCGATGACCGATGCGACCCCAACGAGGTAGCAGGTGGTGAGCCGGGTGGCGAGGCGGAACGCGGCACGGCCCGCTGTGTCCGTAGAGATCATGCGCGGCTCCAGGTTGGCGGGTTTCATCCCCGTAGGGTCAACCGCTAACGATCGTGCCGGCGCGGCGGGCCGTGGGCAAATACCGCGTCACCCCAGCGCCGCCGCCAGCGCGAGCCCGTGGTCGAGCAGGAAGTCGTACCCGTCCGCCCCGCACACGTAATTCAGCCGGAACACCACCAGCGTGCCGCCGCGCGCCACCACCGTGTACTCCGGCCGCTTCAGACACTTGTTCACGAATCGCTCCGGCAGCCCGCCCTCGATCGCGGCGGCGTTCTCGGAATACACGATGAACGCCCGGTCGAGCTCCGGGTCGTCGCGGAAGCGGACGCGGTCGCCGGTCGTCAGGTCGTTCACCTCGCCCATCTCACGCTTGGGGACCAGTGCGAAGTCCAGCTCGCGCGGCACCGACCCGACGATCGCCACCTCGGTCTGCTCCGCTTCGACCTCCATGACCTCGGGGAGCTCGTTCCGCGTCCACCGGTTCAGCAGCTCGACGCGCGTGCCGCCGACCTCGCCGGTCATGTGGAACTTCCGCTCGGTCCGGCCGCCCATGTTGTACACCCGGTCGGCGGCCGTCTTCCCGTCCGCCCGGCGGTGGTAGACGAACCCGTTCTCGTCGGCCCAGCGGATGACGGCGACCTCGGCCGCGGCCGCCTTCCGCGGCCGTCGCGCGAAGAACGCCGCAATGAGGAACACCACCGGTAGCACGAACGCCGGCAGGATGACGAACGCGCGGTTGTTCTCGGGCAGGAGGAACGCGCCGGCGCACGACCCGACCGCCGATACCGGGACCATCAGGAGGCAGAAGATGAGGACAAGCCAGCCACGTGTGACACGGCCGCGGGCGGCGGCGAGTTCGGCGTCGTTCGTGTGGGGCATGGGCGTCGACAGCGCGTTCGGGAGAAGGAAGCACGCCAGCGTAGCCGGGCCGTGGCTCGGACGCAAGCGAACCTGTATATGGGGTTTACGCCTGAACCGTGGCGAGAATCGTCAGGCCGACTGCCGCAACGCCGCGGGGGTGTCCGGGGCGTTCTCGGCGACGTGGCGGAGGAGCTTGTCCCAGGCGTCGTCGCTGAACGCGGTGTCGCGGGCGACGCGCTTCAGGTCGGCGACCAGTTCGGCGGCGCTGGCGTAGGGCCGCTCGGGCGCCACCGTGTCCGCCATCGGCGGTTCCGGGTCGGCTTCGAGCCGCCGGACGATCGCCACGAGTTCCGGCGGGAACGGCTTCGGGCGGGCGCCCTTCTTCTTCGCCGCGAGCTGCGACCACCCGAACAGCACCTGCCCGAACGCCCGCAGGTCGGCCTCGGGCGTCGCGTCGCCCGGAACCGGACCGGACGCGAGCCACGGCGGCTCGCCGAACCCCGTGACCTTCACGACGCCGGCGGCGGTGAGGACGAACGAGTCGGACGTGAGCCGCCCGTGGGCCAGACCCGCGCGGTGGGCGGCGTCGATGCCCTCGGCGGCCGTGGTGGCGAGGCGGACCCAGCAGCCCGGGTGCGCGGCCTGCGGCGGCCAGTCGGCGCTGAACAGCCCGGTGAGCCACTCCTGGACGACCGCCGGGCGGCCGTTCAGGTCGAGCACCTCGACGACCGCCGCGAGGTTCGGGTGCGCGGCGTCGCGGGCGGCGGCGAAGCGCTGGCGGAACTCGTCCGGCCGCACCGCGTCCTGCATCTCGCCCTCGGCGAGCTGTCGCAGCAGGAACACCCCGCCGCCGGGCGCGGTCGCGCGCGTGGGGTCGAGGGCGCGGTACAGGGTTTCGCGCGGCGCCGCCCGCAGCCGGTCGATGACGCGGAACCGGCCGAGCATGAGCCCGTCGAGGTTGCCGGCCTCGATGAGCGCGAGCTGGTAGAGCGTGACGGCGCCACTGGCGAGGAGCATCTGCCGCAGCGTCCGCCGCTGCCGCCCCGCTTCGGCCCACAGGGCGGTGAGCGTGTCGGCGTCGACCAGGTCGAGCGACTTCAGCAACTCGCCGAGCTGCCGGTCGCCGGGCTCGAGGTCGTCGGGCGTCGCGTCGTGAATCTTGAGCGCCGGCGGCTCGTCGGTCCGCGACTCGGTGCCGGTGACCTCGCGCAACTTGCGGCGGTACCACTCGCGCATGTCCGCCAGGTGCCGCTCGACCTCGGTGCGGCGCTGCACCACCTCCTCGCGCTCGCGGCGCAACAGCTCCGCCTGCTCGGCGAGCTGCACCGTCGTCGCCTCCGCCTGCCGCGCCGCCTGGTCGACCTCTGCCTGTCGCGCGTCGAGCCGCGACTCGCCCTGGAGGAGCAGCCGTTTCATCTCGGCGACCCGCGCCTGCCAGTCGACGAGCTGTTGGCGGAACTCGGTGACGGCGAGGCGGTGTTCGGCGCGGGCGCGGTCGAGCGCGGCTTCCTGCTCGCGGAGCCGGTCGGACTCGGTGCGGACCTGCGCCCGCACGACTTCGAGGTCGTCGCGGCTCTGGCGGGCGAAGTCGTTCAGCTCGGCGAGGTGGCCGCGGAGCGCGTCGCGGGCGTCGGTGAGCTTCGCGGCCGCGGCGCCGGCCTGCTCCTCCAGCCGCGGCGCCTCGGCCTGGAGTGCGGCAAACTCGGCCGCGGCGCGGGCACGGAAGGAATCCAGCTCCGCCCGCGACGCCAGTGCCGCGTCGATCGCCGCGCGACGGTCTGTATCCCAGGTGGCGCGGGCGTCGGCGAGCGCCTTCCGCTCGGCCGCGACCGCCTGGCCGACGTCCTTGAGCTTCACGACCTGCCGCGCCAGCGCCGCCTCGCGCTCGGTGATGGCGGCCGTCTGTCGTTCCAGGTCCGCGGCGCGGGTGTCGAGGTCGGCGCGGTTCAACGTGATGGCTTCGCCCGCCGCGGCCTGCTCGGCCGCGACGGCGGCGCGGGCCTGGTCGATCGCCCCCTGGTCGGCGGCGAGCTTGCGGACCGCCTCGTCGAGTGCGGCCGACCGAGCCGCCAGGTCTTCGGCGCGCTTCCGCAACTGTTCCTGAAGCGCGGCCCGCGCCTCCTCGGCGCGGGCCAGCGCCGCCTCGCGCTCGCGCAGGGCGACGCGGTCGGCTTCGAGGCGGGCTTGCAGGTCGAGCGCCTGTCCCATCCGCCCCTTGAGCGCTCCCGCCTGCTCCGCGAACTCGGCCGAGCGCGCGTCCAGCTCCGTCTCACGCCCGCGCAGCCGGGCCTCGTCGTCGGCGACGGCCTCCTTGAGGCGATTGAGTTCGGCGAGCCCGGCGGCGAGGAGGGTGTCTTGCTCGTCGAGCCGCTGCCGCTCCAGTTCCGCCGTCGCCTGCACGGTCGAGAGTTCGGCGCGGAGTTGCTCCGCCTCGCGGATGCGGTCGCGGAGTTCACCGTGCGCGGCGTCCTCGCGGACCCGGGCGGCGGCGAGCAGCCCGGCCTCGCGCTCCACGTCCTCGCGGGTGCGGTCGAGCCGGGCGCGGGCGACGGCGAGCACGCCCTGCTGCGCCTCCAGTTGCGCCGCCCGTTCGCTCAGCCGCGCCGTCTGTGCGTCGAGTTCGGCCCGCGCCCGGTCGAGCCGCTCCGCCTCGGCGCGCTGCCGCTCCTGCTCCGCGGCGACGAGGCGAACGGTCTCCTCCCACTCGGCCGCGTCACGTTTCAGTTGCTCCAGGTGGAGTTCCGCCTCGCGCTCCCGCGAAGCGAGCGCCTGGTCGCGGTCCTCGATCTCGGCGCGGCGGCGGTCGAGGCGGAGCAGGTCGTCGTTCAGCCGGGAACGGTCCTGGTCGAACGTCTCACGGTCGGTCTGGAGCGTCCCCTCGCGGCGCGACAGGTCGGACTCGCGGGCGTTCAGTACGCTCTCGCGGGAGGCGAGGCGGTCGAATTCGGCGGCGCGCTCGGCCTCGAACGTCTCGCGGCCGCGGGCCAGGATTTCCTGGTCGGCGGCGAAGGCGGCGCGCTGGCGATCCAGGTCCGCGAACGCGGCGTCGAGCCGCGCCTGTCGCTCCGTCAGTTCGGCCAGTGCCGGGGCGTGGCGGGCGAGCTCGGCGTCGAGCGCGGCGCGACGGCGGGCGATTTCCCCGTCCACCTCCCGCAACCGGCCGGCGCGCTCGTCCTCGGCCTGTTCGCGGCGGGCGGCGAGGTGAGCGGCCGCGTCGCGGACCGCCGCTTGCGAGCGGTCGAGCTCCTCCATCTTCGCCCGGTAGCGGGCGAGTACGTCGGTCTCGACCGCGGCGCGGCGGGTGTCGAGTTCGGCCTCGAACTCCGCCCGGTCGGCGGCGAGGCGGTCGCGTTGTTCCTGCAATTCGCGGGCGAACTTTTCGCGCAGCGCGGCGAGCTCGCCGCGGACGCGCTCGGCCTCCTGCTCGCGCGCCGGCAGCGCCGCCGTGGCCTTGCGGAAGACCGCCGCCTCTTCCTCCATCTCCTGCCGGCGGGCGTACCAGAGCGCCCGGTCGGCCTCGAGCTCCTCCGTCTGCCGGTCGAGATCGCGCTGCCGCCGCACCACACCCGCTTCACGCCGCTCGACCTCTTCGACCCGCGCCGCGAGTTCGTCCTTGTCTGGCGCCGACACCGGGGCGGGTGCCTTCGACGGCGGCTCGACCGGGAGCGGGACGAGCTTCGGTGAGAGATAGGCCGGTGCGTCCACGGCCACGGTGAGCTCCACGTCGCCGACCGTGATGCGGTCGTGGTGAGCGACCGGCGTGGGCGTGTTGGCCGGGACCGGCGTGTTGTTCAGAAGGACGGTGAGCGTCGGCGCGAGGCGGCGGACCTTAAGGCCGTCGGCCCGCCGCAGGAATTGCAGGGCGACGGGGGCGGTGCCGGGGAGCGGGAGGCGCAGGTCGCAGCCGGCGGCGGGGCCGACGAGGAACTCGTCGCTGCCGATCTCATACGTGACCGCCCGCCCGCCGCCGGCGCGCACCTCGACCCGGGCCCGCGGCAATTCGGGCCGCTCGGACGACGGGGCAGGGCTCGGCAGGGGCGCCATCATGGCGGCGGATTCCGTCCGTGCGGGAAGTCGGATTGGACCCGATCCGCGCTGTCCGACGCAAGCCGAAGTCGGCTTCCGCCGTCCGACCGCGGTGCGGTATCCTCCGCGGCCGATCCGTCCGCACCGGAGGCCGACATGCCGGGCTGGGTTCGTACCCGCGCCGCCGACTATTCCCTGTTGCTCCTCGCCGCCGCCGTGTTGACGCTGCCGAACCTCGGCCGGGCGAGCCTGTGGGACGTGGACGAGGGCGTGAACGCCGAGGCCGGGCGCGAGATGCGCGAGGCCGGTTCGTGGGTGGTGCCCACGTTCAACTTCGAGCTGCGCACGCAGAAGCCGGTGATGCAGTACTGGCTCCTGCGCGGCAGCTACGCGGCGTTCGGCGTGTCCGAATGGTCGGCCCGGCTGCCGTCGGTGGCGTGCAGCTGGCTCACCATCCTCCTCACCTACGAACTCGCCCGGCGGATGCTCGGCCGCGGCACGGGGCTGCTGTCGGGGCTGGTGCTGGGGTCGGCGGTCGAGTTCTGCGTCCTCGCGCACGCCGCCACGCCGGACGCGCCGCTCTTGCTCTTCACGGTGCTGACGTACCTGGCGTTCTGGGTCGGGCACGAGAACGGCGGGCGCGGCTGGTGGGTGCCGTGCGCGGCGGCGTGCGGGCTGGCCGCACTGACGAAAGGGCCGGTCGGCGTGGCGCTGCCGGGACTGGTGTTCCTGCTCTACTTCGCGTGGAACCGCGAAATCGGGCGCCTCTTCGACCAGAGAATCGGCTGGGCATTGCTGACGCTCCTGCTGGTCGCCGGCCCGTGGTACGGGCTGGTGACGGCCGAGACGCGCGGGGCGTGGGCGAAGGCGTTCTTCCTGAACGAGAACCTGAACCGCGCCCTGACACCGATGGAGAACCACAGCGGGCCGGTGTTCTTCCACGCGGCGGCGCTGCTGGTGCTGTTCGCCCCGTGGAGCGTGTTCCTCGGCGCGACGCTGTGGTACGCGGTGACGGCGGCGCGGGGGCCGGCGCGGGCGGGGCGAAGATTCTGGCTGTCGGAGATGGGGTGGCTTTCCAGGGTGATGCCGCGGCGTACCGGCTCGCTCGCGGGGCGCCCCCCTTCCCTGGGAGGGAAGGGGGGGGACGAACCGACCGACTGGCCGCGCGCAGCTTCGGCGCTCGCGGAATCGCGGGAGGCTGCCGAGATCGAGCACCCCTCCCCTCCCAGGGGAGGGGCCGGGGGAGAGGTTGACCCCGCGAACCTGATGGGGGCGTCGGACGACGACGTGACCACGCGCCCCTACCGCTTTCTCCTGTGCTGGTTCGCCGCGTACCTCGTGGTGTTCTCGCTCGTCTCGACCAAACTCCCGAACTACGTCCTGCCGCTGTACCCGGCGCTCGCCATCCTCACCGCGCGCTTCCTCGTGCGCTGGCGCGACGGTGACCTTGCCGTGCCGCGTTGGCTCATACCGGTCGCGGTTGCCGGGGTGGTCGTGGTCGGCGTCGTGACCACAGTCGGACTATTGGTAGGGGGGGGGGCGATCGCGCTGTCGAAGGTTCGTACCTTCCCCGGGATCGAGCGCTGGGCCGCGCTCGGCCTCCTCCCGCTACTTGGCGCCGCCGTGATGGCGTGGCGGCTGCGGGCCGGCGACCGCCGCGGGGTCGTCGCCGCGATGGCCGCATCCTCGGTCGTGTTCGTCGCCGGTCTCGCCGCGTTCGTGCCGCAGGAAGTGGACGCGTACAAGGCGCCGCGCGGGCTCGTCGCCGACGCGAGGCTCGACGACGCCTCCCGCGACCTGCGCGTCGGCGCCTACGACTGGTTCCAGCCGAGCGTCGTCTTTTACGCGCAGCGCGAGGTCGAGAAGCTCTCCGGCCCGCACGCGGCGGCGACATTCCTGGCGATCCCGACGCCCGGTTACCTGCTCATCCCCGAGCCGACGTGGCGACAGTGGATCGCGCCGCTGGTGACCGTACCGCACCGCGTCGCCGCGCGGCGCTTCGACTTTTACCGCAACTGCGACGTGCTGGTGGTGACAAACCAACCGTGACCCGCCTTTGCGACGCCGGCCGGAGGCGGTAGAATTCCGGTGTGACGCACCCGTAGCTCAACTGGATAGAGCATCGGTCTTCGGAACCGAGGGTTGGGGGTTCAAATCCCTCCGGGTGTACTGGCCACGTCTCGCCTCCCTTCACGCCCACCCCGGGAGGAACCCGGATGCACGAAACCATTCTCCAGTCGATCGGCCGCACGCCGCTCGTGCGGCTGCGGCGCGTCACCGCCGGGCTCGCGCCGACGATCGCGGCGAAGCTCGAGTCGCTCAACCCCGGCGGCAGCACGAAGGACCGCGTCGCCGTCGCCATGATCGCCGACGCCGAGAAGCGCGGCTGGCTGCGGCCCGGCGGCACCATCATCGAGGCCACCGCCGGCAACACCGGCGTCGGGCTGGCGATGGCGGCGGCGGTCAAGGGCTACCGCTGCGTCTTCGTCCTCCCGGACAAGATGAGCAGCGAGAAGATTTCGCTGCTGAAGGCGTACGGGGCCGAGGTCGTCATCACGCCTACGAACGTGCCGCCCGACTCGCCCGACAGCTACAACGGCGTCGCCGACCGGCTCGCGCGCGAAATCCCCGGGGCGTGGCGGCCGAACCAGTTCACCAACCTCTCGAACCCCGAATCGCACTACCGCACCACCGGTCCGGAAATCTGGGAGCAGACCGACGGCCGGGTGACGCACGTGGTCGGCGGCGTCGGCACCGGCGGCAGCCTGAGCGGCGTCGGCAAGTACCTCAAAGAGATGAACCCGGACGTGAGGGTGATCGGGGCCGACCCGGAGGGGTCGGTGCTGAGCGGCGGCGCGCCGGCGGCGTGGAAGGTGGAGGGGATCGGCGAGGACTTCGTGCCGAAGACGTTCAACTCGCAACTGGTGGACGACTGGGTCCGCGTCGGCGACGCCGAGAGCTTCCACACCGCCCGCGAGGTCGCCCGCCGCGAGGGGATGCTCGTCGGCGGCTCGTGCGGCACCGCCATCGCCGCCGCCCTCCGCTACGCGCGCCGCCTGAGCGAATCGGACCTCGTCGTCGTGCTGTGCCCGGACACGGGTCGGAACTACCTCAGCAAGATGTACGACGACGGCTGGCTGGCCGCGAACAAGCTCCAGATGGTGCCGGAAGTGCCGCACACGGTCAGCGACCTGCTCAAGGGCCGTGGCGACCGCCCGCTTGTCACCATCCCGCCGACCGCGACCGCGGCCGAGGCCGCCGACCTGTTCCGCTCCGCCGGCATCTCGCAGCTGCCGGTGCTCGACCGCGGCAAGCCGGTCGGGAGCGTCCACGAGGTCACACTGGCGCGCGTGCTGCACGACCACCGCGACCCGACGAAGGTCGCGGTCGGCGACGTGATGGCCCGCCCGCTCCCGCAACTCGACGTGGGCACACACCTCGACGAGGCGTACCGCCTGCTCCTCTCAGGCAACACCGGGGTGCTGGCGACGCAGAACGGTGAGGTGGTCGGCATCGTGACGCGCATCGACCTGATCGACTACTGGACCCGCCAGCGGGCAAGTGCGTCTGCTAACGATGGGTGAGTCGGGGAGGGTGAATGATGGAAGAGTTCAAGCGCGGGCGGCACGGAAGTCTGATAGAAGAGGTGATAGAAGCGAAGGGAAGTGACTACGCCGAAAGCTCGGCTCGGACTTTCCGAACGGATGCGCTGGCGATCCTTGAATCGCTTGTCGCAGAGGTCGACGATGCATCTGTGAAGGCTGCAATGGAGCGGCAAGGATTCCGGTGGTCCCAAGCGTATCTGACCACGCTACACGCACTAGCCGAAGTCGCGCGCTCGCGTCGCCCGGCAAGCATTCCTGCGGAGTAGCAGTATGACGTCCGACGAGACCGCCGGCCACGGGTTCAGCACCCGCGCCATCCACGCTGGTCAGCCCGCCGACCCGGCGAGCGGCGCCACCGTGGTGCCGATCTCGGTGAGTTCGACGTTCACGCAGGCCGCGCCCGGCGAGCACAAGGGGTACGACTACGCCCGCAGCGGCAACCCCACGCGCACCGCCCTCGAAACGTGCCTCGCGGCGCTCGAAGGCGGCGAGCGCGGGCTGGCGTTCGCGTCCGGCCTGGCGGCGTCCACGGCGGTGCTGCAAAGCCTCCTCAAGCCCGGCGACAACGTTCTCGCTGCCGCCGACCTGTACGGCGGTACGTTCCGACTCCTGGAACGTGTCTTCCGTCCGTGGGGCGTAACGGCGGTGTACACCGACGACACCGCGATCAGCAGTTTCGCCACGAAGTTCACGCCGCAGACCAAGATCGTCTGGATCGAAACGCCGACGAACCCGCTCCTGCAAATCCTCGATATCGCCGCTGCCGCCGAACTGGCGCACTCCCGCGGCGCGCTCCTGGTCGTGGACAACACCTTTGCCTCGCCGTACCTCCAGCAGCCGCTCGCGCTCGGCGCCGATGTCGTCGTCCACAGCACGACGAAATACCTCGGCGGTCACTCGGACGTCGTCGGCGGTGCGGTCGTCGGGCCGTCGAAACTGTTAGAGCCGGTGAAGTTCTTCCAGAACGCCGCCGGCGGGGTGCCGGGGCCGTTCGACAGCTACCTCGTGCTGCGCGGCATCAAGACGCTCGCGGTACGCATGGACCGCCACAACGCGAACGCGGCGGAGTTGGCGGCCTGGCTGACGAAACAGAAGGGCGTCGAGAAGGTGTACTACCCCGGCCTCGCCGACCACCCCGGGCACGCGGTCGCGGCCAAGCAGATGCGGGCGTTCGGCGGGATGATCTCGGTCCGCGTCGCCGGCGGTATGGACGGGGCGAAGCGGTTCACGACGGCGACGATGTTGTTCAGCCTCGCGGAAAGCCTCGGCGGCGTCGAGTCGCTGGTGAACCACCCGGCGACGATGACGCACGCCAGCATCCCGAAGGTTGTCCGCGAGGCGCGCGGCGTCGACGACGGCCTCCTGCGCCTCAGCGTGGGCATCGAGGACGTCGCCGACCTGAAGGCCGACCTCGCCGCCGCGCTCGCCCGGGTCGCGTAGGGGTCACACGACCGGCGCCGGTGCGAGCACGCCCGCGAAGTGCCGCCGGTAGTAGGCGATCAGGAACGCGCACAGCACCGTCAGCACGACGCCGAGCGCCGGCTGGCCGACGAGGAGCAAGTCCCACAGGGCGATGTTCACGGCAACGGGCGTGACCAGCACCAGCCCGAGCGGCGCAAACCGGCCGCTCAGCACGAGCAGCCCGCCGACCACCTCCAGCGCCTTCACCACCGCCATGTAGCCCGTGGGCATGAGCACGCCGGCGAACGCCGTCGCGTGCTCCGGCAGCGGCGGCGGCGACATCGCCAGGAACGGTACGAAGAAGTTGAGCCCGAACACGAAGAACGGCAGCCCGACGAGCACGCGGGCGACCAGTGCCAGCCAGCGCATCTCAACCCCTCGCGCGAAAGACGTGTGAACCGCCGGCCCCACCCACCCCGTCGAAGACTGGGGCTGCGGGCGGGATACGATGGAGTACCGCGGCTCGCGGGGTCTATTACAAGCGGCGGAGGTGGACGATGCTGTTGGAGGAGTACAACTTCAAGCGCGAGGTGCTGGAGGATGCCGGCCCGGTGCTGGTGGACTTTTGGGCCGCGTGGTGCGGGCCGTGCCGGATGATGAACCCGGTGCTGGCGGCGGTGGCCCGCGACTTCAAGGTGTGCAAGGTGAATACGGAAACGAACCCGGCGCTCGCGGCGAAGTTCGGCGTGTCCGCCATCCCGCTGCTGCTCGTCTTCCGCGGCGGCCGGGTGGTCCGGCGGTTCGAGGGCGTGACCGACGAGGCCACGCTCCGATCCGCCCTTGCGTGACCCCGGCCGCCGCCGCGGCGCCTACCAGTGGCGGTGGATCACCTGGATGCGGGCATCGTGCCCCTGCCGCTCCAGCCGCCACACCGCCCGCTGGGCGTCGTCGCGGTCGTCGAACACCCGGTAGCGGTCCCAGTGCCCGTGGTGGCGGATCAGCACCACGTAGTCGTGGCGGTCGCGCTGCGGGTAGCCCGGGCGGTGCGGACCCGGCCCGTGGGGGCCGTGCGGGATGGGGAACGGCTGGGCGCTCGCGATACCGGGGGCGGCGGTCAGCCCGGCGACGGTCCCGGTGGCGACGACGGCGGTCAGGATCAGCTTGCGGAACATGACTCGGCTCCTCTTCGGGGTTGTTTGTTGTGTCCGTCCCTTCCGCCCGAGTAACGAGCCGGTCCGCCCAACTTGCGTCGGTTTCCCGCGTCCTCATCCGGGAATCATTCTCGCCCGTGCTCTGTAAGGGGGGTCGCGTGGGGAAGGTATTCGCCGGGCTCGATGACGACTTGCTCGGGTTCATCGCCCGGCAGCACGTCTTCTTCGTCGCCACCGCCCCGCTCACGGCGGACGGGCACGTCAACCTGTCACCGAAGGGGCTGGACACGTTCCGCGTCATCGGCCCAACAACGGTCGCGTACCTCGACCTGACCGGCAGCGGCGTGGAGACGATCGCCCACCTGCGCGAGAACGGCCGGCTCACGGTGATGTTCTGTGCGTTCGAGGGGCGGCCGCGCATCCTCCGGCTGTACGGCCGCGGCCGGTCCGTCGAGCCCGGGGACGCGGAATGGGTCACCGTGTCGGCGCACTTCACGGAGTTACCCGGCGTGCGGTCCGTGATCGTACTGGAGGTGGAACGCATCGCCGACTCGTGCGGGTACGCGGTGCCGCGCTACGAGTACATCGGCGACCGCCCGCAGCTGCTCGACTGGGCCGAGAAGAAGGGCGACGACGGCCTACGGAAGTACCAGGTGCAGAAGAACCGCACCAGCCTCGACGGCCTGCCGGGCCTTCCGTCTGCGGCCGAATGACCACTTCTGAAGTTGTCCCTCCCCAATGCCCGCGGTTCGGCAGGTGGGGGAGGAAAGATGCCGCCGTGGGCCGTCATGTGGGCGCTGGCGATTGGCGTCTACGCCGCGTGCAAGTGGCTGACGTGGCGTGGCGCCCCGGCATCACCAGCATGGCGGCAGACGGCGTATCTGCTCGCGTGGCCGGGGATGGACGCGACGGCGTTCCTCGACCCGCGCCCGCTCACGCCCGGCCGGCGCCCGACGTCGGGTGAATGGGTATTCGCCACGTCCAAGCTCGCACTCGGCGTCGGCCTGACGTGGGGTGTCGTCCGACTCGTTCCGGCCGACATGCCACTCCTCCGCGGCTGGGTCGGTATGGTCGGGCTGATCTTTCTGCTCCACTTCGGCTCGTTCCACCTGCTCAGTTGTGCGTGGCGCACCGCCGGCATGGACGCGAAACCGCTGATGAACTGGCCGGTACTCGCCGACAGCCAGAGCGAGTTCTGGGGTCGGCGCTGGAACACCGCGTTCCGCGACCTGACGTACCGCTTCCTGTTCCGGCCGCTCGCCGCGCGATTCGGCCCGCGAGCCGGGCTTGCGGTGGGATTTCTGTTCAGCGGCGTCGTTCACGATCTGGTGATTTCCGTTCCCGTCGGCGGCGGATACGGGTGGCCGACGCTGTACTTCGCGGGGCAGGGGCTCGGCCTGCTCGCCGAGCGCTCGAAGGCCGGGAAGCGGCTCGGCCTCGGCAGCGGGTGGCGTGGGCGGGCATTCACCGCGCTCGTCGTACTCGGCCCGGCCTATGCGCTGTTCCACCCGCCGTTCGTACTCGGGGTGATCGTGCCGTTCCTGTCCGTGATCTGGGCACACTGAGGGCGACGCCGATGAACCTCGACCTGGCCGACCTGATCCGCCTCGCCGGCGCCGGGCAGCTGTGCGTGCTGGTGGCGTCGGCGCTGGTCCCGCTGCGGCTGAACTGGAAGCGCGACCTGGCCGTGCTGCCGACGCTCCACCGGCAGCTCTACTGGACCTACGGCGGGTACGTCGTACTCGGGATCGTCACGCTCGGCGTGATCAGCCTGGTGTGCGCCGACGAGTTGGTGGGCGGGTCGCGGCTCGGGCGGGCCGTGTGCTTGTACGGTGCGGTATTCTGGGGCGTGCGGTTGTGCTTGCAGGCGGTGTTCGACGCGAAGCCGTTCCTGACGGCGTGGTGGTTGACTGTTGGGTATCACACGCTGACGGCGCTGTTCGTCACCTTCACGGCGGTGTACGGGTACGCGGGGCTGCGGTGACATGGCGAACGGCCGGCGTGCGCCGGCTGGTGGTTGTGTCAGGTGCCCGTACCAACGACCAGCCGGCGCAGGCCGGCCGTTCGCCACGATTCGCCTCACTTCACCCGGAACCGACACACCACCGGGCGGTGGTCGGACGTGTCGTCGGCGATGACGCGGTGGTCGATCAGCTCCCAACCGACCGGGGCGAAGACGTAGTCCAGGCGCTCGGCGCGCTTCCCCTCGAAGTACGTCGGCGGGCCGTCGAACGCGCCCGCGAACTTGCCGCTATCGCGGAACAGTCGGATCGACTCCTCGCCGGGCCGGTTGTTGAAGTCGCCGGCCAGGACGCACGGTCGGTCGCTGATGAAATCGAGGAGTTGGCGCGCCTGGGCGGCGTTGTTTCGCATGTCGAACGAGTCATTGTGGAGTGCCCCGAGCAGCACCGGTTTGCCGCCGACCTCCGCCGACGCGAACAGCGCCCGGCGATTGTTCTTCGACACCCAGAACGCTTGCCGGCCGGCGAGGTCGATGTTGGCAACCGGCGTCAGCGCGTGGCGCGAGAGGATGGCGTTCCCGCCGACCACGCGGGCACCCGGCACGCCGAGGTTGTAGTTCTCGCCGGTGGCGACGTGTGGCAGGCCGCACTCGCGGGCGAACAACTCGACCTGGTCGACGGGGCAGGGGGCCAACTCGGTCATCGCTTCCGACAAGAACACGAGGTCCGGCCGTTCCGCTCTCACGACCGAGGCCATCTTGCGGATGCGCTCCTCGACAACGGAACGCGAGTCGAACCGCAGCCCGCCGCGGTGGGCGAAGCCCTTGGCGATGTTGTACGCGACGACCGTCACCTCCCCTGGTCCCGACGCCGACGACGCGGCTTCCACGTCAGCGAGGTGGCGCACCTGCGGCGTCTGTCGGTCGGCGAGTGCGAGGCCGTTGAGCGCGAACAGGCCGACGAGCAGAAGAAGCACCGCACCCGCACCGAGCGCGAAGCACTTCACCCAGCGACGAGTCCGTGTCATGGTTTCCTCACGCGGTGCGGGCCAGCCGGGCGGCGGTCGCCTGGCGCTGGCGGTAGTACTGCCGACCCGGGACGAAGAACGACAGCGCCGACACGACGCCGAACAGCAGGATGCTCGCCTGCGGCACCAGCGGCATCACCACCGCGGCGGCGAAGTTCAACCCGGCCCACAGGTAGAACTTCCCGGAAAGAATGCCGGCCTGGAACACGCACACCATGCCGGCCGCGACCGCGACCGCCGGCGAGAGCGTCAGCGCCGGCAGCGGCACCAGCCACTCGATGACGAACATGGTGATGCTGGCGCACACGCCGGCCGCCCAGCCGTGGGCGATCTGCCGCTCGACGAACAGCACCGGCCCGGCGCGGCGGCGGAGTTGCCAGAAGATTGTTCCCCATGTCACCAGCCCGACCGACCAGAGGGCCAGGTAGTAGACGTGCTCGGTCAGCGCCGACCACTGCATGACCTGGGTGAGGAGACAGAGGAGGAAGATCATGAGGCTGTGCCACATCCACAGCTTACCCCAGTTCTCCAGTACCTCGGCGTGGTGCGTCTCGCGGAACACCCGCGACAGGATGAACCGCAGCGTGCTCGGCTGCGCGGCGATCGGCTCGCCGGCCGCGTACGCCTCCAGGTCGGCGGCCAGCGCCGCGGCACTCGGGTAGCGCAGCTCCGCCGGCTTCTGGAGGCACTTCAGGCACACCAGTTCCAACTCGCGGTCCACCGTCGGGTTCAGGGCGCGCGGCGGGACGGGTTCCTGCTCCAGAACGAGCAGCAGCGTGTCAACGGGGTGCGCCGACTGGAACGGCGGGCGGCCGGTGAGCAGTTCGTACAGGACGGCGCCGAGCGCGTACACGTCGGCGGCGGGCGTGAGGTCCTTGCGCCCGCCGGCCTGCTCCGGGCTCATGTACGCCGGCGTGCCGACGACCGCGCCGGTGCGCGTCAGGCTGCCGCCGCTGTCGAGGCGCTTGGCAAGGCCGAAGTCGGACACCTTGGGCGAGAATGGTGAGTGGTGCGTGGTGAGCGATGAATCCCGGGCTGCGACCGGTTTCGGCGTCTTCGAGTCATCATTCATCATTCCGCGTTCGTCATTCCCGAGCAGGATGTTGGACGGCTTCAAATCCCGGTGCAGGATGCCCTCGGTGTGCGCCTGCTGGACGGCCCGGGCGATGACGGCGACGAGTCGCGCCGCCTCACGTGGCGGGAGCGGGCCGTCGACGGCGACGCGCTGGGCGAGCGTCGGGCCGTCCACGTACTCCATGCACAGGTATGCCTGCCCGCCGACCGTACCGACCTCGTACACGGTCACGATGTTCGGGTGCTTGAGGCGCGCCGTGGCCGCGGCTTCGGTGCGGAACCGGGCCGCGTCCTCCGGCGTCGCTAGGTGCGCCTCGCGGATCATCTTCAGCGCGACGGTGCGGTCGAGGCTCTTCTGCCGCGCCCGGTACACCACGCCCATCCCACCGCGGCCGAGTTCCGAGATGATCTCGAAGTCGCCGAACGCGCGCGGCGGTGCGGCCGGCTCGGCAGGCGCCACGCGGTCGGGGGCGGGGTTGGTTGGCTCGGGGGGGGCGTGGACCGCTGTGTGCTCCGGCGGGCGGGCGAGCCGCGCGAGCTGCGCGACCGCCCACAGGTCGTTCAACTCGGCGGCGAGGTCGGGGTGTGCGGCGGCCGCGGCGGCGAGATCGGGCGGGCGCCCGGCCTTCTGTTCGGCGGCGAGCCCGTCGAGAATCGCGGCGAGGCGTTCGTCCCGGTCGTCGTGCATGGCGGGGGTATTTTATGCCCGCCGCGCCCACCGCAACTTCGCCGATCGAGACCGCGGGTTCGCCTTGCGCTCCTCGAACGTCGGGCGGACGGGGTCGTCCGACACCGCGACGTACACGCCGGCGCGAAGCCCGTCGCGGAACGCTGCCTTTACGAGTCGGTCCTCGCCGCTGTGGAAGCTGATGACGGCAGCGACGCCGTCCGGCGCGAGAATGTCGGGCAGGACGCGCAGGAGTTGCTTGAGGTTATCGAGCTCGCGGTTGACGCGGATGCGGAGCGCCTGGAACACGCGCGTGACCGGCGCGAGCTTCTGCCGCCGCTCCGTCGGCGCGCCGGGCGTGCGGTCGATCGTCACCGGCGCCGCGACCTCGACGAGTTTCCGCAGCTCCTTCGTCGTCGTCACCGGCTGCGTCGTGCGACGCTGGGCGAGCGCGGCGGCGATGCGCTCGGCCTGCGGCTCGTCACCGAGGTCGCGGAACACGGACGCGAGCTCGTCTTCGGGCAGTGTCGCGAGCAGGTCGGCGGCAGTCCGCCCACGGGTCGGGTCCATGCGCATGTCGAGCGGGCCGTCGCGCATGAACGAGAACCCACGCCCGCGGTCGTCCACCTGCATGCTCGACATGCCGAGGTCGGCGAGCAGGCCGTGAACCTGCGCCGCGCCTTCCGCCGCCAGCGCGTACTGGAGGCCGGCGAAGTTCGTGTGGTGGAGTACGTACAGCCCGCCGACGGCGTCGAGCTTCGCCCGCGCCGGGTCGAGGTTGGCCGGGTCGAGGTCGGTGGCGACGAGCAGCCCGTCGGGCCCGACCGCTTTCAATAGCGAGACGGAATGCCCGGCGAACCCGAGCGTGCAATCGACGACGGTCTGCCCCGGTTGCGGCCGGAGTGCGTCGAGAGCTTCGGCGAGGAGAACGGGTTTGTGCTCGCCGGCGGCAGTGGAGCGGCGGACGCGCTTCCGCCAGAACGGCCGGCGCTTCTTTTTCGGCGGGGGGTCGTCGGCCATGCGGGTATTATAGCCGGCTACGGGAGCGGGTCCGCGACGCTGACCACAGCCGCGGGCGCGTTCAGGGGCGTCACACCTTGCCGAGCAGCAGGTCGACCACCCAGCACCCGCGGACGTGCGGGCCAGAGCCGTGGCAATGGGCGAGGATGTCAGCGTCGGCGCGCCCGGCGTCGTCGAGCGCGTCGGCGAGGACCGGCATCGCGGCGAAGTCGCGCGACTCGTACATCCCGCGGGAGAGGGCGACGACAGCCTCGGCCCGCCACGCCGGGTCGAGCGCGACCGGGCGGAACAGGTTGCCGAAGATGTCGCGGATCAGGGGGCACGCCGTGATACGCTGTTCCCGGAGTGAGCAGCTGTTGCCGACCGTGCCGAAAATGAGGCCGGCAGCAGGTGCGGGAGCGACCAGTGCGTATGCGTGTTCCGCGCGGGCCGCTTCCAGTTCCTCAGTCGTCGCTGCACCGTCGGCGAATCGCTCCGCGACATCGACTACGCGGTCGAGCTTGAGAGCAGAGCCTTTTAGGAGCGCCCGCCGCGTATGAGCCACGCCGAGCAACCGCGCCTTTCGTTCACTGGCGCGATCCAGGAGGTGCCTCAGCAGGGGCCACGGGTCGTCAGCGTATTGCCAACGTTCCGGGTTCATCGCAGCCGCTCCGCGATCGCGTCCACGTCGTACACGCAGCCGCCCCACACGCCGCCGCTCGCGTTCTGGAGGAGCGCCCACAATCGCGTGTCTGAGGGCAGTGCCGGGTCGGGCGCCAGGTCTTCGCGCGGCGGGCGCACGGCGAGTTCGGCGGTGCCCCACTCGGGGCCGTGCTCGCCGGCCGCGTCGCCGATGAGGTCGATGTGTCCTTCCAGCGTGTTGCGGTCGATCACGATGCGCACGAGATCGCCGTCGCGGAGCCGGCCGATCGGACCGCCGGCCAGCGCCTCCGGTGAGACGTGCCCGACGCACGCGCCCGTGCTTACGCCGCTGAAGCGCGCGTCCGTCAGCACCGCCACCTGCTTCCCCCATTTGAGGTGCTTCAGCGCGCTCGTGACCTGGTAGGTCTCCTCCATCCCGCTCCCCATCGGGCCGCGGGCGCACAGCACCAGGATGTCGCCGGGAGCGACTTTCTTCTCGCCGTCGCCCTTGATCGCCGCGATCGCGGCTTTCTCCGTCGTGAACACTTTCGCCGGGCCGGTCTTGCGGTACACGCCGTCGGCGTCCACCACCGCCGGGTCGATCGACGTGGACTTGATGACCGACCCGTGCGGCGCGAGGTTGCCGAACGGGAACGTCAGCGCGCTCGTCAGCCCGCGGGCCTTCGCCTGCGCCGGCGACATGATGACCGTGTCCGGGTCCACGCCGTCGCGCTCCTTCAGCATCCGGCGCACGCGCTCGCGCCGCTCCGACTTCGCCCACCAGTCGAGGACGGCGCCGAGCGGCTCGCCGGTCGCGGTCAGCGCGTCTAGCGCCAGCAGGTCGAGCTCGCGCAAATGGAGCATCACTTCCGGCACGCCGCCGGCCAGGAACACGCGGATTGTCGGGTGCCCGATCGGGCCGTTCGGCAGCGCGTCCACCAACCGTGGGACGGCCCGGGCGAAGTGCGTCCAGTCGCCGACGGTCGGCCGCTTCACGCCCGCGTGGAAGGCGATGGCCGGCGTGTGCAGAAGGAGATTCGTGCTGCCACCGAACGCCGAGAACACGGCGAGTGCGTTGCGGAACGCGGCTTCCGTGAGGACGTGCTTAGTGGCGATGCCGCGGTTCGACCGGTGGAGCAGCGCCTTCGCCGAGCGCGTGGCCATGTCGAGCCAGATCGGCTGGCCCGACGGCGCGAGCGCCGAGTGCGGCAGCGACAGGCCGAGCGCCTCGCCGATCACCTGCGACGTGGCCGCGGTGCCGAGGAACTGGCAGCCGCCGCCCGGGCTCGCGCAGGCGTGGCAGCCGGCCTCCGCCGCCTGTTCCAGCGTGATCTCGCCGTGGGCGAAGCGGGCGCCGATCGTCTGCACCTTCCCCGTGTCCTCGGTGCCCGCCTCGCCGGCGAGCATCACGCCGCCGGGAACGAGCACGGTCGGGTAGTCGTGCTGACTCGCCAGCGCCATCATCATCGCCGGCAGCCCCTTGTCACACGTCGCCACGCCGAGCACACCGGCGCGCGTCGGCAGGCTGCGCATCAGCCGGCGCATCACCTGGGCGGCGTCGTTGCGGAACGGCAGGCTGTCGTACATCCCCGGCGTGCCCTGGGTGCGGCCGTCGCACGGGTCGGTGACCGCGCCCGCGAACGGTACGCAGCCGAGGCGGCCCAACTCCTCCGCCGCGGCCTTCACGAGCAACCCGACCTCCCAGTGGCCAGAATGAAACCCGAGCGCGACCGGCGTGCCGTCCTCGGCGCGGAGGCCGCCGTGTGTGGACAGGATCAGGAACTCCTTGCCGCCGAGGCGGTCGGGGTTCCAGCCCATGCCGACGTTTTGCGTCCACCCGAACAGGTCGCCGCTCGGGGCGTGGCGGAGCAGGTCCGCCGTTAGCGGCAGGCGCCCGGCCGGGCCGCGCGTCGTAGTGACGAACTCGTAGGCGGCGGGGTCGGACGGCTCGAGCAACTCGCGGGGCATGGCGGAGAGTCCTGAATGGCGCGATTATTCGGGGCGAGCGGCCGGCGTTAGCCGGCTGGTCGTTGCGCTGGGTTCCTGGGCGAACGGCCAGCCTGCGCCGGCCGTTCGCCCGGAGAGTGTCATTATCGGCCCGGCGGCATATCGTGTCGCATACCCATCTTCTTCGGAGGCACCCCATGCGACTCGCTCTCCCCGCCGCGGTCGTCGCCGCCGCGGTCGCCCTCGTCCCGGCGCCGACCGCGGCCCAGCCGAAGACCGCCAAGGCCGGCCCGGCGTTCGACCAAGCGCCGTTCGGCAAGATGCCCGACGGCGCCACCGTCACCGGGTTCACGCTCGTCAACCGCAACAACGTCACCGTCCAGGCCATCGAGTACGGCGCGATCGTCACCTCGATCCGCGTGCCGGACAAGGACGGCAAGGTGGCGGACGTGGCGCTCGGGTTCGACACGCTCGACGGCTATCTCAAGGGGCACCCGTACTTCGGCTCGAACGCCGGCCGTTGCGCGAACCGCATTGCGAAAGGCAAGTTCAGCATCGACGGGAAGGAGTACACGGTCGCCACGAACAACGGCCCGAACCACCTGCACGGCGGCAAGGCCGGGTTCGACAAGAAGGTGTGGCGCGGCGAGCCGTTCCTCGGCGCGACCGGCCCGGGGGTGAAGTTCACCCTCCGCAGTCCGGACAAGGAGGAGGGCTACCCCGGCAACTTGTCCGTCACCATGAGCTACACGCTGACGGACAACAACGAGCTGGTCGTCGACTACCGGGCCACGACCGACCAGCCGACGGTCTGCAACCTGGCGCACCACTCGTATTTCAACCTCGCGGGGCACAACAGCGGTGACATTCTGGGCCACGAATTCCAGGCTAAGGCGAAGAATTACACCCCGGCCGATGAGACGCTCATCCCGACGGGGAAGATCGCGCCGGTCGCCGGCACGCCGTTCGACTTCACCACGCCGAAGGCGATCGGCAAGGACTTGAAGGCCGCCGGCGGCGATCCGGTCGGGTACGACCTGAATTTCGTGCTCGACAAGGGTGCGAGCGACCGGCCGGAGCTCGCGGCCCGCGTCACCGAGCCGAAGTCGGGGCGGACGCTGGAGGTGTACACGACGGAGCCGGGTTTGCAGTTCTACAGCGGCAACTTCCTCGACGGCACGAACGTCTGCCGCGGCGGGGCGGTGTACCGGCAGTACAACGGGTTCTGCCTGGAGCCGCAGAAATTCCCCGACTCGGTGAACAAACCGGAGTGGCGCGACCGCTCGAACCCGATCCTGCGCCCGGGCGAGACGTACCGGCAGACGACCGTGTACAAGTTCGGCGTGGCGCGATGAGCGTGACGTAGCGCCGGGGGTAAAGACCCCGGCGCTACGTCACGCCTTCGGCTTTGCCGGCACTTCCTCCCAGAACAGCTCCCGCCCCGCCGCGTACGTCTCGCTCGCGCGGAAGTCGTGAGGGCGGGGCTGTTCGTTCGCGTCGAGGCCGAGGTCGTCGAAGTTCACCCAGAATAGCCCGTTGATGTGGCTGAGGCGGGCGTCCGCCACCTTCACCCGCGGCTGGCCCGGCCGCATCTGCACGCGGAACTCGTCCACGCCGACGATGCGCAGCCGCAACTGGACCGTGTGCGGCTCCGTCCCCAGGTCCTGGATCGCCTCCCGGACGACCAGCCGGAACTCGACCGTCGTCTCGCGCTCGGACGTGTACAGGACCCGCACCCCGCGGACCCGGCCGCCGGTGAGCCGGAAGCGGCGGAGGAATGCGGTGAGTTCGTGAGAGCGGAGCGGTGTCATGGCAGACCAGGGGTCGGGGACAGACGGGGACGCGGGTCACACGTAAGAGTCGAACACGCGCACACCGGCCCATGTCGGCTTGTTTTCGTCGATGAACTGGTTGTGGGTGGCGTCGTCCTGGTAGGCGTCGTGGCTGGCCTTCGTGTCGAAGACGAGGTGCAGGCCCACGTCCCAGTCGCGGTCGTTCACCGGGCGGTCGAGCTCGCGGCAGATCGGCCCGGCGGCGAAGAACACGATCCCCGCCTGCACGTTCAGGTACTTGTGGCACGCGGCGACGAGCGCGTCCACGTTCGCCGGGGTCGGATCCTTCAGCTTGAAGAAGACGTTGTGGGCGAGGCGGATGGCGGGCATCGGTGGCGACCTCGGCGGGAGAGGCGTAGTGTGATCGGACGGGGTTTCGATATGCCCCGCCCCCGCCCCGTCAACGGCCCGATGACCCTCCTAGACCTGTCGCTCCCCACCGCCGCCGAAAACGTCGCACTCGACGAAGCCCTACTCCTGGCCGCCGAGGAGCACGACGCCGGCGAGGTGCTGCGCTTGTGGCAGCAGCCGGTCCCGGCCGTGATCGTCGGCGCCGGCGGGGCGATCGAGGCCGAAACAGACCGGGCGGCGTGTGACGCCGACGGGGTGGCGATCGTGCGGCGGACGAGCGGCGGCGGCACGGTGCTAATCGGTCCCGGGTGCCTGTGCGTGTCGGTCGTGCTGGGGATGGACCGCCCCGGCCTCGACAACCTCGTGGGGGCGACCGCGTTCGTGATGGGGAAGCTCCGCGACGCGGTGGCTCCGGCCGTGCCGGGGGTCGCGCTCGCCGGTAGTGGCGACCTGGCGGTGGGCGGCCGCAAGGTGTCCGGCAGCGCCCAGCGGCGGAAGCGGCGGTACTTCCTCCACCACGCCACCCTGCTCGGCGCGTTCGACCCGGCCCGTATCGCCCGCTACCTCCGCCCGCCGCCGCGCGAGCCCGAGTACCGCGCCGGACGCGGCCACGCGGACTTCCTGACGCACATCCCGGCCGACCCGGCGTGGCTGAGAGAGCGCGTCGTGACGGCGTGGGAACCGACGGGCGTGTACCCGAACCCGCCGCTGGAACGGGTCCGCGAACTGGTGGCGGAGAAGTTCGGTCACGACGAGTGGACGTTCCGCAGCTGACCGCCGTCCGCCCGTATATCATGGGGGAACGCGCCGCGGAGAAGACATGACGAACGGGGCCACCGACGCCGACCGCCTGCGGGCCGCCCTCGACCCGTTCTACGCCGCCGTCGAGGGCGTGCTGATCGGCCAGCGGCGGCTCCTCGACCGCCTCCTGATCGGCCTCCTCACCGACGGCCACGTCCTCCTCGAAGGCGTGCCGGGGCTGGCGAAGACCCTCGCCGTCCGCACCGTCGCCCGGGCGCTCGACCTCAGCTTCAAGCGCGTCCAGTTCACGCCCGACCTGCTCCCCGCCGACGTGATCGGCACGCAGATCTACAACCCGCGCACCGGCGATTTCACGGTCAAGCCGGGGCCGGTGTTCGCCAACGTGGTGCTGGCCGACGAGATCAACCGCGCCCCGGCCAAGGTTCAAAGCGCGCTCCTGGAGGCGATGGCCGAGCGGCAGGTGACCATCGGCGAGACGTCGCTGCAACTGCCGCGGCCGTTCTTCGTACTGGCGACGCAAAACCCGGTCGAGCAGGAGGGGACGTACCCCCTCCCCGAGGCGCAGGTGGACCGGTTCATGCTAAAGGTGCTCATCGACTACCCCGCCCGCGCCGACGAACTGGCGATCCTCGACCGGATGGGCGGGCTGGAGGCGTCGACCGAACTCTCGCCGGTGCTGACGGCACCGCAACTGGAGGACTTGCGGCGGACGGCGGACGCGGTGTATGTGGACGCGAAGGTGAAGGGCTACCTCCTCGACGTGGTGCGGGCGACGCGCCACCCGGCCGACTACGGCCTCGACCTCGCCGGGCTGATCCAGCTCGGCGCGAGCCCGCGGGCGACGATCTCGCTCCACCGCGCCGCCAAGGCGCACGCGCTGCTCGCGGGCCGCAACTACGTCGCGCCCGAGGACGTGAAGGCGATGGCCCCTGACGTGCTGCGGCACCGTCTGGTGGTGTCGTTCGAGGCCGAGGCCGAAGACCTGCGGCCCGATCATCTCGTCAAGCAGGTGCTGGACCGGCTGCCGGTCCCGTAGGGCGAACGGCCGGCGTGAGCCGGCTGGTCGTTGGTTCGGGCGCCTAACCGGCGCTCGGGTCACGCACCCGTGGCAACGACCAGCCGGCTCGCGCCGGCCGTTCGCCCGGGTCAGAGCGGAGACAGAATGCAACAGGTTCTCTTCACCGTCCCGATCTTCCAGGGCTGGCTCGCCCCGGACGGCCTGCCGCTGGCCGGGTTCGGCGCCATGCTGTTCGTGGCATTCGTCGCCTGCACCTATTGGGGCGTCAAGCGCGGCGGCGCCATCGGGCTGACGACGAACCAGATCTACGACCTCTTCACGTGGGTGGTGCTCTGCGGGCTCGTCGGCGCACGCATCCTGTACATGATCCAGTACTCGAACCAGTTCCCGGACAAGTCGCCGGCGGCGCTGTTCGTGGCGTTCTTCCAGATCTGGCGCGGCGGGATCATCTTCTACGGGTCGGCGCTCGGCGGGGCGGCGGGGTACGGGCTCTTCTACTGGTTCGTCCTCCGCAAGCTGCACGTGAACACGTGGCAGCTCGCCGACGCCGTCGCGCCGATCCTCGCGCTCGGACTGGCGATCGGCCGCATCGGCTGTTACCTGAACGGCTGCTGCTGGGGGCAGGTGGCGGTCGAGGAGGTCGCACCGGTGCCGCTCGGCGGTGCGCATTTCCCGCTGATGCCGGCGCACTGCCGCGACCAACTCGTCAAAGACCAGCACCTGCAAACGTCCGCCGGCTTCGCCCTCGCCCCGCGCGACCGCCGCGGGCCGGCGGCCGACCCGCGCTCGGTGGTGCTGGTGGTCGAGCCGGGGTCGGCGGCGGCCGAGGCGGGGCTCAAGGCCGGCGACCGCATCGTGAAGGTGAACGGCCAGCCGAACGGCGTCGTGGTCGAGGTGTTCGGCGAGAACGGCGAGGCGGTCGCCGAAGCGTTGACAAAGACCAGCCCGCAAAACCAGTTCACACCGGCCACGGCAGAGCGGTCGCCGACGGTCTACTTCCCGAGTTACGAGGGCTACGCCCAGGCGGTACTCGCGGCGAAGACCGACGGCGCGACGCTCGTCGAGTCGGACTCGCTCGGCGAGCTCGCCCGCTTCTGGCCGCGCGGCCGGCACGACCTCGCCCTGACGGTCCGCCGCGGGGCGGAGGAAATAGACCTGCCGCCGTTCGTGCCGCGCTCGGTCGGGCTGTACCCGACGCAGTTGTACGAGACCGTCAGCATGGTGCTGCTGATCCTGTTCCTGCTGGCGTACTACCCGTTCCGCCGGCACGACGGGCAGCTCATGGTGGTGTGCATGGTCGGGTACGCGGTCCACCGGTTCGTGAACGAGTCGCTGCGGATCGAACCGGCGGTCGGCGGTGGGCTCACGCTGTAGCAGTGGGGGAGCGTAGTCATCCTCGCCGCCGCGCTCGGGATGGAAGCGTACCTGTGGCGGACCACGCCGAGCCGGTGGGCGGCGCCCGCACCGACCCCCCCGGCGCCGCCGGCTCAGCCGGGCTTGCCCGCGTAGCCGTTGGGCGATACAAGGGCGCAACTCCGGGCCGGTCGGCCGTTCGCGGGTCGGTCCCGCCGTCGGCCGGTTCCCGTACAGGAGCTGCACCCATGCGCCGCCTCGGCCCCACCCTGGCCGCGTTGTTCGCCGCCCTCACCGTCGCCACTACCCAACTCCCGGCCCGCGGGCAGCAGCCCGCACCACCGGCCGACCCGCGCGTCGCCGCTCACCTCGCCGGGTGGGAGCGGACGATGGGGGGGCTCGTGAACTTCAGTGCCAAGTTCGAGCTCGTCCGCACGGACAACGTGTTCAAGAAGGACCGCCAGTACGAAGGCAGTGTCCTGTGCATGAAACCGAACTACGCCCTGCTGGCGATCAACAGCACCTCCGACAAGAACGACTACGAGTCGTTCCTGAGCAACGGCAAGTCGGTGTACCACTACGACACGCCGAAGAAGACGATCACCGAGTTCAAGCTGAACGCGGCGGGCGCGGCGGACAACCTGATGATCGAGTTCCTCGGCGGGATGAAGGCGGCCGACGCGCAGAAGCGGTTCCGGATGCAGGTGCTGAGCGACGACCCGACGAAGGACCCGAACTACGTCATCCTCGCCATCGAGCCGCTGCTGGCGCGGGACAAGCAGGAGTTCCTGCAGGCCCGGTTGGCGCTGCTGGCGCCGACGAACGTGGCCCGGTTGCCGGCGTACCTGCCGGCGACCGTGTGGCTCCAGCAGCCGAACGGGAACACCGAGCTGTGGAAGCTGAAGAACCACACCACGAACTCGCCCGGGGTGGACGCGAAGTACTTCGAGTTCAAGGGGGCGATCCCGGGCTGGCAGTTCCAGCAGGCGCCCGCCGCCCCGCCGCCGGGCGCCCCGGCGCTGCCGGCGGGCGGTGTTCCCCCGCGGCCGTGACCCCAACCCGGTGGGCGGGCCGGCGCCGGCCCGCCCACCGCCGTACGCGGCGCATTTCTCACCGTCTCTTCACCCCCCGGTCGTAACCATGACGGCGAATCGGCGGCCGCGGGCCGCCGCTCGTCTGTCGTTTTCTCCCGGGGGTGTTGCCATGCGTCCTTCGCGGTGGCTGGTGGCGACGCTGTTCGTCGCCTCGACGGTAGTGGTGGTGTCCGCCCAGCAGCCCGGTGGGGGCGGTCGGGGCAAGGGCTTCTCTGTCAGCGGGCAGGTGCTCACCAACACCGCGCTGCAAGAGGACCTCAAGCTCACCGACGCCCAGAAGGGGAAGCTGTCCGCCGCCGCGGACAAGCAGAAGACGGCCCAGAAGGAGCGGTTCCAGGCGTTCAAGGACGCCGCCGGCGATAAGGAGAAGATGGCGGAGCTGATCGCCGCGGGCCAGAAAGAGGCGGAGGCCAACCAGAAGCTGATCGAGGAGACGCTGACCGCCGAGCAGAAGACCCGGCTCAAGCAGATCGACCGCCAGGTCGCCGGCGTCCGGGCGTTCAGTAGCGACACGATGGTCGGCGACCTGAAGCTGAGCGACACCCAGAAGACCAAGATCAAGGGGATCGTGGACGAGTACAACAAGGACGCCCAGGGGCTCGGCGGATTCGGCGGGTTCGGCAAGGGCGGGTTCGACAAGGAGAAGGCGGCCGAGGCCCAGAAGAAGCGAGAGAAGCTCGACAAGGGTGCCCTGGCCGACATCGACGAGGTGCTCAACGACGAGCAGCGGAAGACCTGGAAGGATCTGACCGGTCCGGCCTTCGACCGCTCCAAGCTGCAGTTCGGCGTCTTCGGCGGCGGTGGGTTCGGCGGGGGCGGGTTCGG
>VFQN01001730.1_pt1 | contig 35466 bp, 26 predicted proteins | sample 3512371 | NCBI WGS metagenome assembly VFQN01 (sample SAMN10412370, study PRJNA504923) | tailings metagenome | isolation source: Replicate 2 from Balatoc abandoned mine | place: Philippines: Itogon, Benguet | collected 2017-08-28 | reverse complement strand
ACTTCCCAATTGGGCAAGGTATGGTGATTCCGGGCTGGGAAGAAGGTATCATGAATATGAAAAAAGGTGGCAAAAGTACTTTTATTATCCCCTCAAGTTTGGCATATGGAGAAACGGGCTCGCCGGGTGTTATTCCGCCAAATTCGGTTTTGGTATTTGAGGTGGAATTAGTAGATGTGAAAAAAGGACAAACACAACAATAAAAATGAAGGAGAGCCGCAAAAATGCTATTTTGCGGCTCTCCTATCACACATAATTTCAATCAATTAAGAATGAGGGGGAAATTAATATTAGGAGTAATCGCGAGCTTTACGGTCACGATGATAGCTTGTGAACAAACCGAAGAAGCCTTTCAGGATCGTAAAACCCGTGAAAACAAAGCCGAAATTCGTGCCTATTTAGAAGCAAATCAAATTGTAGCAGATAGTTTACGAACGGGTTTGTATTATGCCATCACCACGGCTAATCTAACCGCCCAAAAACCGCAAGTAGGCGATGAAGTGACTTTTAGCTATGTGGCTAGACGGCTCGACGGGACGATTGTTGATAGCAATCAAGTAGGTAAGAGTGATGTATTTATTCGCTCATATAATTCGAGGGATATTTCTACCACAGACTACTCTACTTCGATGGCTTTTCGGTTCAATCCAGTTCCTTCTTTTGAAGAACTATTAGCACCTCCCCAAGAGAAGGTAAGAGAAGGAGATAAAGTAACACTTTTTGTTCCGTGGTCGTTGCGTGGTACAGGCGACGTGTCACTTTTGGCACCGCTCTATATTCCTATTCGCTACGACATCAATATCCTCAAAGTACGTACTGAAGAAGAGCAAATAGATGATTTTGTGACAACCCAAAAAATCCAAGGGTTAGAACGAAATCCTGACAATGGGTTGCGATTTTTGCGAACGCAAGCTTACCCTGATTCCGCCACAATTGCCTTTAATACTACCGTAAGTGTAGTTTACACAGGGCGATTGGTAAGGAATGGCAAGCAGTTTGATGCAGGTACAATTGATGTAAACGTAGTGGATCCCAACGGTACTGCCTCTGGGGGAGTAGTAAAAGGTTTCAATGACGGTATTGCAAAACTAAAGTATGGTGAAAAAGCTATTGTTATTTTTCCTTCTACTTTGGGATATGGTATAAATGGTACTTCTTCGAGCACAAGCGGTGCGGTACCCATACCACCTTATTCGCCGCTTTATTTTGAGATAGAAGTTAAACGTAAATAAAAAATCAAAGCGGCCTCAAAAGCCGCTTTTTTAGTAAAAATAGCCATGCAACTTTGTTTTGCTACCAACAATGCCCACAAGTTAAAAGAAATCAAGGCTCTTTTGGGTGAAACATTTAGCCTTAAAACACTCCAAGAAATTGGCTGTAATGAAGAGCTTCCCGAAACCACCGATACTATCGAAGGTAATTCGGCCCAAAAAGCAGAATATGTGTGGGAACATTACCATGTCAACTGTTTTGCAGATGACTCAGGGCTAGAGATAGAAGCCCTCAATGGCGCTCCAGGGGTTCATTCAGCTTACTACAGCGGCGAGCGCAATCATGCCCGTAATATCGAACGTGTTTTAAGAGAATTGGCCAATGAAACCAACCGAAAGGCGCGCTTTAAAACCGTTATTACCCTTACGCTCTCAGGAAAAAGTCACTCTTTTGAGGGAGTCGTTGAAGGAATCATCATCGATACCCCACGAGGTACCGACGGCTTTGGCTATGACCCTATTTTTGTACCTGAAGGTCATGACCAAACTTTTGCCGAAATGACCTTGGAACAAAAAAGTAAAATCAGTCATCGATCAAGGGCGTTTGCTAAATTGGTGCTTTTTCTGCAAAATTACTCAGGGATCAATTCATAGGCATTGACAGTATTTCCCGTTTTGCGACTTTCGGCAGTACGTTCAAGTTTAAGAAGGTCGGCAGATGCTGAACCTGAAATATAAAACTCAACTGTTCCAATGGTACCACTAGGTTTAGGAAGAAGATTTTCCAGAATAAGTCGCTGATTGTCGGTCGAAACACTCCATGTTCCGATGAGAGTTCGACCGTCAATATCTTTAAAAGATACTTGAGAACCACTCTTCAGTTCAAGCCTGAAATTGGCATATCCTGGTTTTAGGTTATTGTTTGTCCCCAAATTAAACACCACTGCTGTTCCTTCTTTTACAAGTTTGGCTTTCCATTTTTGGATTAATATATCTGAAATAGGCTCTACTTTTCGCGGACTGCAATAAAATAGCCCCATTCCTAAACAAGCGTATATTAATATATTTTTCATGGTCGAGAAGTGTTTAATTGATTACTATTTTTTGGGAGAATATTCGATTAAAAGCCTCTATTTTAACTATGTACATACCAGAAGGTACAGTGTGTACAATGTAGCTATGGGTATGTTGGCTGTATAGGGGTAGTGTATGGGATTGAATCACAACTCCCTGAAGGTTTATAAGGCTCCATTTAAGTTCTGCATTTTTCTGGCCTTTGTTTTGAAAATATAGCGTATTTCCGTTATTGAAAACCTCCAATGCTATATCTGTCAGTTTGGGCTTTACACTGATGATAAGTTCAGGTGTGGTAGCACTTGCTACATTGCTATATTTTGATTCTCCTGCGGCATTAGTAGCTTTGATGCGATAATAATAAGTGGTCAACTCATTGAGTCCCCCATCCATGTAGGTAGTGTTAGTGGCACTTTGTTGTCCAATTTGGGTAAAACTGCCATTAGTAGAAGTACTTTTTTCTATAACTACCGAGTTAGCATTGGAAGGCAGATCCCATGTCAAACGAATTTGATCAAACTCAACCACCTCAGCATTCAAATTAGTAGGAGCATTGGGAGGAGCGAGTAAGGTAGTAGCATCGGCCGTGTTGGAAAAAACAGAATTACCAGCTGAGTTTTTGGATCGAACTCTGTAAAAGTATTTAGTCGAAGAATTAAGACCAGTATTCTGAAAAGAGGTGGTATTGGCTACAACATCCGCGATTTTTGTAAAGTTGATTCCATCATTGCTACGCTCAATCTCAAAACCCGTTTCGTCAGACGCATTGTCTGTCCACACCAAATTGATTTGACTGCTGCTGCTGGCCGTCGCCGTTAAGTTGCTCGGCGGACGAGGAATGGTTACGGGAGGCGCTTGCGTGGTAGCGTCGGCGATGTTGGTATAACTACTAGCGCCCGCAGAGTTTATCGCCCGAAGGCGGTACCAATAACGCGTCGAAGCCGTCAGACCGGTGTTAGAATAAGTCGTGGTATTCGCACCTACGTCTGCTATTTTGGCAAAGTTTGTTCCATCATTGCTACGCTCAATTTCAAAACCCGTTTCGTCAGACGCATTGTCTGTCCACGCTAAATTGATTTGACTGCTGCTGCTGGCCGTCGCCGTTAAGTTACTCGGCGGACGAGGAATGGTTACGGGAGGCGCTTGCGTGGTAGCGTCGGCGATGTTGGTATAACTACTAGCGCCCGCAGAGTTTATCGCCCGAAGGCGGTACCAATAACGCGTCGAAGCCGTCAGACCGGTGTTAGAATAAGTCGTGGTATTCGCACCTACGTCTGCTATTTTGGCAAAGTTTGTTCCATCATTGCTACGCTCAATTTCAAAACCCGTTTCGTCAGACGCATTGTCTGTCCACGCTAAATTGATTTGACTGCTGCTGCTGGCCGTCGCCGTTAAGTTACTCGGCGGACGAGGAATGGTTACGGGAGGCGCTTGCGTGGTAGCGTCGGCGATGTTGGTATAACTACTAGCGCCCGTAGAGTTTACCGCCCGAAGGCGGTACCAATAACGCGTCGAAGCCGTCAGACCTGCGTTAGAATAAGTCGTGGTATTTGCACCGACATCCGCGATTTTTGCAAAGTTTGTTCCATCATTGCTACGCTCAATCTCAAAACCCGTTTCGTCAGACGCATTGTCTGTCCACACCAAATTGATTTGGCTACTGCTGCTGGCCGCCGCCGTTAAGTTGCTCGGCGGACGAGGAATGGTTACGGGAGGCGCTTGGGTAGTGGCGCAAGCTGGGTCGGTATAACCCGAGTTCCCCGCTCCATTTTTTGCCCTTACCCGATAACAATATTGCGTATTGCTAATAAGTCCCGTGTTGGAATAGGTCGTTGTTCCAGCTCCCACATCGGCTATTTTGCCATAATTTCGGCTATCCGTACTACGTTCTATTTCAAAACCCGTCTCGTTGTCTGACAAATCAGCCCACGTAAGATTAATTTGGGAACTACTTGTAGCCGTCGCTATCAAGCGTACGGGAGGACTTGGCAAGCCTGATGGCGTAGTGGCATCAGCCGTATTGGATTTGGTGCGGGAAGGCGTCCCACCCCGTTGGGAACCTACATAATAATAGTAACGAGTAGAGGCATTCAGCCCCGTATTGGCATAAGTTGTGACGTTGGCACCCACATCCGCAATTTTAGAAAAATTAGCATTGTCAGTAGAGCGAAAAATTTCGAAACCTGATTCATTATTGGAGGCATCAGTCCAGCTAAGATTAACTTGATTGGACGATACTGCTACTGCGGTGAGATTGGTGGGTGGGTTAGGCGGCGAAGCGAGCGTAGTGGCACAGGAGACGTTAGAAAACTCATTGGGCGCACCTGTCCAAGATACACGGTAGCAATATTCGGTATTGTCTAGCGGAACCGCCTGGTCATCATAAAAGGTAAGATTGGAATCAAAAGAGCCAATCGTGCTCCATGCTCCCCCCTGTCCTTGGCGTCGCTGAATAACGACATTGCCGTTTTCTTTTCCGCCTTGTACCTTAAACGTAATCGCAATCCAGTTTGTCCCTTTCACTTCAATTTTTGAAATGGTGGGTGAAACGGGCGGAAACGCATAAACTACGTTGGAATAACCGCTAAAAGTGGTCGTGGTCAACTTCGCCCTTATCCGATAATAACTATACGTATTGGCGGGTGGATTGGCATCGGTATAAGAAACCACATTCGCTGCGACTTCACCTAGTTTTGAAAATCCTGCTGTTTCAGAAGTCGTAGAACGCTCTACTTCAAAGAGCAATTCCCGACGAGAGTTGTCAGTCCACGTCAGATTGACCTGTTTGCTTGACACAGCAACCGCCGCCAGATTGGAAGGAGCTTCACTTTGGGCAAAAGCTTTTCCAAAACTGATAAACACTAAAAATAAGAATAGCTTTTTCATACACACAGTATATCTACCTAACTGTAAGTTTTATTTCATTACTTTCCACTATAGACCCATCATTTGACAATAGACGCAGCTTAAATCGGTACTCTCCGCTATTGGGGTCAATCTCTCTAAGCAGGTATTCTTCTCGCTCATCTTTTAAAAGAATTGGCATAAAATTTCCATCATTTTCTTTTTTAAGAAGATAGCGTCGTACGGCTGTAGTTTTTTTAGCTGCCACCGTTCGCCAATGTATCTTGATTGCCCTAGCAGAGCTGTCGTAATCAGCAGAAACGAGCTGCGGAGCAGAAATAGGCTCGTTTGAAGCTATATAAATAAACTTTGAAGCAGAATGTTTTGAAGCATTGTCGCTGCTATCAGAAGCTACTAGAGCATATTCGTATCTAAGGCCACTTTGTACGCTTGCATCGGTGTATGAAGACAATTTGGGTGAAATGAGTGAAGAATTAATCTTCGCAAATTCTCTTGCTGTATCACTTACAACTCGGCGAAGTATAGCTATACCCTTTAAATCTAAATCGGGCGGGGTTTCCCACTCAAGCTTTGCTTTTTCTTTCTCAAGAACAACCGCTGTTAAAATAGGGGACTGTGGCGGTACTATGTCGGGCATTTTCAGGGATACCATTGCTGCTACACTCTCATTGTAAGCACTATCAACCGCCGTAATTTTATAGTAAAATCGGTTTTGAGCTACTGATGGCAACGAATCTACAAATACTCGTTCACGAATAGGTTTAACATGAATAAGGTTAAAACTTTCGACATCACTCGAAATGGAACGATACACTCTATACCCCAATAAGTCTTTTTCCGTATTAGCCCTCCACTGGAGAGTAGCCACACCTTTACTCGCTTTTGAATCAGCAATGATAGGCGTTGCTGGCGGAGTCGTATCTACTCCGATCAATCGCGCAATGTTCGAGTTACTTTTATTCCCAAATTCATCCACCGCTTCGATATAATAATGATGCGTAAGATTTTCATTTTGAATGAGGTCTTCAAAAGAGCTAGTTCCGAGTGGTAACAGCGTCGCATTGAGTTTGACGTAATTTCCATCGATGACGAAACTACGGTAGATGTTGTAGCCAATACATTTAGCAGAAAGAGAGGGCTTCCAGTTGATAATAGCTTTGTTATTCTTTTTAACAACAACCACTTCTTGCGCTGACGAAGGAGGAGTTAGGTCACGGACAAAAGCGGTGCTTGGAGCGCTATATTCACTCACATTGCCAAAATAATCTAGCCCTACAATACGGTAACTATAGGCAAATCCTCCCTGTAGGGTTGGATCTTTGTCAGTGTAGGTGGGAGTAAATACCTTACCATCCACGGCGTCTGGTACTAAAAGAGGTTTTGAGGTTAGCTGAATCTCCTTTTCGTAGCCTCTTTTGCGAAAAATATGATAGAACATAAAATTGTCACTCCGCTTCCAAGTGAGCGTTACGGTACGATTACCCGATTGAGTAGCCAATCCTTCGGGCGCTTTGAGTGCTTGAAAGGGCTTAGCCATAATCGGCTCCGAAAAAGCAATGGGAGCTATTTTCTTTCCATTAGAAGCCACCAACATGTATATATATGTTTGGCCTATAACGGCGTTTTCATCCTTAAAATACAAGCCTGCATAACGGGCCAAATTGTTGTTAAGAATGGCTTGTCCGTAAAAACCAATTTCGGCCAATTTCTGATCATCCTTATTGGCTGGCTTAAGCGACCGAAATTTTTGATACATCGCCCAGTCTGCCGCATTGGCATTTTTATCAGGTGACGGCTTCGACGCATCGAACGCACGTATTCGCGTGGTGCTGATTTTTTTCCAATTCTTTTTTCCATTTTCGGTTCGGTACACTTCAAATTGGAGATTAAATGCCGAATTGTTACGCGTCCATTTTAACTCAATAGTTGTAGGTACCGACGTATTGCCAGCGTGGAAAAACTGTTGGCCAAAAGCTTGAACAATTGTTCCTAAAAGAAACGATAAAAGAAAAATTTTTTTCATAATTATAGTTGCTATAATGTCACCAATCAAAAAGGCTACCAGCACAGTCAATAGGATGAGAGACACAATCTACCACCGCCTCGGCACCATCTGACAGGGCTTTGCCAATGGCTTCCGCTCCGTCCCCAAGTAGCTGACCTGCTTTTTTCAACCCTTTCACAATCACATCAACAATACCCCCACAGTCTTCTGGGGAAGTACCATCACACATCCCAGAAAAGACCGAAACACCTCCAGGAACACTCACTTTTCCCGTAAATACAAAACCTCCAATATCACCAAGACAAATACTTTTACCAATGGAGACGCAAATCGGATTGGGCAACATAAATTGAAGTGCCAACGCTTCATCAACCAAATCGAAGGTGTAATCATAGTAAGATACGCTTGCCTTTAGATTGGCCTCCACTTTGGCAAAAATTTGGAGTTTAGGAGAAATTGTAGCAATAATCTGAGCATCCTGATAGGCAGCTGCTTGGAGGCTATAATCACCACCAGTATAGTCTTTCGTATTAAGTTTGAATACAGTCCCTCTCTCGTAAATCATGGCTCCTATTCCATTAGGAACCCATGAGATACTCGGTATTTTTTTAATCTCATCGTTACTAACTACATACAGGGCCATGTACATGTCTACATTGGGCGACAAATCCCCGAATTTTCCACAAAAAGCCTTGATATTAAGTGTATTGGATGGGCTACCTACCGCCAATACAAAATTTTTAGGGCTTAAATAAATGGTCGAGCTACCATTAACACACCCCGCTCCGAGGTCGAGATTGGTGAGTGTTGCGATTCCTAACATCGTTTTGTTTTTGAAATCAAAATCAAGCGTTACTTTTCCCGTGCCCCTTGTGTTTTTGCCATCCATGGTCTCCGATACAAACCTCCCATTCCCTTCAATTTTGAGCGTTTTATTGCCAATGTTCAACTCGGTCGCTACGTCTCCCCAAAAAAATGTTTTGTCTTTGGTACGAATAGGCGTAAATGCATACAACCCCAAACTTCCCCCTTTTTTAGGAATATAATCCTCGTCATCGATACTTGTCGAATTAGCAGCATGATCCATGTTATAATATACACGCCCTCTGAACCCATAAACTTCAAGGTCAAGGAAGATATCTATGGCAGGTTTTAAATCCATCACACCAAACTCGGCAAACCAGTAGGTGAAATTATCTTGCTTACGTTTGCCTGCTTTTAATTTTGTGTCCACCGAGCCAAAAGCCGCAGGCTGTTTAAGGGTCGCTTTTGCAGATACCCCAAAGCCTGTTCCCCAAGTCGGGTCATCACGATAGTACTTGAAGCAGACTTGACCAAAGCTGATGGGTAACGACTCAAAACCACCTACCGATACGCATTGATTATCAGTATCAAACTCTATTTTAGGCTCTTCGGCGGCCGTAACATGGCTTGCTGTAAAAAATAGGCCGTCATTGTCTTCCAGATTCGAGGTGGGACCTCCTGGTTTTTTGGCTGGGCTAATCGTGCCTTTGTCAATGGGTTTGTCATTGATATCGAATTGTGGGCCATCGGGAAAAGGATCCGTGACAACCGTATTATCCACAAACGTAAGAGAAGTGTATTTCTGAGTGGGTTTCCCTCCGACACCTGCCAAATTATCGGCCAACACCAAGTCACCAAAAACCATAAAATAGTATTTTTTAGGGTTGGTGTCGCTGAAAAGCACCGTTTGAGTAATTTTATATTTAAACCCGTTGTACTTTCCTGTTACCTGATTTTCAAGCGGCTTGTAGTTAGTGGTATTTTCTAAATTACTAATTTTTCCATTGGGCCAAATGTACAATGTTGGCAGCGGCATGTCTTTAATGTAGATATGTCGATCCTCATCGTCTGCATTATACACGTCCAACGAAGAACCTGTAATAGCTAACGAACCATTCGAGAAATATGCATCATACATCTCAATTTCCCCTTTGTCGGGCTGTGTTTTACCATACAGCATAAATTTCTGTTTGGCAAACTTGCTGATAGAGGCATACTGGAACCCGTTTTTATCGGCAAAAAGATTTAGCTTACATTTTTGATTAATAAAAGGAATAAATACATCTCCGTAAACAACGGCTTCAAAAAGTTTTCCTTCAAAAACATCTAGTCTTGCTTTGTTAAACTTGGCTTGAAAACCCTCATACGTACCTTTTTTCGTAAAAGAAGTTTCTTCGGCCTTCACCCATAAAGTACCATTATCATAGGCACTTCCGACGCTAAAAGAATACTCCGATTTATCTCCAGCTACAAAATTGACCTTAGCGTAAGGCATCGAAAGCCCATAAGGAGTATTTATTTTTAGGTCTTGCATAGGTTTTACTGGCCCTAGCGAAACCACCGCATAGTCGAAGCTGAGTTTCACAGACGCATCTTTATTGAGGGTTATGGTTGTTTCATCAACTTTTGCGTCGAAAGCCAAGCTGGTTTTATTGGAAAACGGAATGATTAATCCCATGGTACTGAACAATAGCGGGTCGTTCAACGCCTTGGCCGTGTTTGGATTTGACAGGGGATTGTTCTTAGATAAAGGCTCGGTCATAACACCCGCACCTACATTGGTAGCAGGCTTAGAATTGGTTGTTTTCGAAGAACCATTGGTAGTCTTTGGAATCAAGGCATTACTTTTCAAATGTGGAACCATAAGCATACCGCTCAAAGTCCCCGTCACTTGGGTAATGTCATTAGCCCCTACTGACAATATCCCCGATAGTTTCAGCTCATAGTCGGTGGGCATGGCCAGTTTAAACCAATATTCTTTTGCCAATTCTGCACTGCCCTTTAAAACAGGCTTCTCATTGATTACTTCAAAAGCAAACCATTCATTTTTGGTAGTTAGTTTTTGTGGACCAGAAACAAATTTATTTCCCGTAACTCCATCCGACAGCGTAGCGTCTAAGTTTTTGTTATTCACGCCAAGGTTGCCCGAAATCGGGGTATTTTGGACTTTATTTTTGACCTTGTCATTAGTCACATCCGCTACCCCGCCATTTTTCGAGGGTAAGATGAGTTCTTCGGCGGCATCAATGGGCGAAAACCAACTGATACGCCCAAACAATTTAGCGGATTGGTTGGGGCCTGCTTTCGCTTTCTCAAACAGTGCTCCCGACAACGTTTTTCCTAAGTCCTTGTCAAACTGTGAGTCTGTTTCTATATCAGCTACTACTTCCAACAATTTTGGTTCAAAGCGTGCTTCTCCTTCCAACTCATTGGTTACGGGTAAAATAAACGATTTAAGCGGTGTTCCTTCTTCTGTTTTCGCCTTCCCACTGATGGCCTTAATCAATTGCTTATTGTTTTGTTGGAAAGATTTTAAAACCACATTCTCCAGCACAACAGGAACACTTGTTTGAGCATTGATATACAGTTTGGCTTTTTTATTGATAGGTTTAGTGGCATCCATTGCATTTACAGTCACCACTACTTTGAAGCCTGCCATGTCAAAGCTACTAATGACATTGACCTTGGGTGGTTCTTTTTTTACTTCTGCCAACGTAGGTGTCTCCTCTTTTGTAACTTTTTCTTCTCCGTACGTAAAATAGCAAACGGGACTTTTTCCCTCGTTCAGAAAATTGATTTTTCGCGAAGCATCAAACGCCTGAACCCGCACCGCATACCGTTTACCCACTTTCAAGGCAGGCTGGTTGGGACCGTATAAAAATGAGGCTGTTTTCAAATTTTTCACCTCTACCCCCGTAGGCGGCAGCACTACGGCATCAATAAAAACGTTGGGGTCGACTTTTTCAAGTGGTAATTCAATTACTCTCAGCGTATAGCTCACCTGCGCGGGTGATACGCCCACGGGCGGTGTCCACGAGAAGACCACATTTTGAGGAATGTTGGGCGTAATTTTGCTATCGCAAATAGGGTTGATAAGGATGGGTGGCTCTACGCTTTTGAGCGTAAACAACCCGCTGCATCCCAACGGAAAATCGGCGGATAAAGCACGGCTGGTTCGGTTATCAAACGCCTGCACGCACAACTGGTAATTGCCTTCGGGCAGGGGCATTCCTCGGTATAGTTGGGCTTTATCCACGCCTTGAACGTCGATTTGGGCCAAATCAAATAAACCCTCTAAATCCGAACGCGTCAGCAATTTGTTTTCCAAAGGCGCCAAACGCAACGGCACCAACGGACGGAAGTTTTGGGGCGTGGCAATGCGTACGCCGTTGTCGCCCGTAATCGTTCCCAAAAAACGCACTTCTAACGCCGCCGAAGTAGTATTCCGCACAAAAATTTGCACTTGATTCCCTCGACCTGGGTAGTCTTGCAAATACGCGCTGTAGGGTGGTAAGACGTTGACTGTCACCTGTACTTGCTGCGCCCAACCCCCAATGGGGGCTAAAAATGCACAGCAAATCAGCCCTATTATCAAAATAAAAGAGTTTAACATTCGCAGCGGATGCCCAACTCCTCCCCTACTGGGGGAGGCTGGGAGGGGGTTAAAACGAGATTCCATAACCGATTGATCCTCTAAGTTCATTGAATTTTTGATCGGGTTGACCCGTATTTGAGTTAAGGTAGCCTAGTTGTAAGCTTATATTCTGGCGCTTGCCAAGTTGATAACTCGCATTGGCCGAACCGTTAATGACTTGCCCATTTTGTGCCAACTGCTGATTGAGCAAGTAGCTTCCGCTGGCCGATACATTCAATTTTTTATCCAACAACGCATGACTCACCCCTACGGTAGGCCCATAAAAACGTACCGTTTGGTCTTGGGGAAGAAACGTTTGTGTATAACTCACGTTGGCATTGGCGCTAAAACCCGATTCCAATTGCGTAAAGAAGTAGCCCACGTTCACATTTTGGTTTTGATTTTGGGTAAACTCCGCCGTCTTTTGGTTTAAATCTGACAATTGCTGGTGCGTGGCCGTGAGGGTAAACAAGTGAGAAACGGCCTCATTCTGAAGATTGTACCGCAGGTTTCCCATCAAACTCAAGTTGTTTTGGGCTAGTCGTAACGTGTCGATAATGGGTCGCAACCCTGCTTGTTGGCTGATGCCGTAATTGGAGAACTGTAAGTCGATACCGAACGCCGTCGATGGATTAAACGAAACCACCGCCGAGCCAACTGTCCGCCCCGTTTGAGCGTTTTTATTTTGGACCAAGTTATCTTTCTGAATCCCCAAACTACCCATAATCCGCAGTTTACTGTTCATCAAATTGAAGCTAGGGGCTACGGTATAGCTCACAATATCGCTCTGGAAATAATAGGCGCCCATCGTCTGAAAATTGGGGTCAATGCGCTTGTACTGAAGTTTGAGGCCAAAAACTTTATCTTGGTAGCCCACGGCCGTCTGTACGGCGGTGGTCAACTGCGTACTGAGCTGGGCTGGCATAAAAATGGTGAACGCTTTGAGCAACGAACCTTGCTCCAACGGAATTAGCTGGGCTCGCGTGTCTCGCGTGTAGGCGCTTCCTGCGGCATCGAGCTCAAACGATATTTTTTTTACGAGCGTAAACCGCGACGTCAAGCCCAGCACCGTGTTGCGGGCGGGCGTCACCGATTCGTTGGGAGTAATGGAATTTTGGTCGTCAGCGGCATTGAGCAAATTTAAATCAACGTAATTGGAGGCCGTTCCGTAGCCCAATTTCACGGCATATCCCGTACGTTTGAACGACGGCAATGCTTGGTCGGGATTAGCGAGGTCGGTCGAAATGGCTTTGTTGAACCTTCCGTACACCGCCCCCAAACGCAGTTTTCCAGGGTTTATCTCAAAACCTCCTCCCAAAAATGTATGTCCTGCCAAGGTAAAAGGTGAAAATTGGACGTTGCGGTACCCCGCGTGAACCGTCGCCCATTTGTAGGTAGGGCTTACGCCAAACTGATTGAAAGGTTGACGAAAGCTGGCACCTTGATTCCCTAACACCATCGAAAAAGGTAAAGAAACGCCTCCAGGCAATGCCACATTGACCGAACCACTCAAGCCAAAAGGAGTAGCTTGGTTACGGGCGTCAATTCCGCTGGCCTGATACAGCCCCGCGTAAGCGTTGAGTCCTCCCGACAGTTTGACGGCTTGGGAGGTAGCGTTCTGAGCATGGATGACCTTGCTTAGGATAAGACACAAAAACAGTAGAAATCGGCGCATAGTTTTTGCTATTGGGTAGAACAAAAATAGCCCTTTAGCATGGTCTGGTCAATCGTATAAATATATGACCGTATAACTACTCACCTTTACCAAATAATCAACAACTCACTGTATATCAATAACTTAAAACAAAAACCTATCCCCCAATAGTATACTTTTGTGGAATAGGTTTTGAGTAAGCGGTCGTAGAAATTGAGTTAACGGTCAGCGAGGAAACTGAATAATATTTTCGCGAAGTGCTTTGTTGATGGCCTCACCCTTAGAATTGACGTGTAATTTCTCATAAATCCGCATGATGTGGGTCTGCACCGTGCTGATGCTGATTTGGCAGTGGTGGGCTATCAGCTTATAGCTATCGCCTTCCACCAAGCGATTCAGTACTTCCATCTCTTTGGGAGTCAGGTCGTACATAACTTTTTGTTTGGGTTTTTGAAAGGCCCCCAGTACTTTCAACGCAATACTCGGACTCATCGCCGCCCCCCCTTGCATTACTTCTTCGATGCTTTGGGTCAGTTTGTCGGCAGGTGTTTTTTTTAGTAAATACCCCACGGCTCCCGTTTCAATGGCGGCAAATACATTGTCAGTATCTTCGTACGCAGTGAGCATCAGCACTTTGGGAGGATGAGCCAATTGCTGCAACAACGCCACCGCTTCTATGCCTGTTCGCGAGGGCATTTCGATGTCCATCAAGACTACCTCTGGCTTTTCAAGTTGTACGGTCTCAACCACCTGCGTAGCATCTGCGTGCGACCCCACTAAGGTTAAATTATCGCTCATTTCGATGATAAGCTCTACCGTTTGTCGAAATGAATCGTTGTCGTCATAAATCGAAATACGTGGCATAGTGGTGTTCGTTTATCAAGCAAAGGTAAACGAGGATACGGGTGTTGTAAATCGGATAAATATATGACGTACGCCTTAGTTGCTAAAGTGCAAACGTACTTTACTTCCTTTTTTAGCATCCGACTCAATTATTAGCTTCCCTCCAATCTCCTCCGCCCTTTTTTTCATGTTTTTGAGCCCATTGCGCGAGTTCACCGACTCAACGTCAAAACCTACCCCATTGTCCAGCACCGACGCTCGCCAGTTGCCACTCTGACCGCTAAACTCCACCTTTATTTTGCTCGCTTGCGAATACTTAAAGGCATTATTAAGCGCCTCTTTTACAACCAAATACACATTCTGACGTACTTGCAACGGCAAACTCAGCGACTCGACTTCGTTGTCAATTGCAAAATCAAACGCTATGTCTTTCGACTCGGCCAACGGTTTGGCATACTCGCGCAAACGCGTAAATAAATGCTGCATTGAGTCGTTACGGGGGTTTATTGTCCACACAATGTCATCCATCGACTCCAACATTTGGCGCGCATCGGCGCTGATTTTACTCACCATCTGCTCCGCCTTTTGGGGTTGGTTAGTCGCCAATTGTTTTTGGGTCAACCCGCTCATGAGCGAAATGCTGCTCAACGTACTCCCAATCTCGTCGTGTAAGTCGGCTGCAATCTTGTTGCGCAGTTGGAGGGCTTCTTGCAAGCGACGATACTTGGCCCGATTGATCACAAACACAATACTTACCAGCGCCAAAAGCAGCGCCAACCCACCACCGATTAACCACAACCGATTTTGCAGCAACGCTTGGTCTTTGAGTTTAGCGTCTTGCTGGAGAAGTCGAATCTGCTGCTCTTTGGTTTTAGCTTCGTATTTAGCAATGAGCTCTTGAAGTTGCTGTTCGGTAGCTCCTTTTTGGGTAGAATCGCTGAGGGCTGTACTTTGTAACAAACTCTGATACGCTTTTTTAAACGAATTATTTTCTGCGTAAAGATCCGATAAATCTTGTTGGTAAGTAGCGATACTTCCTGCATCGTTTTGTTTCTTGGCAATTTCCAACGCTTCTTTCAAATACGCTTCGGCTCGCTCGGGTTGGTCGATTTCGCGATAGACCGCAGCTAAATTCGACTTGGCAACCGCCACCGAAGTAAGTGCTTCTAGCCGCTGCGCCAGCTGAAGCGACTGTTCTATGTATCGGATTGCTTCTTTGGGTTGTTTTAATTGCTGGTACATCCGTCCGATGTTCGCCAAATAGTCCGTTTGTCCGCGTAAAAAATCGGCTTTTCGGGCAAGGGAAAGGGCCAATTGATAATTCTTGAGTGCCTCTTTAAGCCGGCCCAAATCGTCATAAATATTTCCGAGTAAGTTGTGGTGAATGGCCGCATTTCGCCAGTTTTTGTTTTCAGTATCAATAAGAGTAGCTTTTCTAGCATATGCTAAAGCTTCCTGCGGGCGTTTGAGGGCTTTCAGCGCATCTCCAATGGCGGCATAAATACTTGAATAGGGCTTGAGTTTGTATTTTTCCTGCATTTCAAGGCATTTAAAAGCCGTTTTCAGTGCATCTTCGTAGTTTGTAAGGTTATTTTGTAACGTAATCACATTACTATACGCTTCATAAATTACCCCTGAACTTAATGGAAAACGCTCCGCTTCTTCTAACGCTTGTTGAAAATAACGTAGGGCCTTAACGTAATCCGTTTGATAGTAATACATGGTAGCCCGTATTCGGGTATTGGCGTACTTTCCCAGCGGATACTTGTATTTTAATGCCAAAGGTTCTGCTATTTTCAGAATCGAGTCTGCTTTTTCATATTCGTCGGTTTCGTTGAGTAGTTTTGAAGCGTAGCGATTGAGTGCCCACACATAATTACTATCTCGGGGAGGGTTTTTGAGGTATAGCACCAATGAGTCCCGCGTATTGGGGATTTGAGCGATAGTACTTAGCGAAAATAGCAACAAAAGATAAAGAGCGAGTTTCATAACAAGTTTCATAATAGATTTAAATTACATATTATTCTCAAATACCTAGCAGAAACTTATATTAAGTATATTATCAAATATCAACGAGGATAAATTTGTGGATAAAAGCCCACAAAAAACCAAATTTGATACCCTAATGATTGCATCTTTTTCGTATTTTTACTATTCCTGAAATACATACCACTTACCGTTTCGTGCGGTTTTTCCTGCTTTCACTATGCATTATCGCCTGTTTTGTCAAACCCCCGAAAGTCGTTTTATTGAAATTGAATGTCGAATAGATAATATTTCTGATCAAGCCGTTGAGATTCAGCTTCCCGCTTGGCGGCCTGGTAGGTATGAACTACAGCACTTTGCCAAAAATATCCAACAATTTGGAGTTTTTGATAAAAATAACCATCCACTTACTTTTCGGAAAATCACGAAAGACCGCTGGAGGGTGGAAGTGGGCTTTGAAACAGAAATCACGCTGCGCTACAACTATTATGCCAACGTGCAAAATGCGGGGAGTAGTTATGTTTGTTCTGATTTTTGGTATATCAATCCCATTAATTTATGTGTATATGCCGAAGGGCGGTTGGACGAAGTTTGTACGCTAGAATTAGATATTCCAGACGATTTTCGAATTGCTTGTGGTTTAAGAAAAGAAGGAAAACAGCTTTTAGCGAAAGATTACTATGAGCTAGTAGATAGTCCTTTGTTGGCGTCGGCCACGATTCAGTGCCAATCTTATGAAGTAGAAGGAGTGAGGTTTTTTGTATGGATGCAGGGCAATATTAAACCAAATTGGCAGCAAATTTTAATAGATTTTGAGAAATTCACCCGCTCTCAAATCGAAATGATGGGAAGTTTCCCCGAAGCTGAATATCACTTTTTAAACCTCATTTTACCCACGCCCTACTACCACGGGGTGGAGCACCGGCATTCGACGATGATTGTGCTTGGGCCTGATGATGAAGGAGAAGGATTATATACCGATTTGTTGGGAGTAAGTTCTCATGAATTATTTCATGCTTGGAATATCATCCGTATTCGTCCCAAAGAACTACTGCCTTATGATTTTACCAAAGAAAACTATTTTTCTACTTGCTTTGTGGCAGAAGGAGTTACCACTTACTACGGGGATTTGTTTTTGAGGCGGTCGGGAGTATTTGATGACGTGGCCTATTACCGTGAGTTACAGGTATATATGAAACGTCACTTCGAAAATAGCCGTTATGCTGCACAGTCACTTACGGAGTCTTCTTGGGATTTGTGGCTAGATGGATATGAAAAAGGAATTCCCCAAAGAAAAGTGTCAGTATATCATAAAGGTGCTTTAGTATCGTTGATTTTAGACCTTACTATTCGGAAAATCCATCATCATCAACGCTCGCTTGATGATGTAATGAGTATTTTATGGGATCGTTTTGGCATACCTTTTGTGGGATATACGCTCGAAGATTATCGAGGCGTTGTGGAAGAAGTAGCGGGAGATTCTTTAGAATGGTATTGGAATGATTGTATTGTAGGCAATTTACCCCTTGAAAATCATCTCAATCATGCGTTGGCATGGGTAGGGCTTCAAATGGTGTCATTTAGCGATGGTACGGTTCATTTACAAGAATTAGAAAATGAAAGAGCTACTTTGCAACGTAACAAATGGTTAAATCCCTAATTTAACCAATAAAAACGAGCGTTTTAATTGATTTTTTATAATTTTAGCACCTAATTATTAGGTATATAATCAAACAAGCAAATGAAAATCACGCCGATTGAGATTCGCCAGCATACTTTTCAAAGGGTATTAAGAGGGTTTGACGTTGAGGAAGTAGCCGCTTTTTTAAGCTCTCTATCCAATGAGTGGGAGCGCGTCCTGAATGAAAATAAAATGCTTAAAATGCAATTGGAAATCGCCGAGAAAGAATTGAGTAAACTTCGAGAAGTAGAGCTTACGATGTTTCGGATGCTCAAAACAGCCGAAGATACTAGTGCCCAAATGACCGAGCAAGCCAAAGTAGCGGCGGAGGTATATATCGAAGAAGCACGTCAAAAAAGTGAAGAGTTGGTAAATGAGGCTCGCAAAAAAGCGAATATGCTGGTAATGGATGCCGAAAACCAATCTAAATATGTACGGGAAGAAATCATGGGAGAGTTTAAGAATCATGAGCGTGATTTTAAGGCTATGGAAAAATACCGTGATAATCTTATCGTACAACTCAAAGCATTGGCCAACAATACAGTTGATAGCATCGAACGTTTTGAAAAGAAATTTTCTCAAACTACGGTGATAGAAAAATTTGAAGACTTAAAAAGCCAAGTAGAAGTATCTCTCAAAACAGGAGAAGAATCTCAAAAAGCGAGACTCGAATCGGAGCAAGTAGTGGAGGAAGTAGTAGCCGGAACAGCCGATGAGTCTCTAGCAATCACAAGTAGTGAAGTAGAAGAGAAGGAGACTCAAGCTGACGAGGCTGCTACAGTAGCAGATGTGGAAGCCACTCCCGTGGCCGAAATCCCGGCACAAGAGGAGACCGTAGAGGAAGAGAAGAAAGATAAGAAAGGACAAGAAGAAGGCTCGTTTTTTGATCAAATTTAACATTATTACCTTTTGGGAACCGTTGCGCTTGAAGGAATAGAGTTCTTCGCTTATCATGGAGTATCTGACGAAGAACAAAAAATAGGTAATAGATATACGATTGATGTAAATATCACTACCGATTTTACGGAAGCAGCACGCTATGATCGTTTGGAAGGAACCGTAAACTACGCCGTAGTGTACGAAATCGTGGCTAAGCAAATGCAAAAGTCAACTCGACTGCTAGAGCATATTGCTCACCAGATTATTGAAGAATGCCGAAAAGTATATCCCGACATAGAGACCATAGAAGTAAGTGTCTCTAAACATAATCCACCCATCGGGGGGGTGTGTGCTAGGTCAAAAATTACCCTCAAGGGGTAGAACCAACAAAAAAGCTCGTTTCGAAGAAACGAGCTTTTTTGTTGGTTCTAATGAAATGAATCTACACCAACTTCCAACCATCACGGTATTGGCGAGTTACAAACTGATTGGCATCATCGAAGTTGGTAATCTTCATATTGGTGCCATCCCACAAGAGCTTCTTGCGGCCATAGTAATCAAAGCCATTTCCTTGCGGTTTGCGAAGCATATAGCTACGAATCGCTAAGTTACCCATCAATACTGTTTCGGTAAGAGGGCCTGAGTAATCGAAGGATGAAGTCAAGGCTTTGTGTTTATCGCTACCAAAGCCAGCTTTACATGCTTCAGTCCAGTAAATTTGGTGACCATATTCGGGCAAATTCACTGGTGCAGCGTATTTGCTATCCTTTGCCATTACTACTTTATCACCATTTTTATAGTAAATCTTAGGGTTGTTGCCATACATATCGCAAGCGATGATTCCTTTGCTACCAATCATCAATACCCCATTGGCTCCGTTGCCATCGGTGCTGAGTGGTTCGTTAGCAGGAATCCAATCTGGGTGGAAAGGACGCAAGCCGCCATCCATCCAAATCATTTTCATCGGAGATTTGTTTTTGGCAGTGGCTGGGAATTTAATTTCTACAGCTGCCGAAGGAGGGCATCCTTCCGGAATCCACTCAGGGTTCCAATCTTTCAAGAATACCGAACCGATGCTACATTCTACTTCGGTGGGGTAGTTGAGACCCAACACCCGGAAAGGAGTATCGATGGTGTGGCATCCGATATCGCCTAGTGCGCCCGTTCCAAAATTCCACCATCCACGCCACTTGAAGGGATGGTAGCCTGGATTATAATCGACCCACTGAGCAGGTCCTACCCATTGCTCCCAGGCGATGCCTTCGGGCATATTAGGCTTACCGCTTGGTACCGGAATACCCTGTGGCCATACAGGGCGGTCGGTCCATATCTGAACAGTATGTATGGGACCTACCAAACCTTTGTTAAACCACTCCACCATTTGAAGCTGTGCGGGGTTTGAGGCACCTTGGTTTCCCATTTGAGTTACTACTTTGTATTTACGAGCCGCTTCGGTGAGCATACGAGCTTCGTAGATATTGTGCGTCAAAGGTTTTTGCACATATACGTGTTTTCCCAACTGCATGGCCGCCATGGCAATGATAGCATGGTTGTGGTCAGGGGTAGAAATAGTGAGAGCGTCTATATTTTTCGCTTCTTTAGAGAGCATCTCTCTCCAATCTTTGTATTTAGTGGCATTGGGAAACCTTTCGATTGATTTGGCTGCTCGGCTCAAATCAACATCACACAGGGCTACTACATTATTAGCACCGTTGTTGGAGGCATTGAAAATATCGCCTGTTCCTTTTCCACCTGCGCCTATTGCGGCTAGGTTGAGCTTATCAGAAGGCGCGGTATAGCCTTTCCCTATAACGTGGCGTGGTACAATGAAAAAACTACCTACGGCCATCGCACTTTTTTGCACAAAATCGCGCCGCGATACCGATAAGTTTTTGTTTTTGGGTTTCATTTTTCTCTAAAAGGTTTGAATGATACTAAAATTTTAGAACAGATGACTACAAAAGCATCGAATAGGGGCGTAGTTACCCTTGCCTAAAGCGGTTTTTTAAAAATATACACAGAAGTTATCTCTATTTTTGAGTTTTAGCAGTTATAGATAAGCATATAGAAAGCATTTAATAGAGAGAGCTAGGGTTTTTTCCAGAGATTTATCCTTAATTTGTAACTTTTGAAGAATTCTAAAAAATTTATCAATGACTTTGAAGAAAACGTTGACTTGCGTCAAAACAATCATTTTTGGAGGAGGAGTCTTACTTGCTTTGTCGAGTAATGGACAGAAAAATAAGGTTTCGTTAGAAGAGAAGTTTATTGCGCATGGCTTGGTCGATATTCAGAAGTTAGACCCTAGTATTTTGGTTGAATTGAAATACTCTACTACCGACAATTTTATCAAAGAAGACGTCTACGGCGACTTGGAGCGGGCTTATCTTCAACCTATGGCGGCCGACAAACTCATCAAAGCAAATCAGTTTTTGAAACAAGAAAAACCAAAATATACGCTTTTGGTATATGACGGAGCCCGCCCTCGGAGTGTTACAAAAATATTTTGGAATCGAATGAGCCACATGCCCCCCAATCGTCGCGAAGATTTTGTTGCCAATCCTACCAAAGGCTCTATTCATAATTTTGGCTGTGCCGTAGATTTGACCATCGCCGACGATAAGGGTCGCCCGCTCGATATGGGTACTATTTTTGATTTCTTTGGTGAAGTGGCGGAGCCGCGCCGCGAAGCTGCCATGCTCAAAGCTGGAAAACTCTCAGCTCAGCAGCTTGAGAATCGAAAACTTCTTCGGAGGGTTATGCTGAAGGCGGGTTTCACGTCTATCCAAACAGAGTGGTGGCATTTCAATGCTACCTCACGCGAGAAGGCAAAAGCAAAATATGGGTTTATTGAGTAATATATGCTGCTGATTTCGCTCTTTCATGCTTTTTGGATGTCGGTTTGGGGTGGTATCCCTGACACGACCCAGAAGGTTGTGGTCAGGCAGGTTCAACTTATTGGTAATTTTCGCACCAAAGAGCGCATCATTCGTCGTGAAATGGATGTGAAAGGAGGCGATACTCTTACCGTATTTAAATTGGATTCTCTGCTTGAATACGACCGTCGAAAAATCCTGAACACTAACCTGTTTCTTTCGGTAGAGCTTAAAAAGAAAGTAGTTGTCGATACCACTCAGCTCCCTTTTTATACCGCTGATGCTAAATGGATGGGCGGCCTTGCTATGGTAGATATAGAGGTTGTATTAAAAGAGCAGTGGTATTTGCTGGCTTTTCCGGTATTTGAGCTAGCCGACCGCAATTTCAATGAGTGGTGGTATGAACGAGGACGTGATTTGAGTCGAACGATTTATGGCGTGTATGCCCTGCATCAAAACCTTACTGGTAACAACGACCGCCTACGCTTACGAGCCGAGTTTGGTTTTATACCTCGGTTGGATATTTATTATTCAATTCCTTATTTAGACAAAAAGCAGCGTACGGGTATTACTATTGGTATCTTAAGGATCACCAATCGCTCTTTGGCTTATCGTACCAATCGAGACAAACTTTCTTTTTTGGGGAGCGACGAACGAACCCGTGAGCGAATTGTCCCTTACTTGACGCTTACACACCGGCCAAAATTTTACGGCTATCATTCTTTCTCGGCCCAATATTCCATGACAAACGTGGCTGATACCATTGCTCGCCTCAATCCTAATTATTTTTTGGGAGGTAAGAGCCGCCAACGGTATCTGCAACTCTCCTATTCACACTTTTATGATCGCCGCGACCGAGGGCAGTATGCACTCAGAGGGTATATTTATGGGTTTTATGTAAGCAAAATAGGCGTATTACCTTCCGATGACGTTGATATATTGGAAGCCACTTTCAATTGGGGGCAATATATACCTTTGGGCAAAAAACTATATTTTAGTTATCTGACCGAACTTAAAGTAGCTACGCCTGCTCGGCAGCCTTTCTTACAAACTCGCGGTATGGGATATGGGGGTGATTTGGTACGTGGATATGAGCTGTATGTGATTGATGGACCTCATTATAGTTATCTCAAAACCAATCTTCGGTATCAGCTCCTCAATCGAACCTTCAATCTAAGCAAGTTTATCAAGCTACGACAATTCAACGCTTTACCAGTCGCTATTTATCCCAATATTTATGCCGATGTAGGCTATGTCCGCAACCCTTATCCCGAACTTAACAATAGTCAGCTCGCCAATCGTCCCCTGTTTGGGTTTGGGATAGGAATGGACGTAGTGACGTGGTACAATTTTGTGGGACGTATCAATTATTCTTTCAATCATTTGGGCGAAGCAAGGCCATATTTTGCCATAGGGAGAGAGTTTTAGTATATTCCAATTCGGAAATTACCTCATTTTCAAACTACACTATCATCATATATTGACGCAAAACCCCTAACTTCGCAAGAGTATCATTTTTTATAACTATGACTATATCATATACTAGATTGGTGTTGGCGGTGATTTTCATAGCTTCTTCGAGCATTTTGTTGTTGTCGTGTGGGAAGAGTACGGAGCAAACCACCGAACAGCAAGGTATTCAAAAAGACAGCGTAATATCTAGTACTGAACCTATTGTAAGTACAAATCACTCACAATTGTTGACCACAATCATTGGACGTCAAGGAGGAATTTTTCGGGGTTTTCAACTAGGAGACCCTGTTAGTAAAATCAAGACAGAGGAGACATTTGAGCTTTTTGAAGATACCACAAACCATGTTGGTTTTACTTACGAAACCGAAAATTTTGAGGCAATAGACGTACTTTATTATTTAGATAAAAACAAAAATCTCAGTGGGGTAAAGATTGATGTCTATCTCAATGATAGCACTGCCGTGAAAAGTCTGCTTGAGCAGTTTGATACGTATTTGTCAGGCAAATATACTCCTGACAAAAAAACTAATACTGACAAAACTCGTTCTTGGAAGGGAAAAGGGGGGATATTGGTAAGACTAGAAGATGTGAGCAAAGGCAAAGATTTTGGTTTACGGTTGAGTATAGGGCCTAAAGGAAATCCCGCAATGGCGATTTGAATGTTCACCGATACTATAATTGATGATTTTTGTAAAACTTGAGCCTTCATGTTGCTACTCGATGAGCAGTTCTAAGTCATCCTGTTTCAAGTCACGCTATTTTAGGCAATGACAAATGACTACTTTTAAACAATTACTTATCACAATAAGCTGCTGTTTATGCGTATTGTTATTGTAGGAAACGGAATTGCAGGTATTACGGCCGCTCGGCACATCCGAAAACAGAGCGACGCTGAAATTGTGGTTATTTCCAAAGAAACAGACCATTTCTTTTCTCGTACGGCATTGATGTATGTCTACATGGGGCACCAGCAATACCATCATCTCAAGCCTTATGAGGATTGGTTTTGGGACAAAAATCGTATCAATCTTTATAGAGCCACGGTAGAAAATATTGATTTTTCCCAAAAGACAATAACGCTCTCCGCAGACAGCTATCAAGTGACCTATACGCCTTCACTATTAGAACGACTTACCAAGGTAGCTCCTAAACATACGAATAAACAAGCTATTACCAGTAAGGTCTTAACCTACGATAAACTCATTTTGGCGACGGGCTCGGTGCCTCGTATGGGTGATTGGGAGGGACAAAGCCTGAGTGGTGTGCAGGGATTGTATAGCTACCAAGATTTGGAATTGCTCGAAAAAAATACCGCAAGTATTTCAAAAGCGGTGATTGTAGGTGGAGGTTTGATTGGGGTGGAGCTTGCCGAGATGCTGCACACTCGCCATATTGAGGTCACTATGCTTGTCAGAGAAAAAAGCTATTGGAGTAGTGTATTGCCCAAAGAGGAGTCTAACCTTGTGACCAAACATATTCAAAAACGGGGTATAGATTTACGCTTCAATACCGAACTCAAAGCAATCAGAGGTCAAAAGAGAGTAGAAAGAGTAGAAACATTGCAGGGAAATAGTATTGATTGTCACTTGGTTGGGCTAGCTATTGGGGTGGTGCCAAATATCTCCTTTCTTTCTTCAAACACTACTGCTCTATACCTCAACAAGGGAATTGTGGTCAACAAATACCTTGAAACAAACCTTCCTGATGTATATGCTATAGGAGACTGTGTAGAGCATCAGCAACCGCCCGAGGGTCGTAAATCAATCGAACAAATTTGGTATACAGGCCGTATCATGGGCGAGACCGTCGCTCAAACTATCTGTGGTAATCGTACGGCTTATCAACCGGGGGTATTTTTCAATTCTGCTAAATTTTTTGATTTAGAGTATCAAACTTACGGAGAGGTACCAGCCTCTTTGCCTGAAGGTGTAAGTACTTATTGTTGGCAACATCCTACCAAAGAAGTGCTTATCCGCATCAATTATGATTCAAAAAGTGGTGCTGTATTGGGCTTTAATGCTTTTGGCACTCGCCTTCGTCATGCGGTGTGTGAGGGATGGATTAAAGAGAAAAGAGCAATTAATGAAGTACTAGCCAATTTTCAACAGGCTAATTTTGACCCTGAATTTTTTGAGAAGTATACACTTTCTCACACTAGCCCCAAATTATAGTTTGGGGCTTATAATGTTTTAGTGTCTCCGACGCTTTTTTAGAGGGCGTCGGAGACGCGATACCCTAAAAGTCCCGAATTGCATTTCGGGACTAGCTGAGAACTAGCCCCAAATTATAGTTTGGGGCTTATAATGGCTTAGCGTATCCGCCGCTTTTTTAGAGGGCGTCAGAGACGCGATACCCTAAAAGTCCCGAATTGTATTTCGGGACTATCCTTACACTAGCCCCAAATTATAGTTTGGGGCTTATAATGGCTTAGCGTATCCGCCGCTTTTTTAGAGGGCGTCGGAGATGCGATACCCTAAAAGTCCCAAATTGCATTTCGGGACTAGCTGAGAACTAGCCTCACACTAGCCCCAAATTATAGTTTGGGACTTATGATAGCTTAGTGTCTCCGCCGCTTTTTTAGAGGGCGTTGGAGCAATACCCTAAAAGTCCCCAATTGAACTTCGAGACTAGCTGAAATGTGCTTTGCGGTTTTTTTATGGATTTGCGATTTCTAGCCCTCTATAAAGCCGTTTGAGAGAAAGCGGACATTGCTGAATAGCGTACAAAATAGCCGTGGCATCGTCGCCGTCGTAGTCGCGGACAATCCAGGTGGCATCGGGTTGTTTGGTATAGACCGATACGTGTTTTCGGTCTTGATGCACCAATACGTACTCTTTGAAACTTGGAATGGTGCGGTAATACTCGTATTTGAGGGTTGGGTCGTAGTCTTTAGTGGAATCGGACAGTACTTCTACGACGACTAGGGGGTTGGTAATTGTATCTTTTCGGTTTTGGTAAAATGCTGGTTTTTCACAAATTACCACCGCATCGGGATACACAAACTTGTTGTACTGCTCAATTCGGATTTTAGTGTCGCTATTACTCACCAGAAGATTTATATCATTACTTTCCAAAAAAGAATCAATAAGATTGGCTGTTTTTTGAGCCAATCGATTGTGAGTTAGTTGTCCTCCTGCCATTTTCTTGATAATGCCGTCGTGGTATTCATGTTTATAAATGGATTTTTCTTCTGCCCTGAAATATTCCTCAATAGACACCTTTTGGGGAGGAAGTAGCGCTTTTCGACGAGAGGTTTTTGTTAACATGGTCAGTTTCTTTAAAAAGTATCTTTGGTAAAGATAAATAAAAAACCCTGAAAAAGGTAGATTACTTTTTCAGGGTTTTTATGGTGGGCAAAAACGTCGGAGACGTTATACCGTTGGAGTCCCGAATTGCATTTCGGGACTAACTTCGTTGTATTTTGGGACTAGCTGAATTAAGCTAAAACGCGAACCTCTTTGCTCAACGCTTCTAAGAATAAATCGGCTTCTTCTTTTTTGAGGGCAAGAGATGGCAACAAACGAATGGTATTTTTGCCTGCTACGCCAGTGAATAATTTATAGTCGAACAACAGCTTATTGCGGAGGTCTTCGATGGCGAAATCATATTCGATTCCAATCATTAACCCACGTCCGCGAAGCTCTTTGTAGCCTCCGATTTCCGCAATACCTTTCATCAAATAGTCGCCAATTTCGACGGCGTTGTCCATGAGATTTTCGTCTTTCATGATGTCGAGCACGGCAATACCCGCCGCACAAGCCAAGTGATTTCCACCGAAAGTTGTGCCCAACATGCCGTATTTAGCTTGGAACTTAGGCGAAATCAATACACCCGCGATTGGGAAACCGTTACCCATGCCTTTGGCCGTGGTGTATAAGTCGGCGTGAAGGTCGGTGTAGTGTTGGTTTGAGAAAAATTTCCCTGAACGCCCATAACCGCACTGTACGCTGTCCAAGATAAAGGTAGCGTTGCTTTCGTCGCATTTCTGACGAATGGCCCGCAAAAACTCTTCCGATGCCACTTGAATGCCACCCACACCTTGAATTCCTTCTACAATGATGGCACATACGTCAGTCATGTCGTGTTGACGCACGGCTTCAGCGTCGTTGAATGGCAAAAACGTGACGTGCTTGTTGTAGTTGACAGGCGCAACAATCGACGGGTTGTCGGTCATCGCAACTGCCCCTGCCGTGCGGCAGTGGAATGACTTGGTAAAGGCAACTATTTTGCTGCCGCCGTTGTAGAAAGAGGCCAATTTAATGGCGTTTTCGTTGGCTTCGGCACCCGAGTTACACAAAAAGAGCGTGTAATCTGGATAGCCAGCCAAATCGCCTAATTTTTGCGCCAATTCATCCTGTAACGGTATCCTGACAGAGTTGGAGTAGAAATTAATTCGTCGCAACTGTTCCGTCATTTTTTCGACGTAATGGGGGTGACAATGACCCACCGAAATCACGGCGTGACCGCCGTAAAGGTCGAGGTACTTCTCGCCTTTGCTGTCCCAGAGCCAAGAGCCTTGCGCTTGGACGGGTTCGATGTCGTAAATCGGATAAACGTTAAACAGGTTCATGATACTTAGTGGCAAGCCACCGTTAATTGTTATTAGTTAGTCGTACAACAAACACGTTATCAAACTAACTTGAAATAAAAAAACTCCGCAAAGATACCGAATCTGGGGGAGAATGTGGCAGTTGATTTGTGTATTGTTCAAATAGAAACTAAATAGTCAAAGGGTTACCCGTCCAAGTTTTAATAGATTGAGTCAGCTAGGTTTGGCGACTATTTTCTTGATTTCTTCTTCGTTGGGTAGATTGATGAGGTATTTACTGACAAAAATTTGTTGAGGTAAGTTTCCAGTGGCATATCGTACGAGCGTGTCATTTTTGGTTGAACATAGAATGATACCGATGGGAGGGTTATCTCCTTCAGTCATTTCTTCTTCTTTATAGTAGTTAAGGTAAACATTCATTTGTCCAGCGTCAGCGTGAGTAAACTCACCAATTTTTAGATCGATCAGTACATGGCATTTTAGAATTCGGTGATAAAATACTAAGTCAATTTTATAATGTGTGTTATCGAACGTTATCCGTTTTTGACGAGCTTCAAAACAGAATCCTCGTCCAGCTTCAATAAGAAAGGTTTGCAGGTTATTTATAATGCTAGTTTCGAGCTTAACTTCAGAAAATTGAGTGAGTTCAGGGAGTTCTAAAAACTCAAGAATGTAGGGGTCTCGAACCAATTGGGCGGGCGAAGGAATGGTTGCGCCTACATGCGCTTCTACTATTTCTTTCTTATCTAAACTGAGCCCTGTCCGTTCATATAAAAGGCTATTCATAGCCCGCTGCAAATCTCGGACTGACCAATTGTTTTTCAGGCATTCTACTTCATAAAAAGCCCTCTTTAGGGCAGAATCGGCTTTGAGTAGTTCGATAAAATGAGAAAAAGTAAGTTTTGAAAGTAATGTTTCTATATCAGGTGATAGTGAACTGGGCTGAACGTCTTTTTTTGAAATAGTTATTCTAATTTTAAATTGTTCAGACACTGCCTGAACAATTTGAGGGTAAGTTAGGTAAAACTGTTTAAAGAGATGTAAGTTGGTAAAAGACATCCCAACTAGGCCTTTTTCTCTAAGGGATTTAGATACCGAACGGTAAAGTTTTTCTCCATAACTAGCACGGTCAGCTCCTTGTTGCTCGTATTCCACCAAGTAATAGCCTAAAAGCCAGTTGCGGAGGCTCAAAGTTGTATTCACTTGTCTAACAACCTGTTTTTGAAAGAAGTAGTGCGCTTCGGCAATTTTGTGGGTAAGAGATTCGAAATTTAAGTTACTCATGTGTATTCAATTGTAGCGATTCATGGCTAGAGCATTGCCAAAAATATAAAATTTCACTCACTCATACTTAACATCAAATCGACCCTCGGTGACTTTTACGGTTTCTTTGGAAACAACAAATTCGGCATCAAAAGCAAATCTGCCCGAGACGATTCGGTTCACGGTGTCCAATCGGGAGATGACCACTTGCCCAGGATTGGATGATTTTGTCTTGAAAATCTTAAAATTGTTGTCGTAATAAATTCCGAAAGGTTTGTCATACAAATCTTCCAATAGATTAGTACCCACGACACCTTTGGGTAGCGTTAGCTGAACGCGGTCTTTGGTGCTGGCATTGGTATGGATAAACAAATAAAAAGTAGTAGCACTCAGCCGCTTAAACTCAACTTCGATGGCCTTGGCGGCAGGCCCTTGGTCATTCCGTACGCCGTTCGCAATCCATACTTTTCCGTCTATTTTGCAGCCGAAGGTATTTAGCCCTTCGGTCGTGGGAGCGGGCAAAGCGTCTTCTTTGGGTTGGCAGCTGTTGAGGGTGAATAGCCCAAAGGTTAAGAAGAAAAGTATTGATAAGAAATTCTTCATATAAGGGGTTGAAAACGAGCTTATTCATTCTCAAACAAATGCCCCCAAATCACGTCATAGACATCCGTAGCTTGGAGTTCGGCTTGGGTGAGGGGAGTGTCCGTAATGCAAATGGGATAAAACTCGCGGGGCGCACTGATGCCTCCGTGAGAACCTTTAATGAGCGTAGCATCCAGCGGAATAACGTCCATTAAATAACGGAAACCGAGCAACTTACGCGCTAATTTATACCCCGCTCTGAGTTTGATAAACGGATTTTTGGGATCCATAAACATCTCGACGGGGTCGTAGCCTGGTTTGCGGTGGATGTCCACCAAATGCGCGTAATCGGGTGCTTTAGCGTCGTCAAACCAATAGTAGTACGTAAACCAGCTATCGGGCTTGGCTACGGCAACCAAGTCGCCTGCCCGCTCGTGGTCGATGTGGTGCGCTTTTTTACCTTCTTCGTCCAGTACAAGTTCGATACCTTCGGTTTGTTCGAGGCGTTTTTTTACCTGCGTTTTTATGGCGGGGTCATTGATATAAATGTGGGCAATTTGGTGGTCGGCAGCGGCAAAAGCTTTAGAAGCCCCCGCGTCCAAAAGCTCATACCAACGCTCCGTACGTACCGAAATCAACCCTTCTTCCCGCAAAATACGATTGATGTGAACAGGACGGTGAACGGGGTTGATGCCGTATTCAGAAAGTAAAATAATGCGAGTGTTTTTGGATTCGTAGTATTTTACCAAATCGGCTACCACTTGGTCGATTTCGTTTAATTCTTTGCTGATTTTAGAGAAATCAGGACCGAATTTTTGTAAACAATAGTCCAAATGTGGTAAATAAATGAGCGTCAGCGTAGGGTCATTTTGACGGTCAACCCATACGGAAGCATCCGCAATCCACTTCGTCGATTTGATATTGGCATTAGGGCCCCAAAAGTTAAACAGGGGAAATTGTCCCAACTCTTTTTGAAGCTCGTCGCGCAGCGAGGCAGGATAAGCGTAACAGTCGGGGGCTTTTACTCCGTCGGCGTGGTATTGGGGGCGGGGAGTGACCGAAAAATCGGCGGTGGAGTACATGTTGTACCACCAAAACATCTTTGAACACGTAAACGACGGGTCCTGACGTTTGGCGGCATCCCAAATTTTATCGGCCTTCACGAGTTTATTGGATTGCTTCCAAAACTTCATTTCGGCGTCGTCGCGGTCGTACCAGCCATTGGCCACAATCCCGTGTTCCGACGGCCATTTACCTGTTACATAACAACTCTGCGAAGTTGTGGTTACGGCAGGCAGCACGGGTTTAATAGGCGTGATGTGGCGGGATTTGATGTACTCGCTCAAAAAGGGAGTATGTTCCCCAATGAGATTGGCACTTAGGCCAACAATATCTATGACAACGGTTTTGTTCATTTTAGTTGTTCATTCACCCATTGCATTTCGCGGACAATAGACTCGCCAATGGGTTTTTGCATATCGGTGGGCAACACGCCCCACGTATAAGTTTCGACTTCAAGGTGTTGGGTAAACGGCGTAGCCTTATGTACATTGAGCGTCTTCACAATTTCAGCCTGTGTCGAGTCAAGTAAGCCGTATGAATCAATAAACAACGGTACGTGAAAGTGAATCCGCCATTCGTTGTGAGTATCCGAATCGCTCTGGATGGCTTCTGCCAAATCGGGGAATTTTTGGAAAGTACCTTCGTTGGTTTTGGCTACAACTTGGTGTAAATATACAGGTTCGTCAAAAGCGCGAATGGCCGCCAGTTTTTCGGCGCGTTCGGTCGCTAAATTCATCTTAACCGCCGAACTGATTTGAATTTTTCCTACGCGGATGCCTAGTTCATTGAGCTGATTGATAATGACTTGAGGCTCTTCGTAGCTCACCGCAAAATGGCACACATCGTAGCAGAGCTGGACGTGGGTAAGGAGTGTTTCTTGGGCTTCTTCGGGCGTCATACCGTATTTTTCGACCAAGAAAGCGGTACCTTTTGGTAAAAAATAATCACTGTACCACTCGATAAACTCCTGTCCATTTTCTAAAATTCCGTCGGGTTCGGGCTCGATGTCAAGGTGCATGAGTTTGCCCGTTGTGCGACGTAACTCTATCAACGTTTCGACTACCTGTAAGATATTTTCGGTGGCCGTTTTAATGGCTTGTTGTTTGTCTTCATCCGTTTCCCACCAGTAGCGATACGACAGCGGTGAGGTCGAAATCCCACCTTCCATTCCGTCGGGAAGCAGTTGAACCAAAATATGAAACAAACGCTGCGTGTAGGCGGTGCGGTCGTCGGTGGTCCAGTCGGGGGTATGAACGTCGTCTTTGACGCGCGTAGCATGAAAACCTCCGTAGGGGAAACCGTTCATGGTAAAAACGTAGATACCGTTGGCGGTCAACCATTCTTTAAACTCTGCCAACTTTTCAGGCTCCGATAGCTCAATAGAAGCATCATTGGCGAGCCGAAGCCCTAAGGCAAAAGGCTCGTTGGGCGAGAGTTTTGATTTGATGTAAGGAAGGTTGTCCTGCAAGGTTTGAAAATGATTCTCCCATTGTTCGCCGGGGTGAATATTGCTACAATAAGTGAGGTGTCCGTAGGGAGTTTTCATTAGAATAAAATTTATTACCTGCTTTGATTGAAATGGTAGTTAGGTCTAGCTTACCCAAGGAAACTTTTCAGATGCTTTGTCTTTTGGCAACACTAGAAAAGTTTTTATATCAAACAGTTTTGCATACGAATTGAATTTTGTTCTGTATTGCGTATTTATTGCTGAGATATAAGTACTATCCGCTTCAGTCCAATTAATAATTGATAAAAGTATAATTTTTGTATTGTTTGTAATTGTAAATGGAGAACATACTTTTAAAGTAGAGCTGTAAGGCTTATTTAACAATATAGATGTAAACATACAAACACTATCAACTGATTTTTTTAGAAGCTCATTTATCCTATATTCTGATATATTTCTTTTCATTTCCTTAATTTCTGTTTGGGAAATATTTGGGTTGCCTTCTTCATTTAATCTACTGTTTTCCCAGTTTTTCAATTCAATTATATAAAGAGTGTCATTAGCTTGGTCATACCAGCAAGCATCCATTTCTTTTATGTGAGATAGTTTTTTATAACCAATACAATCACAAAATCTAAAGTAGTTATTGTCAGGGAAATTTAAAGTTATTGAACTTTCTTCTATAGTGGGCATATTGAAAGCTATTTTAAGTCTATATTTATCTCTTCATCATACATTTTAAGAGTTTCATCTATTATTGAATTAGAGGGCAAAACTCCGTCAATTAAATCGTGAAATGAAGTGTTTACAAGCTTGCCTGGTTCTTTTTTTAAATTCCAGCAACTAATATTTATAGCGTCTCGTTTTGCACAGTTTGTAAGTTGTTTGACCACAAAATAGCTATGTGAAGCAAGGAATATTTGGACACCTGCTTTGCTCATTGCAACCAACATTTCTACCATTTGTCTGATGGCGTCCGGGTGTAGAGCTGTCTCAGGCTCGTCCATAAATAGTATCGTTCCTTTTCCTAGCTGCCTGTTTGTTATAAGTGTTGTAAGTATTCCAATTTTCTTAATTCCTTCTGCCGTTTGTTGCATTGCAAACTGTTGATTCCCTTTTTTAAAGATAAATGGTTGTTCGTTTTGCCCTGTTTGTTCTATTTTACCTTCAAATAAATCTTCGAGAGATTTATTCACTTGGCTGAGTTCAGAGGCTACTCTGCCTTTACTTGTTGGAATATTAAGTGCCTTAATTAAATCAAGATATGTATCATCAAATCCTACTCCAAATTGCAATTCTCTAATATTTCTAATATCGTTAAAGGCTGTTAAAACCTCCTTAGCTGGAATAAATAGAGCATTAATGGTGTCTGGTGGTAAAGTGTCAATATGTTCACTGCAATTTGGTATTACCTTTTCTGTTCTATCTCTAAATGAGAAATAAATATCTTGTTTATATTTATTATAATTTCCAACTATTGTTAAGTTAACTTCAAGTTTTTCTTTGCTTCCTTTCTGAACTAAGTCGCCAAGGCCATTTTTTCGAGGCATAAATGTATCAAGAATCTTATCAGATAACTCTTTCTTAAACACAACATCTAATTGTTTTGCTTTAAGACTATAAATTTCCAATGATTTTACAGTCGCATAGAGAAGTTTTAATAACCCTGTCTTACCTGTATCATTTTTTCCAATTATTATATTTATTGAAGGAATATCTTTTATGCTCAATTCTGAATGAGCCATAAAATTTTTTATTGTAACTGAACGTATCATTATTTTTTATGTCTTGCTTATGGAGTGTAATTACATTATCCCAATAAGCAACAAAATGCCTTTCTTACTGGGATAATATAACTTGCTTAAAAAAGCATCGTTACGCCTGAATTCGCATAATTTCCTTCTAAATAATCTACCGATTCGGCAATCAGGTCAGCGTTCATTTCGTGGACTTCCACGCCCTTTCCAATGCGGTCGAGGAGCATAATGGTGAGGCGACCACCCAAGTGCTCTCTAAACTCTTGTAGCCCGTTGCGAAGGTTTATTTTATCGTTTTCGGCGAGTTTGGGGTGGTAAAGTTCAAACCCTAATTTTTGGATAACGGTCAAAATTCGTTGGAGCTCGGCATCGCTGAGTTTACCCACTTTTACCGAATACACGCAGTCGAGGGCAATGCCAATGGCAACGGCTTCGCCATGGCGCACTTGAAAATCGGTGAGGTATTCGAGTTTGTGAGCCGCCCAGTGCCCAAAATCCAACGGTCGTGAAGAACCAAATTCAAAGGGGTCGCCGCTGCGGATGTGTTCAACGTGCATTTCAGCGCAACGATGAATTAAGTAAGCCATAACCTCTTCGTTGCGTTGGGCAAGGGCTTCCGCGTTGGCTTCAATCCATTCAAAAAAAGCTTGGTCTTTGATAAGCGCTACTTTGATGGCCTCCGCAATGCCTCCGCGCCAATCGCGGTCGTCGAGGGTTTGAAGGAAGGTAAGGTCATTGAAAACCGCCACGGGAGGGGCAAATGTGCCCAAAAAGTTTTTCTTTCCTCGGTAGTTAATGCCATTTTTTACCCCTACGCCCGAATCGTTTTGCGAAAGAACCGTCGTCGGAATCCGAATGTGCTTCACGCCACGGTGCGATACGGCAGCCGCATAACCTACCAAGTCAAGAATAGCGCCTCCGCCAATGCCTATGACAAATGAGTGACGGTCGATGCCGTATTGGTCAATTGCTTCCACAATTTGGTCAAAAAGCGCAGGGTCATTTTTGGCTTCTTCTCCCCCAGGCAGCAACAAAATAGAGGGTACTAATTTGACGGACTCTTCTAAAGTCGCAAAGTAGGTAAGAATATTTTGGGTAAGATGTGGGTAGTGAGCTGCAAAGCCACTATCTATCACGCATAATGCTTTGCGCTGAAAACTAGCATCGCCAAAAGAACGAAAAAATGCGCCTAGGGTATCGTTGGCAAGATGAAACAGGTCTTGGGTAAAAAATATGGAATAACTATAAGAGACCTGAAAAGATTGTTTTAGGGGTTGCATAATTTTAAAAAACGCTAAGTTACCGCAAACACACGGGCTAATAAAATGGAAAGTGGCAATAATAGTAAAACAACAAGTGCGATAGGCCAGTTCCCAAAAGCTACGCACCAGGCCGCGTTCATGACAATGAGTGAAAGAACTCCAGCTTTGACGGCCTTGCCGATATTAGGACCGATGGGGTTTTGAAAAGCTTTCCACAAAGGACGACCTATCAACAAAGCGTGTAAGGCGATTAAAAGTAAAGCCAGAGAATCGTTGCCTTGCTGGAATGCGACGATGAATTGGATGGCGTGGACACTCATATATAGCGAAGCTGCAATATACAACGAACGACGTTTGCCCCCGTGTACTTCGTCTTGGCTTATCAGAGTAATGGCGCCAATGTAGGCAATGGGTACCAAAGCCAGCCAGCCCCATTCTATCAATGATTGGCTCACCGCACTAATTCCCAGAAGTAAATTTCCGCCACGGCAAAGCCCCATTGTAATAGGACCAAAAACGGCGCTGTGTTTGGCATAGCGGTCATAAATCACCGCTAAAG
>VFQN01001729.1_pt1 | contig 35471 bp, 54 predicted proteins | sample 3512371 | NCBI WGS metagenome assembly VFQN01 (sample SAMN10412370, study PRJNA504923) | tailings metagenome | isolation source: Replicate 2 from Balatoc abandoned mine | place: Philippines: Itogon, Benguet | collected 2017-08-28 | reverse complement strand
TATCTAGTATACGGTGCCGCTTAGCACGGCAAAGTCACGGCATGAAAGGTAATTGGTTCACGTGCATATGGAAGCACCTTGACAACGCTGACAGCCAACAAAGAGCCGAAGCTCTACGAGACAGCAGCACCAGCGGTGTTACGTGACTCCCCGCTGCGCTCAGGCAGCTGTGCGCAACATAATGAAAGCCAAGACCAAACCAGCTGCAATACGCTGTAGGTTGTGCAGAGGCTTCCGCGTGCGTCAAAAAAATGTTGAGGCACCGATACCCTAAGGGAAGGGTGCAGGACCTGCGGGCAATTCCCCGTATCTCTCCACCAGCACAGCGGTACGGCAATCCGACCAGGAATTATACGGGGGCACACGCCTCCAGCTCTCGCGCCCAATGTCCAAAAAGCACGCCCCCCTAGGTCCATCGTCAATGGCGAGCGCAAGGAACTCAACCAGGCCGCAGGCGGATCGCTCCAGGATCTTGCATGCAGTACAACGGTGCGGACCAGGGGAGCTCCCCTATGCAAGCATGCAGTGCTGTGGTGATGACGCGAATCCACAGGCGCACAAGACGAAAGGCACCGGGCTTATGTACATAGATAGCATCCCGATTGCTTTCCTGCTCGCCATGCCGCTCCTGCTCAAGAGCAGACACGGTACCGTAGAACCGTGACCAGAAGCGACAGATGAATACGGTATCCACATCGCACCCAGTTCTGGACAGAAGCACGGCCAGCCAGCCCCAAGCGAGGCAGTCCATGGCATGCAGACACCCTAGTGCAAACCCAAATGCGCTGCTTGTCTCACAGGAGCACCCTACGCAAGCTTTCCGCCCACGGAGGCTCACCTACGTTCGTGTTATGCATCGTTGCACTAGCTGCACCACGTTGCTCTAAAACCGCATACGATATGAGCAGATGCATGCTCCGGGGCTATCTGCACTACGGTACACCAACGGCATACCCCCGCACGCTATGTACAACGGTTTCAACCATAATCCAGCATTCGGCAGCCCGAAAAGCTCGGCTCACCACCCCCGCTAGGCCCCTCCTACCCCCATTCCTCTCTGCCGGCCAACCCAGCTTCCCACCTTCAATAACCCGCACACCGCCATTGGGCTTGCCCCATTACGCCCCAAGTCCCCAACATAAGCAATATACCAACACCAGGCCTACAGCCATTACCAGACGACACTCCCAACGTAATAGAAGGCACGCGGCCTCAGACCTTGGCGATGGTCCCCCCGTTGACCACCACCGGCTGGCGGTCGAAGGTGCAGCCGGGCCCCAGCAGCAGCCTGCTGCCCTCGTCGCCCACCTGCGCCGCCTTCATGCCGTTGCCGTGCGAGGCGCAGCCCTGCAGGAGGCACAGGGCGCCCATGTACACGCCCACGCCCTTGGCTACGTTGCCCTGGGAGGGGAGGAGAGAGGCAAAGGGGCAGCGCGTCTTCAGCGTTGGTGTTCGCACCAGCGTAGCCTGGCTTGCAGCATGTGTCTGCAACCTTTTCCTTTCCATGCTGAGGCGCCCCGGTCCGGTCGCGGCTACGCCCCTTAGCCCACCCATCCCGCACGTTAATTCAAGGTAACGCCCAGACCTGTTATTCCAGGCTATGCTAGGGACGCGGCAGCAGGCGAATGTCGGGCAGTAGGTGTTCATCTGCAGCTGCACCCGGGTTTCCCACGCGTACCTGGAAGTTGCAGGCGGCCGCCCGCGCGGTGCTGTCCACGCCGCCCACCGCCAGGCCGTCGTGCTGGTTGCCCGCTAGGCGGCACCCCGCCAGCTCCACCGAGGCGGAACCCGTCACGCACACCCCGCTCTCGCGGTTGTCGCGGCTCTCGCACCTGCGGAGCAGCGGGTACGGACCCCATGATGTGCGCAAGGTCAGCACAACAACAGGATAGCCATGGGAAGCACGTGACACAGCACTTGCAAGGCTATCGTCTGACTCCTTGACCCCTGCCCGCCCCTCGGGGCTTGTTTGAGGAATTCAACAAAAGCCACCTGTGCGCACGAGGCCGTCCGCAACGCAAACACTCCCCGGCTGATCCCCACCTGGACAGCCGCGCGCTGCTGCCCGGGTCCTCCAGCGACACGCCGTCTCTGCCGTTGTGCGTCAGGTAGCAGCGCACCAGCGCCGCGGCCGCGCCGTCCGCCACGCGCACGCCCGCCTGCTCGTTGGTGATGAGCCGCGTGCCCAGCGCCGTCAGCCCCGAGCCGGCCCCCTCCACCTGCAGCCCGCAGTACTGGTTGTTGTACACCTCGCACCCCGACACCTCCGCGCTGCAGCCGCCCAGCACGTGGACACCCTGGCCCGCATTGGCAGCCACCGCACAGCGCACCAGCACCGCACGTGACGCCAGCCCATTCAGCTCGCCGTCCTCGCCCACACCACCACCATCTGCCTCCCCAGTCGACGACGCCCCTCGGCTTCCCCCGGTTCCCGTTGCACTGCTCCTGGCGCTGCGCCCGCCCGCTCCCGCACGCCGCCTCCCCCAGCCCGACGCCACCACCGCCGCCGGCTGCACCACCACCCCCGGGCCCCCAACGCTGCCCTCCACCGTACTGCTGGTCAGCCGCACCGCACCCGCGTCCGTAACACACACCCCCGACTTCCCACTGTCCTCCACGTGCACATCCTTGCCGTACACTGCCGTACCGTCACCGTGCGCGTAGACGCCGTACGTGTTCGAGGACGCGGCGCGCACCGATACCAGGTGCACCAACGCGCCGGTGGTGGCGGCCACGGCGCAGCTCTTCGCCCTGCGCACCTCGCACTCCGCCAGCACTGCCACACTCCCCGGCCCATGCGCCTCCACCGCGTCCCCGTCCGCGTCTGCCAGCGTGCACCCCGCCAGCGACGCAATCGCGCCCGCCAGCACGGACACGCACCCCGCGCCGCCGCCGCCGCCCAGCCTCCCGCTCTCCGCCACCAGCGTGGTCCTGTGCCCCGCCGCGCAGCAAGAGCCCACCGTGCTGTCTGCCACCTCGCAGCCGCCGCCCTCCGACACGCACAGCGCCACCTGCCGGCGCCCCGGCCACAGCCGGCAGTTGGTGACGCGCGCGTAGCCGCCCTGTACCTCCACCAGCGCGTGCTCGTCCACTACCTCATGGGGGTCCACCAGCTCATGCAGGCCCACCACACCGCCGCCCAGCCCAGTCCCCGCTACCGCCCCAACCACCGCCTCGCCCGGCGGCGGAATGGTCAGCACGAACGGCTTGCCGCCTGTGTTGCTGGTGCGGCGCTTCTCCAAGCCAGCGCCTACGCCCGTTCCCGCACCTGCGCCTGTGCCCCCACTCGTGCCCGCGCCTGGACCGCCGAGTACCGGCAGCTGCTGCCCACTGGTGCTCCCGCGCCGCGCGTCGGCTCCCGGTCCTGTGGCCCACAGCCCTGGCATGGACACGCGCCTGGGCGGCGCTGCGCCACCACCTGGCATCTGCTGTACCTGCTGCTCAATGCCGCTGGTGCTCTGCCGCCCGTGCGACACCACCGCCCCCGCGCCCGCCCCCAGCCCCACCCCCGACATGCTGGTCCTGGCCCTGCTGGCAGCACCCCCACCACCTGCAACTGGCAGCCCTGACGCACTCGTCCGGGCGGACCCGCCTCCTCCTCCCCCGGACCCGTCTTCCCGCCCCCTGCTGGCGGGCGCAGCGGACGCCGCCGCCGCCGCGGCTGCGCTGGAGAGCGCCCTGCGGCGCATGGCCGCCGACGCTAGCGCTGCGTCCCTGGAGCATCCCAGCACCTCCACGCCCTTGAGCAGCAGGCTGGCGCCCTGCCCCACCAGGATGTACTGCTCGGCCGCCAGCAGCAGCGTGGCGTTGTACAGCGTGACGTGCTGCCCGGGGGGCACAGCCACCACCTGCTCCAGGCCGCTGCCCAGCAGGCTGGCGCCGCTGCGGCCGCCAGTCAGGTTGCAAGCGGCGGCAGGGCCGCGGAGCCGGAGGCCGGCGGCGGAGGCGTAGGAGGGCTCCAGGGACAGGGCAGGGGCGGGCGCGAAGCTGAAGGTGGAGGGCTCGGCTGCGGGGCCGGCGGAGGGCGCGGTGAAGGCGCCGCTGAACTCGAGGCCGCCCAGGTCCAGGATGGTGGGGGAGCTGACGGCCGCGAGCCGGTCCACCAGCTCCTGTTGCGGGGGCGGGCGGGACGTGGGTAACGCCGTTTGCGTTGATTTCAACAGCCTTGTGCCAAATGGGTACTACACTGTATGGTTGTGTGAATAGGACAGGGCCACATCACGACAACGGCGTCGCAGTAACCGGCACAGCTCACGTGCCGTGTGGCACCCCCAGCAGCGGCGCTCGCACCTCTCACGCCGATGGCAGCGACCCCCGCCCATGACCCACCTGCAGCTTGCCGGTGCGCAGCTTCTCCACCACCTGGAACGCCGACAGCTTGAGCCACCGCGGCGGGCGCACCCCCACACGCGGCGTCACCGCGTCCAGGTCCGCCAGCGTGCCCCCGCTGCTGGTGGACGCAGCCACCGGCGGCGATGCAGCACCGCCAGCCAGCACCGATCCCCCTTCCGACACTCCCTTCCCACCCGATACGCCTGCCCAGCTGCTGCCCCCGGTGACCCTCGCTCCCCCCTGCTGCATACCCGGCACGGTAGCGCCGCCCGCGCCTGCGCGCACCACAAGCTGACGCTGTGAGCCCCACACCTCGGTGCTGCCGTCTGCGTCCGCGCCTGTGTCGGGGCCCTCCAGGTTGTCCCACTGCACGCGCAGGGTAGGGGCCGACACCGTGGTGAGCTGCACCCGCGGCGGCACGGGGGGCCGCCCTGCAGCGGGTGAGGGGCGGCCGGGTGCGCCCGGGCTGGCGGCTGGGGAGGTGGCGGCAAGGTTGAGCGGTGGGAAGGCGCCGCCAGGAGGGGTCGCGGGGCCGGAGGGGCTGAGTGCGACGGAGCTGGACGACGGGCTTCCGCTGGCCTGGCGTATGCTTGAAGGCGTGGGTACGGTGTGCAGGCGCCGACGGGTGTGAAGCGTGGCTGTGGTAGGGGGCGAGGTGGCGCCCTTGCCATTACGCGCCGCGGCGGCCTGGGTGTGGGTTTGGACGGGGTAGCGGGATTGGGTGGGAGGGGAGGTGGCTGCGGCATTGCCGCTGCTGCTGACGCTGGCGGCACCCTGGGAGCGGGCGGAAGAATTCCGGCTGCGTGTGGTGGGATGGGAGGTGAGGGGAGAGGCTAGGCCGGCGTTGGAGCTGCGGGCAGTCGGTTGCAGGGGGGAGCCGCCGCCAATGCTGGGGCTTTTGCCAAGGCCCCTCGACGCTGCAACGGAGGTGTCGTCTGTAACACATACGTGTCCTATCTTGTATGAGTCCGACCGGTGTGGAAGACGCTTTTGAGCTGTGCGTGCACCGTTGGAATGGTTCGCGTCGGTTCGGTCGGCGGGCACAGGTGCAACGCCGTCGGCTCGGAGGGTGCTGGTAGCGGTGTCGCTGTCTCGCCGGCTGCGGGAGGATGGCGCCGGCGCATGGAATGAGATAGATTTTACGATTGCCCTGGGGTCACTTGCATGCTCAGAAAGTGACTGTTCGAGAAAGCTGTGGTACCGCTGCTGCCCAGGAGACTCATAGTTTGCGGGTGATGGTCGCTCCTCGTCCAGCACCGTCTCGTCATCATCAATGATGGCTGGCAAACCGGACCCAACGTATCGGGGGCTTACCCAACCCTGCAGTTTTGAAGCGACAGGGAGGACAGGGAGGACGACATGGGGTCCTGCGCCTCAGTTGCAGTTAACCAGAAGGTGCACGCAATGCCGGTGTGTAAACCATTAGCAAGCGTCTAGCAGCTATTTTCGTATCATGTGAGCAAAGGTTTGCGGGTTGTGCGCCGAGGCCTCCATCGAAGGGAAACCACAGCAGCACCTTAACCCTGGTTGTCAAGCGCGTCGTCGACCCAAATGCAAGCTTGCCTGATGAATTGAGGCCGTGTTTGGTGTTGTCGCCCCGACAGGCGGAGATACGGTCTGCAGCATGGCCCAGCCCTTCTCCTTACTTTCAGGAGGACAGCCTGGAGTCAGCAAGCAGAGCGCATGCTAGCTGCTGCATTATAGCGCGTTTTGCACTGCAGGTTGCTTCATGTAGGAGGACCGTTTAGGCCAGAGACACAAACAGGTAAGTGAGATGTCAATCCCCAACCCTTGCAAGAGTTTAAAAGCAACCAACTATTGAATACAAGGTGGCTACCTGCAAGCGCTGCAAGCTGCGTCCAGGGCAGTGCTTAACCATACGGCTGTACGATGCATTCCTACCTTCCGCCAAAGGCATACACAAGCACAAATGTTTTTCCCTTGAGTGACTTGCAAGGTGCCATAACCTCACACCTGAAAACAACGGTTGTGTGGTAGTTAGTGGCAAAAAACCACGCTTGCAAGATACGGTACTGTCATACTGGCCTTACCGGTACTATCTGGCACCTAAATTACGGCAGTTGGACCCGGAGTAGACTCACAGCACATACGCATGGCGCAAAACTGGGATCCGCGACCCCAACAGCTCAGTTGGGCGGGCTGAAGGTGTGCCACCGGGACCCATGTGACTAGCATCGTTACGCAGTGGTGCTTCACCTTCACTACCCGCTTCGACAGTAGCAGGGGGCCATGGACTTGACCAGACTTGACACAATGTCTTTGCCAGTAACTTCGCCTGAGATGCCTGGTGCAACCTGGTCATGCATCTGCACATACGCACCTGGGCAGTGGGCCACAAACGGTCCGCTTGTGACCCACTACTGAAGCTCTCCGAACTCTCCTTCTGGATCAGGCGATCAGCCGAAGTAGGTAAGACACGTCTCGGGTGGGCCTTGGTGGGCAGACGCACAAAGCTTGGACTGTGCGCTGCTGTGCGCTTCTCCACGCATGTTCACTGTTACAGAACTGGCCTGTATGTGGCACGTGGCAGGGTGATTTAAGTGGAGCGGAGGGGAGGTGATGGAGAGCGCGTGCACTCCTGCGTCCCTGGTCAGCAGCGCCTTGGTAGAACCACTGCTTTGATGTGTTGGGATCATCCCTAACTACTGGCAAAGACTAGTCCTTGAGCTGCACTGCTTTCCGTTACACTGATACTGTTCGAACCAGGGGAGGGGTATGCAACTCGCCTGCCGTTGGCGGTTATCGCTGCATGCGACGCCAAAATCGACCTGCGACCCCGTCCCCTGGTTCGAACCTTGCCTACGGTGACTGTGCGAGTAGGTAGCCAAGGGTGCCGGCAGCCTTGCCCGTATGGCCTTCCACTCCTCCAGGAAACGGTCAATGAGACCCTGCTGCGAGGCGTACGAGATCCGCCACGTTGCGTTCTCCGCCCTGCTCTTCGACCAGCAGCATGGGCCCACCCTGGCCCACCTGGGCCCACCGCCCACCGCGCAACAGGACACTCGGGCCTTGGCCGCCTGTGGTCATGGACCTGGTGGATGTACTGGTGGAACTAGGACCACTGCGTGTTGTCGGCTTACGATAATACGGTATGCAGCCTGATGCAGCGCATGCCGCCCCCATCAAGAGATCAAGTTCTCGGTCAGGAGGGTTGGAGGGGCCCTGGCGGGCAAACTGGGCTGTAGCGGCTGGGCACAGTCAAAGGTGCGTGGACGACATGCGACTTCTTATGGAGGCGAGGCAAAGTACTGTAGGCGTATGGAGGGGCAGTATTGCACCTGCTTATCGGGGCAGGTGTTAGGCAACGTACAGGCATGACCGCTGGCCGCCCCGTCCACAGCAGAGAAACTGGTCATGTGCGTGGAGACCCTTGCCAAGCAAGCACGCGTCACCTTGGGTGACTCGGACCCGTATAGATTACTAACTTATCGAAGCACATTTCAATCAAATGGTATAGAGCGGGAAACTGATACAAGGCAGGAAGTGTGCCAGACAAAAGTGCGCCCAGGCGCCCCCTTGGGGTTAACCCAACGCCAGACCTCCCAGTGCGCAGGAACCAGCGACTTACCCGGTTCCTAGGGACACAGGCAAGGGCACGCACATTATGCGGCTATGCGCGCTAAGCGGTGCATGATGACACATTGCTGACGGGGATTACGACAAGTGCAACCGCACGGTCTCGCTGTTCCCAGGGTGCTGCAGGGTAGGTGGTAGGAGAGTGCTGCAGCCGCCACCGACCTTCAAGCTCACAGCTCCAACCAACAAGCGGCCTGTAACCTGCCAGTTCGTGCTTGCAAGACCGCATGGATGCAGCAGCAGGCATCCGGCGTAGCGGCACACAGCCCCTCTCCCCCGTACACATCAACGCATTGCAAACAGGCCAAGGGGCAGAACGGCATCATGGGAGGGGAAAGTAGGTGTTGCCGTACGATGGACCCCCAGTTTGCAGTAGTGATGGACGGAATCATGAGAGAAGGAGATGTATACTTCAAAAGAGCTCTGCTAGTCCTACAGACCGCGCGCCTCACTGAAGCAGCAAGAGTCTTCACTGAAAACAAGCAAAAATGCCCGTCGTCTGCGTCACTGCGAACGCTGCGATACCTCATGATGCACAAGTCGCTCTGATTGCCAAAATAACGGAGCTTGTCAGCAACGAGTGCAGGGTAGGTTTCCCGCAATATGCTGGCGAAATGTGCGCGATAACGCGCGATGTAACCGCAGCGCCCTGGGAGTGCTGGGCCACGCACCGGGACAACTCTATGAAAAGTACTGGAAGTGTTGATATCATACGTCCCCTGCCGCGAGTATGGATGCCTTGGCTGTTCACTGCAGGTTCCGGCGCGCCACGTGCATACCCTGATACAAGCTGGAGCAACCTTTGCTTTCGGGGGCGACCTCCAAAGGCCGGGGATTTACGTGAGTCCCCATGTACGCACCTTCTGACGGATTTGCGATTGGCGGATGCTGGTCCCTCGGAACATGACCCCAAGGAGGCTGCTTGTTCCACACGGACACCTGCAACGCCATTGACGCCGCTGCCTCACTGCATGCCTGGGCGCGCCTCCGCTCTGTCCTGCAGGTGACCGTCAAGAGCAGCGCCCAGCAGATCACGTCCGAGTCGCGGCGCAGCCTTGTGGAGGGCCTGGTGCCAGCGCTGCAGGCAGCCATCCCTGGCCTGGACGGGGGCAGGTGGGACGGTTGCGCAGCGGTTGCGTTGCTACTGCATTCTGCTGTCTCGTTCATGCGTATGGCTGCAGGGACAAATTGTGTACATGTGTGTGCATATGCCCAAATGCGAACCCCGGAGGGCTTGACGCCTCATGTGGCCACCAGGGGCTGTAGGAAACGTAAATGCTCAAAGCGTCCGGCGCTGACACCAGCTGTGCCACGCTCGAGGTCGTTTGGCCTCTCAAGCTCAAACTCTCTGCAGTAGCGCCCATGTTGCCGTTGGACTCCTACCATCTGACCGTTGGATGCCCCCGTGCTGCCCCTCCCTCATGCCAGGGTGACCACCATGTTTGAGGAGCTGCCTGTGGAGTGCATTGCGGTGGGGACCCACATCGCCACCTTCGGCATGCCCAGCCGGCCCAGCCTGGGCGGGGCGCCGGGCGTGTCCCCCTCCGTGTCGCCCCGCGGCGTGTAGACAGGGCGCGACTGCACGATGGAGCCAGGAGCGGGACACGCCTTGCCGGCTGGGCAACGTGAGCGGCCCTGCAACGGTTCCATATGGTGTAACGGTAGCAGAGAGTGCAAGCGGCTCAGGGTGGCATGTACGGGCATAATACGGCTTATGGACCAGGACTGTAACTTACTTACTGGTGCTTATTAGTCAAGGGTCCAGCGGCATATAGGTAGGCATGGCTAGGGGTAGTTGCGCGGGTGAAGGGCCGCGGCACGTAGGCCGAGTGTGATTGAGTGCCAGTGAAGCACGGCAAGCTGGCTTTGCGTCGCTGTCTGCTTCCTAGCACGCGTTTTGGGACTCTTCATGCACTAGCATTCGGCGCGTATTACTGCTTGGGGCGGCCGGGTGTTGCTTCGTGGGGTTGGCAGGGCTGTTGCAAGCAGGGGAGAACCCTGGTTGCAGAAGGGCGTGCTGCATTCGCTGTAGTGGGTGGACTGGGCGTATATGGGGTATATGATCTAGCTGTTTTTGTAGCGGCACTTAGGCTGCGGTGCGCTTGTGCGACTGGCACAGACTGGCAGCCACAGGGCAGCCAGGGTAGGACGTGCGTGGTGTACCGAGCACTGAGAGATGGTACCGTTTTGTTTGTTTGTTTCTTACATGGTAGGATCCGGAACCCAGCATGTAAGGACCCGTATACGAGCCAGGGGCTCCAGGGGCTCCAGGTACCGGTAACATAGACGCTTTGTTATGAGGGTTGTTTCAAAGGTGATGTTCTGTCAGTGTGAGGCGTACCGTACACAACGCCGAGACTGTTACCAGTACAGGAATGCATCCCCTGTGCATCACCTTCAGTCCACATCCGTTGCCAACTGCCCTCCGGCTTCATAGCTTCACGCGGAAGGGCAGCAAGTGCAGCCGAAAATTCATGGCGTGGTCACATGATGACGTGTACTACATAGCGGACGTGACCCGGTGCCGCCAATGCTTGCTTAGGTCAACCCTTGGCTTCACGGCTGAGTACGCGTGTCACGCCAAGCAAGACGGTCACTGCATTAACACGACCGCACCAGCAGGCAGGGCACACTGCAGCGCTGACAGGCGCTAAAATAGAACAAAGTACGTGACTCCGGCACTGTACTGGCAAGGTCAACACCGGTATGCGGCAACGAAACAAAAGTGGCTGCTCCAGCGTCACACGGCAGGCTACGCTGGCTGTGCACCCTGTGCTCCAACCCCACACCCTCCCCCCATACATAACAACGTCAAGGTCAGCATGACAAGACAGCACAAAAGCATATATGATATGGCCATTTGAACAATCAAGTTCATTACCGGTAAAGCGAGGCCTGTTGAGCGAAAGCTCCGTCCACACCGATACTGCTCAGGCCAAGTCAGGAGAGCGCCATGCATGGGATTGACCCAGTCCACATCCCATGGGGCCCCACCATGGGGCCCCATCCCATGGGGCCCCACCAACCCGCTATTGGGCCATGCGCACAGGCCTGAATGGAAGGCAGGGGAATGTGCGTCCCACTGTGCGCGGGTGGCAGCAAAAACTGAAGGCCTGTGCCTCCAAGTTACGACACTGCCCCGGCTGGCTCTTCAAAAGCACTCGTCGGCACAACGCAGCTCCTGCCCTCACCACTCCGCTCATAACTTCGACGCAATAGCCACGTAATGCGGCGTCGTGGTCCCTGTATCTTGCTGCTCCTGCTCCTGTCCCTCCGCCCCGCGTCTCCGTACCCCCGCTCTGCCTGTCACCAGCAGCACCAAGTCCTTGGCAAAGGGCAGCAGCCCGCGGAGCGAGGGGGAGCGCGGCGCCGAGCCAGTGGGCTGCGGCGACGACCCTGCCTGCAAGTCCTGCTGCTCTTGCTGCTGCTTGGCCGGCGAAGGGTGGCTGCGGAGGTCCCTGGGCCGCCAGCTCATGACGAAGTCCCCGTGGCCCACGTGGTTGTACAGCAGGTGCCGTACGGGCACCCCGCACCTGCGTACAGGCGGTGCACGGTGCCAAAAGCGCGCTTGATGGGTTGCAGCAGCAGGCGTATTCGGTGTTGCTGGTTGGTGAGCGTCACCTCTCACTGGCCTGCGGGGCCTGTCACGAAGTGTTGCATCTCTCCCCTTTGACAATCGTCTGTTTGGCAACACTGTTTGACAACACTCCCACCCGTCACGCCCTTAATCAGCCATATGCAATTACTTCACAGGATATGGTTCACAAACCTCATCTGCAGGTTAACACCTAGCAGTGCGCCACCGATAGAAAGTGCGGCCGACAGGTAAAACGGAGCACCTCTCCCGTACCGCACCCCCATGGGACGCAGCGTTACCCCCAGCCTCCCGGCACGCACCTCCTGAGCTGGTGCGCCAGCTGCGCCCCCTCGTGCCACGGCACCATGTGGTCGGCGCAGCTGCCCATCACCACGCAGGGAGGCAGGTGCCACGCGGCGCGCAACGTGAAGGGAGCCCCCGGGCCGCCGCCTCCGCCGCCGGCGTCGCTGTCAGCGCCAGCCGCAACTGCTTCCCCATACATCCTGCCGCTGCTGCTGCTGCTGCTGCTGTCGCTGTCGTCCCTGCCCCGGCCAGGATGCCGAGGCGCCAACGCCACCGCGTCCAGGCCCGCCCGGGCGACAATGGCGTCACCCGTAAGCTCAAACGACCTGTAAAAGTCGTGCTCAGAGCTGCCGCTGGGAGACCCCGGGCCGCCAGCAGGCACCTCCACAGCACCCCTAGCAGCGGCGGCAGCGGCCTCCTCGGGGGTGGCTGCGTCCGCCGCCGCCTGCAGGATGACAGACGGCGACGCCGCCGCGAAGCCGCCGTGGCCGCCCATGGCCCGCTTCATCATGGACAGCTCGTGCACGCCGCGGCTCCGCTCGAACTCGTAGTGCTTCGCGATGTCGTACACCGCCGACATGCCGATAAACAGCGCAGGCATGCGCGTGTCGGTCTCGGCGTGCGCCGGCCGCGCCGCCGCCGCCGCCGCCGCCCGCGCCACCGCCACGTCCTTCCCCTCCGCCTCCCCCTCTCCATCCGCCAGGGACTGTAGCCCCGGCGCCGGGTGCAGCTGCGCGTCCGCCACCGCCCTCAGCGCATGCAGGGCCACCGACAGGGAGCTGCCCGCGCCTGACAGGTACGCAGCCCGGTCGCGGCTGTCCGCCGCGGTTGCACCCGAACCTTGCGGCTCCTCTGCCGCTGTCGCAGGTGGGTGTACGCCGGACCCATGCCTATGCTCCTCCCCATGGCCAGGCTTGGGCCCGCGCTCAGTGCTATGCCCTGATGCGCCATGCTCCTGCTGTGTTGACACGGGCGACAGACGATGTGTCACAGATGGCTGTTGCACATGCCCCAGGTGTGATTGCGTGGAGCCTATCCCGATGCCGACTGGCTCCGCGCCTGCCTGGGCCGCACGAGCTGCCGCCTCGGCGGCCGCCGCCCGTCGCAGCAGCGCCCAGGCCACCAGGTGGCCCCCGGCCGAGTGGCCCACAGCCGACACGCGCACGGGGTCTCCCCCGTAGGTCCGCACGTGGTCCAGCGTCCAGCTGAGCGCCGAGCTGACCTCCTCCACCATGGTGCCTGCGCGTGACAAGGCAGCAGGGCACAAGGTACAAGGTGTCCTTACCAGAGCCCGGAACCCATGCTCAGGCGGAAGCCGTTCGGTGCTCGTCAAAGAAGCAATCTCGTCAGGAAGGTACTGGCCGCGTTTCACCTGCAGAAGACAGCCAGTGCCGGTGGCGCTTGGGCCTGAAAGTACCGGTACAGATGCAACACCTGCACTGCCCAGAAGCGCGTCCTTGGCACAGGACGCTCCTTACAGGCAAACGGCCACTTCGCACGTTCCCACCCTTGCCTGCAACCATGCGGGGCGCACCTCGGCGCCCAGTACCCACCCGCCAGCGCCTCCGGGTACAGCGTGTAGGTGGGCACCACCACCACCAGGCCCTGCTGCGCCAGCCGCACTGCCATGGGCGCGTACTGCCACGGCTCGCCGCTGGCCCACACGCCGCCGTGCACGAAGAACACCACTGGGCGCAGCTCGCCTGTGCCCGTGCCCGCGCCCGCCCCGGCCTCGCCGCCGCCCTGCCGCCCCTGCCCCTGCGGAAGGAATGGGGTCGGGGTCGGCGACGGCCCATGCGCGGCCGGCAGGGGCACGTACACGTCCATGACGTTGCGCGGGCCGGGGCCGTACGGCACGCGACGGTGTACGGCAACACCGTCGCGACCGGAGGGCAGTGCGGCGATGGCAGCGGCTAGGGATGTAGGCGATGCCGTGCGGTGGCTACGGCTAGGGGTGCGGGGTGGTGGGGCTGGTGCAGCGGCGACCGTCGAGGGGCCTGGGGAGTCCGCCGTTGAGTGCTGCTGCGGCTGGGGCGGGGACGGCGGTGGCGCGGGTCCCGGCAGTGCCGGAAGCCGCCTGCGTACAGGTATGGATGGGTGAAGGTGAAGGAGTCACTTGGAATGCCGTGAGCGGGTGCTGGACCTGCTCTATAATATGTCCGCGGTACAGCCGTGAGCCTCTTTCCTACTCAAGTACAACTCCACACTCCACATCAGTGACGTGGCTAATGAGCTGCCATGCCATGCCGCCCTTGAACCCACGGTGGGGTTGGGGTAGTGGTCTACAAGTCAGTCACGCGGGCCGCTTCTACCATTACCATGAAACTTGAAGTCCAGGGTACCGTTCGCCGCAAGATACTCCTACCACGCCCCTCAACCCTCACCTGTACGTGCTGAGTGCATACGCTCCGTAGGGCGCCAGCGCCACCACCGCCGCCAGCTCCACGCCCAGGATGCGGGCCACGCGGGCGGCACGCGCCAGCCGGGGGCCCAGCTCGCTGCCGGCACTCTCAATGTCGGCCTGATGCGTTGCAGGCCGTGGCGGCGCATGTCGGGTTGCGAGTCGTGGTGAGCGGTGGAGGGCCCAGAACGGTGCTAGGTGCAGGAAAGATGCAGAGCAGGGGCAGAGCATGGCATGGAACATGTTGGTGTTGTGTGTGGGCGGCTTGCTGGGGTAAGAGAGCCTGAGGAGGGACCGGTGCGCACGTGAAGGTGGGCTAAGGCAGCATTGTGACTTGCGTTGCGTTCCAACGCCTGCGGTGCGTGACGCGCGTGCAACACCCCTAACTGCAACACCTCGACGTCCTTCGCCCAGCCAGGCCGACGCCATAAAAGAAGGCCCGTAAGCGTTTTTAAATATCATACGTACCCAGCCGCCTTTCAAGGCTTCTGTGAGGAAGGCCATCGTTTGGGTCCGGTGTTTTCCTAGTGTCTTAACAGCCGGTCGGCCTACTGCAATGCATGTGTTGTTTGATACTGCAATTGTGGAACGGGACGCTGGGCCCAAACTGCGTGCTGGTCTCAGCATAGCGCGTTAGGGCATGCATAATTGGAGTGTTCAGCAATGAGACGTCATTTGCATTGGAATGTTGATTTCCTTCCACTTGACTGTCTGTCGCGCACGTTGCTGCCGATCGGTCGCTCGGGAACCATGCTGCATGCCCATCGCTCGGAAGCTGTGGTGGAGCTGTGGTGGGAATGGTGGCGAGTGCAAGTCCTATCGCTCATGCGTACAGTAGCTTGGCTTTTTTATGGATCTACAGTATATATTAGCCTACTAGCGTGCTTTTTCCGTGACCCAGGCTCACCTGCTGCCTCTAACTCCTCAACCGCCCACCTACAACGTCCGCAGAGGAAATCAATTAAAGTATGGGATTGCATGAACCGATTTCGCTTGGTCCGTAGCCCAGTCCCAATGCTTCTCACGTCTAGCCTGCCTTGATAACCCCACACGGCTTGGGGACGGTTCTTTTGTATTGTGGAGAATGAAGTAGTGATCGATACATCAGTGAGCAGCTTCTGCATGAAAAGCAGTTGCTGATACAGCAGAAGCTAATGGCATCGGAATCCGCCTTCTGGCCGCAAGCTGGAGAGGGCCCAGACGAGCCCATACTGGAAGAAACCGACGTGTATAAGGCCACTTCTAGCAGCGACTTTGTTATCAGGCGACGCCTGCGCCTCTACCGGACTCGCTTCGTCACATACCACAACATCGAGGAGAACGACGGGGACAACAAGACATGGCTTATCTCATCGTCGTGTGAGCTGCAGCCCAGGACGGCTGCCGAGATCAAGGAACCGGTGAAGAAGTACGTCCGGCCTAGGGGCCAGTGGGCCATAACCACCCTCGTCAAGCCTAAGTCCTCCGCTTCTAAGGGGAAATCGGTGCAGCTGGTGAGGCGGTGGGGACGGGGTGAGGGTTCCCCGCATGGACGAACATCTGGTGCAGTCAAGGACGCTATGCACCCCATTGGCACCCTCCACTGTGTCCGTACCCCTGCGCGCTACGCCTTAAAGGGCAAACCCCACGTGCCCACGTTACTCACATCCACTTGATCCGACCCCTCGTCCAACCCCATCTTTGCACCACCTGTAAGCTCCTACAATCCCCATTTTCCGCCCCTCACCCCCGCAGTACCTGTTTAGCCTGTCATGGCCCACCCGCTGGAAGGCCAAGGGCTACACCTCGTTCACCTTCGGCTTCCTGACGCCAGAGGAGGCGCGCCACTGGCACGCGCGCATCTCCGCCTGCATGGAGGCGGCCCGCCTGGACAAGGTGGCCAGGCAGGCCAACCTGGCCTCGGCCGCGCTGCCACCTAACCCCGGCTCCTCCGCCGCCGGAAGCTACGTGGCGGCCGGCTCGGAGGGCGGCGAGCGGACCTCCAGGCTCATGGGGGGCCGCAGCAGCGCCGGGGGCTGGGCCAGCCTGGTCAAGAGCAGCAGCGTGAACCCCAAGGGCGCGCGGGGCATAGCCAGCGCGAGCGTGGGCGGGATGTTGCAGTCCGTGGCGAGCCTGCCGCCGGGGCAGGGTGCGCCGCCGTCCCCCGGGACCAGCACGGGCGGGGGCGGCGGCGAGGGCTATGCGGTGCAGGCCCGCACGTCGCGGACTGGGCCAGTGTCGGGGCTGGGGGAGGTGGCGGAGGGCGATGGCGAGGCGGGGCACCACCGGCGCAGCAAGACGGCCATGTCTGAGCCAGGTGGGGCTAGGGGTGTGTTGTGGCTAGCAGCGGAGTGTTATGGGGGAAGCCCTGCTGGGTGCAGGTGTTCAGCAACATGGTGGCGTGCGTGGTTACCTGGGATTGTGCCAGTGTCGTGTCATATCGAACTGCCGTCGCGTCTGTCCGCTTCTGCACCTTCAGCAGCTGCTGGTTGAGCAGGATGCCACTGGCTGTTCCTGTTGCTGCTGCACAGCGTGCACCCGCGTGGTCTTGAACCTTCCTTCTCACTCCTGCCCGCAGCCAGTGCTCCCGTCAGCTACAACAGCCCCTCGCTGCACGGCGTGCCCGGCGCCCCGGAGCCCGTCGTCCCTCCACACTCCCGCGGGGACGTACTCGCACCCAGTCCTTTCTTCGCCGCGGGGTCCCATGCAGCCACCGCCCTCCGTACCGCCGCCCCGACCGACGCGGCCAACATGGCACGAGAGTCGGCGCCTGCGACGGTGCAGGCGCGGTCTGCAAGGTCTGTCGCAAACGGCGGGGAGCAGCAGCAGCAGCAGCCCCCTGACGCACTACGGCGGGACGCGTCCCACCACAGCCACCATCACTCGCGGCCCCACACCCCCCACACCCACAACCACGGCGGGGGCTACTACACGGCCAGCAGCAGTGAGGACGAGGAGGAGATGGAGGACGCGGAGGAGGGGCTAACAGGGGCCAGCGCGGGGCCGGGGCGGCTGGGGGCGGGGGGCAGCAGCGGCGCCTGCAGGCAGAGCCGGACGGCGGAGCGTGCGGACGTGCGGCACGCCAACTCGCGATGGGTGCCGCAGCGGCAGGCAAGGCGGGCCGGGGCCGGTGTGCGTTTTTGGAGGGAGGTGTGGCTCTGGAGTGAGGCGCTGGCGTACACCAGCTGCGTCATGTGTGGTTTCATTTGAACCCCTAGCGGTGGCCTGGGCTGATGTGACACCCACACATCCTGATGTCGCACGAAGGCTGACGTGTGGTTCTGCCGCTGATGTACGTGCCGTTGCTGCTGCCCCGCTCGTTGTGCCTTGCGGCTGTGCAGGAAAGCGGTCTGGCAATCTACTACCGCCCGCAAACCAAGAACGACACCGACGGCGAGGGTGGCGAGTTCTTGGTGAGTAAAGCTTAAAGCTACATTCGGCACTTCAAACTGTAGTCGGCCTCGGGGCTGCCCACAACTGCGCTCATGCATCTGCCGTATCCATTCTCACTATTTGAGCCCGGGCTCATGAGACCGAATGACCCGGAACCCTGCGCCCCTCAACTGCTCCCTCACCTGTCCAGGTGAGCACGGTGGTCCGCGGCCCTCCCCGGCGCTGCCTGGAGGTGCTGCTGTCCCCCTGCGCGCGCACCACCATCCTGGGCCCTGCGCTGCGGCAGGAGGTGCTGCAGCGGCGACACGCGGAGGACCAGCGGGAGGTGCGTGTGGTTAGCAGATGCGTTGCGGGATGCAGGCAATCTGAGCCTGTTACAGGTACAGGCATACAAGCGGGAGGTGGGTTTGGTGTGGCCGGGGATGGAAGGCATGCGCGTCTGGCGGTTCAGCAGCGAGGCATGGGGGTGTCATTGAACGGACCGATTGAGGACGGTGTTGACTGGGGTCATGCGCCCTGCCCGGTCTAGCACCAGTAGTCAGGGAGGTACTGTAGAGCGCGGCGCCGTTTCTACCGTGAGTGTGAGCGAGGGGCTGCAGGATCGCGGCGCTGCATGGGCCAAGGTACTGTGATCCTGGTGCAAGGCGTAGAGGCATGGCACCGCGTAAGACCTGCCGTACCCACTTGCACAATGAGTTCGGTCATATGCTGCTGCGGCGTCCTAACGTCCCAATGTCTCCACCCGTCCTCGGCCCGCCCCTCTCTGTTGTTTGTGCACCCGATTACGCGCTGTGCGCAGATCCAGCGCATCGTGATGCAGGCCACGGGCTGGGCGGGCGTGCTGTGCGCCCCACGGGAGATGGTGGTGGAGACTGTCTTCAAGACGGACGAGAGCGGTGAGTGGGCGGCTGGGGCCCAGAGGCGCCGCCTGGGGCATGGGAACTGAGTGGCCATACGCAGCCATACGCAGCCATACGCGCCGCGACCTACATGTAACCCTAATGCATGGTCATACAAAGCTGTCGACGGTATGCCGGCTACCAACTGTAAGCGGTGACACAGTAGAATTGACATAGCTAAATGCTCTCCCATTTTCCCAGGTCCTTCTCTGGAGCTCATGTTCCGCAGCTGCCAGCCACCGTCGGGGGCCGGCGCGGCAGCGGAGCAGCAACAAGGCGGGGAGGGGGATGGCGGGGCGGACGTCGGGACCGCCGTGGCGCAGGGCTCGCGGCGCAGCTGGTGGGGGCGGCCTGTGGTGGCGCAGGTGCAGGGCAGCTACTCCATCGCCCCGCTGGAGGACCACTCGCTGGAGGGGTCGCCGGAGAGCCTGGTGACGTGCATCATGAAGGTGGGGCCTGCACGGCAAGGACATTTTGCTTGTGTGCGGGCCTGCGTTTCGGAGGGCGGGTGCGGAGCGTCCCAGTGCTGGGTGCAGGATACGGCTGATGGTGCGAGCCTGCAGCCGACCAATGCATGGGAGGGAGCGGCGCTTGTGCCGATCCTACGCGACCGGTCCGCGATCGTCGTGCAACATGCACTAACCTATTTGATGACCGGCAGCTTATGCTCAGGGTTCATCCATGGCCATAAAGCAACGTCCAGCAGCCCACATCAGAATCTATGTCCATGCACGGTACGAGCTGCGCCACTTGCTTGACATGGTCCTAACTCCATCCCACACTCACGCTCTGCTCCTGTTGCCCAGGTGGACCTGGGCGGCGTGTGCGGTGAGCGCAGCTGGCTGCGGCTGGTGTCTCAGGCTGCGGGTTGGACCAACGCCTTCCTGGACCGCCTGCTCATGGCCGTCATACTGCTGAGGGACGAGGTGGGGGCGAGCAGACACGATAAGGGAGCAGTTGCGGATGTCGGACGTTGATGCTGTGCTGAGAGGCAGGCATCTGGGGACGGATAACCTTTAGCGAAGTACGCTCTTCGGTTGCAGATTGCGTACGGCTGGCTCAGATTGGACTGCACAACAGCGACATCTGGCAGTCTGGTCCTGCCCTGCAAGCACTCAAGGAGTTGGCGAGGCCCGACGGGGCAATGCAGAGGTGGCAAACCTTCTGGCTGTGGCGATGCATGTACACGCACCATCCTCTTCGTGCTACGGGTTGCCAACAAGGACTTTTTCGCCATGCTTGGTCTGTCCTTATGCAGGTGGAGCAGAGCCGCTTTGCCGTGCAGCCCATCAACACCATCACCGCCTCCTCCGTAAAGGTGGGCTCGGGCTGGCCCCACGAACTTGCCGTGGCAAAGCGCCGTGCCCGCTGCAGCCCCTGGCCCCTTGAACCGCTCTACTTGTTCTTTAGCGTTGCGCCCGCACCTTCTCTACACTGTGTTTCCTCAGGGCCGGGAAGTGGCTCCCCCTGCAACCCGCGGCCGGCACTCCACGGAGTTGGCGCTGCCGGGCAGTGGGACGCTGCCTGGGGGCGCATCTACCACCGCAGTTCCCGCGTGGGGCAGCAGCGCGGCGCCCGAGGCGGCGGGCGGCGGTCGCAAGAGCCACACGTGCGGCAGCGTGCAGACGTGCCTGCTGGTGGGCCGGGCAGGGGGCTTGGGGCGAGGAAAAGGATATGGCCAGCAAGCACCACAATGTGCTGCCTCGATGGCAATTTGGCCGCACTGCGGGAGGTTGGGGCGATAGGTGCAGGGTCGTGCACAGCTTGGAGTTGTTTGCATGTCAGGGAGCGTGCTGGGAGGGAACACCAGCACATTGCGGCATGCGGGTAGCTGGCCGCCGCCACGCTGGTCTTATCCTCCCTAGGCAGGCGCAAGTCCTGGCTGCCAATGAGCAAGGGTGCCAACCGTCCCTTAATTTGTCCACGTGTAGCGCGGCACTGACAGTCCCTCCTACCCCGCCTGCTCCCCGGCCGTCCCGCCCCTTAGGCCGCTGCCCAATCGGCAATTGCCGCCGCGGTGGGTGCCGACGACGAGGCAGCCTCCCGCGCCGCCGTCGCTGACGTCACCGCCGCGTCCAACTCGCTGTGCGCCGCCGCCACCGCCGCAGCCGCCCCAGGCCTAGGGCCCTGTGGGGATATGCTGCGCGGCGGGGAGGCGCTGGGCGGGGTGTCGGACGTGCCGCGGCCGCTGGGGGCGCCTTGCGAGCAGCAGTATGAGACCATGGAGCAGGTGGGAGCAGTGGTATGGGGGGAGCAGCAGTGGCGGAGGGCACTCCGAGGTCGAGGCTGGACTGAGCTACTGACTACTGGGGCGGCGTGCAAGGGGCGTGGGTGCAGCAAAGGCGCTACACGGAAGCGTGGGGACGAACAGGCACAGGAGGCTTGGTGGCGCGGGCTACCTCCCACTGTGTCTTGGTGCCCTGCCCCCTCCCGCCCAGGTGCTGGCCCGCATGCGGCAGCTGTCCCTGCTGGACACCAAGGTGTGGGACGGCTTGCACCAGCCGGGCAAGGACGCGCCGTTCAAGGTGGGTGGAGCGCCATGCGCGTGTCCTAGGAGTGCGCAAAGCCGCACGCCGTTTGCCGCAGGTTAAAGCGTCGTAAACAGGAACGGCATGCCGTTTTCGTCCCAGAGCCGACACGGGGCCTCCGGACAGGACCTGCGTCCGCCTGTCCGCACCCAACGCCACCAACCGTGTGCTTGCTGTCACGCTAACACCACCCTGGCGTGATCTGCGCCCTGGTGCCACGAAGCCGATTTCCATCCCCTGTCGCCCCTGCCCACCCGGCCGGCCGCCCCCAGGTCCGCGGCCCCACCTACCTCAAGGATCGCAAGAAGATCCCCGCCGGCAACACGCGCTTCGTGCTGGGCTCCATGGACGTCATCGCGCAGCCGCCCGCCGCCAAGCCACACGAGCACATCGCGCGCTTCCTGCCTTCCGTCAGGTGGGGTGCGGGGGTTGGGCCGTAGGGGGCAAAGGGGCAGCAGTCAGCCGACGCAGCTGGTGGCTGGTGGAGAGGTTGACAATACTTGCCAAAGGATATGGCAGGGCGCCGTGAAAGTGAGAGGGCGCCGAGCGGCAGGGACGTCCACGTGGGCGTGCGATTGCTGGGCCCTTGCTGCGGGGCCCAGCTATCGCACCCGAAGTTGTGGCACTATGCTTCTGTCCCGTGCCCAGCAAGGGCGAAGCGATGGTACTTGAGTCACCGGAATGGAAGCTCTTGCACACCTACCCGCCAAGCCCATTGCCCATGGGCGGCGTCACGGCCGTAGGACTTCCTGTCAAACCTTTCCTGCTTCCTTGTCTCCTCCCTCCCGCCCTTCTAGCACTCTATCCCCTTTGAACCGCTATGAACTACCTACCTACTAGCCCTGCTAATAACCCCTGTTTCGCACGTTGCCCGCACCTCGCCTCCGCAGGCAGTCCGGGGCGCCCTTCTCGCTCATCATCCACCTGGTCATCCCCGGCACGCCGCTGCTGGGCATTGTGGCGGTGTTCGTCAGCGACCGCCACCCCGCCACGCTGGGCACGCCCCCCTTGCAACCCATGGACGAGGACCACGACTGGGAGCCCTTCGACTTCGTGCTGCACAAGTGAGAGGGAGGGGACAGGATGTTAAAGCAAGGATAAGAAGAGTGGCAGTGGCGAAGCATGAGGAAGCAGTAGTGTGAAATGCTACAGGGAAGGAAGCGAGTGGTGTGGTAGGCGAGGTTGTTGGAGTATTAGGAAGGTTCAAAATATGGTTACACACTGGTGCGAGGCCTCGCCTCCTGCTCCAGCTCCTATGCGCTCTGGTAGGGGCGGGACGTATGCTGGTGCATGGTACTACTGGGCACATCCACGCTCGCTGCGGACTGAGCAGGGCGCACCTTGACCCGTGCTCTGTCCTTTCGAAGCGTTCCTGCCCGGCTGTCGCTTGTCCTCATGCCGTACGCCCTCCCTCGCTCCCTGCCCCCACCCCAGGTACATGACCGGCTCCACGCACACGCGCAACCACATGCTCAAGCTCATCCCGCACATCGCGGACGGCTCCTGGATGATCAAGCAGAGCGTGGGCACCACACCCGTCATCCTGGGCAAGCAGCTGCGCACCGTGTACTACGAGACACCGCAGGTAGGGGGCAGCAGCAGAGCGGATGTCCTTGCTTGCCCTGCAGGTTGTGGGAGGGAATGGCGCCCTGGCGGATGGAGTTCGTCAAGAGGACATGGGTTGTGGCGGAGTTTACGCAGGATCCACTCCGGTGATCGCTGCTGCGTCTTCGCACAGCTCCATAGAACGAATCGCCTCCGTTGTTGCGACAGAATGCTGTCACCGTGCCACCTGGTCTTCGCGGTTAGCCTCCAACACCTTATCCTCTCCACTCTTGGTACCCACTCCCTGTACCAACGCTCACCTGCCCTCTCCTTGTTCCTCTGCCCGCCCGCCTCTTGTGCTTCAGTACATCGAGATCGACATTGACATCTCCGCCAACGCGGTGGCCTCCTACGTCACCGGCCTGGTGCGCGGCGCCACGCGCTCGCTGGTCATCGACATGGGCTTCGTGCTGGAGGGTGAGGGGGCAGCAGGGCGGGGGTACAAGGGAGGACCGGCGCAGGTTCAGGGCGGGACGACGCGAAAGGGTATAAGGGGGGTGGGGTGGGAAGGCATCAAGCACCAGAAGCAGGTAGGATAGGGCTGACTTGGTATGCCCGTTGCACTGGCGATAGGGAGGTGGGGCGGGACCGTGCCGATGCCGCACGTCTACCTCAATGTCGCCTCCGCATCAAGCAGGTGTGGTCGCACCGCAGGACCCAACACACCACAGGCATTGGTATCCACGCAGCCATACACGCCTTCCTCCCCCGCCGCCAGGCACCACCCCCTGGGAGCTGCCCGAGGCGCTGCTGGGCACCCTGCGCCTGTACAACCTGGACACCCGCAAGGCGGTGCTCATCGACGTCGACAACGAGATCCCGCTGCGCCCGCCAACCGTCAGGCCGTACCAGCCGCCGCCCGGCCGCCATCAGCAGCAGCCGCAGCGCTGCTCCCCACCGCCGCCCACTCCGCCGGCGGGCGCGTCTCCTCTGAGGGCCAGCGCGCGCAGCAGCCCCTCGGGCGGGGCGGGGGACGGGGGGGAGGAGGAGGAGCGCGCATCTCCAGGCGGCCTGGTGCGAAGCAGTGGGCAGGCGGTGAGCACGGCTTGTCGGTAATGATGCACCGGGTGCAAAATACGCAAGAAAGATGCTTGCGCATACTGGCAAGCATGTACGGCGGCATGCGCATGCCTCGACACGTCCTTTGCCCCAGCATGAGATTGCTGCAGTCCCGCTGAGCGCCTTGGCCCCCTTCCCTGCAGGCGCCGCTGGCCAGCCCGGGCGGCGGCAGCCTCAGCTCCCCCGCCCGCAACGGCACTGGACCCGCGCCCGTCAGCGGCGCAGCGGCGAGCTCCCCGCGCTCGCCCGGCCCCGCCGCAACCAGCTCGGGGGCCTAGGTGCTGGGTATGCAGGCGGAACACGTGTGCTAGGGCTTGCTGGGGCTGCACTGCGCCTGGACAAGCATGCATGTGTATCTTTTCTGCATGGAACGGTGTTTACTTGTCGCTGTGAATATATGCTGGCCGCGTCGCGTGCTTGCTGGGGCTGCGTCTTCTGAGCTGCAAAAACCGCCACGTGCGTTGCGGTTGCGATCTTTGTTGGCAGGCCGTGCGTGGACCGTGTCCAGGAAAGGTGGTTTGCAGAGGGAGGCCGTGTGAGCTGCTTGGCCTGAGGTTGGCCTGCAGCAGAAGGGCGTGCGGTGGGAAGCAGGGTGGATAGATGGTGTAGCGTATTGGCTGGCTTGGGTCGTGCTAGTTCTCGAGCGCACGGTGGGTCAGTGGCATAAGCAGTATACCGGTGTACGTGTACCTGGCTATGGCTGAGTGCGTGGGTTCATGATCAAGTGGACCACAGTAATTGGGTGGGGTTCATCCCTCCGCCCCGCGGACGAGGAAGCGAAGTTTGGAGTGCTATTTCGCTGGTGAAAGCTTACCTTGTGAGTAGGGCGGACCAGGACTTCTGTGCTGGACGCGGAAGGGCAGGTGGTGATACATGCGGGTTTAGGGCGGGTCAGGGGCGGGCAGTATGCATTTCACTGCGCTGGATGCCAGGGGAGCTGGATGCAATAATTGCAAACTGGGGTGCGAGCTTTGCATTCGGCGGCAGCGTGGAAGCGTGACTGTGCGCAGTGGCGTGGGGGTGCGGAACAAGGGGCGGCGACGTGCTGCCGCTTGGCTAAGAGCCTTGGTAGTGCGATATGGGCTGGGTGTAGCCTGGTGTGGCAAGGCGGTGCGCCCCAAATGCTGTCGAGGCAGGGCTGGTAGCACTCGGGCTGTGTGGTTGCCGTCATCCGGTCCAGCCTGTTGGATTTCCGTCGTCTTTTGTTCACCAGGCGGAGGCCTCCAGTTGCTGTGCTTAGTGGTTACCATGGCGCTGAAAGGCTAGAATGGCACTATTAGGTTTATCTGCTCCAACAGTGGCCGAGCTGGGCTGAGCGGCTTGCGGGAATGTTGTGTTCAATTCCAGCTCCTTGTGGGACAATCGTGCCACTCCCCAGGCCTAACTTCTTTCAGTTGGAGCCGCCGTGTCCCTTTCCTGTCCGTGCGCAGCAGCGGTGCAGCATGCAGGCGTGTCTGGCGTCTCAGGGTGCCCCATACCGGTATACCGGTACCCTGGGGCGATACCGGTTCAGCGTACTGCTGGACGTGGGACGAACGGCTCTGCAACGGGCGGTACCGCCACGTACCGCGTTATCAAGTGGCGCTGTGTGACGTTGTCAACTGTGTCTTGTGTCTACTTGCCCTAGCCGTGCACCGCCCATCTGTATGCAGTAAGCGGCCGTTTGGGGAGCCAGGGGGAGCGATACCCATGCAACAGTCATGCACCCGCACGCCCGCACGGTGACCACCTCCACCCTTGCCTTCCCCGTGTGCAGCACTGCATCAACGCACCGTCTCCTCAGCTCATTGCCCCACAGCACGCAGACTGTCGGCAAAAGTTACGCAGCATGCTGCGTGCTGGAGCGTGCGCGGTCTTGCCCTGTTCCTGTCCGTGTAGAGCGCAGGTGCATGCTGGGGGTGGTTGGCGGTGTCGTAATGGGCGACACACGACACACGGAGACACGGTGTTACTGCGCCGGTGAGGCACGTACGTGTTTCGGTGATTTGTGTGAAGTAGATTTGTGATTAAAGCTCTTGTAAGAAACGTCCCTCCTCTCGCGTCCAAGCTACTCCAACGGGCAAAGTTCCGCCACTTCAAGGAATCCACTACTAAACGCGCTGACACAATTATTTTTAGGAACCTTTTGATAACTACCAACAGCACAAGATGAATGAGCTGCACCTCCTGTGAAGTCCATGATGGCCTCTGCCGTTCGAAGAGGCACATCTGCCGGGTGGAATACCTGCCCTGCTAATCGGTTAATAAGGGTAAGTAGCTGCATATTGGCCAGTACGCGGCGCCAGCGCCTCGCTTAGGACGCCTCATACCAACGACACCGGTTCCGGCGAACCGGCCCTGACGCCCGGCGCTGGCCCCCTGGCTTTGCAGGTCGGGTGCCGCTCGCGATGCCGGCGGTCGCGAAGCTGCCTGTACGCTCAGCTTCAGCCCCAGCTGCGTTCTGCAACCAGCGATGATAGCGCCAGCAGCAGCGCCAACACCACCAGTGCCCAGGCCCCCGGCCCCCGCGGGTCCCCACCCGCACAAGGCGGTAGCGGGGGCGGCGACCCGGAGGAGAAGGAGCCTACCAGCGGAAGCCTCCAGATTGGCTTTGACGCCTTTACGCAGCAACTGCTGCTAGCAGCCGTCACAGGCGGCGCAGCTGCTGCCATTGCGTTCCTGGGGCACGTGGACCTAAGTAGCGCTCTACGCCTGGAGCTGGACGCGCTGTCTCTGGCCGCGGAGCTGTGCGCCCCCGTGCTGGTGCTGCTGCTGGTGGTGTGTGCGCCGCGCTGGGCGCCGCCCTTCCAGGCAAGTGCGCAGCGTCCAGCCGCCGGATGCCCCATCGACACGGAACTTCACATGTCCCGCAGGCCAACCTACCCAATAACGGCACCACATCCCCGTCCCGGCTGCATCCCCTGTGCGCATCATGTAGCGCTCGTGGTCTTCGTAGTATAGAGCACGAATGCCTGCCCGACCCCTGATGAAGGCGTACATCACCAGATGCCCTTTCTGCTGGGTCCGCAGTATGCCTTGCCGGCCGAACTGCGCCAACTAGCCCTTTTTCCCTGACCGTCCTGACAGGGCTCGGAGCTGGCGCGCCTGCAGCACAACCACTACCTGACCGCCCAGGTGCTGCAGCTGTACGACGTGCTGGATGACGATGACGAGGAGGAGGAGGAGGACGAGCAGCAGCAGCAGCAGAAAAAAATGCAGGGGCAGGGGCAGCAGAGCAGCGCGAGCGCGGGGGCGGGGGCGGGAACGGGCAGCAGCAGAGGGGATGGAGGCGCGAACGGGAGAGCGGGCAGCAGCGGGCCGGGGGGCACGGGCGAGCGAGCTCGCGTGCGGCGGCGGTTGCGGCTGGAGCAGACGCTGGGGTGGGGCACCGTCAGCAGCGCGCTGGCGCTGGTGCAGGTGCGCCGGGGGCTGGGCGCCGGGGGCGGGGCGTCAAGGATAACTGGGGAAGAGATGTCCCACTGTGACTGTCTGATCCATAGCATTACGATCAACCCATTGAACCCATGCCTGAAGATAGTGGGTCTGATATGGGCTGGGCCGGTCCTGGCACTCCAGTCTGCAGTCAACACAGGCTGAGACAGGGCCGGATCCGGATTTTGGGCTTGCTACGAATCCCTACGCCATGCACCCATATCGTGTTCCTCGTCGCAAGCCCCTTCTCCTCCCGCTGTCCGGCCGCCCCGTTACTTCCGCCCCAAGGCCTACATGCTGCAGCCGTGGAACCCGCCCACGCCCAACGCGCTGCTGGGCGCTGCGCTGGCCGGCCGCGGTATGTGGCAGCTGGCCAACGAGGCGCTGTGGCGTGGCGCAGTGTGGGGGCTGCTGGCGGGCGGCGTGGGGCAGCGGCTGGCGCGCGTGGACGCCAGCGACGGGCTGCTGTTCCTGGGCCGCGTGTTCGGGGGCGAGGACGCAGCAACGTGGGTGGGGGACGGGGTGGCGGGAGGTGTAGGGGACGGGTTGGAGGATGGGAGTCAGAGTCGTTGGGGGCGGGGAGTGTGGGCCGGGGATGGGGATCATGACAGGCGGAGAGGGCCTGAGGAGGAGTGGGACGAGAAGGGGCGGGACGGGTTGCAGGAAGTAGTTTGTGGGTTCGCGGTGCAGGGGCGGTTTGGCATGTACGGCAGGGGACGGGAGGAGGCAGAGTGGCAGGGCGGCAAAGCAAAGAGAACCGGAAGCCAGGGGGTGTTGCCGGGGGTTGTTGCGTTGAGGAAGCCATCGTGAAGGGGCCCAGCGGGCAGGACCTCGACCGAGTGCATGCCGGGTCTCCACCGGGCCTCCACCCACAGCAGCTGCCGGTGACTCCTATTGGGCAACTGCCGAACAGCCTCCCTCACGTCGTCGTGTGACCTCATGACATGTCCCATGACCCCCATCCTGTCGTCCTGCAGGTACATCGCGGGCCTGGGCCTGGTGGCGCTGTCGCTGCCGGGGGCGCTGTGGGAGGCGCGCAACCTGCGCAACTTCGTGCGCGCCTCCGTGGTGGGGCCCGTGCGGGACGCAGCCATCTTCTGCACGGGTGGGTCTGGGGAGGGGTAAAGGGATGAGGAGGAAGTGGAGGAAATGGTGATGGCCTATGCTGGTAAATCGTTGCAGTGTGGGGGCATGTGAGGGCCTGGAAGCGCCAAACCCCGTGTCCCAAAGGATGGCCCAGGTTTTGACGACCGTTTTGGTGATACCGTAGTTTCGGCCTGGAGCGGTACGATGATGTTACTGTACCGGATCAGGAGTGCAAGCGGAGGAGAGCAGCACTGGTGGCACGTGGCAGGCGTTTGCTACGGCAGCTTCTGCTCCGCAGGCACTTACCCACCAAAGCCCACTTCAGCCCACACCCGTCCACTATCAAACGCCCCCCTTCCCCCAGGCGACGGCGTGAACCAGCCCGCCTACTGCGATCCGAGGGGCTACGCGCTGCTGGCGGCGCGGCGGCCCGCCAATGCCGCCTCCGTGGCGGATGTGGTAACGCGCACACGGGCGTGGGTGCAAGGTGGGTGCTGGGTGGGTGCAATGTGAAATTTGAGTGGGTGTCAGGTGGGTGGGATCTGCGCACGTGCAAGGTGGGTGCTGGGTGGGTGCAAGGCGGGTGCTGAGTGGGTGCTGGGTTGGGTGTCAAGTGGTTGCCAGACGGGTGCTAGGTGGGCCAGCGGGGGCGGGGCCCTGGGAATGACCCGGTCTGAGGAGGCGGACGGGGAGGGATGTACCGGTGCACTGGTGTGCAGGCGTTGGGGGCGCGGCCGGGCTGCGCGGTGAGGGCCCATGCCGTGGGAAGCGTGATAGCCTGTCAACTCTCGCCAGGACTGATGGCTAGCTGCTAGCTAGCTTGGGTCACTTGGCAGCAAGTAGTGGGTTCCTCCGCGCTCGTCACCAACCCGCCGGTTTACTCCTGTCACTTGCCCTCCTCCCCAGGCCCGGACCAGTCGTACGGCAGCATGGACAGCATGGACGTGGTGGAGGGTGGGGACCGGGACCGCAGCGCCACGACCACTAGCGCCGCTGCCGGCGCCGCCGCAACCGCAACCGCAACCGCTAGCGGCGATGGCAAGAGCAACAGGAACAGCACCTCCTCCCCCGCACCGTCCCCGCCGCCGCCGCCCTCTGCCGCCTCCTCTGCCGCCGCGGGCCTGGGCCGTGCGGTGGGCGCCCGCGTGCAGGCCAGCAGCGCCGCCTTCGAGGCCGACAGCAGGGACATGGGCGTGCTGCTCAGCGTGGAGACGATGCAGGTGGGGCCGCCGCGTGGACGGTGAAGCGACCGGAGCGGGGCCGGAACGGGGGCAGAATGGGGGAAGAAGGAAGCAGTAACGCGAATAGGTGGTAATGGGAGCAATAGTGGCAGCAGTACGGTAAAGAGGAAGACGACCCACTGCAGTTGCGGTCCGCCTTCTACTCCAGCTCCCACAGCGCGCGCCGGCAGGCTGGCCGGCGCGTAGACTCCATGTAGTAAAAGTGGCGTAGTCTAAAGCAGTAGGGCAGAATGGGGGCGGCGGTGGAAACCCAATCCTAATCTTATAATCGTGGAATGTGTTGTGTTAGGTAGCATGAGCTTAACGTGCTGCAGGATGGGCATTGTTGCCGCAGGGCGAGATGTAGCCGTAAGATGGGCTGGGGCGGGCGGAGTGCATGCTGGGGCTGTGCATAGGTGGCGGGGCAGGGGAGGGGCGGGTAGCCGGTGTGCTGGCCGGCGGGTCCCAGCGGCCTAGCGCATACTCGTTCCACCGTGAAAGCCTGCGCGCCTCCCATTTCTTCCTTCCTAGCGGCCTATCCCCCGGTCCCTTACTTGGCCGTTACCCTGCCCTCTTGCCTTCCTCGTACCTTGCCTTGCCTCTGCCCACAGGACAAGCTGGCGTTCTGGTCCGCGCTGTACTTCCAGCTGCTGTCCTCCTTCGCCATCAACGGCTCATTCCTGGCCTCGGACGGCAACCTGCTGGCGTCGCTGGCGGCGGCCGTGCTGCTGCGCACCGGGCCGCTGATGCTGGCGGAGCTGAGGGCCAGGACGGCGGCGGCGGCGGCGGCGGGAAGCGGGGGCGGAAGCGGGGGCGGCGGAGGGAATTGACAGACGGGGTATTGCGGGCAGAGCGGCTGCGTTGGGTTCTAGTGTGTTGCTGTGGGCGATGTGTGGGCTGGGGGTTGCGGTGCTGTTCGTGAACTGGGGTGGGCAGAGCTTTCCTATGTCCGTGGATGGCTTGGGCCTGCTTGGGCGCAAGCGCGGGAGTGTTCGCAAATTTGGCTGTATGGGAACGGTTGTCATTTTGTTGTGCACAGCGGGTGCAGGATGCGTGGATGTCCGCAGGTGAGGGCGATGTGGAAGGCTAGCGAAGAGCCGTTAAGCAGCACAGACGTGTGGCTGCAGTGGAGATTGCTGGAGTTGCAGGGCTTTGGTCGAGCACTGCTTCAACCCCTTGGTGACTGACGGCGTTACCGGACACCAGGCCATAAGTAGGGTACCGTCATTTCATGTTTCATGGTGTCGGCTTCTGCCTGTGCGTCTCTCGCCAACCTATCGGGTTATACTGCGTTCAGCACCACCCTGGCTCCCTGGGTCGAGGCCGATGCATTAACCTGCCCCTGGCAACGCGCTCGTTGTGCCATGGGAGCGAACGGCAAGGCTCGTTTGTACCTGTATTGCCATCCTGATGCAGCAGCTGCAAAGCCTTTGTAAGTCTTGGGACATCCATACATTGAGCTGGTACGGTATTCCACAGATAAGCCACACGTCTGCCGTACCATGTCCATGCAGCGTACCACGGCCTCCAACCCACGGGCTGCACCAGCAAAGGCCCACACTGCATTCAGCGGGGAGATAGACACGCCGCTCGGTCCGTTACAGATCGTTACGTACCAACACCGGCATGCCATGCAACCAGCGATTGGAAGAGCCACAGCTCATACCGTACCGTCCAACATTGACTTGCCTTCATGACAGCGGCCGCCGCCAAGCGTTTTCCATGCCTCCACGGCAGCATACGCGGCAGCATACCAGTACACAGAGAGTACGCATGTCTACACCTCCGGCAAGACCAAGTTCCGTCTTACAACGGCACGGCTTTTATCAAATTGCAAGCATACCGGTACACAGAGGGCGGACAGAGGCCCGAAGCCTCCCAGCTGTTGGCCCAGGTTGGCCCCACATGCATGTCTTGCACGCCTCCACTTACAGCCCACGGTCGCTGTATCCGGCCCTCAGCCCCGTCCCACAACTGCCGCTACTACCATCCGCCTTGTCCCACACTGCCACTTCACCCACTAGTCACCCAGTCCACCTACGGCACGGCCCGAGGAAGCCCCACAGGTGCTCCTGCGGTGTTGCGCCGCTCAACACCGATGCGATGGAGCCACCATGCCCCATGCTCAACCTGGAATGCTACAAAGCGCAAACAACAAACACCAGACCGCATTTGGCGGCCCTCCTCCTTCACTGGATGCCTGTCGCCAACCGCAGGCGCGCTGTGGCTTGGCACGCGGCAATACGCGCACAGGTGGCGACTGCACGCCGTAGCGGACAGGTCCCCTGATATCAGCCACAGGACCAGCCTCGCTGCTAGTTTCCGATGCCCCGTTGCCCCTACAGGCCATGAATCTGGGCGCGAAACAAGACTCCCACCGCCGCCAAGAACCCGACCCCGTGGCATCATAGGCACCTTACGTCCTGTATAGGCCCACGCACAGTGCACCCCGTCTCATCCCGTCCAGGTACCACGACAGCCAGCCAGGCAACCCACACAACTTCTACTGCTGCTGCTGCTGCTTGCGCTGCTTGTGCTGCTGTCCAACACCGTTCCACTCCACGGTCCTCGGCCAGCCGCCGCCTCCAGTTGCACTACCCACTCCCGCCGCTTCAAGCCGCGCTGCGCACTCCCGCCGCTGCCAGCCACGCTGCCAGCTAGAGTGTTGTCCCGAAGTCCGCTACGCCTACGAGCGGTGGCCCGTAACGCCGGCTGTGTCAGACCCTGCAGCATAAGGCCAGGTTAGACAGCGTGCTTAGGCCTAGGCCAGACAAAAAGTGGCAACTTGGTTGCAAGGACATCTGCACTCAAGCCTTCCCCTGGTAGGTTGTAGGCACGCTGGATTGGGGGGGCAGGTCGCTGTGCAGTGCAGAGTGCAGTGCGACACCCAATGCCGGTTTTTCAATCAAGCAGCGGCTCAAGGCACACGTGATTGGGATGCAACGTACCATGCCTACATTTACCCGCAAAGGCACAAGGGAAGGTCCGCGTTGCGCGGGCGCGCCTGCACCCTACCTCAGCCACCCCACGGGCTTTGCCCCGCCCCCCTCCGCAATAGCTCCGTCAGCGCCATTACCTGCAGCTTTGGCAGCTGTTGTCCCCTCGACAGCCCCCGCCAAGCGAGCCCGCTCAAACAATGCCTCCTTGTATGCGCGCCAAGCGTCCTGCCGCTGCACTTCGGCCGTGAGCCGCTCTTGCTTTCGCCTCGTTCTTACGTCGTCCGCCAGGCCCCTCTGGAAGGCTTCCCGCCAGTCCAGCTCGCGTAGCTTCAAGTGCTGGTTGAACTGCTTGCGGTATCGCCTCTCATCCCGAGCGTTCGCCGGCTGTAAGCGTAGGTGCCGCTCGTAGGTGGGCCAGTCCGTTGAAGCTGACGCACCCGGAGGGGCAAACGGCGACCGCATAACTGTCGGAAGCTGCTCTGCTGCATCGTAGCCGGGATTGCAGTACCACCACTGGTGTCGCGACGGCCGCTTGATGGCTGGTTTCCGGCCCCGGCTTTTGCCCATTACCCAGTGCCAGTCCCATTTCCCTGCCCCATGGCCAGCCTCCAGATGATGGCCACTGCTGCTGGCATCAATGATTTCCTGTTGCTCGATCGCTGCGGATCTGTCTGAAAAGGAACGCGTGGGTGCCAGCCCTGTGAAGGCAACTTGGATGCCTTGATAGCTTTCCGCTTCTACGGCTACAAGAGCTCGAGCAGTACACCGCCAAGTTCCAGCTGTTAACATGTGCAGCATGTTAATTTGCCGCTGCCTCCTTGCGTGGCCCCGTGGCTGTTCACAAGCATGCGGGGGCCACAAGCTGCACACTAGGACAAGAAGTAGGACGACTACTTTCGACAATGACAGACTGGCGTAGTCATCGTATGGTACAGCATCCACGCGCATGCACTCCACACAGAGTCCACAGACATTTGTACCTATATGGGAGGGCTCCCCTGGTAGGGACGTGAAGGGACTGGAAGGGACGCGTCCTGCATGCGCCGCCTTCCGACTCCTAGGCGTTCCCATAGCGCCCTCGGGGCACAAGGGCATATATCGCACGCACTGACGTTGCAGGGAGTCTTGCGCCACACACTGGGACACTGCCCTACATGCAAGAGCCGTGGTCAACGAGGGTGTCCCCTGGTTTAAACCGTGATCCCTGTCCCGCTACGTTGTCCGCGGTGGAATAGTGGAAGTGCTGTAAGCGGCTTTGGTGGTCACAAGTCTTACCAGGGTGGCTCTTGATCTCTTGTGCTCCCTTCCGTCCCTGCGATGCATCACAACCCCCTTCCTGCCTAGCTGGATGGCGTACCCTAGGGTCCTGTGCCTGCACGCTTCGGGCTGCGCCAGGTTGCGCCCACAGTATTCCGCCGCCCACGCACCCTAAGCCCTTCCCTGCCTCCAGCCCTGTTACCAACAAGATAGAAGGGTAGCATCGCGCCCTTTCCTGCCTTTCCCTAAGCAAACGGACATTTTCATAGGTATCTTTCGCACCAAGGGCCCTGTTCCGCACACCCCAGCTGCTCGCACAGTCAACCGCCATCCCGCTGCTACTGCGTACCCGGGTGTGCCGTACTCCCATTGCATACCGGGTATGCCTTCCGGACTTCAGATCCGCGTCACTGGCAATTGCGACTGCATGATTTGGTTTGAGCACGTTCGAGGCCCGGCAAGGGCGTAGCATGAAGAACTGGTCTCTGAGAGAGTGGCACGGGAGCCGCCAACGGCGCAGTCAGAGACTACTCCGAGCAGTTGCGCTTCCCCACTGATGCGCCATATAGGTTGAGCCTCTCTAACATTCAGGCGCGCCACGCCTTTGCCCCGGGCGTACGGCGCAGCGCGTGGAAGTGTGGCAGCAGCAGGCACAGCGTCACAGGTGCACCTCTGGCGGACAAACAAGGGAAAGCGGCCGCACACCGTGAACGCATAGAGGCCGTACGGGAGACCGTTGGTGGGTGTGGTGCAGCGTGCGTGCCCCATTTCCGTTTGTGCTTGCTCAGGGTTTAGCGCCCAGGCGGGTCTTCTGGTGCACGCAACCGCAGGTGATGAATCTGGAGCAATGAAGGCGTGCGGTGCCCTGATCGTGCAAGCTTACGGGTGAACAGGACGAAGTACACCCCAGCGCATGGACGACTAGGCAGGCGACGGAAATAGGCGCATTGAAGAGGTGCTAGAGAAACGCGTTGGAACCGCACACGAAGGCTGGAGGATTAGGGGAAAGAAAGGGAAGCATATGGGACGAGGGTACGAGGCAAAACTCCTTTCCGCAGAAAACACGCACAGTCACATAACAGTTGTGCGGGGGTTCCGCTCCTCTTGGGGTACCGCGAACAAGCAAACGACGTTTGGACGGCGGGATGTAGTGGGCAAGCCCTGGCATACCAGGGTCCCTAAGGGGGCATGAACACAGCCGGACATGCAGCTGGACCTGGTAGGACAGCCAGCACACGAGTGCCTCCACTGTAGCCCTGTGGTTCTGAAGGGGACCACAATTGCTACACGGCAATCCTGCGCAGCGGCCCATTTGACAGGTGTTACCACTCACCAGATGTGCATGGCGCCACCAGGGGACCTGGGGACGACCCTCGGCCGCCTAACCATGTGCACCCTCTCAGCAGGGGTCCCACCTCAACCTGAGCAGGCACGACCGGTCAATAAGGTGCGTGCACTGGTGGCAGTGAGAGTTGCAACAAATTGTATTACGGGCCCACTGCAATATAATGAACCCATGCCGTGGAAAGGTTTGCAGGGAGCATGAATGTCAAACGAGCACAGCCAAGCACGCGCACCACTAGGTGCCCAAGCCCAGTGGACCCCAACCGCCAGAAGTGCACTGGACTCTTGTTGGACTGCTGCCTTCAAGGGAGAAAGCCCCTTCTTTCCCCCTGGTTGCCTGTGCCTTTACCTATGGGCCCGGTCGCCCGTTTACTGATTGCGCCCAGTTGCGCCAAAGAGCTGCTGGTTTCGGGGCGCAAGGCCACGTACGGCTTGCACTCCACCTGCAAGGAGCATAGCATTCACGCACCTAAACTGCGCATGGATTTGTACAACGCCATGGTGGTACCTGTCTTCTCGTACGGTGCTCAAGTTTGGAGTG
>VFQN01001728.1_pt1 | contig 35478 bp, 53 predicted proteins | sample 3512371 | NCBI WGS metagenome assembly VFQN01 (sample SAMN10412370, study PRJNA504923) | tailings metagenome | isolation source: Replicate 2 from Balatoc abandoned mine | place: Philippines: Itogon, Benguet | collected 2017-08-28 | reverse complement strand
GGACCAGTAAGGATCGTGTGGCCACACCACCTGGATTGTAACATAAAATGCCAAATGCTTGTGTGTACGGCCTATTACACTGGGTTGCACGTACGACAGCGTGCTTGCGCAGCCATACCACTGCCGCCGTACAGTATGGCCCATGAGAGACACCGTGCAAGCCCAGCAACGACAAAGAAGCTGTTCAGGCCGACAGGAAGACAGCGGCCCAGACCTGGCCTTACGGAATAACTGAGCTCAGCGCCGACCGCGACGAAGGCCTTTTCAAGACCATACACGACAGCGACCTGAGTGAGCAGCCGCCCCACTTCAAGGGGTTCACCGTACATCCATGATACATTCGTCACACCCCTTCTCTTGCTCAACCTGCCTTCCACGTGCTTAGTCGGCCCCCAATGCTTGGAAAGCCTTGGCTAGCCTACCAGCCCACACGCCCAGGCATCCAACGCCCGCTCGTCAAACGCGGTGCATGCCTGTCAGTTACAACCCCTCCACCTGCAACCCAAATACCCCATGCCAGCCGCACTCCCAGTCTATTACGCGACATGGCTGTGTCAGATAGACTGCAAAAACGAGTCGTGGGTAAGTGTCAAGGTAGCACCAGTGTCTTCAACACTAGCATACTAGCGTCCACGCAGCAAAACCCGTACGCTCTTCTGTACATGCCGACAGCCTTTGCTCCTCTCCCTCCTGCTTTACGCCACTCGCTTAGGCGCCCGCCACCAGCTGCAGGTCCAGCAGCTCGTCCTGTACGGCAGGGGAGACAGTACGACAGCACCACTCAGCGTGGTACATCAGCTGAAACCCAGGCCACCAACAGCCGTGTGACGTCTCCGCACAAACCCCACAAGCAGGGTTTCGTGGGTAAAGGTTGTATTTGAACCCTTCTAAAACAAAGCCGTGACGTTTTCGAGCGTAGTCACGCCTTAGTCGCTTCGTTCCCGCGCCCATGCTCAGCCCACCACCCCACGCCTTGACAGGTCTTTGACTTACGCAACCTTGGCAGCCCTCCATCGCCGCAACACCTTTATAGGGTTGCGCTGGGTAGGAAGCCGCTTTCACTGTGAAGCTGAAACGCATCGCTACTGGTATTACTCTCAACGGAGAGCCCCTGGCCCCGCCCTGGGGCCCGCTCCCGGCCACATGCACACACGCCCTGCCCACGACGCACCGCGCTGATGCCCAAGCCCATGCCGCCCTTGTTTCCCGCCCCATCAGTGCTCCACCACGCACGCCTCCCCCGTACACTGCCTGGAAGGGCAGCACCTGTACTATCCAAGGAATCCAAAGCACAACAGCACCGTTGGTGCACCCCCTCCCCTCCCCTCACCTCACTGATGGTCATGACCTTGCAGTCCGTCGTGGGCGTGGCCACGCACAGCAGCGTGTAGCCCTTGGCCGCCACGTCGTCCGACAGCATGGAGCCGGACTGCTCCACGGAGCCGGAAACCTGCGGGCAGGTGCGCACACACGCGGAACACGTCACGTAAGTGCGCCAGGCCAGTGACCTCGACTCACTTCGTAAGTGCAAGCAGCGCAAGGGATCCATAATGTACAGGCACTGATACCGTTACACACGTACAGCGTTTTGTGTTGAGAAGGCTTGGTGCCACTGGCTACGCCGGAATGGAAAGGCGGGTGCAGGGCGGTGGGGGTCAATCGGCATCCCTGCTGGGGAGGGTGCGTCTCACCTCGTACACGTGCCTCGACCGGGCCATTTGCTGACATTCGCCCCAACCCCAAGCCTCGCCCCTGACCAGTAGCAATTCCCACGCCAACGCCAATGTGCGCACGGACACACCATTCGTGTCCGCGTTAACGTGCAGCTGAACCATTAGCCGACAACGCAGCCAACCCCTCTTTTGTGACCCCCGGCCGCATTGTAGGACGCCCTTGACATGCCCGCCGGGCCCCCAAGCCCTCAGAGTCATGCCATGCCCTGATCGGATGCCTCTCGCCCCGGCTAACCTTTTCCCCCCATGCCCTCAACCCACCAACTGTCGTACCATATCTCCTTCCGCCCCTCACCACTGACGCCCACAGGTGTAAGAAGGCCCCAAGGAACCTCAAAGAACCGCACCTGGCTACCGGTAACTCCTGGCACGCCATACGGTATAGCTCCCCGTTTGCGCCCAGCACTCCCACGACCGCCCCCCGTGCCCCGGCCCCACAGAATCGCCCTCCCCAGTTGACCCACCAGCTTGGCGGGGCAGGTCATGCACACGCCCAGCTTGCAGTCGTGGGGAAGGTCGATGCCCTTATCCAGGGCAACGGACAGAATGGACTCGCCCTCGGGAACCTGCAGCCGGAGCGGGTTCGAGCGGGCACCGGAAGGGGGGCAGCTTATAAAAGCTTAACTTAGATTCTAATAATTTAAAACAATTATGACTGGTAATATAAGAGGAATTTGTATTTAATATTTTCTGTGAGACTAATGGTGCTACACTAACTAATGCTTGAGGGCTTCTTTGTGGGCCCTTTGGCTCCGGAGGGCCCGCTTTGCTCGAGCAGATTTACAGGTGCTTGTGGTGCTTGTGGAAGGCATCGACCAGGTAGGCAGGAACGGGACGGCCGGAGGCGTGGATAGGTGGAGTCAGCAGGGCGTGCGGTGCGTACTGCTGGGCAGCTGCCTCGTAGGGTTCAGCTAAGCAGAGGCAAAAGCCTGGTGGAGAACGGAAGCCCGACTGGGCGAAGCTACGGGTACCAGCTCGGCCCATCCCCACCTGCAGGTCGACCTTCTTCCCCTCATGCTCAAGCTCGATCTGCAAAGGCGTCAAAGGCAGCAGGACCAGTAGGACCCAATAAGCTAGAGTTGGGGGTAAGTAACGCCCGTGGAATGCATGGCAGGGAAAGTCTCGCTGCTACTGCCCTGTCCAGGGTGGTAGCTACGGAAAGAGGTCGTGGCAAGGGCAGGGGAGAGTCCGTGCAAGCGCGCTCCAACAGCAGCATGCTTGCGCGCAATTGGCTACGAAAGCCTGATTTATAAACAATGTTGTCGTCAACTTGCGTTCTGTGACTGTCCGCCAACAACGTATGGACCTGAGCGAGCCAGGAGGCATCGAGCCCGTGCCGACGCAGCGACACTGCTCGCCTAACCCCTTGCGCAAACCTAACACGCTCTTCCGTCCGTTGAAAAAGTCAAGCAGCGCAGCTGGTCGGCCTGACTGTGAGACAATGGGTTCAAGCAACGTACCTTGTACGTGGTGCGGGTGGCCGCAACCACGCGCAGCGATCGCCGTGAGATGCGCCCACTGGAGAAAGTGTTGGCGCGGCAGGTGCGAGAGACGCTAGCGCAAGCCCGAGCAGACATGGTCCTCAGTCGCTATTGACGAAGAAGCGCAATTATGATTACTGCTTCGCTCTTTTCGCGCTTGAGGCCTCCTCCTTGGTAACGCGTTGGCTATGGTGCACACCTGACAGGGACAGTCGACCTTTGCACCACCTTCTGCTTCCTCGCATTCCCATGCATCTGCCGTATAAGTTGGTGAAAAAAGGTGGTGGTGACCTATGCTGAGTCACAAACATTTAAACTATGTATCATCATGTCTAAGCGCGCAAAAGATCTAGCGCTGCGCTTCCTCCAGCCCTTCGGGGCAGCCCCAAACCCTGGAAACGACGCGACCTCTTCGCTGCTCTCTCCCATACCGTCTCTAGGACAAATCTTGAGGCCTTTCACAACGTGTACACTCAGCTCCTCACAGCAGCTCTCCTGCACATCTTCAAGCATCACCCAACTCCGACACTCCTCAGTGCCGGTACCAAGCTCGCTGCCTTGGGCCAGGCCGCTAGCCCCGGCTTCACGCAGGGCGTTGATCCAATCTTCCGTCCCTACAGCAGCCTCCAGCACTGCGTCGTTACAGCTCCCTCTGCCCGCGGGGGCTGCCTCATGGGCTTCGGCGCCCGCCCGTTCCGTCCACACCACAGCTGCCCCCTGCTGCAGCGGCAGCGGACAGGGGCAGAACACCAACAGTAAAGAAGACAACAGCAGCAGGGATGGAGGGGTTCAGGATGGCGGCAATGGGGCCGCAGCAGGTGGCGTCGGCGGGGGCGGCGGTGGCGCTGGTGGAGGCTCCCTGGGCTCCATCAACCCACGCGTGGTCATGGCGTACACGTGCACCAAGTGCGACACCAGGAGCACCAAGTCATTCAGCAAGTGGGTGCGGCCGCACGAGCGTTTGCGCGGGCATAGCGCGTGTTGTTTCAGGAGGGACACACGGGGCTGACAGTGTACGGGGGCTATGGGCATATGATGGCAGCCTCACCTGCAGGCATGCCACGTGCCACCATGCCATGCCCATGCGAGGCAAACAGTGCTGTATAATGAAGCGAGGTGCAAGGCCGCATGTCACAGCCGCTGGCCCGTGCAGGGCGCGCAGAGGCCGGCGTAGATCCATAGGCCAGCAGCTGCTTACGCAATGCAGACGTGGGCGTGCAGCACAGCGCATGAGTCACAAGTAAAAGGGTTGACACCACAGCAGCGCTGGCTAGCCTTGCAGATCTTCATAAAGGCCCCCCCCCCCCCGTGCGCCCCTGCCGGTAGCACGCGGTGCACCTTGCACCTGCGTTGCCCTTGCCCCGCCTCCCGTACCAATCTGTCGTACTCCGTCACGTGCACCGCAGGACGTCGTACACCAAGGGCGTGGTGCTGGTGCGCTGCCCGGGCTGCAAGAACCTGCACCTCGTGGCGGTGAGTGTGGGGCTGTGCAAGCCATCTCCAGCTTTACTGTGGGGCAGTTGCAGCACTGCATCCACTTCCGTTGCGGTGCAGCTGCCGCATGGCAGCAGGCCAAGTTTGGGCTTGCGGGTGTGCAATAACACCGCTTGCGGTGCCGCTTGCAGTACCGGTAGTACTGAAACAGTGGCACTGTACACACGTAAGCACCTGTGGCCCTCACGCTTTCGCGCGTCCTGCCCACCCGAGAGTAAGCTTAACGTCAAATGCTGCCCTTTGCTGCCTTAATGTTCAAGTCAGCGGTTCAAAGCTGTCCAGTGGGTCAGCACCGACCCTTCCGTGTCTCGTCCTTGCCTTGTTGCTGGCCTGCAGGACCACCTGGGCTGGTTCGGGGAGGAGCCGTTTATGATCCACCAGTTCGCGGAGCAGCAGGGTGAGTGGTGGTGCAGGAGCGAGGTGCAACAATGCGAGTAGTTGTGCAGGAAGATGGTGCGGTTGGGTGAGTGCTGTGCCATGGCGATGGTGCCTGGGGTCCGGACAACTTGCTGAGCCTTTGCGGGCCGGTAGTCAGTGCGTCGTGTGAGTTATGTGCGTCGGGTGCTCTGGGCGCATGGTGGACAACTGGTGCACCAGCTGCAAGTTATCAGCATGGCGTGACGATTTTCGGGGGAATGTAACCCGAGGTGCGGACTGCCCGAAACCGTTCACCGCTGGTGTGTGTCACAGCGGTCCCGCCAAGGCCAGTATGACAGCGATTGTGTGGATGAGATGTAAGTAAGATAGATTAAAGTGGAACACTGGCCGGCGAAAGCGGTCGGGGACTGAGCTTACACCACCTGAGCCGTACCGCTTGCCATGACGCTGTCCTGATGCACCTGACGCCACCCGCGGCCAAGACACCCTTACCATTTGGTCTAAGAGGTTCCCGGCCTGCGGTGCCTTTTGCATGCAGGCATCAACGTGGTCCAGATCACAAGCTCTCCTGGTTCGGCTGGGGAGGAGCAAGCGGGGCAGGGCGCGCCTGCGGCCACCGCGGCTTCCTCGACCGGGGGCGTGGGTACGAGCGCGCCGTCTGACCCAGGGCTGGCCGCAAGGACAGCTACGGCCGCTCGCACGGCCACGGCGTCGGAAGGTGGAGTATTTGAACTTAACAGCGATGAGCAGGTACAGGCTGCTCTGGACGATGCCAGGCGGCATGCGGGACGTTAACGGAGCAGGTGCATCACCGTTTCTCAGCGAACAGTTTGGGGTTGGCGTACGCGTAGCACATGTCTGGATTGGACTGCCAAGATATTATTCACGTTGATCCGTAGGCTAGGCATGTTAGGGAGGTGACCTGTCTTCTTGCGAAACCTACCCCTGTGGCAGTTGGACGTTTCCAGCATTTGCAAATGCTGCTGTACCTTGACGCGCAGGACTGTTGCGCCCAAACTAATGAGTGTTGGCATAGGTACGCAAAGCACTGCCTCCACAGTTTCACATCGTAACCATCGGTGTTAACCGTGCCCGGGTTGCCAAGTCGCCGCGTGTAGACTTCATTCGCTTATCTCCTTTGTCATCTTACTATCTTCTCCTCATATTCGTTTTACGGTAGCCAGGCTCACTGTAACTAACCGACGGTGTGAGGCCCTTGCGGCCAGGTAGTTTGGCAGAGTGGCTCGGCTGCAGCCAGTGATGCTCTGTTGACAAGCACATTGTGTGTAGGGACTCAAGCTCCATTCAGAGCGTTTGTATGTCAACGCGAATGGGGATTTCGATAAGCCCGCCATCCTTTAAACGCTCTCTCAAAGACTGCTAGTTGGCATTTGTCCTTGGGGCCTTTGTCAAAGCAATTGCAATCCCAAGACATGAAGCAGGACTGGAGCAGCAGTCGTTGAGCCGTCTCAAGGTGGGCCACCCGCTGGGCACATAGTCCAGGGTACATCTTCACTTATGGGTGCAAGGCCGAATTAAACACTTTGTTTGTGTGCACTCTGTTCATCGGGGTATTGGGTTCGTCTCCGCGTGCCGGGCGCTTTACCGCCTCATCGCTTGTAGAAACCTGGGAAGGCGGGCGTGGAACATCGAAACAGCACTGTGTGAGATGTGTCACATCTACAACACGGGGGCGATTCGTGCTGGGATGAGCAAGGGGACTCTCCCGTCACGCATCGTGCGGGCGCGGCATGTCATCCGCAGTCCGCAGTCAGCAGCTCACCAGCCTGCCAATCCGATCGCACCTCCAGGAACAGGACAGGTCCTGTGACCGGGCATGTACTCACTGGTTGTCAAGGGCAGCGTTCTGCATGTTTGCTCACCACTAACGCCTGCCCTTTGGCCGTTTTGCCCCTGTCCACCTGTCCACCTGTCCAGACTGACACGACCTGCAGCCGTCCTGCTTGCTGTGGTTACAACTACAATCAGTGGCTTTTGGCTCTCCCCGGTATGGACACGGGGGAGCCACTGTACCCATGTCAGCACACGGCTGGGGAACCAGGATTTTCTCCGGAAAGGCAGGCTTCGGGCGCCCAGCGGCGGGACTTCCATGAATGGGGGCAAGAGCAGTGCGCACGGCAGTTACTGGATCAGTCAGACGGCTCACTCGCATGCCAGCAGCAGCGTGCTCCGTCAGTCACACTTGCAAGCAGCGGGCGGCCATGTACAACCAACCGCGTAGCAGCCTGCGCGCCTTGCCTTGGCCATGCACGCTACACGCCCAGCAGCAGCAGCAGCAGCAGCCATCATACAACGAGGACCCCCGTAGATGCCGGGTGTCCAGCTGGGGCGAAGCATGGTGCGGCCAACGGCGGGTGCAGAAGAGACGCAGCAGCGGCCGGCGGGGGACACGCTGCGAGCCGAGGGGCCCAGGCGCGCCACAGTAGCTGCACCGAGCTAGCACACAGCGCCCGGAGGCGGCACGGCTTGCGGGCGTCCACCTGGGCCCTGGCGGCTGTGCTGGTGATGGCGGCGCTAGTGGGCAGGCCAGTGCTTGGAGAAGCTGGTGGGTGCCGTGCGTTGTTGCCGTGCCTTGCGTTCATTTGCTGGCTCCCCAATCAACTAGCCCTTAGGGGAGGTGCACGACTGACCACGCGAGCGCGTAAGGGATCCGCGGAAGTGTGCACGGCGTACGGCAGAAGGCTAGCTATGGCCCATGGGTCAGCCGTCGTGCAGCAGTAGGTGCTGACGGGCCGCCACCGTTACCTGTCAACTGTCCGCGCTCTGCTTGGAATGCCCATTGATGCAGGCGTGGACGCGAGGAACGGCAGACAAAGAGTTGCTATCCGTGGTGCTGGGGCTGCACGCCATTCGCACGGCGTGGTCGCAGCTGATGCGCCATGGTTCGGGGCAGGGGAGGCAAGAGCTGGCACCCGTGGGGCTGTTGGCCCATGTGCAGGAGGCGAGCGGACGCAGGCGGCAGCAGCAGCTTCGGCCTCGGGGCATGGCACGGAAAGCAGTGTGCTGGGGACAGCGGCGCTGGCGCCAAGCGGTGTGCGCACGGAGCGGGGGCAGCAGGAACACCATCAGGAAGTGTTGCAAGGCAGGACGGAAGGACAGCAACAGCAGCAGCCGCAGCTGGCGGGTGTGTTGGCACGCGCTGCGGCAGGCGATGGCAGCCAGGCGGCCTCCCGGCGGCTGCAACAGAACTTTCCCGGCTTCCCCAACTTCCCCGGCTTCCCCAGTTTCCCGGGCGCCGACTCGTCCTCGCCGCCGCCGCCGCCATCCACGGATACGGGTAGCACCTCCTCCCCGCCCCCGCCGCCGCCCTCGCCCGGCTTCCCCAACTTCCCCGGATTTCCGGGCTTCCCGGGTTTCCCTGCCTCTGGCAGCTCACCACCCCCACCACCCCCTACTACGGGCGACGCCTCCCCACCGCCACCGCCTCCCTTCGTAGCACCTGGCTTCCCCAACTTCCCCGGTTTCCCCAATTTCCCCGCCTTCCCGGCAACCGTTTCACCCCCTCCTCCTCCCCCAGCCACTGGCAATACCGCTCCGCCCCCTCCGCCTCCCTTCACTGCCCCCGGGTTCCCCAACTTCCCCGGGTTTCCCAACTTCCCGGGTGCCAGCTTGCCTCCTCCCCCGCCACCCCAAACAGCTGCCGACTTCCCCCCACCGCCGCCACCAACCACCTCCTCTCCCCCACCCTCTCCCGCGTTCCCCGGGTTCCCAGGGTTTCCTGGGTTTCCAAGCACGAACTCTCCACCCCCACCGCCTCCCGCAACCACCGACGCCTCTCCACCCCCACCTCCTTTCGTCGCGCCCGGGTTCCCAAACTTTCCTGGCTTTCCCAGCTTCCCCGGAACCACCTCACTCCCGCCTCCCCCCCCCACCACCACGAACGCGCCCCCACCTCCACCCCCTGCCGCTGCACCTGGCTTCCCCAACTTCCCAGGCTTCCCCAGCTTTCCTGGCACAAACTCTCCCCCTCCGCCACCTCCCACCGACACCGCCTCACCACCGCCACCACCACCTGTAACCACCTCTCCACCCCCTCCGCCTCCTCTCACTGCGCCTGGTTTCCCAAACTTTCCCGGCTTCCCCAACTTCCCTGGAGCCTCCTCGTCCCCGCCTCCTCCCCCTACTACCAGCACCGCATCTCCCCCTCCGCCTCCCTTCACTGCTCCTGGATTTCCAAACTTCCCAGGGTTTCCCAACTTTCCTGGAGCCACCGCGCCTCCGCCGCCGCCTCCCACCGTTGAAAACGCCTCACCACCGCCACCACCACCTGTTAACACCTCTCCGCCCCCGCCTCCCTTCACTGCTCCTGGGTTCCCCAACTTTCCCGGCTTCCCCAACTTCCCTGGAGCCTCCTCGTCCCCGCCCCCTCCCCCTACTACCAGCACCGCATCTCCCCCTCCGCCTCCTGTGACTACCTTCCCGAACTTCCCCGGCTTTCCCGGCTTCCCAGGAACCACGTCTGCCCCTCCTCCACCCCCACCTGGCGGGAGTGCCTCTCCGCCCCCTCCGCCTCCCTTCACTGCCCCCGGGTTCCCCAACTTCCCCGGATTCCCCGGGTTCCCTGGTACTACCTCGTCCCCTCCATCGCCTCCATTGGTAATCAGTTCCACTCCCCCTCCCCCACCTCCAGTCACTGGCTTTCCCAACTTCCCCGGTTTCCCCAACTTCCCCAGCACCTCACCCCCACCTCCGCCTGGTGGGGCCGTCTCCCCGCCTCCCCCTCCGCCTCTTGTGACCGGCTTCCCCATCTTCCCAGGGTTTCCCGGCTTTCCCGGCTTTCCCCGCTTTCCTGGAGCCAGCCAGTCCCCACCACCACCACCCAACTTCGGGAGTGCCTCACCCGCTCCGCCCCCGCCCCCAACTTCAAGCGACCCCTCCCCCTCCCCACCCCCACCCAGCCCCCCCTTCACAACCGGGTCCCCACCGCCACCACCTCCTTCCATCGATGCATCCCCATCCTCTCCCCAGACGCCCCCCTCTCTGCCCCTCACCCCCTTCGCCCCAGACCTCCCCTTCCCGCCCCCAAGCCCGCCCCCGCCCCGGCCCCCCCCCCCCCCTCCCCCGCCCCCTCCCTCCCCTCCCTCCCCTCCCCTCAGTCCCTCCCTTCCGCCAGTCCTGGACCCTCCACCGCCTTCCCCCCGCGCGCCAGCCAACCCAAGGCCACCCTCCTTCCCCCCACCTACCCCAATCACATCCATCCAGTCGGGCCAGGCCTACATCAGCCTCCTGGGCCTCCCAGGTGCACCCACAGAAGGCAAGGTAGAGTCAGTGGCCACCAGCCTATCATCAACCCTTGGCGTCCTCCCGACCGCAGTAGCAGCCGACCTGGGTGCGACCTACCTGACCGCGATCTACTCGATCACCGGTAACCCTTCTGCTCCGCTCGCCGCGCGACGAGCAGCACTGTCAAGTACTGACGCAAATAGCGACAGCAACAGCGTAAAGCATCTTCGCGGCCGCAAAGGGCGGTCGTTGCAGCAGGACGCGCCGGCGTCGCCCGGCCCGTCGCCGCCGTCGCTGCCGCCGCCGCCGCCCGCCCCCGCCTTCACGTGCATGGCCTGCAACAACGACACGGCGGCGGCGCTAAAGGCCAGCCTCTGCGCGCAAATCTACATGGACAACTGCACGTGAGTGCATCGCCGGAAGGGTGGTGTCTCGGCATGCGGTTGGGCATGCCGGTGCTGCTGTGCACCGGAGAACCGGGCTTGGCGAGTGATCTGTTTTATTTATTTTTTTGACTGTTTGTACCGCACATAGTCATTCATACGCAGCACACGTGCCGCGGTCGCTCCCAGAAGTCCTTGTCATCAGCTCGATTCCCGCTGCTTGGCCTGGCCCCAATCAATAAGGCCACTAAATCGACCGTTGCTCTCCAGTCAACGACGTTTCCGCCCTCCGCGCCGACCCTCACCACCCCAGGGCCGTGCTGGGCGTGTCGTGCTTCACACCGGAGCAGGCGGCCGCAGCTTCCGCCGCCTTCCCGCTGCTGCCGTACAGCGCCGCCGCCACCGCGTCCGACACGTGCCGTGCACACCTCCTGGCCAGCTTCTCCTTCGCCGGCAGCCGGGAGCAGCCCACCAACGTGCTGCTGGCCATCCTGCAGCGCCCGGTGAGTGACACAAAAGAGTTAACCCACATTGATATTGCGGGTACCTTCAGCGTACACATTGAGCGTGCAAACCGGTGCGCGATGAATGGCTGTGGACATGCCGCGTGTGGTTGGGTTTGGCGCCCTGGATCTGTGGCGAGCGCGCAGTTGGGTGGCTTTTGGCCCAGGGCGCCGCTGGCGTACAGCACAAGAACGTTTTGTCGCAAATTGCTTGCCGTGGACAGATATGCCGTTGTACACTGCGCTCGGCACGGCTGTGCAGCACCATAACGGCCACCGCTGGCATGATGTACCGTACCCGATCCAGGCCGCGACGCTGATAAGTTTTATTGTACGTTGATCACAGCAGCAAATAGACCCCACGAAACCTACCTACAACCCGTGACGTCCTGCCGACAGGTCACCGTTGACGGCTACGTAACCACCTCTCCTGCAACCGCCAACGACGTGGCATTGTCTTCGCTGCTCCGTACGACCGTGCTGGGCGGCACCCGCACGACCACCTCTGGCGGCACCACGACCGGCAGCGGCGGGGCGGTGGCGGTCAGCGATGGACTCATCCAGCAGGCGGTGGCTGCAACCATTGGGGTGCCAACACGGGCGGTGAGTTATAGCCCGCACGTGTGCTGTGGTGATGCAGCTGTGCTAAGGGTTGGCTAAAGCACAGGTGGTAGACACGTCTCACCGGTCAACACGTAGGGGCAGGGGTTTACTTGCAGTTCGGAGCGCCGGGAACATGGCCTGGGTGGCATGGCAGCAACGGGCGCTGGGGCAGAGGCGCTTTGTTTACCGGCGCGCCCTTTGCCCGCAGGTTACATCTCGAGCGTCAGAAGCGCACATAGACACGTGCAGCAGTAGTAGTGACAGTGGTAGCAGCAGTGCCTGCTGCCAGTGTCCTTAGCTGTGCCCACATGCCTCAACGCTAACGCTCCTCCCACCCCCAGGTTGTGATCCTGGACAGTGCTCCTGTCACCGGCGGCGGCCTCGGCGGCGGCGGCGGGACTGGCGGCGGCGGCGGCGGCACCAGGCCCCCGTCGTCCATCGTGGCCGGGGTGGTCCCCTCCGCCGCCCTGCCGCCCGGCATCTTCGCCAGCCCCGTCGCCACGCCGCCCACCTCTCCGCCGCCGTGCGAGGGGCCCACCTTCGGGTCGCTGTGCGGCGGCGAGGCGGCGGGCGCGATCGTGGGCGTCGTACTGGGGGCCGTGGCGTCTGTCGTACTGGTGGGCGTGGTGGCGTACATCGTCATGTTCAAGGTGGGTAAGGCAGAGTTGAGGGGCTGGTTGGGGGAGGCGGAGGGAGGCCGGGGGCAGTCTGGAGTGCGAGGAGGACAACGTGGGGTGGGCAGTGGCGCTTCGGGGCCCGAGGTTCACCGGGATCGGCCAACTGCCGGGGGCTGCACAGGCGGTGTACACGGTTTGGTTGCCAAGGATTGAGGTTGTGCAATTTAGCGCAGTGCTGTCTTGGCCCGCTGATGCCCCTCCTGCAGTCCGACACACAGTGCTGGACGCTGTACCTTGTACGTAGCTGACCCCCGCCGTACACTGACGCCCCTCGGCCCTCTTTCCCACTGTCCCCCCGCAGTCCGACCGACACCGGCCCGCGCCGCCCCCTGCCCGGCCTCCTCCGCGCCAGGCGTGGACCACCTTCGAGACCAACCCCCTGACCGTCGACCCAGCCGTCATGGCGCAGCGGGCGCACTGGCTGCCGCCGCCGCGGCCGTTGGGCCCGTCTTCGCGGTACAGCCCGTACACAGTGATCAGCCCGTACGGCAGGGCCGTACAGCAGCAGCCCGCGGTGATGTACAACAACGCGTACGCTGGTTTGCAGCAGCAGATGATGCTGGCGCAGCAGCAGAAGCTCATGGCGCAGCAGCTGGAGCTAATGGCGGCGGGGGTGGCGCTACAGCGGCAGCAGCTGTCGCCGCAGCAGCAGATGATGGCGGGCGCTGCCGGCAGCGGCGGCGGCGGCATGGCGCCGCCGCAGCTGCTGGCGGCGGCGCCGCCGCCAGGGCAGATGCTCACGCCGCCGGGGCAGATGCTCTCGCCCATGCACTCGCCCATGCATGCAGCAGGAGGGCAGCAGCCCATGCAGCAGATGCAGATGGCGGCGCCGATGGGGCAGCCCATGACGCCAACGGGCCACCAGCTGGCGCCGATGGCGGCGGCGCCGGCGCAGCTGGCCAACCAACAGCCGTACGGCAGTGGCGGCGGCATGGGCACGCCGGCGACGCCGTACTACCCACCTGCCCCGGGAGGCGTGCGCTGAGGTGCAGCTGTCAGCCACAAGGGAAGATAGGGGAGCACCGGATACTGCATGTGTGTACGTGCTCGGGTTTGCGTGATCGCATGTACGCGTGCTGTGCGGGCGGGCGGGCGTTATAAGCTATCGCTCATGGCAAGCATGGAGCATGTGATCCGAGGTTCAACTGAGCGGACAAGTCCCACCGAGGGCGTTTGGGGTACATACAAGGGCATGGTTTTGCAGCAGGGTGCTGCGTGTGCTTTTTGCAGCAGGTGTGCAGCTTCAGTGTCGCGTGGAGTTGCGGCGAAGGAGGCATGGCGCAGGATTGGGTTGATCAAGTTGCTGGTGGTTCCGATGTCCCCTAAGATGCATGAGCGCAGGGGTGGCTCAGGCGCAGGGATGGGCGGCGATGGGGGGCGTGGGTTAAGCAAGGTCGCAGGTGCTGCTGTGCAACACCAATCCCCTTACATACGGCGTGCGCATCACGCATTATAGGTGCTTTGCATTGTTTATAGCTGGTCTCGTCGAGCGTGGGGTCCTCGTGCCCTCATGCCCTGTCATGCCTCGGCGTGCGCTGCCCTGGTCTATGCCCTGCTAGTCCGGTGGCGACCAGAACACCAGTAGTCCTGCACCTCGTCTTGAAGTACTTGCGGATGCGAAAAGGAGAATACGGACTTGCACATGCTCTACGACGCCATACTGGTGTTGTTGACGTTGACGGTGCTGGGTTACAGGGTCTTATTCGCGTGTTGGGTATTTGCGTACCGGTACCAGAGCTGCACGCGTGAGTGTGGAAGCCGTACTTGTGTTTGGGGCCCCAGCCAACTGCTGGTGAAACGAAAGGGCCACTCTGTATTACGGGCGCAGCGAAACAGCCCTGTTTGTGGGCCGTTTCCATGTGGGTTGATTGGGTGTGGGACACTGGCTGTGACAAGGCGCCCTGCGCGGTTGGCGTGGTGCGGTGTCTTAGCTTACCCTGACGTACGACTTCGTGCATGTGTACAGCTTACAAAGCAACGCTACTCGTGACGCCATCGCGTCTTGCAAGCAGGTTTGGGTGTTTGTATATGGTTTGGAAAGTCCAGTTGTGTGGCTCGGCAGCCGCAGTGGGCAGTGCTCGAGAGCGGCCCGTGCTGTTGGGGGCCAGCAGCCTGCTGGTGCCAGTGCATGGACCACGGCGCAGAGAGCAGGCTGGTGTTCTGCAGTAGGGGCGTTTCCGCAGCTGTCCGCAGCGCATGATGATGAGCGTGTGAACAGGGCCTACTTGGCGGCTGGAAGTTGTGCGAGGGATGCCTGAGCGGTCTCGTTCAGGGGAGCTCCCCTGGCCTCGTTGGTGTTGGGTGCCGGTGCCTCCGCACTTCGTACGTCAGCTGGACCTTCACCACTGCTCATGCTTGGTATGCTGCCCCTGTAAATCTGCTCCGAGGTTCAACGGCAAGCACTGCTGCATCCCTTTTGCGCAGCCAGTAACGCGGATTCGCGTCAGGCTTAAGGTCTGTCGGGCGTAGTAGGGCCTGATTCGTCACAGTCAGTGCCTTTGGTGCGTCCTTCCAAGCCCAGTGCCGTCCGCAGCCAGTTCGGAAACGTGCAAAGGATACCTGGTAGGACCTGGTAGGACTCAGACAAACAGTCGCATATGGCCAACCCCGGGGTGTGTCGGGTGGCAAAGCGGGCGCAAAACCCGGTCAGGTAGGGCAGGGTAGGTCGTGGGGTACAGTGGGGTAGGTACCAGGGGGGCTTAAGTACCGGATACGCTAACCCAGTAGTCAAGGCGTGCGGGGCATACGGTGCACATGTGGCAGCTGCTGTAGGAAGCCACTGCACACGCTGAATTGGCCTGCAGTGTAACATAAACGTCGGCAGGGTATACTTGAACATTTGACAGGGTGAAGGGAGGGGTGTTCGTGTCACCCCGCGTGCAATGGGATACGGTAATTGCTGTAACATATAGGACATAATGCAATTTTGCATTGCGATGTAGCCTAGAGAGCGCAGGCATTCTCGCCTAGATCTGAGGCATTCGGCGCAATCCCACAGACACACGCAGACAGCCTACCTTCCATGCAGACGACAGTCGTGTACTTCTCCCTGCTACAGGGAAATAAGAGCACAGAGTACAACGTGTCCCCTTGTATCGGACTTACACGTCCCCAGTAACGCTCGCCTGCAGTGTGCGCCCAAAACGCCAGCAGCTTCGCGCTTTAAGATCACGCTGGCGTTGAATTTTTAGTTGGTCACCAGGTTCACAAGTATCCTTTAGGAACGTAGGCAAAGATATTGCAGCGTGCAAGCATGTTGCTCGGTAGGCGCACTGGACAGCGGCAAGGGGGGGTGGCGACGCGCCTCAAACAACTGCTCAGCAGTACTATACTATGTGATGCAGGAGCTCAAGGCCAGGCTTTGAACGCTCAGCATGCGTTCAGGACCCAGGTGCGACTCTCTACACTGGACTCTAGCAGCACAGCGTACGAGCAGCCGCGGACATACCACACTCAAACAATGAGATCTTAATGCCAATTGTATGTCTTCCTTATGCAGCGCCCGAGTCGGGTGCACCGCGGTGCGGTGCGGGTGTCTGCCATGGTCCATGACCACGCCAAGGTGCGAGCTGAAGTAGTGTTTTCAGGGTGGTGAGAGCGGAGCACTCCTGCCAGGCTGCAACAGAAAATGTGGAGGGCTCCCAGGGGCCTACGCAACCCCTGCCACGCTGCCAGCTGCAGCAGCACAGCAGCTACACGGTGGGAACACAGCCTGGGGTGGGTGCAACGCTCTTAGCGCAGCTGCAGCTAGCGGCACAGCTGCTCCGCTATCAGCGACACGTCGTATGTCACAAGCGATAAGCAGCCATGTTGAGAGCAGCAGACGGTGGGCTGATGTTCAGCGGTGCGGCCAGGCCAGCTGCGCACGGGCCTAGGGTAGCAACGTGTTGGCGACTTCAACGATCTCAGCTTGTAGTGCACGATCGAAAAGGGCCGTCAAGGGCACTGGAAAGGGCACGGTGGTCCTCGACACAGCGGCTCTGGCGCTGCGGTTTTGCCAGCACGTGGGCTTGTACTGCAGGCGAGCCGCCGCTGTGCTTGTGTCCTGCACGTCGTGGGGCGCGGGACACGATTGGGTGGAACCCAACCCCTCACGTGCTACGAAAGGGCATGCCGTAACAATACCGCCACGAAGTAGAACCGGCCACACCGGTCATTGCATCAGGTGCTACTACTGCTGCTGCTTCTGCATGGCGAATACGCAAGCACGCTCCAAGGCGTGGCGCGGTGCAACGCAGCTGAGGCAAAGGCGACGTTGCCCCTGTGTGCTGTGTGTCGGGTGCGCAGACGGAGGCCGCCCCTCGCCGTGTGGTGGTGACCGGCATGGGCGTGGTGTCGCCCCTGGGCCACACCCACACCGAGTTCTACGACAACCTGCTGGCCGGGAAGAGCGGGATATCCATGATCGAGGTGAGCTGCAAGGCCGCTGCGGGAGTGACGTAAGCAGGGCGTAAACGGGTGGAGCGGCGCCAGTAGCGTGGGTCAGTTGCTTGTGGTAACATGATTAAGATGCGCGCTGGTGTGTGCTGGCTTGCAACCGTGGCACATGAGCCAGGTGTTTGTCACGCTCCCACACCGCACGAAGCAAGGGAAGCAAGGGCTTGCACGGACCGTGTGGTGTGTCACTAAGGGGCAGAGGGAGCGACTGCCAGTGGGGTCGTCTGCAGGGACAGCTCAGTGCGACCGCACTGCATGGCCGTCGGTGCTGCGATGGTCTGAAACCTGGCCTCACGTTGCCTTCCACGGTAGCTGGGCTCAGCCCGCTGATGGTCCTGCCATACCCATGGCCCTTGCCGCCGTTCACAAGGCGCGCGTCCTACAGGACCCGTACCCGTAGTGCTCACGTGGCTGATCCCTCCCCCTTATGTGCAGGGCTTTGACACCAAGGACTTTTCCACTCGCTTTGCGGGCGAAATCAAGGTACGTGTGGGGCGGGTTCCTGCGGTCGGTGTTTCCACACATGCTGTTGCGCTCGAGCTGGTAGGCATGACATGCAGACATTGCTCTGGGAGTGAGTTGACAAAGAGATGCCCTTGCGTGGCTTAGCGGTGCGTGGCTTAGCGGTGGCCCGACACGTGAGGCTCCTTGTGCCCCGCCCCCGGCGCGTGCCGACACCCACCCACACTCTCCCACGAACACAGCAACTCGATGGCACGGGCTACATCAGTAAGAAGTTTGAGAAGCGCGTTGACAAGTGCATCAAGTACATCATGGTGGCGGGGAAAAAGGCGCTTGAGGACGCCAAGCTGCCGGCGGACAGCCCACAGCTCAAGGTGGGGCACGGGAGGACTCCCTCGGTGGGGCACGGGAGGACTCCCTCGGTGGGGCACGTTACGACGCGGCGGGCGGAGACGAATGTATGTCTCTGCCGGTCAGGAAGCAGGCCTTGGCGCCTTTCCAGCCCTGGTCAGGACGGCCGGACGGCTGGCAGTTGGACCCTCACGCGTGGGGCAGAGCGGCGGGCTGTAAAAAAACGTGCACACGGTGTTGGGAGGACTGTTGCTGGCCGGGATACAGACCAGGCACGGCAGTCGTGACCGCGGTGGCAGTGCGGGCGACCGTCTGTGCTTGCCTCCACGCCTTCGCAGGCGCCCTGAGGCATTACCTTGATGTGTACAGGGCGGCTTCTTTGGACCACTACACAATTAGTAACGAGGGCGTGCACGGGTCACGTCACCCCCGCAGGACCTGGACCGCATGCGCTGCGGCACGCTGATCGGCACTGCCATGGGCGGCATGACCTCGTTCGCAAATGCCGTGGAGGCGCTGGAGCTGCAAAGTGGGTGATGTATCCACGTGTAGGCTGCTTGCGTCCTTTTGTCAAACAATTTCCCTGTACATTAGACTATTTATGGCATGCATGTTGGCTCTGGCGCTGGCGCTGGCGCTGGCGGTGCACAATGGGTGTGTGGGATGTGGTGGTGGGTGAAATCCAGTGTGACGCTGTCAGCAAAAGCCGGCCCGAGACCCAGCGGCGGCCTCATGGGCCATGACGGCTGCGGCCTACTGGTGCATCAACGGCTCGAAATGGCGCCATCTCGCGGCATGCCTCTGTGCCTGAGGGTCCCACGCCGCCATCGCCGCTGCAGCCCAACTGCATCCACGAACGCCACTCCCTTGCCCCTCCGCATCCGTCATCCAGCCCCAAGGGTAGCGCAAGTCACGCCCCGCACCTTGGTCCCTCTTACGTTTGCCCCTGCTACTGCGTCCCCACTGCTCTTCCTTCTGGTCTGGTTGGCCGGGCGGGCGGGCAAGAGTACGAGCGGTCTTACCTTGCAACGACGTCCTTCGTATGCGGTTGTCTCGCTGCCAACTCGCTCTGCCCCTCCCCACCCCTCCACCCTGCCCCCAGGCTACCGCAAGATGAACCCCTTCTGCATCCCCTTCGCCATCACCAACATGGGCGGCGCCATGCTGGCCATGGACGTGGGCTTCATGGGCCCCAACTACTCCATCTCCACAGCCTGCGCCACGGGGAACTACTGCATCATGAGGTGGGTGGGGGCCCCGCCGTGGGGTGTGACGAGCGGGCCGGACCTGGAGTGAGCATGTTGAATCCCGGACCGGTGGGGCCGGACTGCATGTTGCAGCTTGTAGGCGGGTAAGGGCGATTCGCTGATGCGGGCTGGCAGTTGGAGACTCCGAGGTCGTGCGCCCTGGGCCGTGGGAGGAGCTCTCGCTGCAGCAGCGGGTGGGCAGCAGCCTTGGGCTGCAAGGGACGCAATGCTGCTCCGCGTCGGCGGCTTCACTCCGACACCTTCAGCCGCACAGCATCAGCAAACCGGCGGCAGCACAGCGACGAGGAGCGCACGCTGCAGCATCAGACCTGGAGAAAGGGGTCTCAACGCAGCAGCCACATCGCAGTAGTGTAGTCGGGCCGTTGTTTAGTGGACGTAGCAGTTATGTAAGGTCTGTTTGCGATGCACTGCAGTGCGGCTGACCACATCAAGCGCGGGGACGCCGACCTGATGCTGGCGGGCGCGGGTGACGCAGCCATCATCCCCTCGGGCATCGGCGGCTTCATCGCGTGCAAGGTGAACACAGCGTGTTCATGGCGTGACCACATTAAAGCGCATTGCGTGCAAGATGGACACAGCACGTTCACGGCGTGACTTTGTGAACGCCCAATGCGGGAGGGGGGAGCATCAGCCCTGGGCATGGCGTGTGGGCTCGTGTGTGGTTCTGATTGCCGTTGACAACACGCGTCGCGTGTTGCGGGTAAGCTGGTAAGCTTGGCGCGCTGGCCGGTAGGAGGGGCATCAAGGTGACAGGGAACGGTATGCATGCCCCACGCAACAACACTTCAGGTTGCGTTGCGTGCATGTCATGGTTGGGCAGCCACCCCACCTGCACTGACCCCATTTCCCAACCGTCGCGCAGGCCCTCTCAAAGCGCAACGACGACCCCGCCTCCGCCTCCCGGCCATGGGACACGGAGCGCGACGGCTTCGTCATGGGCGAGGGAGCAGGTGCGTGAAGGTGGAGAACGAGGTGCCCGGGGAAAACAGGGGGCTGTGCGGGAGCGTGCACGAGGACCGAACCGAAACTGCAGGCGCCGCTCGGCGCGTCGCTGTCTCATGTCCAACACCTTGCCGGGCCTTAGCCACGTGTTGCGCTATGGCTGGTTTCCTGCCTCCTTTGGCTTGTGCTGACGCGCTGCGCCGCCGTCTTGCCGTACCGTACAACAGCCGTGCTGGTGCTTGAGGAGTACGAGCACGCCAAGGCGCGCGGGGCGCCCATCTACGCTGAGTACGTGGGCGGGGCGGTGACGTGCGACGCGCACCACATGACGGAGCCGCAGCCGGAGGGCAAGGGTGAGCGGGCCGGGGCGGGGCCTGGGGGAAACAAAGCACTTGCCAAGTCGAACGTTGGCAGCACACCTGGCAAGGGGGCGGGGGGCCGGTTTACGGGGCTCAGGGTTGGGCGGAGGCGGGGGGCAAGGAGTGGGCAGGAGGGCGCAGAGCGACCTGGCTGGCGGCTAAGGGCATTTCCCAACGTGCTGCACACCAAGGTGTTGTCCGCACTGCAACAGCAGCGACCTCCCGGCATGGCGTGCAGACCAAACGCGATACCACCCTTTTGGCCTGTGCAGGTGTGATCATGTGCTTGGAGCGCGCGTTGGCCAACAGCGGACTCAGCCCCTCGGACGTCAACTACGTCAACGCGCACGCCACCAGCACGCAGGTGGGTACGCGTAAAACGGGGGGAGCACGGAACGGGGAGCACGGAAAGGGGAGCACGGAAACGCTGGTGCCTGCACGAGGAGAGCGAGTTGGTTGACGAACAGAAGCAAGAACGACAAATATATACCGGCACGCAGGTGGGTGTGGCGGCCTGGCAGCTGCTGGACTCCGCATGCGTGTCGCGTGTGTATCAGGTCTAATGGATGTGCCCTTCCTCCCTCTCATGTGTCATGCTGTCAATGCATTCGCCACCAGCACGCACGTGGACGCAGGCCAGGGTGCCTGAGCGGCAGTGGGACCAGAACTGCAGATGACACGTGCGCAACACTGCATGCCCAGCTGTTGGGTGAAGAGGATCTGCGAGCGAGTGGCGCCCGCTTTCTGGGCCATCCCCAACGGTCCTTCGCATGGCAGACCCACAATCGCTTACCGGTACCCAAACATTCATTATTGTGGTCCCAAGGCTGGCGAGGTGGCAGTTGTCAGCTATCGAAACACGGTGCTCGGCCAGGTCGCAGTCCTACATACAGAAGTGAACGGAATTAGTCAGTCCCCCAACTCACATCTGCTCTCTTTGGCCCCAGGCTGGCGACATGGCCGAGTACCGCGCGCTCAACAAGGTGTTGGGCCACAGCGAGCTGCGCATGAACAGCACCAAGTCCATGATCGGCCACCTGCTGGGCGGCGCGGGGGCGGTGGAGGCGGTGGCCACCATCAAGGCCATCCAGACAGGTGCGACGAGAACGTACCGAATCAGTGTACTCATGTGTGGCAGATTAGCAGTACCGCGAGTCTTTAGCACGTGAATGTGGTGGCTTAGGCGGTAGCTACGGAGTCTGTCGTCTTTGGTTGTGCCACTCTGCCTGCCAAGCGCCTGGGCATGGCTCTGCCGTACCATGACATGACGTGGTACTGCCGCTTGCCACCGAGCTGGTCACACGCTTTCCACCAGTGCACCCAGTCCTACCCCGCATCGGGACCCTAGCTGCTGAGCCCCGCTGGACGCTCACCCCCTTGGCACCTGCGTGTTCCTGGCCCATTCCCCACAGGGTGGCTGCACCCCACCATCAACCTGCACTCCCCCGAGCCGGGCGTGGACCCCGTGCGCGTGGTGGCGGGCGCCAAGCAGCACCACCCCGTCAAGGTGGCTCTGTCCAACAGCTTCGGGTTCGGAGGGCACAACAGCTGCATCCTGTTCCGGGGGCCGCCGCAGTGAGGGAGGGAAGGTGGAGGAAGCTGGAGGAAGGCTTGCAGGCGCAGTGCTGGCAAGGTTGCGGAGGGTGGTGTTTCGGAGTTCTTGCGCATGGCTGGAGCTAGGGGTTGTGTAAGGGTGCTTGGTGACAACGGGGTCGCATGGGAAGCGGGGGTCTTGTGAGCAAAGGCTTGGCGTCGGAGTTAAATGGGGACAAGACAGGGGCACAATTTGCTGTGGACTTGTGCCGTGTGTAAAAAGGTCTTAATCTTGGTGGCTCAGACGAGGCCCAGCCTTTTCGTGGCCTTGTGAGCAGTCGTCGGGTGGGAGGGAAGCCGGGGGCTGATGAATGCTTGGGTTGGGCAATGGACTGAGCTTGATTGCCCTGCTGTGCGCCGCTGACTTTCAGGTGAAAGAGAGACGAGCGAGAGTTTATTAGCTGTCTTGGGTGCTGTTTTGGAGTAGCCGCTAGAGCAGCGCAGGAGGGCGAGGCCTGGCGAGGCATACAGTGCCACCATGCCGCTGCACCCTATGGGTTATGTCGTTACTGTTCCACGCTTGGAGTGGGTGTGCGAGGTGAAGTGCGAAGGCGCTTTCACGGCGCCAAAGGTCGCACGCTGCGGCAGCGCATCGAGGCACAAGCTGCGCTGCTGTATGGGGTGAGTGTGCCGGTGGTGCAGGGTGCTGCAGTGGCGAACGGCGGTTGATGACGCATGAGCTGCAGCAGCATCCACCGTGTGCCACATTCCGTGTGCCATGCGTGCAGAATTGGCCATGAGTGATATCCGCCCAAGGCTTGGGACTGCACTTGCGGTCCCATGGGCCACGGGTGGTTTGCCGTACTCGATGGCAGCTCCAGGGCAGCCGTTTGCCGCACGACTAGGCATGGGGCACAGGCCCGTGTGCTGGCAGGGCGGAGTGGTGGCAGGCGCTGGAGCGCACCTGATTTTCCTGCGTTCAGGTCGCGCACCAGCTTGCTGACCTTGTAGCTGTGCGTGCCGTACACTCCGGTCTGGACCCCACCTGGTCCCACCGGGGTCGCATGCATGGTTGCCATGCGCACGTGAAAGCATGTAAGATTGTACAGTGCTTTACATGTTAAAACATGTGAAACATTTACAGTCTTGGTCCCTTAACGTTTGGTGCCCGGTACGTGTTGCAGCAGCCAGCAGGAAGCCCACAACCATGCTGATCCTGATGCCGCTGCTTTTCTCGCACCTGCCCAGATCTGCCCTATAGGGGTTCAGCGTTCATGGGGCCTCAGCACAGGCGAGCTAGTCCCAGGCGCACAGGGCCATGGTCCACCTCACTGAGGGCCACCGAAAGACGAGCACGTGCCACGTCCCTTTCCTCCTGCCAAACACGTGTCCCACGACCCAGAACCAACCGAGGAGGGAAGCTTACAGTAGCTGGTTACCCCGTTCTACCCACGGGAGCTCCCTTGTTCCCCCAGGTTCCCCCAACCCAGCATGGGGGAGCGAACCGTCCAGCGTTCAGGACAACGACAGGAGGGATGACAGATGGTCTCGAAGAGTCAGCAGTGACCCTCGTGTAGCTCGGCTACGCCATTCTGCTTTACACGAATGGACGGGGTCCGTCTCTGTGTACGTCCGAGGAGGCGGACAGTTCCGGAGGCCAAAAATGATGCCCACTATAACTGTGGCACGGGCGCACGGCCTGCCTCGTGCGTGACCCATGGGCCGTTCCTTGGCCATCGGCGACCTCATCATGGACTGCAGTCGGAGCCAACCGCGCAACCCTGATGCACTGTCAAGCTGGAACGTACAGTGAGCGCTTTAGGGAGCATCCGATTGGTACAAGTTTGGCATACAGCAGCGGGAATGCTCGAGATACAGCCAGGCCGTGCCAGGCAGCGCCATTTTGTGTCGGAGAAAACGTTTTCAAGGGCCCCCTCGCTTCGATTGCCTTGAACATGCGCTTTTCCGTAACAGAAGCTTTAGGCATATGCAACAGGAGTATCCAGCAGGCTGCGGAAGCGTCACAAGAGGCGTGACTGTGTGCGCCGTGTGGAGAGCAAAATGAGGTCAGGAACTGCTGGCTCCAGCATCGCCCCCGTGCATATTGAGTTGGACCATGTGTGCATGTTCAGCTGGCTGGCCAGTTTGACGCTCGTGCCTGGCGCCCTGGCCTCCACTGCTCGTGCCGGTCGTCGTTGACCTTGGACGCACGCAGAAAGCCTGTGAGCTTATGAGACTCGCAAATTGTTTGCAGTTTTCACAGTCATTGCCAAGCCTGCAAAGTTGCTTTGCTGGATTGGCTGTACGGGAGGCTCCGGTCAGCTTGAGGCTCAGTCTAATGTGTTTCCTTGAGGCCTGACCCCTCTTGCGCTTGTTCATAATACTCATACGGCATAAACGCTTGTCAAGGCAATCACCCCTGCAGAGTCCAGCTCCAGTCGACACAGCCGTCCCGATTCCAAGCTGCTTGGACCCAAGATGAAGTTCACGCTCAAGGCCAAGGCGCACTCCGGCTACCGCAAGGCTTCCACAGTAGACCGTGATGCTGATTTTTTTTTTTTTTTTTTTTTTTCAGGAGAAGGGTTATGGGATTATCGGAGACCTATTTTTGAAATGTGGGTGAGGGAAGCGTGGGACAAGGCTTTCTGCCTTGAGTTGACTTCAGCCCAGAGGACAGCGAACATCCTGAAAACATTGATTGCCCTGTTGCTGCACATGGAAAACATTAGTTGGGCTCGGTGGTGTTGGGCACGGTGGAGTAGAGGACGGAGGGAAGCCCTCAGCGGGACACCTCAGTGCCTGGAACGCAAGGCCAGGCAAGCCCAGCAGAGCGGCATACCATTAATATAGAAGTGACTAACGCGGAATTAAGCTATGCGTGGAGGCCCTGGTGCCAGGGATACGTTTGTTCCGTCCGGGATGTCGGAATCGCCGCTTGGACATGTCCTTCACATACAAGCGATTTCGACACGGGGAAAGGGGCCGAAGCCATCAGGAAGCAATGGGATTGAAATAAGGCCAAAACGGAGGACCAGCGCGTCTGTGCAGCCTGTTATGGCGGAGTCTGTCCGCCGCTGCACAGACTTTTGTGCGGGGCCGCGGACGGACTCAAACAGTGACTTGGCCATTGACCTCGCTGTGCGATGCGCAATTGATCAGGGGGAATACAAAGGGAAGGGTCAATGATTTGCCCCGAGAGCTCCCTTTCGAGGGCTGGGTGGGGGCAGGGTGGCGCTCGTAGCCGGGGGCGGGCGGGGGCGAGGAAGTTACGGGGACGCGGCAGTTAAGGCTGGGGTGTTCGCCTTTCAGGGTCAGCCTGGGCAACCCCATAGCTCTTAGGGTATTGCCAATGAAGATACTTATACGGTCCCAAGGTTCCTACACTGCGGACACCGCTGGCCCTGTGGCTCGTTTGGCGCAACCAGCAGTCGGTAAACATTTTAACTGCGTATTATAATAACTACGAGTCTGAGACGCCCGTGCTGTTCCCTATTCATGCAGGCCCAGCAGGGCGCGGGAGGCATGGTCGGGCTTTAAACAAGCTTTCTCCCGCAAGAGCTCCAAGCCCACGGCTTCAACCCAGCAAGACACTGTCAGCTGTGGGGAGCTCCCCGTACCGTACGACCCCCACCCGGGCGACCGGTGGGACGAGCCCCTCCCGCTGACGATGTCCCTCAGGGAGTCGTCCTTCGGCTCCCTGGCCTCCTCCTGCTGCGGCTTCGACGAGCAGCAGCACGGCCTCTCCCCAGACTCCCTGTGCCACGCCTCCAGCCGTCCTTCGGAGGACCGCCCTGGCTGGCCCTCTCGCCTGTTCCGTCGCCTCGGCAGCAGCAACAGCAGCACACCCACTACCTCCCCGCCCACCTCGCTGGGCGGCTCCCTGCCCTCGTCAGCGGCCTCCACGCCCCCTGCCTCCCGCCGCGCCTCTGCAAAGGGCGACGCCAACATGCACCACTCCCGCTCTGTGGAAGCCTCCCCCACACGGGTTCTAGCGCCGGCCGCCTCCAATCCCGCTACCATACCGCCCGCCGCCTCCGCCACCGCCACCGCCACCGCCTCCGCCACGCCCGCCAGCAGCTGCGCCCCCCTGCCCCAACCGCCCTGCGGCCGTGCTACCCGCCACCCCGTGCGCGTGGAGTCCGAGGTGGCGCACGCCAACACCCGCGCGGCGCCCTCCCGCGCGCGCTGCCTGGCGGAGGCGCGCGGCTTCAACGAGGCTGCCACGGAGCGCGAGCGCCACGAGCACAACCGCAGGGTGGCCGACGCGGTGGCGATGGCGTGCGCGGGGTACGCGTGGTGATGAGCGGCATTTGCGTCACTGGCAGGACGCCGGACTGCTGGTGTTTGGCTGCCTGGACACGAACACGCACGTGCGCAATTAGTACATGACCGCGCAGCGCTAGGGTCTGGTAGCAAGGTTAGGTTTTTGTTCGTGATTTTGAACCTTCCAGCTATGTACCGTACTGATGTAACGTGGTTGGCAGTGACTGCATGGACCACCGGTGCAGCGAGCGACTGTTTGGACACAGTGCGTGAGGATAGATGTATAGCAGTCATGGTGGTACGGTTGTAGCTGTTTGAAGCATGTGTGACCGAGTATGAATAGGGCTTGCCGTACGGATGGGTGTGGGGTGTCAGGCCAAGGAGCAGCAAGCAGGTGGTGACTGGTTCGACGCTGCGCGTGCGATCGATGTGCGTGGATGGCAGTGGTTGGCGTCCTGTGGTGCTGTTCAGCTCCTGGGGCTTAGATGGACGGTTGCGCTGGAATACGCGTGTATAGCAGGTATGAGCGCAGGCATGTATGAGAGCAGGTTTAGGCTGTGGCGAAGAGGGCTCGGGGAATATATTGATAGGGTACCCCGGGGAGTAGGTCAATCAGGGTACTCTGCCCTGGTGAGCATCCGTTCGAATGGTACGGCCCTACACGGCACGGCAGTGTTCACCACGGTAGCGAATGAGCACCGTGTGTCTGCATCTGGAGGACGTGATTTGCATGTCGCCTTGTGTGTTGATTGTTGCTTGATTTGGCTGCGGTCGTGAGGTCATGACGGCACGTGCTTGACTGCGTTACCGAGCGATGGGGGGTTAACAGCAGGTATGCCCCGTGCGCCATGCATTCCATCCTCCGTGCCTTGGACGTGTCCTTCGCCCAATCGTGTGTTCGGAAAGTATCTTAGTCCTAAGTTAGTCTCTGGCTGTGTAGCACCCCGTAGGATATGTGCGTGTGGTTGCACGTAATCAGTGACCGACATGTATGTATGTATGGATTTACAGTTTGCAATAGGGGATCCATAGCTTGATACCGGTAGTGGAGCGTAGTTATGGCGCGTGTGGGACCAGCATGTGCATCTGCAACCGTATCATGCTAGTCGGCAACATGAGGCCGCTGCCTGGCTGAGCAAAGTGCCTGGGGCGCAAGCTGGGGCGTAGTTGCACGTTTGTGGCTTAGCACCGGTAGCGGTGATGCTTGCCCACAACATAAGGAGCGGCCGTAACAGCTACATGCATGTTACATGCGGTACACTGTACTGCCGGCAAAGGACATGGTTGGCCATGTAACGACTCGACTGGAATATAGCTGCCTGTACTGCCAGCTGAACCAGCCCTCAACCAGCTAGCACTAACGCCCAAACTTACACACAGTGCAAGGGACATAGTGGCCATGTCACTCTATCTTAGCATTTCAGCTAGGCACCACAACAACCAACCTGGACCAACATTAACAGGACATGGGTCCCTCCTGAGGCTAGGGCTGACCAAGCGCAACGTGTGACGCTCATGCATACATGCACGTCAGACCAGGTCAGACTATGACCAGCGTTGGACCCTTCTTCAATAGACGCTCCACATTACGCGCTTGCACGGGCCCATAGAAGGGCCCCCCTGGCACGGCATACGCGTGCAGCTCGTCTCTTTCAGCTTCGCAGCCTGGTACCGTACAGCCCTGGGTTCGCTGCAAAGCCAGCCCCTGCGACCCCGAGGTCCGGCCACGTAGCCTGCACCCGCTGCTGGGCAGACGGCACCCACTGTTCTGCTGTTGGGAACCATAGGGTTCCTGTCCTCCGTCCTGTTCCAGGCTGCACAGCAGCCGCTGGCCCAGCACCGCCCACGCCGCCTTCCCCGCCAGGTCGCAGTGCCGCCGGCCCCAGGGTGCGCCCCTGGTCCAGCAGCCCCGGACAGCACTGCTCCAGCTAGGGCGGAAGGTGGGCAAGACGGGACGCTACAGCGGCCGAGCCCAGGTCGGTGCCCCGGGTTTGTGGCCTGCAGCTGCGGGAGCCCGGTAGTGGCTGGTTTGCAGCAATTGCGGGGACACGTGCAGCTGAGGCAGCTGCCATGCAACCTCCGCGTTTGCCTCGCAGCCGCTGGCGGCCGCAGTGTTAAGGCGCAGCATTTTTCGCCTGAGGCCCACGCTGCCCTCCCGCCCTCCAGGCGCGATGGGTTGGGCAACGGAAGGCTTGGGCTGGCGGAGCACTCGGCGGAGGTGCTGGGAGTCCACGCCTTGAGGACTGTCCGCATCTGTACGCCCCGCCCCCGCCCCTGGCCTGAATCCTGGGGTGCAGGCGGTGGTGCATGGGGCTGCACACCACCAGGGCCACGCGGCGACCGACGGAACGGATGCGGGCAGTGCGTCCTGCGACACAGACAGCAGTCGCACACGGGACCAGTGGGGCCGTGCGCGGTCAGCTTGCCGGAATGCGCGCGCGGCGCGCTGTCAGGGCCCTTCATGGGTATGCGTGTGCGTGTGGCGTGAGTCCCACAACAACCCAAGCCATTGTGCGCAGGTCATGTTTGTTGTGGGCACCAAGCGCGCTGGCGCGAAGCAGCATAGTCACGAGTTGCGTATATGCGTTAATGGGCATTCCGCGAGGTGAGTATTGCGCCTGAGCTGGTACTGGCAGCATTTGAGGCCCCTGCCTCCGTCCCAATGTGGGAGGGTAAAGCCTGCGGCCCGGGACGCCCAACCGCTGCCCACCTCCAGGTCCGGGTCTCCGTGGTCGCCCCCCGCCGCCACCCAGTCCATGCCGCACATGTCGTACGGCCGGGCGCCCAGACCCGTGGGTCCGTTGTGACCAACCACCAGCAGCGCGTCGCCGGGGGGCGCGGACGCCGACACCTGGGAGCACATGTCAACACGTGTCGGCACGTGGACGTGGGGGCGAGGTGATTAGTGCCTTGCGTGTGGACATAAAGCAAAAATGGCACGACTCTGTAGGCACTGCTCCTGCTGCCCGTGGTGTTGATCAAGCGCACGGAGGTGGACAGACATTATGTGCGGCCGTGGGCACGTGCCTCCGGTGACTGGTTGGCATTCGTCCGTGAGGTAAGCGTGGGGTGCGCGGGCAGTGCGAGACGCGGAGGGTGCATGGAAGCAGGAGGCTACGGCCGTACAGTGCAGTCTGTTGCGTATACACGGCAAGCTGCGCAGCACAGTCGCAACCGTACGCACCTGCACGACGGTGGCGCTGTCCTGCACAGTCCTCTTGCCGTGCTGGTGCGACAGTCTCTTCTCCTAGCCGGACAAGACTGCGAAGTGCAAAGGCGTATGGAAGGCAGGAAAGGCAGGAACGGGCGGCGTGTTCATGCGGTCGACCTGGGTCGACCAAGCACCGTAACACATGCAGTACTTTGTACCGTGTTTACCGCAACGGCGCTCTAGCACATCACCTCCACATCAGCCCTGTCGCTGCGGCACGTGTACGCAGGCTGCAACCCAGCACCCTGCAGCCCTGAGCACTACTGCTGTTGTACCAGCCCCTGCGCGTGGCATAAACCGGCTATAAAACTGCCGCGTACAATTGAAATGAGGGCACGTGCGCGCCCCCTGCACGTGCCGTCCTAGGCCCCGTGCCCCACGCGGCCGCAGCAGCCCGAGTCCCTACGTGTCTCACCTCTGTGCGGGCCGCAACCCAATCAGCGTCAAGCTCTTTCCCAGGGGCCGTGTGGCGTAGCCCACGTGGTCCGAGCCCAGGGCCTCCAGCTGGGGCCGCACCAGACCGCCCTGTGTAGGGAGGGCAGGACCACGTGGCACAACGGTCACGATTGCGCGGCCGCAGCTGCGGTCCGCCTACAAGACCCTGCAGGCCCACGTTAACATTTACAACCATTCCGCCACTCACACCTTCCCAGTCTTTCGCTCCCATGCTCAACACGCACTCCCAGCTCCACTCCCGTCCTGAGAGGCCAGCCACTCACCCAGACATCATGGTTGCCGACGGTGACTGCTTTTTACGGCTGAACTCGCGACCTGCCCAGAGGGGATTCGAGCGATCTGTACAGAGCAAAAGGTCTGCAGTGACGGGATGTGTGCATCTCAAGACCCTTTGCAGTGAGAAGGCTGTTATAGCCCGTTGCACAGTCCGAGTTATTTAGATCCCACACTAGAGCAAGTCACGAGTATTGCTGCATCGGGGTTTTCCCCCGTTAGTGGGGCGGTCGTGCCTCCCGCCCCGTGCAGCTGTGTGTGCCCGTGATGCCACCCACCAGCTGCACCATTGCCGCACCCTCCTCCTCCCCGTCCCCTCAGTCCCCCACCAGCACACACAGCTGCGGCCGCAGCAGCTGCGACGCCGCGCGCTCCGCTTCGTGCAGCCAGCAGCCGTGCACGTCGCCCACGAGGGCAAGCTGTGAATGGGGTGGGTGGCAGCACAAGGAGGGGACTTCAATGCAACGAAGGAGCCCAGGTAAGGCGGCAGCGAACCGTTGGTAACACGGGACTACGGGGTGGGAGTGTAGAAGGTGCTGGGGCAGCTAGGAGCGGGAGTGCACATCTCCCATTCTCCCGTTCAGTGCACATGCCTGGGCTGGGGGTTTCTGTACGTGCGGTGGGGGCATGGGGTTGGCGCCGTAGATGGGAAGGGGCGGGGTGGGGTGCGCGCTTGCATGTCCCCTGGGTACAGGTACAAGGTACCACCCGACTGCAGAGACATGAAGTACATTTCTGCACTGGCACTGGATTATCAGGGCCGTTTTGAAGGGATGCTTACGAGCCAAGCAGTTTGGTAGGGCTGCTCTAGGACAGCTGGTATGCCGCATAGGCTGCCTAGCGGCGTGTTTTGGGGGCCTGTAGCAACACGGAGGGTTGAGCAACTTGGCCGAACGGGGAGAGTGGTGCGTTAAGGCTGTTGCATACTTTTGCGTGAGATGATGGTTCCCCAGGCGCGCCAGGTGGTGTCTCCCACCTCGCTTGGCGGGCCGGGGGCACCGTATGGCGCAGCGCGGGCGGGAGCGCATAGCAGCGCTGTGACAGGCCCCGGGGTGCCGAGGAGGGGGCGATGGTAGCGCCACGGTTTCAAAGTCTACCTAAGCGTTTGTACCAACCATTGCGACGAATGCTGGCGCGCGTTGGGAAGTACTGTCTACCAGAAAGGCGAACAGTGCCTGGGACCGAAGATGTCGGTTGGTCATAAGCGTTGACGTATTGTTGTTAAGATGTCTTGTGCATTGCTGCGCTGTCAGTGCGACGGTTGAGGGCAAGACACGCAAATGATCCAATGGCAGCCCTATCGACCCTGGCGTACGCACAAGTGGGTTGATTAGTACTTGAAACATGTTTTATGCCATTTTGGTACCGGAAAACTGCAGGCAACTGCCCAAACTATGCGGCCGAGCGCTGCGTCCCTGGGTAGGGTGACACGTGCCATGTGGCAGGGAGTTGGCAAAGCGGTTGAGCACTTGAGCCTTCAGCACGGCCTTCGCTGCTTAGAACCCCAGCATAGCACCAGTACTTATACCTGTGTAGTAAATGGACATAAACCACGAGGCTGGGGGAAGTTGCGCTAACGTGAACAGCGGATAAGTGCAGCTCCATGGGGATGAGGACCAGGGATGCCCCTGCGCCGGAGCTCAGCTCCCTGCCAGGGAAGTACGTAAGTGGCACCACATAGCCAAAAGGTGTGTACCTGCATGTTGCAAGGACACTCGGCTTGTGGGGCCGGATTGCCTTGGCGGTTGGAAACACCGCTGACCGTTCTGTGAGGCGGCGGCGGGCGCCAGGGGAGCGCCCCACGGGAGCGCCCCTGGCGGGCACCCAGCAGGGACCTGACACTCTGCGCAAACATGCTGAAGTCTTCACACAGCTCAATGGATATGATTATACTGTATACTATATGTGATTTAGCTACACATGTTACGGTGCCGCGCGTCAGGGCGATCTTTCTCGCGCTCCGAAGCAGAATGCCTCGAGTCGGACGGAAGTTACAACTTGAAGGCTGGGACTCAGGGACTTGCACAGACATATAATGCTGCAAAAACAGGAATAGCTACAGCGCACAAAGAGACCTGTAGGCTCCTCTCCCTCCTGGCTGTCGAGTTTTCCTGGCAAACCATTTGGGTCTTTCGCCCTGGACGCGACCTTTGTTTACCACGCTCACATAGCTTGATAAGTACACTGAAAGAATGCATCTGCTGGTCCAAATCATGCTTGCCGAGGACCGTGCGGCTCTTCTGCGGATGGCGCATTTGTGGAGCTCCACGCTCCGTGTGCCGGCGCTGCAGCTCGGAGCCCAGGGCCACGCTAATCTCAGCTAAGTGATCAAGATTTACTGGGGTGACTGTGCCGTAACCACGAAAGTGCTACTCCTGCATAGCACTGGCCCCACCCAGCCAGGCTTCCGTAGGCGTGAGACCAGGGGACTTGCAGAACGCAGTGCTGCCTGCATAAGACCCAAAACCTACGCCTGGACTTGGGAAACTGCGCACTGGCACTTGTTGGTGACACCATTCATCTGTGTCCACCACCTGATGATTTGCTTGGAGACATGGGGGGCGAGCCTTCGTGTCCCCGGCCCGCTGCCTGCACGCACGCAACAGCGTTCCCCCACCGTGCTGGTACGGTACTTGGGTTGCGTCAGCAGAGCTGCCCTCCCTAATAAAAATCTACTCGAAGCATCAGAGGATGCACAAGCCCGAAGCATTAGGTGCAGCACATAGCGAGCACGCATGGCCACGTGTCATTCCCCCTATGGGTCCTTCACACGCATGCGATGACCGGTGGCTGATCGTGCACGGTACCGCACTCAGGCACACACGCATGAATTGCACCACACTGTCGCATTGAAGATTGTCCAGAAGGGTGCACCACACGTGTACTAGAGACAGGACAATGGCAGCGTCCTGAAGGGAGCTCACGTTGGTTCCCCAAATCCCTGGAATCAGGCGAGGGCTTCGTGTTATATCCGTGCCAGTCATGTACGTTACTTCGGGTATGTGTGGGCTCCATAGCAACGCGTGGTCTGGAGACCAGACTGCGCCCTCAACTTTTTCCTTGCGTGAGCACTGACTGCCCCCACGCCGACGCTCCACTCCGTGACAAACCCACCCTGACCGCTCAGGATCATGCAGGTAACTCTATTTGTAGTATTGAACATCTGTTGCCGGTTGGGAGGGGATGGGGATGCGGGTACCGGCAGGGGCTTCAGCGTCGTGACATCGCAGGTGCACTTCTTCTCCAGCAGGGCGGCTCTAGGCAGTCAGCAAAGCATACATCATGTGGTACAAACCAAAGGCCTTTTGGGTAGCTAATTTTGTTGTAGAGCAGGGCGACAGGGCACCTGAGATTGTCGTTACCGGCATCGGTGTCCTCAGTTGCGGCGGGCGATACGATACGGTGGCCGCTAGTCTCGCTCAGCGCTCAACCTATCATTCAATGAACTAAACACTAAGCATACAATAACTTCCAGTGTTACTGACACCTGTCGACCAAGGCTACAAGGTGCCCGCCAGGGCATCGCGAACGCCCGGCAGTTTACCTCTTGTGTCCGCAATGGGACAGTGCCATTCCAAGGTGCCCGCCGAAAGGCAGGCTGACAATGAGAAGATGCTGAACGTGAAAGGGTGAGGCGTGCGTGGGCGCGCTGGTCAGGGTTGGCGAGGCCCGGGCGGCCGTGGCCTGCGAAGGCCCTTACGCGTTTTTACAGCCACTTTCGGCGCGCCAGACCGGAGGGAACGTGCTAAAGCACGCTATAGGTGCCCTGGGGGCATGGGAAGCGCACTTATCGCTGCGCCTGCAGAGCGGCTGAACCTCAGCATGCCGCTCGAGCCACACTCGCCACACGGAAACGCGATGACCCACATGTCCAACGAAGCCCAAAGAGCTTTTATGACCCATCTAACAATGTCTGTTGGCCTTTTGCGGCTTCGCAGGGCGCGTGGTGTCGACTGCGGTTACAGCGGCGTGGATGCCGGGGCGACTTCCCAAGCCGCAGCCTGCGGGCCCGCGGCCTCGCATATCCAACCGGTAAGCCTTGTCCAAAGGACAATCAGTGTCTTGATGGGAGGAGGGCCCCATGTTTGAAGGATGGTGCGCCTATGCCGCCTGACTGCTGGCTTACCCCACACAGCGGCATCCGGTTGTGTTGCATCTCCGCAGCAGCTATGCGGTTGGCGTGCATAGTGAGGGCCAGGATGGGGCGGCGTGAACGTTTCATGAGCGCTGGTAGACTGTTCCGGTGGCTAGGAGGTTTGCCCTCACGCACGTGCGTGCTGCGCCTTGCATAGCTGCATTTGGCTGGGGCGCACACTGCTTGACATTTGCAGCCAAGACAGAGCACAGGTGCATCGCATGCCGTACTGCGCACCCACGTACGGTACGACCACATCGTCTGCGCGCAATGCTCTCAGCCATGGAGGGTGTGCTTTGACTTGCACACTCTCACGTACCGGAACATCTACAGGACTACAGCACTAGCGCTAATTATCATTGCATATTTCAGTCCCATGCACGTGCTGACCGTGGCACGTGCCCTCCCCTTTGCCCAACCGCCTTACCGCAGACTAAGGCACCCGCTGCGGCCCCGCTTCTCGACCAAGATGCCCCCACGGCCTTCGCCCACGGCTCCCCCCTGTCCGCGCCGTCCCCCGTCGCGGCCGAGCAGCGGCAGCAGCATCTCGGCCTCGTGGGCGTCATCCCCTGCGCCCTGTCTCAACCCGACATGGCCTCGCCCCGCGCTCCCCGCCCGCCGCCCCAAGACCAGCCCGCCGCCGCCACCGCCTCAGGTGCAGCAGCGTCAGCGGCACCGACGCCCCCGGTTCGCAACAAGCCCAGGCAGCGCTCCGAGCAGCCCTTCGTGGCAACTGCGAGCACCCCCTGTCCAGATGACCCGCACGCCGACGCCCTAGACCACGCCGCGGCCGTGAAGGAGCTGGCTGGGGAGCTGGCGGCCCTGGGCTTCAAGAAGTACACGAAGCTCGATGCCCCACGCATCAAGGGCGTGTTCGACCAACTCAAGGACCGCAAGGAGGTCCAGAAGGCGGACGGCCGCGTGACGTACAAGGCCAAGTGGAACGGCAAGTTGGTCGCCGCCAAACGTCTGAGCATCCCCGCGGCCCTCGACTTTAGGCGTGCGATGGAGGTGCACAAGGCGCAGCAGCGGCGGCAACGGCAAGGGCAGTGGCGGCGGCAGCAGCAGCGGCAGCAGCAGCAGCGGCCCCAGGGCCGCGCGTCGTCATCCGCCGCCGCAGCTGCAGTGGGAGCACCCTCGAGCCCCAAGCTGTCGCCCAAGGCGGTCGCCGCCGCAGCCAAGGCCTTCCGTGCGCCTGACTGTCAAGCGCTGGTACAGGAAGCCAGGTGCACGCAGCTGGTCCACAGCGCGGTGGCGGCCAGCTGCCCCAGCAAGCAACACCGTGTCATGCA
>VFQN01001727.1_pt1 | contig 35523 bp, 55 predicted proteins | sample 3512371 | NCBI WGS metagenome assembly VFQN01 (sample SAMN10412370, study PRJNA504923) | tailings metagenome | isolation source: Replicate 2 from Balatoc abandoned mine | place: Philippines: Itogon, Benguet | collected 2017-08-28 | reverse complement strand
AAAGAAAATGCCACAGCAACAACTGGACATGCTAGAACCGGCGCTCCAGGCAAACCGGAAAGCGCGGGAAAGGAGACAAGCCGAGCTGTGTGCGATGTCACGTCTACTAACACAGCAGCAAGATTGGAGAAAATGTAACAAGGTCTGAAGTCAACACTACACGAGAGGCCACCAACAGCAACATGCAACATGGCTGCCGTACACAGCTTTTGGCCGGCCCCAAACTCCATTTTTGGCGAAAGCCCAAAATGCACTGTGTGGTGTCTCAGGTGCGCCGAAACCATGCGCCGAAACACCTCCGGCTGCTGCTCCGCCACCTCTACATACACACCCTCCAGCTTCTCTATCTGTCGCTCATCATTGGGGCGGTCTAGGGTGCCAAACAGCCGTTCCGGGTCGAGGAGGTACCCGGGTTCGCGCGCAAGCTTTCGGTGTGAAATGCCCCGGCTGATGCTAGCCCCGCCGCCGCGGCCGCCGCCGCCGGGGGCTGTGTACGACCCCGGGTAGGTGGCTGTGAAGCCGTAGCCTAGTCGCCGGATGGCTTCTGCGATGAGAATGTCTGTGGATGGATCAGGACAGCAGCGGCGCGGGGCGGGAGTGCAGGGTGTTGTGTAAGGGCGTCGAAACGGGGGGTGATGGGGTGTCCAAGCGGAAGAGTAGTGGACACGTGCGCATCAGCCACGCATGACGTGCGGTGGTGCACTGCAGGGCCCAGCGCCAAGCACCGTGCTTTCCCAGGCAAGCAAGGACCAGCGCCCCGGCGCCACGACAGCGTTCCGGTGGGCGCTTGTGGGTGCCTGTCTGCCTAGTGCCTACCTCCGTAGCGGGAGTAGCCACTCATCGCAACCCTGGGTGGTCGGCGGGCAGGTGCACAGGAGTGGCGGTAGGTTAGGGGGTTTCCAAGCCGCTACCACGGTTGGGGCATCCACCGCAATTGCTTCCCGTATCGGCGGCTTGCAACGCACGCAGAATCTATGTGACTCAGGGCACTCCCGCTAGCGCAGCCAGGGCAATACCGCGTTGTGGGTATTGTTTGCCCAACGATCAGCGTACGGCAGGCAGGCAGGTAGGCGCAGGTGAATGCAGGTAGGTGCACACGCATAGATAACTGACGCCCCACCCGATGCGTGGTACAGCTACCCACATGTACAGGTGGCTGGGGTCCTCCGTCAGCGCCCGCATCATGCCGTAGCTAACCACCAGGCCTGCACGTCAGGAAGGACGGCAACGCTACAGGTCATATTTGCGCTTTGTGAGCAGCACAACAAGACGTGACATCCAGCGAGGCACTGTTCACGTGTCCCGCTGGCTGTGCCGCCGCTGCTCATGCTAGCAGGAAAAGCATCCAAAGCTACCCCACATACTAGCACCCATACATGCGCGTTGCAGTACCGCATCATCAGGCAGCTGGCCCCTCGGGCCCCCGGACCCTCATGCCCCAACCCACAAGCACCCACCCACCTGCACCGCCGTAGAAGCTCACTCCCCCGCCCGTAACGCACTCGTCCTGAGTCACGTTGTACTCGCCCAGGCGGCAGGGGCACACCCGCTCCTCCCCCGTCCCCTGCCGCTCCGCGTTTGCCCTTCCCTCCCGCCACTCCGCCTGTCCCTCCGCCTGTCCCTCCCCCTGCCCCTCCTCCTGCCCCCGCTGGCCCTGCTCGCACGGCAGGCACGTGTGGTCGCGGCTGACGTGCACGTGCCGCGGCTTCTTGGAGCCACGCGGGTAGTCGCAGTCGATGAGGAAGTCGCTGATTGCGATGGGGTCCGCGTACGACAGGCCCAGGCTGTTCAGCATTCGCAGCACGGCGGGGACGTTCCACACTGCACAGGGAGGGCCCCGTTTGGTAGCCAAGGCATGGGTGGTTAGCGGTTGGCAGTTGGATGAGAGAGAGGAGCAGCGAGGCGGAGTGCGTGCACGGCTGCACAGTCACTGGTGCTGCGTGGCTGACCCTGACATCATGTCGCGACGGACTTGTCCATCTCCTCAATCTGGTCCAAGCACGTCACAAAATGGGTCGTTGAGAGGGATTTGTAGTGTGCACCCTTACAGCCACCCCGACTCTGCCGTCATGCAGGTGCTCATGCCCAGGAACGGACCCAACCCACCCGTGTCGTCGTCGCCCAGCAGCATCCACCTGTAGCCCGGCCGCCCCGGCTCCGCACCCTTGTGCCGGTCGTGCGCAAACACGGGCGACAGCGTGTGGCGCAGGGCCCTGCTGACGCCCGGGAAGTCGGGCGTGATGCTGAAGGTCTCGTTGAAGAAGGCGCCCCACGCGCTCAGCCTGCGGACACGTTCGGGTGGGCGGGTGGGCGGGTGGGCAACCGGACTACCGGAGCAGGCGGCACGCACTAGTGCGTGTATGCCGAATCCTTGCACCCACAGGTGCGGTGGTACTAGTGGCGGCTTGAGGTGTCCCAACACGCATGGCACAAGGCAGCCCACGAGGACGAGTGCAGCCGATGCAGTGGGGTGTGTGAGCTGGTGGCTGGCATCCTGTGCACGAAATGCATGCCGCCCCCCTGCCCCTGCCCTTTCCCACACTGCAGGGATGTTCCTTCCAGCCAGTCACGCATCCGTGCACATCCACCATCCGCCTTCGACCCCCGACCAGGACGGACCAGATGCCTGAGCCTCGCCCTTCGCTTCCCTCGCAAGCCGCCCTGACCCGCCTCCTCTGGCCCCCAACTAGGACCGACCAGAAGCCTAAGCCTCGCCCTTCACCTTGGCACTCTCCTCCCTCGCAAACTGCTATGAGCCCATGGCCCGCGCACCTGTGCAGGTCCGACACGGGGTCGGTGGTCACGTGCATGCGCACGCCCTGCCGCCACACGCGCGACAGGGGCACCAGGATGTCGTGCTCCCCGTACGTGGGCATGCACACCAGCAGGTCGTCTGGGGTGAACGGCCCGGTGGGGTCGATGTCCGCTGCCTTGCCGTAATCACGAGCATCAGGGGCGTGTCCCTTTGCTGTGCTGGGCTTGGCTGCTTGAGCTAGACCTCGGGGGTGCACGTGGGTATTGGGGAGTGCTACAGCCGCCGCCCACAGCATGAGGAGCGTGGATAACTGCCGCCGCCGAGGGGCAACCCATCTGCTGCGCGCCATCCAAGGCGTACTGTGTGCTAGCGATGCTGCGTTTGTTGGTGGCCTCCTGAACCAGACCCCTGAACCAGACCCGTTCACAGACTGGCGGGCGCCTCCTTTTGCGCTAGGCAGCAGCAGCTGGCCGCAGCTCCTTTACCTGAACGTAAGGCAGTGGTAGGCGTAACCATATCGGGATCCTCGATGCGTATTCACCGGGGAGAGGGCAAGGTTGCGTGCAGGCGGGCCGCTCACTCTCAACCCGAGCTAGCACGAGTCTCTAGACTCACCCGCGAAGTTGGGCCTCAACATTTCCGCCTCTCAGGCCTTGCATCTCCAAACCTGTATGAGTACATCAACAGCACGGTATGCCGTGCCCTCGGCAGTATGTCGTGCCGTCGCGGCGATAGCCCGGCAGTCAGGCACGGTTGTACAGAGGTTATACCTCTGTCATTGCCAATCTTAAGGATACGTTCAACCTAGGCACGATAATGTGAACGGCGGCAACAAGGAGGCTCAGGAGGCTGGACAGCCCATACACTTTTAGTAAGAATGCAAGCCTTGTCTGACACACAGATGCTAAAAAGCGATAGAATGAACGATGAATTTGTGTAACATCCGTGTAGCGTGAACGCATCGACACAGAATGAATTATCCCGCCCAAACCCAGGCAGTTGCAAAATGGGTCGGAACCCTACCAGGGTGCACCATGTTACTGGCAGTCAAGGTCTGCCCCAAGGTCATCGGCTGAGCTTGTAGTGCTGCATGCCAGAGATACGCGTCCATGGCAGTAGAGACACTTTTGTACACACGGAAGGGTTTTGCAAGCAGCGCACATGCGCGGTTCCGTGGTACGGCCCACAACACTACCGCCGAAGCTGAGACTGCTCTGGATGTTACACGCCTACACACGGCCTACACACGCCAACATACGAAACAATAAGACGTTTGTCATGACACACGTAAATGTGCACGGTGCTTGCTCGATTACTGTACGGGTTGCGTGCTTGCGTCACTGCACTCAAAACGTCAAGTACCAACAACCCACAGCCAGCGTTCCGATCTTCCGTGGGGGCTTTCGGATGGCGCGTCGAAACAGGTGCCTCTGGGGGACCCAACTTTCGGATGGGGGGTCAAAGATTTTGCTTTTGGGGGGGCTCCGCCCCCCCAAACCCCCCCGTTTCCCCCGAACGGCCCCCTCACGGGCCCGTGTCTTTCGGATAGGGGCCCCAATGACTTTCGGAGAATATTAGCCCAAAATGTGTCTGCTTCGAACCAACCGATGAAGATAGGATCGCTGCCCACAGCTGCCAAATTGCCATGCTGCCCGGCAAGTACAGGAGCCGGAGCGTCAAGCGGCCTTCCTTAAGACCCTGACGCCATGTTCCAAACTGCTGCAAACCAGAGCGAAACCAGCACACTGCTGCTGACAGTACGAACCCATGCAAGTGCACGGTCCAGCACCCCTGCCAGCCGCAAGCAGCTTGTGGACACAACGCACGCCTGTGCTGAACCACATGACCACCATAGGCTGCTTCCCAACCCACATACGGCATCAACCCATCTGTACGCACGGCAGTTAGGGGTATCCCTAGCGTCTCGCCAGGCAACCTGCTCGGCGCCATATGGGAACAGATGGGAACAACGACGAACTGTTTTACGGAGCAACGGCGTCGGTGTGGCTATGTGCCAGCAGTGCGAGTGCAGTCCGTACACGTACCCCCATCGGCACCAACCCGCGCATGCGTTCCAAGTGCCATCTTTGTCCCTTGGCATGAAACGCGCTATGGCAACAGCCCGTAACGCCAGCGTCCCAGCCGACCGCATGCAACACACGCACACTGAGCCAGCATACAGTGTGGGTAACGCGCTGAGCCGGCGCCCTTTCCCCGTCACCAACCTTGGCACGACCTAACACACGTGCTGCACGGGTGAGCGCCGTACTGCGTTCATCCGTTCCGTATGCTTTTTCAAATTCCATGAAGACCCCCTTCATGCACCCTCGACGGCGCACCGCCCTCTGCTATCCACCCCCTGCCCGTACCTGCCATGCGCCCTACTGCTCCGCCCACCTCAGACCCGCAACGAACATCCATCCTTCAACGCACACTAGCACTCCTGCCGCGTCTGGTACTAAACACATACACTCGCCTGCGACTGCAGTCATAGGTTACGGTACATCAACGTGATACCAATCTGCCACTACACCCGTAGCATATCCCTGGCTATATATAGCTACTGGCACTCTTCGATGGTGCACCGCAGCCACACGCGGCCCTCGAACACGAAGCGCCGCCACATGGCCTCGTCCCTGTCGGGCGTGAGGCCGAAGAAGCCCCACAGCCCCACGGGGCAGGCGTGCAGCACGTGGTAGGAGAAGGACTTGCGCAGGCTGTAGCTGCCCTCGCCCAGCACGCCCACGTCCTGGCGCGCGCACACCGTGGCCTTTACCTGAGGCACGTGGCAGGGATGGCGGTGAGACATGAGGAGCAGTACCACCATTTGCCAAGGTCTGTCAGGTACGGCGTTGCATGGTTGCACGACGAGCGCATGCCGTGCCCTTACATCGTGCAGGCGCAGAGATGCGTTCGGGGGGACGGCCAGAACCCAGAAGGGCATGCAGGCACGACGGAAAGCATCAAGTGCGTCGGCTCAGCTGGAGGGTGACTGGGCTCAGTGGGCGTCCAAGGCCTGCGACGCAGTAACTCCTATGCCCCGCCCCGCCATCCCGTCTGCTGCCGTCGCCCCGCCCACCTTGACGCACGGCAGGCTGTACTTCCTGCCCGCCAGTCGTACGTTGCACGCCAAGCCCATGTGCTCACGGTACTCGGGGGGCTGTGGGCGCGCCGGCGACCGACAAGGCAGGCAGTGTAATACCGGTTACCGGCATGCGGTATTGCGTAAGCAGTTGGCTTGAAGTCTAACGGCTTCACGCACAATATTCATGTGCACTGTACGGTGGAGCTTGTGGCTGTGCATGCATGGACCCAGTGAGCGTAGGAGGCGCGTGGGGACGCCAGTAGGGCTGAGCGAACGAAGGGGCTCTGCAACACGCGAAGGGGCATAACAAGCACCCTTCAGCTTCCATGCGCCGCCACAGCATGTGCGCATGACCCTTACTGGAGCTACAGTGCGCGTCAAGCAATCTCCCTTGTGCTACTGGCACTTGTGCGCGCAGTACGCACCTGCGATGCGTCCAGGTCGTACCGTAGCCACCAGTGGAAGCCGCCGAAGAAGGCCGGCTCGCTGGTAACCACCTGCAAACACGAAATGCAGGAAACAACAGCAACACGGTTTTGAAGGTAATACGTCACATCTAAACAGCTGCATGAATACGGCCCGGCAGGGTAGGGAGACCAGCACGTGTAACAAATCACAACTCATAACGGTAAAGCACGTGTCTGCTACCCAACCATGCACCCCGCCGCCACTGTCCAGGCCTCAGCATGGGCCACCCTGAGCGCCAACCACACGCGTCGCTAGGCCACATCGCAAGGCATATGGCACCCGCGCACGCATCTGAGTCCTGCATCAGTGACCAAGGAGCGCCCTGCAACACCTGACTACACGCTTTTGGGCTCCGCCCGCACTAACCCCTTCCCCCAACCCACCTGCAGCGACCGTGTGGCCTGCGAGTCGGCGTACAGCTGCTGCAGCGTGGCAAAGTCGATGGACCAGTCAAACGTAACCCGCTGCGACAGCGGCCGCGGCCGCGGCACAAACGGCGGCAGCGCCGCCGCCGCCGCCGTCGCCGCCACCGCCGCCGCCACCGTCCCCTGCTGCTCCGCCGCCCCCTCCCGCTGCCCCGCCGCCGCCACCGCCGCCGCAGCACCGCTCAGCTCCTCGGCAGCTGCCCTGCCCCGCGCCCCCAGTAGCAACTGGTGCTGCTGTGTCCCTTCCGCCCCTGTTACCGCTCCTGCTGCAGCCCCGGGACCGCCCGCCCTTGCCGGCCCCCCGCCCGCCATCCCAGCCCCCGCTGCCACGTGCCCGTGCCCGGCGTGCCCCGGCACCGCCCCATGCACCGCCCCGTTCCCTGCGGCCGTTGCACCACCACCAGCACCGCCACCCAGTTGCCCGCTGTTGCTGGGGCCTGCAGCTGCTGCTCCCCCGTGGGCGTTTTCAAAGTAGCGTTCGGCGGTGTAGACGTCCCTCGTGGAGGGGTCGGCACGTGCCCAGGACAGGGCCAGCAGCAGGCGGCTGGTGTCCAGGGACTCCACCAGCCAGGGGATCTGAAGGGGAACCAAAGTAAGGTTGCTTTCGTCTTGAAATTGTGATGCTTGGGACACACCCTCTTCCTATGCAACGAAAACGCTCACGTCACTGCAATCAACGACGCGTACACGGCCAGACTGCCCAGACACAATCAGTGCCTCCTGCCCCCTGCCCCGGCTCCCTGGGTCCGGCACCTGCACGTGTAGCACGCACACGCCCACCACGCTGGCGGCCGTCCCCCGGCTTCCTTGAACCCCTGATTGAACCCGTGAACCCGGACCCACTCGTGCCAGATCCCGGCTGCAGCACCTGCACGTGTGCCACACACCCACACACCTGAGGCAGCATGTGCGCCAGGTAGCTGTGCGTGCAGTGCTGCAGCCGCAGGCAGCCCGCCAGCTGCCGCCGCTGCTCCAGGGAGGCGCGCTGACCCACGGGGCCTGCAACCCACTCCACCAGTGCAGCCACGGCCGTGTTCTCGTTCCACACGCGCACCTCCGGGCTCTGGCGGACGGACGGAACAGGGCAGGTAACAATTACGCGCGGTATATAAGAGGGTTTGGGGTGTACAAGGATATCGTAGGCAGCATCCTCCAGGCCAAGCTGCTGGTGGGCGCTGGCGGGTGTGGGAGCATGACCCCTGCTGTTCACGCCAAGGTGAATCCCTTTATGCACATGCAACCCGTACGAGGCGGGATGCAAGCACAGCCCCAATTCTAGCGGGATGCAAGCACAGCCCCAATTCTGAGCTCTTACATTCACGATCGCCCCCGCCCACCTGCAGCAGCAGCCTGACCGCCTCGAAGTGCGCCCTCACTGACCAACTCATCTGCCTGTGCACGCGCGTATTTGCAGCCCCCCCCCCCCCCCCCCCCCCCAATTTTTGCCGCCCCCCCCCCTCCCCCCCCCCCCCCCCCCCCCCACCTGCAGCAGCAGCCTGACCGCCTCAAAGGGCAGCCCCAGCAGCTGCCCCCGCCTGCCCCCGCAGTCCATGACCAGCTCCAGGTCGCCCAGCTCCGACACCAGCTTGTCGACCAGCTTGGACAGCGCGCCTGCATGTGGGGGGATGCAAGTACGTTTTAGATGAGGGTGGGCTGTCATGGTATGCTGCAACACCACACCACACCTTGACAACAGCAACGTCATATCCATCTCGTCTAGCAAGTGTGGCCCCCGCCAGCAGCACCTCTGGCAGCTGGCTAGTGCAGCTGCTGCAGCAAATCGCTTCACACCACTGCACCCAGCCTCTATGGACACATGCGGTGCAACCACCCACCCGCCAGGGCACCACCCGTCATCAGCAGCACCTGTGACAGCTGGTACTGCTGCAGCCGCACGCCTCTTTACTACGGAACAACGAAGAAATGAACTGTTGCGCCATGACCCACCTGCAAGGGCACCCCCCGCCAGCAGCACCTCCGGCAGCTGGTACAGCTGCAGCAGCGCCTCCAGGGACAGCCCCGGCAGCGGCAGCCCCGCGAAGGCGGCGTTGACGGCCGCCAGCAGCGGCCCCACGCGGTACTGGTCGGCCAGCGTCAGCAGGCGCAGCAGCGACGGGGGGTCCAGCGAGGGCGGCAGGCGGCCTGGGTGAGGGTGTCAGCGACGGTTTGGTGCAGCAGGAGGGCGCGTCGTGGAACACCCCTAGATCGCCACGTCCGCGTTTCCCGAGGAGCATGGTTGGCAATTACGAAAACCGCCGACCCAAGGGCAACCGCAGGTCAAAATGGCAAGGGTACGACTGTACGTAAACAGCTAAGTCGCGAAGCATTGCAGAGAGCAGAGGCGCTACCCTGCACCACAGCAGGCTCCAAGCCGCCCCGCCAGGCTCCGCCCGCGGCAAACCTTCATCCCACCCCACCTGTGTGCATGGTCCTACCCCACCTGTGTACATGAAGCGTAGCATCTGGTCCGCCGCCTCCACCTCATCCCCATTCACGTACAGCCGCAGCGGCCGCCCGCGCGTGCCGCCGCCGGCAGCCTCCCCCGCCCCTGCCCCTGCCCCTGCCGCCCCTGGCCCCGCCCCCATCACTCCCTCTGCTCCCCCGTGGCCGACCCAGCCCCGCAGCAGAGCCCTGAAGTACTCGCTCGTCGCCGCCAGTACGGCAGCGTGCACACGGTACGTGCGGACGGGTGGCGGCGGCGGCGGCGCCCGCCGTACGACCGCCACCGGCGCCACAAGGGGAGTGCTCCTCCGTGCATTGGCGCCACCGGAGGCAGCGGCGGTCGCGGCGTCGGCCCGGACGGTGGCAGCGGGACGCGTGGGCGTTGCGGCGACGGCGGCCGACTGCTTACTGGCGGAGGCGCCGCCGCCGGCGCCCCTCGCCTGCGTCCAAAGCTTGGCGCCGCCGCCGCTGCCGCTGCCGCCGCCCGACCCGCTGTGCCTGTACTGCCCGCCCTCCTCCCCGCTACTGGACCCGTCGTCGCTTTCCCCTCCGCTGCCGTCGCTGCCCCCGTCGACCCACGCCGCTAGGCCGCACGCCACTCCTCCGGCGCTAGCCCAGCTCGTGCAGCGACTAGCAGCCGGCCGCTGTCGCCCATGCCCCCGTGCCGCCTGCTCCTTCTCGCCCTCCTCCTCTTCCGCTTCATCCTGACTGTTCTCCAGTGCCTCCTGCATCGCCTCCTGCAGCGGGTCTACATACACCAAACCCGACGGCCCCGCACCCTCAAGATCCCTTCCTGCCCCTCCCGCGCCGTCCTCCTGCTCGTGCCCCTCCTGCGGCCCCTGCAACTGTAGCAGTGCATTCAGGGCAACTACCGACAGCTCCGAGTCCTCATCCACGCCCTCTTCGGCCCCTATCGGCGGCAACCGTTCGTACGGCAAGGACTCATCGGCGCCGTCGATCAGAGGTGCAGAGTTGGCCCGGGCCGGCGGGCCGTACGGGGACATCCCCTGACCAGACCTGGGCGCCCGCTGGCGCCCTGTTGCCACTGCAGCCCCTCCTGCACTGCCCAACGCAAAGGCGCTGTTGGATGCATGCGGAGGCCGCGGAAGGGAGGCGATCGCCGCGGCTGCCGCAGCCCGGGCCGTCGGCGTGTGTCCGGTGCCGCCGCCTGCTGCGGCGTTTGCTCCGCCGTGCTGGTCGCGGTCGGGTAGCGTATCCGCAAGCGCGCCTGGGCCATCCCCTCCTGACGAGCTACCCCCACCAGAGAGCGAGGGAAGCCGTGCAACGCCAGCGGGCGCCGGCCGTGCGGCCGCTGCAGCGGCTGCGGCTGCCAGATCAGCAGCTCGAGCACCTGCCTCCTCCCTCGCCGGAGGAACCGCGGCACCTGCCGCCCGCTCTGCCCGGCCTGTGCGCCCGGGCAGCCGCAGCCACTGGGACCCGATCACGCTGTCGAGGTTGCCGTTGCTTGGGCCGCTAGCAGCACGTGACCCATTAACACCCCTGCTATCTGCACCTGTGATGCTGGGGCGAATAGCGCGAGGCGGAAGCTGGTGCGCCGGCATCCCGGCTCCTTCACCCGACGCCCCACGCCTGGCGCTAGCCGCTCGAGAGCCGCCGCCTGGAGCACCAGCGGCAGCTGCAGCAGCAGCTGCCGCCGCCGCCGCCGCAGCAGCAGCAGCTGAGGCGGCAGAGCTGGACGAGCCTAGCCCCAGGCCGCTCTGTGTGGAGGCAAGGCTGGTGATGCGGCCGCCGGCTCCAAGGGCGATGCTGTCCTCAGCCGCGGCATGGCCAGGTGCGGCGTGGCCTAAACCCTGGCCATCCGTGCGGAGGCCCACAGGGGGCAGAGCCGGCGTGCATGCGCGACGGAGGGGGCTGGGCGCGGGCGCACCGGCAACTACGTCATCCTCTTCCGAGTCGGCCTGCAGTCAGGTGCAATCAGCAAGCGAGTTGCAACAACACTGTCCCTGATACCGGTGCACTGGTTCAGGTCTTTCGGGGCGGTTTGTGAGCAAAGGGACGGGGGTGCGGGCCATCCTAGTAGGCTGTGAGAGCGAGGTCCGAGGTGTGCGCCAGTGCGGCTCAGGGGCGCTTCCCGCATGGAAAGCACTGCAGGGCAGTAAACCAAATAAATGCCTGTCTACAAGCTGCCCGCAACGTCACGCCAAGTGACCCATGGGTCTGGCAAGACGGCTGACAAATTACGCGTGGCAGCCAAACGTCCGAGCCAGGAGGCTAGTTAGGGTCCTGCAACACATTCAAAGTGTGTCCCAATCACAGTCAATGTTGGCTTTGCGTTCGCTAAGGATAGGCCCGAAGCCAACGTCACCCGCGCCTCGGACTGCCTGACCCCAAAGCCCTTGCGGCCCTACCTCATGCGGCTGCGGATGAAGGTGCAGCTCCAGCACCAGGTCCGAAAACTGTAAGCACGGGCAAACAACCTGGTTGGGTAGCGATTGGCGCAGCTCTTCCCGTCATCTGGCGCGGTCCCAGATGCGCATCCTTAGCTCGAGGCACAGACGCAGTCTTGCCCTGATGGGGCGGTGCATTTACCTGGTCGTTTTCCCAGAGCCAGTCAAACAGGTCGTGGGTCGGTATAGGAGGCGCCGCGGCGTGCGGCGACGCCATCGCGCGAGTTACTCCTTGCACCAACTCCGTCTGGCGCGAGCCTGACGCTATTGCGTATACGTTGTTCAGGTGAAAGTATCAGCAAAGAGCCTGTTACAAGACATTGCGCATTTGCCAGGCTCCGAGGGTCGCAGGACCTGTCGCCGTGTCCGAGGGGCTAAGCAGGTCATGCGCTTCATGCCGCGAGCTTCACACATCAAAACCTGATTGCATCAGCACAACATGAACATGTGCCCCTTCAACTTTACGACCTCGAAAGCAACAGTGTCTCACATTGCCTCGACTGGTCCGCCCCCGAAAAGACTTTGCGCCCTGGTCAGACGCGTACAACAGCTCACACAAGGCACTGTCCAGCTGCCTCCCGCCGGCAGGAGTACCACCATTCACAGTTAAGATCAAGTTTTACGCAATGCTACACCAGCAGCCTGCATGTACAGCGCAGCTTTTTGCGCCAGGGCATATCCCCAGCTACTGCTTGAGGGGCGAGCGTGTCGGCAAACACGCGTCTGCCAAGCCCAGTCCAGCGCAGCAGCGGCCTCTTGCCGAGCAAAACCGCCCGCACAACATTGTACATCCAAACAACGTCACTGATTCGTAGCCCAAAACTCCTGACTGACCCATATTCCACGCGTTGCCCCCTGCCTGTTACATAGTGGGCGACATGAGGTCGCCCTGGAGCTGGTACAGCCCAAGGTTGGGCCCCACAAACCTGCGTGCAGAGGGAACAGGATACTGCTCAGTTTGTCTCAGCGAACGGACTCCGATATGCCGTCTGATGAGCAGTCCAGATCACCGGACCGTGTGTCTGGCGCTACCTCCGTGGCAAGGACTCGCAAGTTCCCTAATCAGCAGCCCGTCGCGTGTAAGCTCCAGCTCAATCCCATTACCCGTTGACTGCTGGAGTGCAGCATCCAGCGTCATGTGTCCGTGTGCCCTGCAGTTTACAGCCAGCCCTTTAGGCCCCGTCGGGCCCTGCCCGACGCCTCGCTCCTTAGGACAGCACCTACCGGAACGCCACCCAGGCCACCAGGAGGACGATGGCAGACGTGTACGCGGCCTTGTTGGCCCTGGGTGTGGGGCAGAAGCAAACAGCGGCTCTCATTAGGTCGTAGCAGCCAGCGTAACCCTTGTGCGCAAGACCGTACATAAGGAGTACAGGGAGCCTCTACACACGAGTCACAGACTGGAACTGCGTGGCCCTCTGGCCTCGGCCCCGCGGCATGGGCCTTCTAACACTGCACTTGTGAGCCGCGAAGTGCACGCCCCCACAACTAACGGCAAGGCAACAGACACCATCCAACGAAACAGTGCTACCATGCAGCGAATCTCGTGGCCGGGCGAGGGTTGACCTACCAGAACAGCACGCCGCGTCGCCCCAGGTACAGCTCCGTAATCTTCTGGCCCAGGGGCATCTTGTCCCAGCCCTCCGGGAACAGCTGGCCCTCCTTCCATTCGGCCATGTTCTCATACTGCGAGTCCAGTTTGGGGCCTTGCTGCTGCGTCATGCCGCGGATGGGGATGGGCTTTGCGGCGGTAGGGGGCCGGGGGGCACTGTGGACGCAGCGGGGTCAATGGGGTACAAGGCGAAATGGGTGCCCGAGAGCCCTCGACAGGAATGGAGCGTTTGTTATTGGACACATTACCAGGTATGAACTGCAGTCTTTAGCGTGCTAGTTGGCTAGTCCTTGGCTGGTCCTCAGCTCGGCCTTTGGAGAAGGGGTGGTGGGGTTGAGGCGTGGGGTAGGGGGTGCAGGGGAGAACCAGGCCCCTGACCCCTAAAAGCCCACTCCTCAGCCAAATTGCAATATTTTTAGGTTGGGCATTGTGCAAGTATGGCTGGGCAACTCAGGAGCTTGCATTCCCTGTGCCCACACGCCACAGGGGCCGTCCCGCACCTTCGTGGTGCCTTTCCGCGAATGGAGGCTTCAAGGGCCTCTACCCGCGCCTCCTTCTCTGCTGGTGCTGGACTGCTTCCTGAGGAATCTCCCGGGCCATCAGCCGCGCGAAGCGGCGGCAAGGTGTTGCGGTGGGCAATGGGATGGAAGGCCGATTGCCGCCTTGGCAAAGCACATGACTTGAGATGTAAAGCCGATGAGCAAAGCGCCATATTGGCTCTTCGGATCCTTGGCAAAAGCACGTTGCCACTGTGGACAAGTAGTTGGTGCAAGAAGCGGATTGGAGTGAAAAGTAGATAGCGAAATGTGCGCTTAAGCCACCTTAAAAAGCCACTGTTGACGTTGTTCCCGGACGTTGTTCCCAATTTTTGGCTTTCCGGCTTCGGAGCATCGCGCTGAGTGTCCCCGAGTTTGCCGTAGCTGACCGAGGTGTTAGCCCCTGAACACACGCAGGCACCGTGTTGAGAGGACTAGCATATACTTTTGACATACTGTCCTTTTAGGCTCAAACTCACGCTACCACCTGGACGCTATGGCGAGATCACTTCTGCGTGCTGCTCTGCTGGGGCTGCTGATTCTCGGTCTGGCTGCACCGCTTCGGGCTGAGGATGTAGTCGATGATGACGAGTATGACGATGCTCCTCGCGCCTTCCTCGTGGTCCGGAAGTCCGTTCAAGATGACCTGGTGGTCCAGGGCAAGAACGTGACTGTCACCGTCGAGGTCTTCAATGCAGGCCAGAGGTATGGCTCTATCCAGCTCGCTGGACTGGGGATTCATCTGCTGCAGCCAGGCTGTGGGTCTAAGCGTCGGTCGCTGTCGGCATGGCCGACCTTTGTATTCGGTCCTGTTTCGCAGCACGGCCAAGCAGGTCAAGCTCACCGACGTTCTGCCTGCTGAGTCTACCTTGGTTGACGGCACCCTGGACGCTTCGCTCGGGAAGATTGCCATGGGCAGCCAGGCCAAGCACAGCTACGTCATTGTCTTCAACACGGGCAGCATCGAGGTCACCCTGCCGGACGCCACCGTGACCTACCAGGCGGAGGACGAGAGCTCTGACCTGACTGTGAGTATATGCTTGTGCTTCTGGGGTGGCTGGGCACCTGGGGGGGCCCGCCTGGGTGGTTCCTGGTCCCAAAAGTGCAATATGTTTGACCAGACGCTGTTACTCCCCCGGCAACATGTTGACCAGACGCTGTTACTCTCCCTACCTTGCTTCCGTATGCAGGAGGGGGCCTCTTCCGCCATGACCATCTACGTGATGACGCCCGCGCAGCAGCTGCAGCGGTTCGCCCTCCAGGCGGTGAGAGCTGTTGCCGCACGGTGGGCCTGCAAGTGCAGCCCTGGCTACCAGTAGTCCAGGGGATTGTCCTGCTTGCGTTGCCGATAGCTATGCTCCTTTAGACACAGCTGCATGACTGTAAGGTGGTGCGCAGCAGATACTACAACTCAACAGCAACGCACATGCCAGCCTGGCTGCGTTCATGACAGACCTGAACCAGGTGTGGGCCGCACCGATGTATCTCCAACTGCAGGGCGCGTACGCCAGCCTGGGTTTCGCTCGTTCCCCCGCTGAGTGGCGCAACCTGGCCATCATTGCTGGTACCATCGGGTCTGCTCTGGGCGTGAACTGGGTCATCAAGAAGGTACGAGTTTAGGCGATACGGCTGTATGCACGTCCCATTGACGAAGTAGTGTTGGGTACAAGTGGGTTGTACTGGTCAGGGCAAGGGTTTTTCCCCTCCGCAAGTGCAACGACCCATCTACGAGCCGGAGGTTCAAGGGCCCACAAACCCGATACTCTGCTTGTGCGTTACGGTACAGCCTGTCCCCTCGGACTTTCGCTGTTCGGACACTCGCTGCTGCCCATGACGCCCATGACGAATGACTGACACCCGTGTTACTCTGCGTGCAGGCCAAGGCCTCCAACGTCAACCGGAAACGCGCGGCTGCTCTGCGCGAGCTGGAGAAGAGCGAGTAGGCGATCTAGTTTTAGGGTCTGTGGCCATAAGGAGTGGCAGCTGTCGGGACAAGGGCATGATGGAGCCGCCCAACACTGGCGCACGCTTGTGGCGTGCGAAGATGGCTCGTAGGATTGCCGTCTGGTGATACCACTGGTGGCGGAGCATAGCACTTACATAGACTCTAGCGCAGTGTGGCTTGCAAGGCTGCAAAGCTTGCATCCACGCAAGACTTCACTCCGACGCGACGTGGCCCAGGACTAACAACGGGACCCCAGGGGAGTTCCCCTGACGGGACCCAGGACACACAAATTTAGACTTCGTTGACACGGCCCGTCTGCGTGACAAGCCAAACGTAACAATGGGCTTTCAAGACGGTGATCTGATTGTAAAACACCATCAAGTAAAAAGCAGTGTCTGTTCCGTCGGGCACGGCCTTGCGAATGTACGTTATGCATGCAGAGCGCGCCTTAACAAAGGTCTTGCAGAGCTCCTCCCCATGCCAACGTACACGAAACTCCCTGACTTCTCGCATTGCCCGGCGGGCACTGCACACATGTCGGTATCCAGACCAAGTGCTATGTAAAGTCAGTGCCAGTCCTCACACTCCTCTCGAAACTCTCGTCAGTACCTGCCATACCATCCCGATCACCCGCCCTGCAGCACCGGCTTGTACCCCGGTGCCCCCGCTGGCCCCTCGTCTGTGGACGACGTTGGCGATGCTGATTCCCGGGGCACCTTCTTCTTGATCACGCTGAGCTCCCGCTCCCCGACCTCCTTCAGCGACTGGTTGGGGTACCTGTGGTGCGCACACGGTCATGGCATGGGTACAGACTGCGCTGGCAGGTACCGTGCAGAGCGTGCAGCCCCCTGCAGCAAGAAGCCCTGAACTGTGGCCACAAACGGTGGTACACTCCTTAGGTGTTCAGTCAAGCCCCCACACGCCCAGGTTTTGATGCGTCCCAACGCGTACACCCTGCCGCACGTTCGCACCTGACCAGGTAGTCGAGGAAGAAGACGGTTCCCGGCACTGCCAGCAGCAGCCCCCACACGCCCAGGTTGTGCTCCGCGATGAGCAGCACGGACAGCACCATCAGCGGGTGCAGCTTGAGGTGCGCCGAGTAGATGGCCGGGTTCAGCGCGTAGGCCTACGCATTCAACACAGAGTTCCGTTCAGGCATGCCGCGTTGTTAGGACCAGCCGCTAGCCGTGGCCGACTGGACTGGTCGTGCGGTCAAAGCCTCTTGTCAATGCAAACCGGCGAGCTAGCTTGCCGCTTGGCATGCGGCGCTGTCCGCTGGAACCCGGCAACCCTACCGTGTGACCGCGTGCCGACGTACACCAATGCAATGCCGCACAGTGCTACTGTACACGTTAACCCACATCACAGTTTGCCCACACCACACGTTAACCCACCTCCACGAAGTGCACCAGCGTGACCATGATGATGACCATGGCCAGCTTGGCGAAGCCGTACTCTGTGAGCGCCACGAAGCCGATGGGGATGGTGCTGATGATGCAGCCCATGATGGGGATGAAGGAGCACAGGAACACGAACAGCGACAGCAGGCCCATGCCGGGGATGGCCAGCAGCCACATGCCCGCCGCCGTCAGCGCCGTGTTCACCACCGCTATTTGCGCCTGGGGTGGGATGGGATGCGAGCACGTGTGCAGACGGATATCAATAAGTGAGAGGAGAGACCCCTGGCCGCTTGAGTTTGTGTACACAATGTGGGCAGGCTTGGCGCTGGCATGCCAGGCGAAGCGTTGCTCTCGTCATCTTAGTGCAAGCCGCCACCCTCGGCCGCTACCTTCTGTGCTTTCAAGGGAAGCACTTCCTCCAAGTGCTTGCGGCAGTACCTGCAACGCCTTCCCATGCTGAAGCGATGACGCACCCTGTGCCCGTCCAAACCCGCACCCTCGACAAGCCTGGACACCTGCACGTTCCACCTGCCCCCGTTGACTGTTCCACCCGACAATCACCCCAACCCTTCTCACATCGCCTCCTCCATCGCCGCCCCCACGCCCCTCGTTACGGTCCTGCACCCTGCAGCACCTTCGATCCCTGCCGTCGCCCCAACCAAACCTGCCATCCCCACACCCCGAACCCTCAGGGCACCCTTGCGCTCACCAGCCCCCTGGAACCATGCCGCCTACCTGCCCATCATCACCCCCCGAGCCCCCTCCGCACCCTTGCGCTCACCTGCACCTGCAGGGCCTTCCCGAACAGCGCCCCGAACACCGACAGCACGGGCGCCACCTCGTTGTACACGGCCGCCAGGCGGGAGGTGCGCAGCGTGGCGATGCCGGCCGAGATGGTGGGCATGTCCCACACGAAAATGAAGCCCAGGATCAGGCTCACCAGCGCCTGCAGCGCGGTACCGGAAGGACAGCAACAAGCGCAGTTGCGGGATGCAAGGTGCACGATGGACTTTTACGGAAGGGCCTCGGCAAGGTTGCGCGGTGGTATGGTAGGGCATATTCGCGTTTGTCTGCTATCTTGGGCATGCGTAAGGGCAACTGTGCCTCTGTCGCTTGCATTATGGTGCCATAGTGTGTGGCTGCAGCGGCAATACGACCTACTGAGGACTACGAGACACAAAGGGGCGACAAGGCCTGCTGGTGCTTTGGTGTACAACGAGGGCGTTCTTACTATTGGCCTAGCGCCACCCCTCGGTCCTCCCCAGGCCGGCCACAAACTGAGAGCAAGCCCAGGAACAGCCAATTCCTAGTCACAGCACGCAAGGTGTTGACACGACCTCGCACCTGCAGGCCGAACTTCGCCACCGATTTGAGGATGAGCCCCGTGTACTTTGCGGCCGTGTTGGTGTAGCCTTTGAGCATGGACGACACCGCCAGCCCCAGCTGCGTGCTGCGCTCAGCCGACCACACCTGCATGTACGGCAGAGGCAGGATACATGCAACGCTCTTGGACATTCCACAACCGCCACACCACTGCATCCATGGCAGCCGCATGAACTATCAACAACGCACACAGGTACCCACACCGCTGCCGCGGCACTGCATGATGATGGTGCATGCATGGGTTGCTCCAAGCGGCAGCAGCCAAGCTGCTTGGGTCACCCCTCGACCCCTCTTAAGTAGAACCCAAGGGCTTCAATATGGGCTTGCGGCCCCATGTGGCTCAGCAGCCCCTCCGCCAGCTTGCATTGCCACGTCGGACTGCGCCGTTCCGCAAAAGGAACAGATGGATGCATGTGCAAGGTGCACGCGACATGGCAGGCTTGCAATCGCCGTCGCCATGTCCGTGCCACGGCGACCAGAGCCGACCTGTGCTGTTAGCCTTCCTCGCACCGGCAATGCCCGTGCACGTTAGATAGTACCGACGCACATGCTGCGTGCAAGGTCTGTTGCTCTACGTGCAACTCGTGTTGTTGTCGCACGGCCTTGCACCATGGCCAAGGCCTGAGTTGCACGCTTGTTGACTGTACAGCAGGCATAAGCGCCTTACCCAACGCTCCAGCCACATTTCAGCACATGACAACATGCCCTTGGATCCTGGTTATGCTCCAACCCGCCCCACATCCCTTCCTGAAGTCGCGCACCTGGCCCTGGCCCTGCCCCTCCCCCGCAAGCTTTGCCGGTGCCCCTACTCGCATCGTCCCTTTCGCCTACAGTCTCGCTTCCAGCTTCAGCCTCCAGATCCATTCATTTACCAATACGTGTGCGACTCTGCCACAGCGCACCAGGGCGCCCCCCACCGTCCCGAAACTCACCCACATGCGACTCCGACACTGTTTTTTGTGTCATCCTGCCTGGCATCCAGCTGCACACCCCTCCCCCACCATGCCCGTAACGGTGCACCGCCCCGGGACGCACCCACCTGCGACTCCGACACCGCTGCTGCCGCCAGGTCGTTGCTGGTGGCCAGGTACACCGCCTTCTCCAGGCTGTTCATCACCTGGTCCCTGGGGGTAGCGCGTGGGGTTGGCCGCACAGCACCACAGGGCGTTATGGATGCGCAAAGAGACTTCCTTCGCGCCGGGCAGCGCCATTACATGCTCGGCCGGGTGGAGAAACCCCGGCGAAACAACAACACATCAAGAAGTAGGGGATCCGCGCTTTGGTTAGGTACGGGTATGTGCGACCTGCCACACATCTCGGCGCTGTGCGTGGCCCCGAAAAGCGCCCTTGTGCAGGGCCCAGTACAGGACACCGTGCTTTCGCCACGGCCCCCTTGCGTGTCTGCGTGTCGTGGTGCTACCCACGGGCTGCACATGCGCCAAGACCCCAGCATAAAGACAGGGGCATGTGCAGGGCACGTGCTCGGCTCGGGATAGCCTGCGGCTGCCCGCGCTGATACCGCTGCTGGGAGTACCGTACAGCCGCTGCCGTGCCCCGTGTCTTACCCGACGCCCCGGCGCATCTTCTCCACCAGGATCACCCAGATGTTGTCGCTCTGGAGCCGGTTCATGAAGTCAGCGCCCTCTCGGGCAATGTCCGGAATGGTCAAAACGCCCAGCAGTGTGAATAACCCCAGGATCATGAGGAAGTAGAGCAGGACCAGGACCTGCCGCCTCACGGTGGGGGTGGGCAGCAGGGACCGCACCAGCGGCGACTCCTGCGCCCCCTCCACGAAGGAGTTCCCGATGAAAGATACGATGAACGTCCCCAGGACCATCTGTTGCAGCGGGGGAGTTGAAGGGGGTAAGCATATTCCCGGGATTCGCTAAAACACCAGCGCACATGGGCGCCGAGTGGCACATGGAGCTGGAAAGGAGAAGGCTTACCCCCGCGAAGTCGTGCAGCTGGTACGCCAGGACGGCCATCATGCCCCAAATCGCCAGCCTCCGGAACGGGATCGCGTTGATCATCGCTTGGAGGTCTGAGGGCCCCGACCCCAGCGGCGATGGAGCGGGTGCTGACGCTGACGACGCCGCAACAGACGTGCTACACCGAGCGAAGACATTATTTCTGGATGCTTGCTGCTGATCTGATGTCCCGACGATGCTGACGCGGGGCTGGAGGTGCAGCGGCGCGAGCACCCTGCTGCGACCCGCCCAGCTAGCCGGCAGGGGGCAGCACGTTGCGGTCCTTGCAGACCCCCTGCAGGCGTGGGCCTTCATGGCCGTGCCCTTTGCGGGCGGAAAAAGCGCGGTTGCCACTGCGGACTGGTCGCTGTTTTAGGGGCACTAGCCTACGTGGAGTCCTGTTGGTGTCCTTTTCACCCAGTTCCTCAAACAGGAGCTCGATTGAATGGAGTCGACAATGTGCTGTTGACCAGTCTCGAGCAGGTACTCCTGGGCCCCTGGGACAAAGGGAAAACGACTATCGTACTGCATGACGTGCCTACCGCTGCGTCACGTTCCGCAAGCGACGACCCAACATGCTATCCATGGGAACTGCAAAGCTAACTTTACACATGGCAAGCAGGTGCTAACGTTGTTCACAACTATTTTGCGTACCAGCTCCGCAACACAGACCCCAAGCTTTGCGCATTTCTGAATATGTCAAAGACTGTGGGCTTTCAATGGGAGCGCTATGAGGCATGGCGGCACCACCCGCTGCTCCAGTTCAACAAGCGCAACGCGTTTCCTGGGCTGGGCATCGGCATTGCTGCCTTCCTAGCATACGTTGTTTACGATAAGTCACAGCCGAAGTCGGACCACCACTGAGGACACAAACTCCACTGGCTCACTCGGGGCGCTTGATACTGGACGAGTGCTGATTCATGCTGTGCTGGAGCGTAGCGGTGCAAGGACTAGAATGTAGTGCAGTGCTGGTTAGATGTGGTCAATCGACCACATAAGATGTCTGCATATGCCGGGCAGCAGGGCTGCGGGGACTCCGGGTTACCACCGGCACCGTCGTGCCGTGTGGGGGTTGGGGCGGGGGCCGTGAAGTTCAACACATCCTTGGCAAGGGATCGCCTCGGGGCAACGTGCACGAGCAGCAGCAGGAGCTGCTACTCCAATGACGATCGCTGTGTAACACACCTATGTGCTGGCTTCGCCGCTGCCTTGCGCTCCTCCGCCTGACCTCAACGCCTTGTTAACAGCCCACGCCCAGCATTCGCGGCAGCTGGGGTCCTGGGGAGCTGGGCAGCAGCGGATGCCGTACAGTGCGTTGCTTGGTTGGCAACACGCTCATATGTTGCGATACCGGCAGCATCGATCACGGCAGCACCAGGACCAGGACAGGCAACCCCTTCCCTGTTACACACAAGCCAGCGCAGCCGTACACGTGACAGTACCTACTGACATTCTGTGTTACACTCCAGGTGGCATACGGTTGCAGCATCAACCCTCGCATGCCTACAAGCGACGTTGGATTACAGCACAGCCCCAGCCCCAGCAGCGGCAGCAGGCCATGCCCGCAGAGCCAAGCAGGCCATAAGGACAAGGACCTCGCTCATAGGCGGAGCCCAGCACGCCGCCAGGAACAACCTCCTTGCTCCACGCCATGGCCCAAACGCCTGAAAGCCGATAGCCAACCCGCGTGGGATCCGAGTACCGTAAGGCAGTGGTTCAGGCGCTTCAGCAAGCCCGTTCACGTTGGGGGAAACCGTGCTTCTGGTGCCGTATCACCACACCGCACAGTCGTACTGGATGGCACAGCGCACAGGGTGCCAAGGTTGGCACCGTGCCTAGTTCCACGGGGAATGCGGGGTGTGGGGTGTGGCTCTGGCTTTGCCATCGTAGTCGCCCGCCTGCCAAGCGTAACGACGTGCGCTTATCCGCCCGCCACGCCTACCGAACAATGCGATAGTCTGCGACACCCCGGTAGCGGCACCGTGCCCGTACCAAGCCAAACTCTGCCGGCAAAACCTCAAGCTCGTGACAAGTGCCACACCACCGCGTGCCAAACCCACCACGCCAACACACAAGACCGCACCAACCATCGAGCTCCTGCATTGGCCGCACTTGCAACCTGCGCACGAGGCAACCCGCGCACCAGGCAACCAGCTTGCACTAGGTTGGCTCTGCGCTCCACCGCACCTTGACCTGCCATGCCTACCCAAATAGTGACCAGTCGAGCACCTTCAAAGACACCAGCACCTCCCGCATCAGCTGCTCGGTATTAGCCGCCGCAGCCGCAGCAGGCACAGCGTGCGGCGTGGTCAACGTCACCACCAGGTCGGAGTTGACCCGCGGCAGGCGCAGCACGGCCATCAGCACGTCCACGGTTGTGGGCCCCCCGCCCCGCCGCAGGGTCTGCTGGCCCACCACCAAGCAACGGTAGCCGGTCTCCCCGTGCAGGCCCGGGACATCTTGGGGACCTGAGGCGCAGACGATAAGCAGCGGAGGTGAGAACCGTGGATCGGTGGAAAACAGTTGGCCTGGAAGGTACAGCCGGGAGGCACAGGGAACGACACGGCGGCAATGGGCAGGCGGCCTGGCCATGTGTGCTGCTGTGCGCGCACCATTCCACCGATGCAGCAAGGTCTGCGACAAAGTCTACGCATTAGGTACTGGGCTTCTGCCGTGTCCTCATCATACTGAATACTTACTTTGACACCATCACTTACGGTCGGGGCGCCTCCCTGGCCGCCGTTGCGTCGTACAACCCCCTTGAGCGAGCACTATGCAAAATAATGGCCAAGACCAAGCTCCGCTTTACCACGTTACGGCTTTGTGTTTAGCCGGGTTACAAAGTAATGGATGGTTAAGAAGTCCCATACCCCACTCACCCAGCCGTGTAACGCTTGCTAAGCTGGCGGCTGTTGCCTCGTTCCCCACGGCCGCATCCTTGAACAGGTGCTCGCCGCACTCGGCGTCCGACACCCCCTCGTCGTGCTCCTGGAGCGGCCAACCAAGGCACAGGAAATAGCCTCGCACAGCGCACTCACTGCGTGATAACAATGCAATGCACATGGCCCTCCTGGTAGCAGGTGGGTACGTGGTAGCAGTGCTCCTGGTGGCCAAGGCACTCGACACGTCCGACGGAGTGCTGTAGGTTACAGTTACAGTTACAGTTGCAGGCCCAGTAGGGCGCGTCCGGAGAGCCAAGGGGGGCCATAAGGACGAAACGTAGGACCTCATAGTCAGGGGCGACAGGTGGCGGCAGGTGGCGGCAGGTGGCGGCAGGTGCACTCTTGCAGCAGAGACTGCCGTCACAGTGCGCACGCAGTTGAAGAGGTGGTCAGGGTTTTGCTGTTTGTGCACCGCAGCCGGGCCCAGGATGCAGTGCACGCCTCACCACGATCTCAAAGATGAGGGCCTGGTCGGCGTTGGGGTGGGTGAAGATCTCTTGGTGGTCTGCACATGGCAGCGGAGGCGCGCCACACCGTAACATGCCACGTGGTCGTTAGCCAGAAGCTGCATGGACCTACAGGATGGGACTTTTCCTTGAGGGCGCGTGTGACGGCAGCACGTCCATGTTCGCTGCTGCGTGGGAGACACAACGTCGCAGCGCAGGCCGCGGGCCCGCGGCCTTCCATCCAGACACTAGCACCGCCCTGAACAACGCACACTGAAAACTCGTGACCTAGCCTTGCAAATTTTACGGCGTCCATCGTCCGTTTCGTCCCCCACACACCGTCCTGAGACGAGCCTGTACACTATGCGCACAGGCTACAGTCACCCCAGGGCCATGCATGCTGCGTACGGCCGTGGTGCCCCGCGGCACGGAACACTATCAGCAATCTGGGTCACAGGTACGGCACTAGTACGGCAGGAACGTCACCCTTGCCTGGCACTGGTCGGACGTCGCTGACGTCATTCCAGTTGGGTGGCACTGCGCACTCCACGGCACCGCCCCAAAGCGGGCGTGGGGTGCCCATACCAGCACCGCCGCCGCGTGCCGGTGTAGCGGAAGCTGTAATAGTTGTTGCAGGTGTAGTGAGTACGCCGTGTTTACGCTTTAGGCAGCCGGTGCCGCCGATGGGGGGCCGTGCCAGGTAGAATTGCGGGTTGGAGAGCACGGGGTCTCGGTGCCCTCACGTAGGTAGTGGTGGGTGCGGTCGATATTATTTCTCAAGACGCTATAATATCATTACCACGTATGTATGTCTTTGTAAGCACGGTTGGGGCTTGGCGCGGTGTAAGAGGCTGAGCCATGCTGCCATCGCACGATCGCGGGACCTCGGCACCGCGCACCCCAGACCGAGAGCCCGGAAACCTCGGTCTCACATCTCGACAACTGTGCAGGCGTTGTTGTTTCACAGCTGTACACGCCTAAAGTGCGACACGGTGCAGCTTTTGCCGCGTAGTTGGCCTTTATGCGTTGCTCCTTCTGAGACCCATCCGTCGCCATCTGTGTCCATCTCGTCCCGCTATTCGGCTGTGATACTCGTATCTGAGTGTAATGCTGCGAACGCGGCAAGCGCTTCGGACGGGTGAGCCCCTCCCTGCCTTCGCTAGTACTGGACCGCCTTTCGTCCTTCTCATTCTTACATCCTTGGCAACTGCAACATTGGCGTAACCTATCGCGACCTGTTTCACGTCCCGGAACGGTTGTCTATGCGGCAGGCGCGGGGCAGGGCGACGTGCACTCCGCGCCTTGCCCAGTCCGATCCAGGCAACAACGCGTTGGCAGGCGCACTGTGTTAGTGCGAGCGGATGGAAGCGAAGGTGCGGCACAGGGCGTTCGGGTGCTCTGCTCGCACGGCCTGGCTCACCGCACCGGTTGCCACGCGTCTCGTCACGGAACACTGCTGTTGCACACTTACGTTGTGTCCTCCATCTGGGTCGCGCTGCTTCGGTCACCCTCGCTACCAGATGACTCTGGACGTAAGCCGTGGGACATCCTGCGCTTTGTGAAGACGGTGGCGTACTTCAACGACCCGCCCACACCGGACAAGTTTTTCGCCAACCTCGCCAAGCAGCTCCTGCCGCAGCAGCAGGTGCGTACGGGGGTCACTGCTACAGCCGTACAGTACCTGTTTGCACGCCACACTCTCCTGTCGCAGATCTAAAAGAAGGACGTGGAGGCCTGCTGCTGTTCCTGGTCACTGTGAACAACTCAGCCGGGCGTGCTTACACTCTGCAGCGTACGGCAACACGAGCCACACCCTTGCCTCACGAGCTTGCTAACGGAACATTGCGCGTGCTGTCTCCTCCTGTACTCGCCGCCCAGCCATTGTTATTGAGGCCGTGCCCGAGTCCGTAGCTTTCCCCTGTATGCCTTCCCCTCCGCATGCCGGTTGTACAGCATCCCAGGCGGAAAGCGTGGCTGTGTGCATGCGTCCACATCCATCAACACTCCTGTACATCCACACTTCCTCCCCCATTGACATGCCTCTCCTTGCGCCCCACACGGACGTCACGACCTTGTCCACGTTCCTCATCTACTAGCTCACCCTCCCTCTTTTCATGGCTACTATCGGTATGGCACCCCAGGTGGAGAGCGTGGTGGAGGTGGAGCTGCCCTCCGCCCCCGCCACCAGCAGCCTGGATAGGGAGGTGCCTGTGGATGGCATCATCATGGTCACAGGTGGGTCAACACATTGTTGCGCTGTGGGTTAGGGCTAATACACATTGCTGAAAGGTCGTGCCACCAGCTGCCTGGACAGGGAGGTGCCGGTTGGACTGCATTACCGTGGTCACAGGTGGGTCAACACACTGGCGGGCTGTAGGCTAACACGTTTGGTGAACATGGCGAGCTGTCGCGAAGGGGGAGTATGGGCAGATGCCGCAACCCCTGCCTCGCCTAGAGCGTGGCACATAAGACTTGGACGTGTGGACCAGCACCGCCCACGGCGCCATTACTCTTAATGCCCCTTCACGCCACCCCCTACTGCGTATGTCTCCTTGCCTTCCTACCGCCAAACCCACTTATCCGTGCTCCCCTGGCCATATCCCCCAAGCGCCACAGGCGGCGTGGGGCTGGGCCGGAGGCAACTCCCTCCGTGGAGCTTGAACTTAACAATCACCTTCTGCTCATGACTCACGAGCTAATTGTCTTGGATACAAAGAAACCCTTCCCGCGCTGTCCCGCCCCCATCCTCGCAGGCGCCACGGGCGGGGTGGGGCGGCGTGTTGTGGAGCGGCTGCTGGCTGGCGGCAAGCACGTGCGGGCGCTGGTGCGGGACGTGGAGAAGGCCAAGACCATGCTGGTGAGACTAGTGTGCACACTAACCACCTTGATACCGGTAATATGAGTTTCATCGTCCTTGCGCTGGTGCGGGACGTGGAGAAGGCCAAGACCATGCTGTGAGACTTGAGCGCACACCCACCACGTCCATAATATGTAGCAGCTGGAACTAAATCCATCACTCTTACGTTGGTGCGGGACGTGGAGAAGGCAATCACCTGGTTCGACCCACAAACCGCCCGCCGCTCAATCCTCCCCTGTTGCAGTCCTCCCTTCCTGTGGCGGGCGAGGGCAAGCTGGAGCTGGCGGCCGCGGACGTGGTGCAGCGCCAGACGCTGCTGCCGGAGATGTTCGAGGTGGGGTGGGAGTGGGGCTGTAGCAACGGCAGCAGCGTGCGCATGGCTAGGCCAAGCGAACAGCGGGGAGCAGCAGTAGGGGCGGCGTGGTTGGGAGTGACGGGGCGACGCTGCTCGGGCAGAATGCAGGCGACATGGTCATTAGGCGTAGCGGCCGCAGCACGGTTGGCGGCAAAGCCACAAGGGGTGCGCAGGGGCCATGGGGTGCGAACGCCGGAAGCTGCTGCCGCGACCGTGAGCGGCGTGAGGCATGCAGGCGTGAGGCGGCAGCAGCGGAGGCGGGGTAACAGCAGCAGCAGCATGGGGTGCAGGGCGCATTGGATGCAGTGCGAAAGGCGACCCTTGAGTTCCAAACGACGCCGCGCAGGCGGGCTGCACCGCACGCTGCAGCACAGGGGCCAGGGCGCCAGCGCCCAGCATTTTGGTGCGTGGTATTTGAAGGTGGTTGAATCAGGGTGACGCTTTTTATTTTGCCACAGGGCGTGCGCGCGGTGGTGTGCTGCACGGCGGTCAAGGTGGTGCCCAAGGAGGGCGACACGCCGGACCGCGCCAAGTACATGCAGGGCATCAAGTTCTACGACCCCGAGATTGTGGGGGACACGCCCGAGGTGGGAGGACGGGGAAGAGCACACACGTTGTGCTTGCACGATGTGCATTACAACACGCATGACGTTGTGGTACCTGGTGGCTGGGGTGTGCTACCCGGAGATCGTGGGGGACACGCCGAAGGTGGGAGGATGGGGACGACGAGCACACACAAACACATACGGCAGCGTCGGCAGGAGCAACAGATGATCAAGGCTCCCTGTCTGACGCGGTGTACGACCCTTAGGTTGCTGGGGACACGCCAGTGGTCGGTGCTGGTGGGAGCACAAGCGGTGTGCTTCCCAGCAGAGCATACATCTATACGCCCTAGGGGCAAGGGTCTGGCAAGGAGTGCACTGGGTCGTGGCCACTTGCGAGGGCCGTTCTGCTACCGGTGCAAAAGTTAAGCTCCTTTGCCCTACGCCGCCCTTTCCCTCCTTCCGGCAGTCTGTGGAGTACACGGGCATGGTCAACCTGTTGGACGCCGTGGCGGACAGCCTGGGGCTGCAGGGTGGGGGCGAGGGGGCGAAGGGTGGGGCAGAGGATTGTGGTGCAGGGTGGGCGCGGGTGCTGGGTTGGGTGCGGTGGCGTGCAGCATGCGGGGTGGCTGGGGATACCACCCCGCAGGGTGGGTGCAGAGAGGGTGGGGAGTGGGCATGCAGGGCGGATGCGTGGGCCATCAGGTTTGGGTATAGGCTCGGGCTGCAAGTTGGGTGAGGGCGCTGCCTGGTGGGACAGGGGATGAGATGGCGGTTGGGGTGAGCGCAAGGGTGGGCGGCGGCGCTGCGGCGGGTGCGGTTGCATTGGGTGGGTGCAAGGGTTCCATGAAGGGATGCCCTGCGCCCGCTCTGTCTGCAAGTGGTTTGCACCCCTTTTATCAACAACTCCCCTTTTCCGCCTTTTTGCGCTGTGACCCCTCAGGCGGCGTGCAGCTGCTGCACCACTCGGGGCAGTCTGCTGCGCGGTGGGGCCCGCTGGATGACGTGGTGATGGGGGGCGTCAGCAGCAGCGGCATTGCGCTGGAGGCGGGGGCGGGCGAGGACGGCGCGGGCGCATGGGTGTTCAGGTGAGGGAGGTGGTGGACAGGACGCTGTGGGTTGTTGGTTGCGTGTATGTGCGGGGCGGGGCAGGGCGCGGCGGGCATGGCCGGGGGGGGGGGGCGGTTGGGCAGGTGAGGGGAGGACGGCAGGGTTCTGGAAGGGAGCGCAGCGGCGCCGCCGTGGGCTCGGGGGATGGAAGGCAACGGCTTGGATTGGGCGTCGCGCTGGAGCGGGCGCAGGGGCGAACGGGACGGCGGCAGGTCGGGGAACGGGCTGTGCGTCGGGTGGGGCTGGGGAGGAAGGCAGGGTCTTTGGGGGGATGTACGGCCCGTCGAGCCTTGGGCACATAGCCACCTCCATTGTCGTCGATCGCCCTGCTGCTCTGTGCGTGCAGCGGGAATGTCTCGACGGACAACTTTGGCGGCTTTGCGTCCGTGCGCACCCGCAACCTGGACCCTCCGCTGGACCTGGGGGCGTACGAGGGCGTGGAGCTGCGGCTGCTGGGCGACGGGCAGGTGGGCGAGGGTTAATACACGTGCATCGGGGCGTGGGTTATGGCACGCGTGGGTGGCCTGTCGGCCTACGAGGGCGTGGAGCTGCGGCTGCTGGGTGACGGGCAGGTGGGCGGGGTTTAACACACGCGCAATATGGGCAAGGTTAATACACGGCCGCGCCGCTGGACCAGCGCCCCTCTACAAACTGTTCAAGTAACGAGCACCACGCTGTCCTTACGAATACTTGGGGACGATAACGTAGCAGGTACTGGGCAGCATACCACCGCAAGCTCCTGCCAAGCTCCTCGCCCTCTATACCCCCTCAAACCCCTCTCTTACCTTTCCCCGCAGCGCTACAAGTTCATCATCCGCCCCGAGGCCAACTGGGACGGCGTTGCCTACTGCTGCTCCTTCGACACGCAGCCGGGGCAGTGGCAGACCATCCGGCTGCCCTTCAGGGACTTCTTCCCTGTCTTCCGCGCGCGCCGCATGGCGCCCGGCTCTGTGCAGCCGCTGGACCCGGCCTCCATCTCGTCCATCCAGGTCGGGAAGTTAGACATTTACGGTATCTCGAACGTCGAACGAAAGACGGGTGGCTGTAGATAGCATGGCATGCCGCATAGGATGTGATGCTGCCGCGTCACAGGTTTAAACGATCATAGAGGGACATCGCGGGCAAGAGTTGCTCGGTGACGGCACATGCAGCTACCAGGCCTGTAATTACACGGCTGCAACTATGGACGGGGAGCTGGAACCCGGGCCGCTGCTGCTGCTAACCCACACCTTGACCCTCTCCTTACCCACACCTCCCCCAGATCATGCTGTCCAAGTTCGAGTACGACGGGGAGCTCAACCCCTCCTTCCGGCGGGGCCCCTTCAGCCTGCCCTTTGCCCACATCTCCACCTACCTGCCGGACGCGGTTGCGCCGCGCTTCGTGCACGTCAGCTCGGCGGGTGGGTTGACAACGATGGAAATGGGGGCGACGGTGGCGGTTCGTACTGGGAGCCAAAGTTACCATATGGAAGAGTTGGAGTGGGATTGAAGGACCGGGCTATGCTGGTGCCCTGCCACTCTCCCACCGCCGTGTTAGGGTCATGTTGATTCAGCCGTGCTGGAGCCTGTTGGGACCACTGCCCCCCGTCGCCCCTCCCCCTCCCCGGCCCCCCTGCAGGCGTCACGCGGCCCAACCGTCCCGGCATCAACGTGGACATGGAGCCACCCGCCGTCAAGCTGAACGACGCGCTGGGGGGCATCCTCACGTGGAAGCTGGCGGGTGAGGGTGTTTGTACTTGTCACGCAGTGTACCTCAGTTTGCTTCTTCCACGAGGCCGCCAAGCTCAACAAATGGCATTAGTGGGGATGGGGCATCCTCACCTGTGAAGCTGGCTGGACCTGCTGACGAGGACCAGCGGCGGATGTCCTACCTCGCGTGTCACCGCCCGTTCTTGCACTTACCTATACATACTTAGCCCCAGCTTTCGTTTAGACTGGCCAGTATGCTTAGCCCCACCGCTGACCTTGACACTGCCACTCGCCGTGCTCGTAGGCGAGGACGCGCTGCGCGGCAGCGGCGTCCCCTTCGCAGTGGTGCGCCCCACCGCCCTGACGGAGGAGCCGGCCGGCATGCCCGTGGAGCTGGACCAGGGGGACGTGGTCAAGGTGGGTGTATACATCACTAGTAAAACGGATAATATCATGTAGGTGTGTATATTAGTTCTAACAGGGATCGGGCGGGCATGCCTGTGAAGCTGGACCGGATCAGCTCAGCAGTATATGATAAGCATTCCTAAAACTTTTTTCATGCATGCGCTGCAGGGCAAGATCAGCCGCGAGGACGTGGCCGACCTGTGCGTGGCGCTGCTGGGCTGCCCCGCAGCCGCCTGCACCACCTTCGAGGTGCGCTCCACGGTTCCCTTCTCGCAGCCCTGGACGGGGCCACAGGGCGGAACGGCGGCCGCGGGAGACGTGCCGCGCCGCGTGCGCGAGTGGCAGGTGAGCTGTCAGTATTACGGTACGTAGGATGCGTATATGGGTTTTGAGATATGCAGCGGCGCATGCGCGGGTGGCCGTGGCAGGGGCGGCGGTTGCAACAACCTGCCCATGAATGCTGGATCATACGTGTGCCGGTGAAAGGGGACGGGGTCCTTCGTGCTGCGCTGTTTGCGTGCGAGGCAGGCGTGGTAGGGGCGCCGCGCTGGCACACATGAATCAACAATGGGCCCGAGAGGAACGGAAGGTGGTGTGGCTTTGGTCTTCTGGGTGTTTCACTTCTTTGGTACCTAGTGGAGTCTCCTCACAGACGACCCCTTACAGACGACCCTAACTGACGCTGCGCGTGCTTCCTCGCCCCTCCCCTTCCCTGCCCCTCCCCCAGTCCCGGCTCAGCGCCACTCGGCTGCTCCCCGGCGTCACAGGCCGCACCGTGGACGGCGTGTACACTGGCAAGCTGCCGGAGGAGGAGGCGCTCAAGGTGCGAGAGCGTGTACATGTAGTGTAGTTGATAGTACTAACCATTCAGGTGCTGTGTGACGGCATCTTATGGGTTGCATGCTGCCAGCGTGCTACGCAAGTACACACCAAGCAAGCAACAGAAGGCGCTTAAGTTGCACGAGCGGGGCACGAGCGCACGACTCCACTGCTATAACGTCTGCTTTGCCGCTGCACCTGCCGGTGACAGTGCCTTCGGAGCCACGACAATAAAGGAAGCCGTATGTGCCGGCTTGCAGTCGCGCCTGGTTAAGGTTCACACAACCGGGATCGCTGCGCCGACTGCAATGTGCCAACGTCATGTCACGGCGCTCGACCGTCTTCACCGTACTACCTGGTGCTTTGCCACGCGCAGGAGGCGAGCCGCGGCTCTCAGCAGCCGGCAGCAGCCGCAGCAGCATCCTCATGAACCTGATGTAGCAAGTGCACTGCTGCTGCTGCTAGAGGCCAAGACGGGCTGGACGCGCGGCGGCGCCGTATGGAGCTGTGGACGGCTTGCGAGGCATGGCCCTGAGGAGGGGGCGCCGCACCGCCCTTCCAATCGCATGGCTCTTAACCGGGGTATGGAGGGTAGGGAGAGGCTTGCGGCTTAGCGCATGGGAGGCACGAGGCGCCTCGTGGCCACCTGGAAAGGAAATGTCACCGCGCGCGCTCAGTTCGCATCCGCCCCGTCACCTGAGTTCACTGAAGTCCAGCTGGCAGGGCAGTACTGGGCTGTGTTGCACCACGCGGCCAATACATACAGTTCCCATTTAGCATTATTTCATGGGTGCGCCTTTCCGGCGTTGTGGGGACAGCTGTCCCCGGCACCCAAAGCACTGCTGTGTACGTAGTTGCTTTTTTCGGTTGTCCGTTAGGTCCTGCACGTGAGTGCTAGGTAGTGGTGGTGTTGTGTCTAAGCGGTTTGGCTGGCTGCCGTTCTGTAGCGCTGACTGCTGTGGTGCGGGCAAGGTGGTTGTGCCGCTGTCGACGGGAGCAGCTTGTGTTGGTGCTATGGTTTTGCTTAGCATGTCACAGGGTGACCGGCTGACCGCTGTTCCGCCAGAGGTGTGTTGAAAGCCTGTGCGCGTGACTGCGTTTGCTGAAGCGGGAGTCAAGGTGCGCAGGAGCTCCGTCGCGTTTGGCATGACGCTTGCGGGCGCGCTTGTGGACAGCACCCCCCTTGCTGCTGTTGGTGCGGGTTGATGATCGGGTGGGGGGCTCGTGAAAGTGTTGGGCTCGTTGTCCTCAGTGAGTGCAGGGGTGGAAAGCTGCGGAATTGCGGTTGCGGAAGGGAAGCAGTCACGCAGGGCCACGTGTGGACCGCCTGTCATGGTAGGACCCAAGTTGCGACCCAATACAGTTTTGCGCAGGGTAAGACGGATGGCATGAGTCTGGTTTTGGCAGGGAGGTTAACGGCGTCGATCGCCGCGCGCTCGGGTGCTCAGGTGACGGTTCTGGCAGGGGTTCTTGCCCGCTCAATCAAGGGCTCTTGCTGTTACAAAGCAATTATTGTAATTGCTCCTGGCCTCCTGCCACTCTGGTCAAGGCGACGGGGCTGAAGCGCGGTCCAGCTGTCGCATGTACCTGCGTGTGCTTCTATTGTTATGCGAGTTGACTTCTTGCACTTGGTGCCCTGGGCTGTCGCTAGCACCGTTGTGCTACTGGAGGGTGGTCGCACCCGGACCGGGTGTCCGGGTCATCGGACCGACCCCAAACTTGCAGACGCCGCAACAGCGTCGCAATCGCCACGACACCTGTTATGCATGCAGCAGCATACCGTATGTGGTGGTCCGTCTTGGAAGGCAGCTGGGACCATGAGGCTGTGGCGGCTGCAGCGCACGAAAAGCCAACTGCCGCGACTAACCGCTGCGGTAGCTGCAAAGCGGGTCCGGAAGCTGCTTGGTCCGACATTGACTCGTGTCATAGACAGGCGTTTCTCACCCGACGCCAGCCGTTTCTATACGAGAATATGCATAGGACAACAAGAGGCATAAAAGCCAATCGCTGAATTGGCACAGGAAGGACCGGATCCCCGCAAAGAGCACGACTGCCACCCTGTCCAGACAGTCTGTGGCAATCTCTGCCGCCTTCAATCTTAGTACACGCTTGCTTCGAGACGCCTTACGCCTTCATTACTAAGGTCCCCTAAGACGAGGCGAAGCTCGGAGCAAGAATGGGACACCGCACGGCGGTCTCTGCGGCTGTGGCAGCCGCTTTGCTGTTGTGCACGCTCGCAGGTGAGTGCGAGCGCGCGCGCTAGCTCACCACGTCATGCATGCCTGTGTGGGCTGAGGGAGGTTGCAGCTGCAGAGGCCGTCTCACTTAGGCTCCCAAATACTCCTGCAACTCTAGTCACAGACTGTTGGGATACCAATGCTGCACAATCCGCCAACTTACTCCATTCTGTGCCTTGCGAATAGCTTTGTCCAATGCATGAGCTTGTGCCCTGCGCATGACCTGCGTGTCCGCTGCACCACTCGCTCGGCACACTACCTCTGCTTTGCATCTCTGCCTGGCATGAACTCTGTCTTTCTCCCAAGTACAAGCAGTACTTAGCGGCCCCGCAGCTAGCAACCTCGTGACATGAGACACCAGCGGATGCCACCCTGGGCCCCGGGCTGCACCTGGCTGCACGCACACCCAATGGATTACAGACGATAGCGCGATAGGGCACGTGGGCACCTGAATCGGCTTGGAAAGCTTCCCAGTGTTTGTGCTCACAGAGTTTGTGCTCCCGACACGATTCGCAGGCTCCACCTCCGCCACACAGCCCAACCCCGGCTGCGTGTGCCCTCCCGTGGTGGACCCCGTGTGCGCCGAGGGCGACGTGACGTACGGCAACTTCTGTGACGCGCAGTGCGCCGGCAAGGCCATCAAGTACAAGGGCCAGTGCGCCGACCCATGTGAGTACGTGTAGACACGTACGACAAAAGGGTAGCCGTGCTGAGAGGTGCCGTATGCATGGCAGCACACTGTCAGGCTGGCCGGGGTTCATTGCGGTTAGCAGCTCCGCGCGTGCCGGGTCGGTGCCGGGACGGTAACAAGGCATGACGCACATGTCGTTCCATGCCGCCCGTGCCAGCTCATGCCGCCTTGTCCCTGGTCCGCATGGCGCGACGGCGCGTATTTCGTACGTTGTCAGCCGCTCCTGCCGCCGTCACTGCCCTGTGCACGTGTGCCTGCTCCATCTAGCTGCACGGCAGTCCCAGTCCCAGGCTCTAACCGCTCTTACTGCATGCAACAGGCTGCATGCACTCGTCCGTACCTCGATACCGGTAACTCCGTAAGGCCATGTGCCACATTCCGCGTGTCCCCCATACTGTACCCCGCCGCAGCCGGCTGTGCCGCGGTGCTGTGCCCCGCGATCTACGCGCCCGTGTGCGGAGCCAACAACTTCACCTACCCCAACTCCTGCCAGGCCGCATGCACCGGCGTCACCATCGTGGCGAACACCACCTGCGATGCGACGGTCAACGTCAAGGGTGGCGGTAGCAGCAACAGCAACGGTGGCGGCGCTGCGGGTGGCGGCGTGCGTGGCGGCGGTAACGGTCACAACGGTAACGGTCACGGCAACAACGGCAACAACGGCCATAACGGCAACAACGAGGACAGTCCTGAGCAGGGCTGCGTGTGCCCGTTCATTTACCAGCCCGTGTGCGGCGCGAACAACGTGACGTACGGCAACGCGTGCGAGGCGGCGTGCGCGGGCATCGCCGTACAGTACATCGGACAGTGTGCCGACGAAGGTGAGTGGCTGGCTTCATGCTGCCGGACCACCAGCCGCTATGTAGCATGAGCGTGCGGTGCCCCAAACTTGAATTGGCCCTTGCCCCACAGCCGGCTGTGCCGCCGTGAGCTGTCCCGCGGACTACGCCCCCGTGTGCGGAGCCAACAACGTCACCTACTCCAACGAGTGCAACGCACAGTGT